>Ga0315912_10005874_pt1 | contig 11152 bp, 11 predicted proteins | sample VfabasoilMG_FD_204469 | JGI IMG/M metagenome (GOLD analysis project Ga0315912, IMG submission 204469) | Garden soil microbial communities collected in Santa Monica, California, United States - V. faba soil | ecosystem: Environmental > Terrestrial > Soil > Garden | place: USA: California...
TTATATAGGGATAGAAGGGCATGTCAAGCGATGATTCATGCCTACGCTTACTTCGCAAACTCCGTCGCGCGGGTTTCGCGGATGACGGTGACGCGGATTTGCCCCGGATAGGTCATTGATTCTTCGATCTTCTTGGCGATGGCCTTGCTCATCTGTAAAGCCGAGAGGTCGTCCACTTGTTCGGGGCGCACGATGATGCGGACTTCACGCCCGGCTTGTAGGGCGTAGCTTTGTTGCACGCCGTCAAAGGAATTGGCGATCTCTTCTAAGGTGCGGACGCGCTTGATGTATTGTTCCAACGACTCGCGGCGCGCGCCGGGCCGTGCTCCCGAGATCGCGTCGGCGGCCTCGACGATGATGGCCTCCACCGATTCTTGATCAACCTCGTGGTGATGCGCGGCGATAGCGTTCACCACTTTGGCATTGACCCCATAGCGTTTGGCATATTCCGCACCGATGGCGGCATGGGTGCCTTCTACTTCATGGTCAATGGCCTTGCCGATATCGTGGAGCAAGCCGCCCGCCTTAGCGATAGCGACATCCGCGCCCAACTCGGCGGCGATGACCCCGGCGAGGAGCGAGGTCTCAATTGAATGCGAGTGTTGATTCTGCCCATACGAAGTGCGGAACTTTAAGCGCCCGACCAATTTTAAGATTTCAGGATGCAAGGCCGGCACACCGGCTTCAAACGAAGCCTGTTCTCCGGCTTCGCGGATCACCTGATCCACTTCCTTTTGCGCGTCGTTGACCAGTTTTTCAATATGCGCGGGATGGATGCGCCCATCCAGCACCAGTTTGCCCATGGCGCGTTTGGCGACTTCGCGGCGGATCGGGTCGAAGGACGAGATGGTGACGGCTTCGGGCGTGTCATCCACCACCACATCTACCCCGGCGGCTTGTTCAAAGGTGCGGATGTTGCGCCCATTGCGCCCAATGATGCGGCCTTTCATTTCATCGGCGGGGAGGGGCACCACCGAGACGCTGATCTCCGAGACGTGTTCGGAAGCGATGCGTTGGATGGCGAGGGCGATGAGTTCGCGGGCGCGGCGATCCCCTTCGGCGCGGGCTTCTTCTTCGATCTGGCGGATCGTGCGCGCCATATCGCCGCGCGCGTCTTTTTCCACCGCCTCCACCAAGATGGCTTTGGCTTCTTCTTTGGTCAGCCCGGAAATCCGTTGCAGTTCGGCCATGCGGTCGGCCTGCAATTTATTGATCTCGCTCTCGCGTTTGTCGAGCGCGCTTTGGCGCTTGTCTAGTTGCGAGCGCCGTTGATCCACTTGTTCCATCTTCTTGTCGAGGTCTTCGCGGCGTTTGGTCAGCCGTTGCTCTTCTTTCGACAAGTCTGAAGCGCGGCGCTTCATATCTTCTTCGGCCTGATCGCGGATCCTCAGCCCCTCGTCTTTGGCCTTCAGCACGATCTCGTGCGCTTGGGCTTCGGCGTCTTGGGTGATTTTTTGCCGGACTTGCTCAAAGTCACGTTCTTTCTCGGCGATGAGGCGCTCTTTGGTGGCGATCTGTTGGCGATAATAGAAAATCCCGCCTGCGGCCCCGAGCGCCAACGCGATGAGTGCGACAATCCCAGAGATGATCAAGGGTTCCATACCCGTTTCTCGCTTTCTTCGTTATTCGAGGTCGGCCTCAGCAGGGGTGGCATGGGTTGCCTCCCACGCTTGGCGCACGACCGTCGCCACTGTTTCATAATCAAAACCGCGCCGCAAAAGATAATCACCCAGCTTTTGCCGGAACTCCGGCCAGAGATATTGGCTGAGCCGTTTGGCGCGTTGGGTTGCCAACTGACGAGCGGCTTGCGCATCGTCCGTCTCGGTCAACGCCTGATCTAAGGTAGCGCCCGTCACGCCCTTGCGTTTCAGTTCCATTTGCAAGGCGCGTTTACTGCGCGGGCGGAAGGTATTGCGGTTCTCCACCCAAAAGTTGGCGAAGGCTTCGTCGTTCACTAAGCCCGCGCTTTTCAAGCGGGTAATCACGGCCGTCACGCGCGCTTCTGGCACCTCTGGCCCGCTCAACCGTTGCCGAATTTCGCTCTCGGAGCGGGGGCGGGAACTGAGCAGTTTGAGCGCCCGTTCATGCGCCTGCTCTTCGGCGTCGGCTTCTTGCAACTGCGCCACCGCCGCCTCGTCCAACACCTGCCCGATCTTTAAGCGGATGGCGATGATCTTGGTTAGACCAAAAGCAAACTCGCCATCGAGATAGACGTTGACCCGCGTCTTGTTGCGGGATTGTAGGCGGAGGGCAGTGACGCGCATAACGCACATTAACCAAAACAGCCGTAGCGCCACGTTTTTTTTCAAACGCGGCGTCACGGCTGTCGCTTAAATTAACTCAGTAGATTGCCTACAAACGCAATCCGTTCACAATCGCAGAGAAATCGTTATGGAGAACACCAACTACACTTCGCAGAAACCAACCTTGACCAGCTTACTCCGAGTTCAATAAAAGAAAAAAGTTTCTGCGTAACATTTTTCGTCTGCTTAATCCAGACGTGGACTTTGGATTGTGGCTCGCGCTGGGCGAGAGAACGCTCACTGAGAACTTAACCAGCCGTGATGGGAAGGGACGCGTTATTCGTCGTCCGTTTCCGGTTGGGGCGTCAAGGGGACTTGCCCCACGCCCGCCTGTTGCCGAACTTCGGCTTCGATGGCGTCGGCGACTGCCGGATGCGCCTTGAGATAGGCTTTGGCATTTTCACGCCCCTGACCAATCCGTTGGTCAGCGTAGGAGAAGAATGCCCCGCGTTTACTGATGATTTCTAACTGCACCCCTAAGTCTACAATGTCACCGACTTTGGAGATGCCTTCATTATACATGATGTCGAATTCGGCTTCGCGGAACGGTGGAGCGACTTTGTTCTTGGTGACGCGCACCCGAGTCCGCGCGCCGGTGACATTCGCGCCATCCTTGATAGCTTGAATCCGACGCACATCCAGCCGCACTGAGGCATAGAACTTCAGCGCATTGCCACCGGTCGTCGTCTCTGGATTGCCAAACATCACGCCGATCTTTTGGCGGAGTTGGTTGGTGAAGATCATGGCCGTGTTGGTCTGCTTAATCGCCCCCGACAGTTTGCGTAGCGCCTGCGACATCAGCCGCGCTTGTTGCCCCATCGTCGCATCGCCCATATCGCCTTCGATCTCGGCGCGCGGGACGAGGGCCGCCACCGAGTCCACTACAATGACTTCTATGGCACCTGACCGCACCAGTGTTTCGGCAATTTCAAGCGCCTGTTCACCGGTGTCAGGCTGGGAGATGTATAAGTTATCCACGTCCACGCCGCACATGGCGGCATAGGCTGGGTCGAGAGCGTGTTCCATATCCACATAGGCGCACACGCCGCCCCGCCGTTGAGCCTCCGCCACAATGTGTTGGCAGAGGGTGGTCTTGCCCGATGATTCAGGGCCATAAATCTCCGTGACGCGCCCGCGCGGCACACCACCCACGCCGATGGCGATGTCGAGCGCCAGTGAACCGGTGGGGATGGCGTCTACTGCCAAGTGTTTGGCTTCGCCCAAACGCATCAGCGTGCCATCTCCAAATTGTTTGTTGATCTGAGCAAAGGCTGTTTCAAGCGCCCGATCTTTGGCGTTGGAAGCCATGCGAGTCTCCTCAAAGGATTAACGAAAATACATTCTGGATAACTGAGAATTTAGTCTACTTGAGGGGGAATCAAAAAGCAAATCCGGCCTACTCTAAGCGAGCAAGTGAGGAGGCTACGGGCGCAAGGTACACAACGCTTGTCGGATTTCGCCGAGGTGATACGCGGTGTGAATGATCACTGCCATCGCGTTGCTAATTTCGTCTTCACCTGACCAAGCCGGTGTCGCGTGAATCAACTTCACAATGCTTTCATAATTGTTCCGCAATTCCTGCTGGATCGCTTCCCATTCGGCGGGGGTGACACTCTTAACGGTGCGCCAAATCTCGCCCCAATCAGCCTTGGGGTAGTTGGGGTCAAGCACCGATTTCTCAACGACTTCTAAATAGAAGGCCACATGTTTAACTTGGGCGGCTAACGTAGCGCACTTGCCGCCAACGGGGATGGACGCTTCGGCGGCCGTGATGGTCGCGAGCGTCTCGAATAATGAGGTCCCACGATCAAGATAGTAACCTTGAACTTGGTTAAACGTTTCGTCAAGGAGCGCTAATAAAGCTTGGGTGAAATGGGTTGGGTCAATAGGGGGCATAATAGATTTTGGGAGGAGTAAAAAAACAACGCGCAACATCATTGATATGTTGCGCGTTGTAAAGTCGGGGCGGGCAGATTTGAACTGCCGACCCCCTGCACCCCATGCAGGTGCGCTAGCCGGGCTACGCTACGCCCCGATTTAACGATGATCATTATAACAGGCGATTAAGGTTTGATCAAACGCAGTAATGCTTCGGGCTTGCGCCGGAAGACCTCCAGCTTAAAACGACCTTCACTGAGGCCTTCTAAGGTATCGGTCAACACCTGATTGACTGGTGTTGGCACGCCCACCTCTTTGCCATACCGCATCACGGCTCCATTGAGCCAACGCACTTCGGTGCGGCCTTTGCCTGAATGTAAGTCAATATGGAAGGACGGCATCTTGCCACCGCGCCCGCCGCTCACTCCGCCGCCCAACAGTGGTTGCGCGATGCTCAGCGGTAAGCGTTCGGCGGCAAAGGCGAGCAAGCGCACTGGCGTGCCGGGCACATCCACCACGCGCAACTTAAGCGCCCGCATCACCGCTAGACACTCGCGGAGCATGGCGATCTCGATTTTGAACAACCGGGGTTCGGCAAAAATTTCCGCGACGGGCAAATCTAAAATCGCGGACGAAGCGTTGCCCACTAAGTTCGTCAACATCTTCGACCACTTCATCGAACGCGCGTCAGGGTAAAGCCGCGCGTTCAGGGTCGCTTTGTTCAGGGTCGTCACCAATTCTTGGCTCAGCGGTAGTGCGCCCGCGAGGCCGAGGCCGCGTTTACGCTCTACCACGATCTCGCCCTCGCTCAGTTTGCCGATGGCGGTGGTCACGGTTCCGGCGATCACCCGCTCGGCTCCGAAGAGGCGCGCGATATCCGGCTCATTGTCTACGCCGTTTTGCAGACACAAGATTGGGGGTGGTGTGGCAGTGACCGAACGGAGTTCTTTTAAGGCGGCGGCCGTGTCCACCGATTTCAACGCGAACACGAGACACTCATATTGACCAGCCGCCAACGCCTCGGCCAGAGAAGCGTAGGCAGTGAAGTTACGCGTAACACGCTCGGTGTTTTTTTCGCGTAACCTCAGACCGCTCACTTTAAGCGTCATCGCCCGCGCTGGGCGGACGATGAAAGTTACGGGTTGGTCGGCTAACGCCAAACTCCCGCCGATATAGGTGCCAATGGCACCTGCGCCGAAGATGAGGAACTTCATAATATTTTGAGGTCCCCCGCTCTGGCCTATTTCAGGGCGTGCCTCATTATCCTTAAGCCGGGGCGGGCGCCTCGGTAAAGCTCACCACCCATTCGCCAAAGCGGCTGAGCGACACCGCATCTGGCCCCAGGTTTTCGGGGAGTTTGCGCGCCAACAAGACGGCGCGCTCGAAAGCGTCGTTATCCTCTAAGCCTAGTGCCTTGAGCACCGGATTGTGAATCTTCTCGCGGTGGATGGGGCCGCTATAAATATCGGTGCGGCGCACCGCGCGCAGGAAGTGGCGCACGTTGGGGATCAGGTTCAGCGATGGCATCCGAAAACCCTCAAAGACGTTTTGCAACACATCAAAGGTCATGGATGGGAAATAGTGAATGTAGCTCAACACGACCTTCAAGAAAATGCCATGATGGGCGATCTCGTCAATTCCCACGACCCGGAACGCCTCCGACGCGCCCACTTCGTAGCCGCGCTTGGATTCTTCGGCGGTGGGTTTTTCGGGCAAGCCATATTCTTCGCGGATGCGCGACCGCAGTTCTTGATAGTTGTAAAACGTAGCGCGCTCTTGCACCATCGCATAGCAGGACACGCCCAACGGCGTGTCCGCGCCGGGGTGGCCTTTCAGCGTCCAGTGATGCTCGCGCACTTTCTGCATATACTCTTCGAGTTGTTCTTCGGTGCGCACTTGCGAATGTTTGAGCACCAACTCCCACGCTACGCCATGCTTGGTCTCTTCAGCGCCCCATTGCAATTGCATGTTGCGGCGGGTGCGGTTATCGTGAAAGAGCGCGAGGCTATCTAACACATAGTCACCCACATACTCTTCGACGCCCAAGAAGCCTTCGATGAGATGCACGGTTTCTTCATTCAGACGGTGTCCCCATTCACGCATTTCGGCGATGGGCAAATTGTGCCAGGGCGACCAGTTGCGCGTCTTGACGGCTTTGCCAAAGTACTCGATGTAATGTTGCAAAATTTCGCGGTCGAGGGCGCGTTGGCGCGCTTCCCGCGTCCAGGGGCCCTTAATGATGGTCGGTAAATGAAATTCGGTAGGGAGGTTGTTTTCAAACCAAGTGGGCATAGTGATTAATCCTCCTCGCGCCTTACAGAAAGTTGGTTCAGGCCGAGCAAATTAATCATACCATATCGAACTTGCGCTGATAAGTCAGTCCGCGCCAGTAACGTTGAGCAGTTTGCGCCTCCAAGACATTCACCGCCACCCGCAACGCGCCCAACGTCACGCTGGCGGTGGATTGACCGGGGAAGATCGAATCGCCGACCAGCCAGACATTGGGCAAGCCGGTCTGTGGGCCGCGCGCCGTGAAGAGTGACGATTGTGGAAAGCCGCCCACCATGCCGCGTGGGCGACGCGTGTAAAACTCAAACGTGCGCGGCGTGCCGGGCAAACACAACCGAATGGCGCGGCGGAGCGTCGGCCACACGCGTTCGGCGGCGACTAGGATGCGTTCAGTGTAAGCGTCGCGGCGCGCCTCATACGCTGTGGGTGACAACTCCCACCAGGGCGCGATCGCCGTGTGCGTCGAAAGCGTCGCGGCGCGCAAACCATGGGGGGCGCGGGTGGCATCGGCGGAGTCGGAGAGTGAAATAAACACCGAGTTGCCTTCTCCTAACGGGCGCGTGGGGTCGAGGATGATTTGGTGGTGTCCGGGTTGATCGGGAGGCAGAGCCGAAGACTCCAAACCGAGATACACCATGAACGCCCCCCAAGTGACCTGACGGGTCTCGGCTTCGGCGCGCAAGGCCGATGGTGCGGCCTCACCCAACAATCCGCACAGCGCCCACGGGGTGACATTGGCTAATAGACCCTCACACTCCAAACGCAGGCCCTTATTCGTGCGAACCGCGCTGGCCTGTCCCATACGCGTTTCGATCTGTTCCACCTTTTGCCGATACAACACTTCTCCGCCGTGCGCGCGAATCCAATTCACCAGAGTTTCAGCAAGAGCACCCGTGCCACCGCGTGCGTGACATACACCACGGCGAGGCAAGTCGAGCGCGGCGCTACCGTAGAGTGCATGGGTGTCCTCGGCGATGGCTTGTGCCGAGATCAACAACTGCGCGTCCACGAAAGTCTTGAGCATCGGGTCGCGGAGTGGGGCGATGTCCGCGACGGAATGAAAGAGATGTGGTAGCGCGCCCAACAGGGTGGGGCGAAACGCCTGCGCCAAGGCGAATAGATCGCGCGCCGAGGCGGGCGGCCACGGGCAATGGCGCGTCGAAATATCCCACGCCACATTCGCCAGTTGTTCTTGTGCACGCCAAAACGATTCCGAACCTGGGAAGGCGCGCTCCCGTTCTGCCTGCCACGCCGCCGCATCCGCCCATTGCGTCACCACCCGATCGGGCAGATGTACAACCCACGCAGGGTCTACGGCCTGGACGGGCCAGGTTAAGCCCAACATTTCGGCGAGGCGCGCGTGCGGCCCACCAGCGGCGAAACCACCCACGAGGGTCGCACCAGCGTCAAACCGAAAGCCCTGATGATAAAACGTGCCCGCGCATCCACCCGGATACACATGTGCTTCCAGCACCGTCACGCGCCGACCCGCCTTGAGCAACAAGGCCGCCGCCGTCAATCCGCCGATCCCCGCGCCGATGACGATGATCGGTTTAGACACGTTCTACACTCCGCTGTGTAAGTAGTTGGCGATAGAGGAACACAAACCACAACGCCAGTGGGTTGAACAACAGGCGGGTCCATATGCCTCGCCAACCAGAGAAATAAACGTATTCAACGCGTTCTTGGATGCGGGTGCGTTGAGAGGCCTCGGCGGTAAACGTGTGCGTATGTCGCCAGGCTTGAAACGGCCCTGTCTGTTGCGTGTCGGTGAAACCATATTGTGGATGAACTTGCGAATGGAGCGCGACCCAGCGAATGGGGCAGGGGCCAAGCCACAATGTAAATTCCGAAACCGAGCCCTCCGCCAGCGGCTCAACGCGATGCAACTCAACCCACACGGGTGGGGGAGTCAGCTTTTGCAAAATACGGGTGTCACGATGAAACGCGGCCACAACCTCCAGCGGGGCGCGCACGCTAAACGTGTGAGTGAAGACGGGCATGGCCTACTGCCAATGCACCTCTAATAGTCGTTCAATAGAAGGATGATCACCAGCGTGTTCGTCGTAGTGTGCGTAACGGATGATGCCACTGGCGTCAATAATAAAGGTCGCTGATAGGGTGACGGTGTCTCCAGTGGCCTTGCCTTGCACATGCCCGCTCAGCGCGGCGCGCGCGGTGGCCAACATGAAATCGGCGGTGAAGAGCCGGTCACCGCTCCCACGCTTCACCCGATAAGCGCGGTAGGCTTCGAGGGTTTGGTTGCACAGACAGGTGAGGCTCGGCGCATAGGAAGGGCAATAGCGCTGTGCATGTTTTGGTTCACCAATGGCGATGGCCACCATGCGGAGCCCGGCCGCTTGAATTTTTTCGTGATGGGACTCTAACAGAGTCATCCATTCGCGGCAGAAGATTCAACCGAAGTGGCGGAGAAACGTGAGCAACACCGGGCCAGCTTGCCATGCTTGGCTGAGTTCATAAGGTTGGCCCTGCGCATCCAGCACTTCAAGGGAGGGCGCCAGGTCGCCGCGCCGTAAACGAGAAGAAGTTTTACTCGACATGATCAGTTTCACTTAAACGAAGATGTATCAATTGTTCAATTTTATCAATTGTCGCGCGTAGCGGCAGATTGAGGAGGTGATAGGGTTGAGGCTGTTCAACCACACGATTGATAAAGGCTTGCCCGCCCACAATGGTTAAAGGTGGCGGGGATGGAAACCGCCCCACAGTTTGGGGAAGCGCCTGCAATGCGTGGGCCGCTTCGGGACGAGTGGCCGAGAACAATAACGCCTGAGGCTGCAGGCCACCCAACGCTTCTTCTAAGCGTTCCAAACTTAAATTCGCACCTAAGTATTTTACCTCCCACCCGCGCCAACGCAACATGACCACAACCGTTAACAACCCCAATTCGTGTGCTTCACCGGGAGCGCAACCCGCCACGATCAAGCCCGCTTGAGTGGGCGCGCCCGCCACTGTAAAAAGACTCTGCAGATGCCGCAAACAAAACTGCGTGGCAAAGTGTTCAACCGCGATGGGCATCTCTCCGCGTCGCCAACGTTCGCCGAGTTCGGTCATCACTGGTTGCACAAGATCGAACAAGACCTGATCGATTGCGTAACGCGCGAACGCCAACCGGAAGACCTCGGTGGCTTTCGTGTTGTCTAACTGCAAGAAGGCGGTGAGACAGCGTGCTTGCAAATTGGCGATTGAGTCAATTGCAGTAGCAGTGGGCGCGTCCGCCGCTACTGGGTCTAGCCCGGTGGCGCGCAGTTCAGCCAAACGTTGTGCCGCGAGGCTGATGTTAAGGCCTGCTTCGATTTGCGTCTTGAGCCATCGCAAAACACGCACCTCATACGCCGAATAGAGCCGCGCGCCCTGCGCCGTGCGACGGGGGGCCGGGAAGCCATAGCGCCTTTCCCACGCGCGCACGGTCTTGGCCGACAACCCAACTAATTGCGCGACGGCATCAAGCGTATACAGGGGCACGGTTTCAACAGGCGGCGACATAGAGTCAGTTTAGGCGCGCCGCGCTGGATTATCTAATTTTTGTACAAGGTTGAACTTGGCTTACGTTTCAGGAGCGCTTTAAGATTTTTCCCACGCGCTCCAGAGCCTCAGCGGCGGTGTCACCGAGATAGACACCGGGAGTCACGGCGCGCAGTTGCGGGTCAGCCACAAAGGCTCGGCCGCCAAAACCAAATTTGGGGTGACGACGGAGCATGGTCAGTGTTGCTTGGAAACGTTGCAAGTTGCGCGCGGTCTCGCGCGAGGCGGCCGACAGACAAATGAGCGCCGGGTGTTCGTCACGCGAATAATCTATCAAGTCTTCCAAATTCACATCGGCCCCCAAGTATTCCACGCGATAGCTTTCCCGCCGTAAGAGCAATGACAACATCAATGCGCCCACGTCGTGGCGTTCATCCGGCGCACAGCCGACCAAGATGCGCGGCCCGTGTCGCGCCGTTGAAAAGGCTTGAAACAACGCCATCACCCGCCCGCGCACATACGTTGTCGCAAAATGTTCGGTGGCGATCCGCACTTCGCCGCGATGCCAGCCCTCGCCGATCGCGACCATGCACGGTGTGAGGATACCCAAACAGACCGCCGTAATATCAAACAGCGCGTGCGCCTCGCGCAACACGGCGGCCGCGGCGGTTTCGTCATGGGTGGTCAGCGCCAAGAACAGCCGTTGGGCATAGGTGGCGGGCGGCGTAGCCGAGCGCGCTAAGAGCGGGGGCTGAGGGGGCAACACCGGTTCCGGCCAAACGCCACGCTGTTGATTCTGGGACAGCTCTGAAACCGCCGCGCTGATCGCCAGTCCATCATCCACCCGGCGCTTAAGCCAACGCACAATCGCTATATCACGTTCTGAATAGAGGCGGTAGTTGCCCGCTGTGCGTTGCGGCGTGAACACTTGATAGCGGCGTTCCCAGGCACGCAACGTGACCGCGCGGATACCCGTTTGCGCACAGACGGTTTTGATCGTGAATTGCGGCGTTGTGGGGAGATCGGCTATCGAACTCATGCCGAGATTATACAGATGTAGAAGGCTTTGGAGAACCTCGCCCACGCACCACCGCATCGGTGAAGCGCGCCACGCGCGTCATTGCGGCGACATCATGCACCCGCACCAGGTCCGCGCCGCGCTCAATACATAGGGTCACTGCCGCAGCAGTGCCTTC
>Ga0315912_10005875_pt1 | contig 11151 bp, 14 predicted proteins | sample VfabasoilMG_FD_204469 | JGI IMG/M metagenome (GOLD analysis project Ga0315912, IMG submission 204469) | Garden soil microbial communities collected in Santa Monica, California, United States - V. faba soil | ecosystem: Environmental > Terrestrial > Soil > Garden | place: USA: California...
CGGCATTCTTACCTGCGGTGCTAAATATGAGAAAATATCACCATGCCCTCGTAGCTCAGTGGATAGAGCGATCCCCTCCTAAGGGATAGGTCACACGTTCGATTCGTGTCGAGGGCGCCAAACACATTGCTATACATAGCTATCCAAAACTCTATATTGTGTTTAAAATACATAATAAACAATAAGATAGATAATTTTTATTTCTCTGCATAATTATTCATTACTCTATTGACATCTATATAAAAAACGTATAAAAAGCGTATAAATGTAGTAAAGCTTACTAATTTTTATACACATTTTATATATTTTATGCGTTTAAGGATGTCATGGCAGCAGAATTGTTAACTGACAAGAAGATCGGCAGCGCCAAGCCCACCGATAAGATTTATACATTAAGGGATGGCAATGGTTTATTTGTTTTAATCCATCCCAACGGCTCTAAATATTTTCAGCTCAGATCTACCATTCATGGGAAGCCTAAACTTATCCAGATCGGCACTTATGGCAATATCACACTGAGTGATGCCAGGGACAAAGCACGGGAATTAAAAAAACAGATCTCTGGCGGCAAAGACCCTATTATTCAGAAAAAAATTGCCAAGGCGAGTTCCAAGATGGCTGCCCAGGCAACATTCGAATCGGTCTATTTGGACTGGCTTACAGAAAAATCCTATCTTTCCGCCTCATACCTTAAAAAAATAAAAACCACCTTCAAGGCTAACGTTATACCTAGAATTGGCCAGATACCCGCGAATGAAATCAATGCGCCCCTCATAAAGGGGATACTCAGAGTAATGGAAGAGCGGGGGTGTATTGAACTCACCAGGAAAACACAGTCATGGCTTAAAGAAGTCCTAAACCACGCTACATCAAATGGATTAAGGACCGGTGATAACCCTGCTGCAGTTGTAAAAATCCATACTCCGCGCGTGATTGAAAATTACCCAACGTTGAACAATAGGTTCGATGTGGGGGACTTTATGCGAAAAATTATGGAGTACGGAGGCCGAGTGGAGACCGGTCTTGCCATTCAATTATTAATGTTAACAGCTGTTAGGCCGGGCGATTTAAGGCTTGCAAAATGGAATGAGTTTAATCTTACACATGGCACCTGGAACATACCTAAAGAGCGCACTAAAATGCGACGCAGCCATACGGTAATGCTGTCGCGCCAGGCAGTGATGATTCTCGAGGAATTAAAACGGCTCACGGACTATCAGGAGTTTTTGCTGCCGGATCTGTTAGGAAAAAAACCTATATCCAACGGCACATTGATTATGGCATTAAGAAGGCTCTGGCCTAAATATCGGATAGTGCCCCATGGCTTCCGTAGCCTATTTAGCACCCATGCAAACGATAGCCGGCTTTTCCATAAAGACATTATCGAATTTGCATTGGCTCACGGCGATGAAAATCAAATTCGAGGAACTTACAACCTTGCCGAGTACCGCACCGAACGCGCAAGGCTTGCTCAGTGGTGGGCTGATGAGCTCGACGCAATGAGAGATGGTGCCAAAGTTTTGCCATATAGGAGTATTGCATCATGACTAAAATATATTTTGCTACACGCATATGCATGGCCATTTGTTATGGGATTTGGTATAGGTTCAAAGTATCGATTGGTAAAGCCCCGAAAATAGATTCAACATCGCGAGAGGTATTTAGAGCAATGCAATCCATGAGCGAATGGGAGAAAGAGAAGTTTCTACGGGTCGCCATTCGCATTCAGAATGGCGACAATAAAGTTTACCGGTATCACGAGATGTACTTAAAAGGACTAATCACCCGCCGTCAGTTTTTCGAGGCGATGTAATCGATCGACTGCCTGATGACAGACCCTAAAAAATCTCGGCGTGAAACTTTGCAAGAGATGGCAGCTGCAATAAAACGCCCCAACAACCCTCCGCAATGGCTGAAGGATGCGGTTGCTAATGAATTGCTTAAACTTGGCAATTTAGGTCGTCCTGCTGGTAGAGATACCAGCCAGCAGACGCCAAGCTATAAGCGTGCTGAGGCATATTTAATATTGATTGCCGATGGCACCACCAAAGCCGCTGCCGCAAAAAAAGTTTCAGATGAATGGCAAGTAGCTTTGAATACTATTTACCAGGATGCGAAGCGACATATTAATAGAATTACAGAAAATCAAACAGCCGCAGCTGGTGTCGCTATGGACAATTTCCTCATCCAGCTGACTCATTTCTATGTGAATAAATATTTAATTGCGAAATCAAAATCACATAACAAGGATAAATTCGAGCAGGAGGCAGATGATATTGGGTTTAATTTAATGAAGGATATGGTTACCGCAATCGTTACTGCATCTGGCACCAAAGAGGCATACGAAAGGTTAGGTATAGATCCAGCGAGCTATGCCGAGGAAATTTGTGATAAGGATCAATTAATAAGATGCGGACGTTCTATCTTCAAGATCATCGAATTCAATATGCCAAAAGTTTAGTGACACTAAATTAAGTTGTCACAACCAAACGTATTTGCCCATGCCATTATTTGCCATCAATTTTATTGGCCGAGGCAAATATGGCAGAGAGCAGTCAAAAACCCCCAAAAGTTACTGCAGAAAATCATCTAAAAGGACTGAATAATTTTGATTCACTCCCAAACTCTGCTCATGTAAAGCAACGCGTAGTAGAGGCCTTGTTTGCGATTCAGCCGTCCACTGTCCATAAATGGGTTAAAGAGGGCAGAATTCCGGCCCCTAAAATACATCTCCCTAAGCATACGGCATGGAACGTAGGAGATTTGCGTAAGAAGCTCAAAGAAATTCAAGCATGCTAAATGCCACAAAGCGGAAAAAAGCCGCTGGCATTCAGCGAAATCTTCGAAAACCACCCCCGTATAGCAAACCCATTACGCGTGCCAGGCGTGCCGGCATGGTTCCAAAGCATCTCGGCCTAGGCCACATCATCATCACCCTGGAATGGCATCCTAGATACCTTCGCAGCTCTACGACATATCGCAATCACGCTGGCTGGCCGTATGTTGTTATGCCGCCAGAAGAAAATCCGGCTGATTTTGATTGGTCATTTTGCGCGGGGCTGGATATATGTGTAATTCACACCGATAGTCATTCCACAGATTTGATTCAAGAATTGGCCAAAGAACTATTTAACGCTGATATAGCGAATCTCAAGGTAATGAATATAAACGCCATCCATGATCGCAGAGACGGTGCGTGGCTGCATGTAAACCCGCTTTTTAAGGGCCATCTGGCATGGAGAGCTTCAGATGCCTGATCCAGAATTTGTAGAGGGGACAGATAACCAGCGCGCAGCGTTTAGCGCTGATGGCCGCCGTATCATTACCCATGATCCTGGACAGTTACCCGAAATTCTAGATGTATTGGGGCTGGCATTGGCTGAAACTCAAAATAACCTATTCACACAGTCCGGGCGCTTGCTGAGGATCTACCCGGTGACTGAGAGTAAGCCAGGGTATCTGAAACGTATAAAAGGCTCGCTGACATTGCACACAGTGGACGGCGCCCATTTAACAGAGCTGGCCACACGTGCGGCCACTCATGAAAGATACGATTCTCGATCACAAGGCTATAAAGCATGTAACTGCCCCCGAGGGGTTGCCGAGGCCTATATTTCGAGAGGGTATTGGCCAGAACTGTCTGAGTTAACAGGGTTTGTAGAAAGCCCAACAATCAGCCTTAGCGGCCGTGTAATCGATACACCAGGTTACGATAAAGAAACTGGCATATTTGCGGCATTTGGTACGATCGATGGCTACACTACGCCGCCAGCAAAACCAACAATAGCCCAGGCCAAAAAAGCCGCCCAGGTGTTGCTGGATCTCGTTAAAGATTTCCCATTCGTGGCCGATGCAGATCATACGGCAACTCTTGCCGGCATCATTACCGCACTTATCCGTAGAAGCCTGCCAGCTGCGCCAATGATAGCTGTAACAGCCCCAACGCCTGGCACGGGCAAAACCCTTATCGCTGAGACATTTGCAATCCTGGCCACTGGCAGACGCGCTAGCGTGCTCTCGCTGGGTCACGATGATGCCGAGTCTGAGAAAAGATTAGCCGGCATCCTGCTTGCTGGAGATCCGTGCATTGTCCTGGATAACATCGAGCGGCCTTTAAAGGGCGATCTACTATGTCAGGTAGCCACCCAGCAATTCGTAAAGCTACGGCCCCTTGGCGGCAGCGGCATGGTGTCAATAAGCACGGCATCGATGATGGTGGCAACCGGCAATAACCTTTCTATAGTTGGCGATTTAAAACGACGGGTAGCCCTTATCCGGCTTGATTCAGGACAAGAGCGGCCGGAACAAAGGACTTTTAATAATGACCATCTAGAAGAAGTATTGCGTCGTCGTGGCGCTTTTATCCGCGCCGCCCTTACGATTCCCCTAGCCTATCTAGCGAATGAGGCGCCTACCATAAAGGGGCTGCACCCATTAGGTGGGTTCGAGCAGTGGGATAGGTTGGTGCGCCGGCCATTGGTATGGCTTGGCCTTGATGATCCATTGAAAGCGGCTGAGGTATTACGAGAGCAGGATCCGGACATTGAAACAATGCGGATGCTATTTGGTGCCTGGCATAACCAATGGGCAGATAAAGACCTGACCGCAGCTGAGGTGGTTGCAGCCAGTCTTGATTGCTCAACCTCACCAGGTGGTGGTGTTGATTACACCAACCCTGGACTGAGGGACGCGCTGCAAATGGTTTGTTCAGAGAAGATAAACAGTAGGCGCTTGGGTTACTGGCTGCGTGCCCACAAGGACCGCATTATTGATGGCATGCAGTTGAAGCAATCAGGACAAAGCGGCCATGACAAGATTTCAAAATGGAAAGTAGTTTGCGGGTGATGCGGGTGATTGCGGGATATCTTTCAGCCTATATATATTATTTGTCTTTGACACTTATTCACGTATGTAAGAGACATTACCCGCAATCACCCGCATCACCCGCATTTCGGTTAATCGGGTCCTTCCTGGCTCTTCCGCTTGAGGGTAATGCGAACCTCGAATTGTCGCGAGTACACGGCCTTAAAACTGCATTGACGGTTATCTTTACAACATGACGCTATGACAAAATCGGCACCTAAATCAGCGAAAAAATCGCAAGAGTCAATCTTGCCGTTTGATATTGAGTCATTGACTCAGGGCATCAGAGTTAAGCCAGCCGTTTTTGCGCGTATGTGCCAGGTAAGCAAGCAAGCTGTCAGTCAATGGATCCAGCTCGGAAAAATTACACTCTACCCGGACGGGACGCTGGATCCACATAAGGCAGCGCAGCAGGTCATCGATAACTCTGATCCAGGCAGAATGCGCGCGAAAGTGTTTAAGCTGGCTACCGATGAAGCCGCAATGAACAAAGAAAAAATTATAGATCTGGAAGAAGAGATAGCCGGCCTAAATGCACAGCTGGAAGATGCCAGGCTCAGGATTGATTATTTGGATGGGTTAGTGGACGAAATCGGTGAAGCTGAATATTTACTGCACGGAATACTTTTGGATGCGATGCCCAGGCTAAAAGAATGCGCCATTGATCAGCTGCCAGAGTTAATTGATGAATTATTTGATACAGCTTCCTTGCAGGCTGGCGCGCTTTTATCTGAAGAAAGGGGAGAGGGTAATACATTATGACTGGCGCCGATCAGATCATGGATGCCCTGGAAGAACTTCGATCTGAAATCCGCGCGCTGCGGGCTGCGTTAATTCTGCAGGAAATACGAACCAAGAATTCTCAAGAAGTGCGCCTGGAGAGGCGCAATTTCATTCTGTGTCAGTTAGCCAGGGCAACGGGTTTAGATCATTCTATGCCTCGCGCGCAGGCTGTGGCGCAGATACTTTGTGGCAAGCTTACCCCGCCTGCAGGAACTGAAACAATATTGCAGCAATTACGTCGTAATCAGTGCCCTAAATCTGCACGGCACATACACCGGATTATCAGCCAGTATGACATAAATGACACGAATGACATTTGATTGCGTCATCGCTTTTACGGCTCATAGAATGAATTATATTCACAACACCGGAGCAAAAAATTATGAGATCTCTTGAAGCAGGACAAACCGCTGATAATTACGAATTAATGGCCTTGGGCGAACTGTGCCGCGAATTTGGCGGCGACAGAATTGCACTTTCTCTTATGGGTAAGAAAAACGCCAAATCTGAATTTATGCGGCAGGTCACAGCAAAGGCAAATGAAAAACCACTGACTGAAGCCGCAGATGCACTGCTGGGATTTGATTCGCATCGGGATGGTGCCGGTTACTCAATCAGTCGCGCGATCACAGCTGCATCTGAAGAACGACATCATGCACATGCATGGGACAAGGCTGGGCTCGAACAAAATATATCCAATCTGGCCACAACAAAATCCGGGAAAGTGCCTAATGGATTTTTTGTGCCACTAAGTTTGCTGGCCACGCGTGATTTCAACCTAGGCACTTCCACCGAAGCCGGCAACCTGCTCGGCACGTCGCGTGATGGCCAATATAGCCGCGACCCGTTGCGCCGCGTTACTCCACTGGCTAGGCTGGGAGCCACTTTTTTCGCCGGACTTTCAGATACATTGAAAATCCCGAGTTTTTCCAGCTCATCTACGGCGGGTTTTAAGTCTGAAATCGCTGCTGCAACGGTCATGACCGAAAACACTCGCCTGGCCGATCTGACCCCCAAAAGGATTGCCGTGACAATGGTCATTAGCCGCCAAGCCGCACGCCAAAGCACAATAGCCCTCGACGCGTACATTAGCAGGCACTTGGTGGGGGCGATTATGGAGCAGCTGGAATATGGCGCGCTAAATGGTGATGGCACCAGTGATACGCCTGTCGGAGTACGTTCTCACAGTGGCATAAACACGGTGACGGGCGGTGCCAATGGGGCGCAGATAGCTTGGACACACCTTGCGGATATTGAAAATGCACCCAGCGCCGCGAATTCGCCAGAATCTCCTTACAGTGGCTTTCTAATTAACACTTCAACAAGGCGCTGGTTAAGGACTTTGGCGCGCGGCACCAATTTGCCCTATGCCTGGGATGGCGGGCCATTGCCTCTCTTGGGCCATGCCGCAGAGATCAGCAAGCTGCTACCTAGCGATTTGGTTAAGGGGTCCAGCGGCGCAGTCTGCTCGAGCTTGATCTACAGCAACGATTGGAGCAGCCTGATTATAGGTATGTATGGCGGCGGTGTTGATGTCTTGGTGGATCCTGTCACGATGGCCGACGTCGGCCAGATCCGTATTACTGCGGCGCTACATGCTGGTGTAGGGCTAACGCAGCCTGCTGCCTGGACAAAAATGGACGACGCACTCACGACATAAAGGTATAAATGCCACGCGTTATATCCTTTTCGCGTGGCCACCGGGCAGCTGCGCAAACAGCTGCGAGCCTCTCCGGTCGCTGTCCGTTCACAGCGCGACGAGGCTACTTACGTTAGGAGATTTTATGATCACCGTCATCCTCTACGGCCACTTGGCCAAGCTATACGGCAAGCGCCACCTCTTAGCCATCAGTACGCCAGGCGAAGCGATACGTGCGATGTGTGCCAATTATCCGAGCTTCCGCAAGGATATCCTGCAGGATGGAAAGGTAGCCTACCGCGTACTGTGCGGCAAAGAGGACAGGGCGTCGGAAGATGGCATGCGGCTGCCGGTGGGCGCCGCTCGCTTCATCAAGATCGTGCCGGTGATTGCAGGCGCGGGCAAGGGTTTCGGCCAAGTGCTGCTGGGCGCTGCACTCATTGGTGCGTCTTTTATACCAGGCTTACAGGGACCGTTACTTGGCGGAATCGCCGGTGCACCGGTAGTAGATTTTTCTATTGCTACCGTTGCATCCAGCATCGGCTTTTCACTGGCACTTGGTGGCATATCATCCATGCTATTCAGCCCTCCGCGCCAGCAGACAGGCGGATCGTCAGAGCGCCCGAACAACAGGCCATCCTACAACTTCAATGGCGCCATCAATACCATCGGCCAGGGCAACTGTGTGCCTATATGTTATGGCCGCATGCGGGTCGGCTCGCAGGTCATATCAGCCGGAACGGAAACGGTGAACCTTTAATAAGCAGCATTAATCTATTTTTGGTTGTGCTGCCCACTCTGGCAGGTTGATACCTTGCCAAAAAATATCGCCTTTAATTTTATCAAATATCTGACTAACGTTCTCTGCAGCGCTGGCTGTATTAGCCCCTTTGAATTCATCTATTGCAATTTTTAATTCAATTGCACCAGCGCGGATACGCAGGAAGCCAGCCATTTTGTCATAGTGAAAGGTATCGATTTGAAAAGCACGCGACAATTCTATTAGGTCCTGTAATTTTTCAGCCTGGCCCTTAAATTCTCCCTTTTGCAGATTTTTGCTGGCGGTATATGCGGCATCAAAAATAGCATTGATCTGTTGAGAAAAATGATGACCAATGTGGCTTTGAGAATTCTTGCGAAGGTTAAAATCGTGACGACGCTGGCGCTGCGGCAACCAAATTGCTATGCCGATGGCAACCACCGAGCCAATGGCTTGAACCCAAGCTGGGTAATCTATCCTGCAAGCGCTTTCCCAAAACCAACAAGTAATCATGCAGCTATCCTAATCCCTCGGGTCACACTTGTAAAACGTATAAAAATCTGTATAAAAATAACTGCATGCCAGCGTACAATCGCATTGGCGCTAACCTATAGATGGGACTTCAATGCCTGTCGAGGGCGCCAATTACACAACTTGGTGGTATTTTAAGCGCACGGTAACCGCACCCGCGAAAAAATGGCTGAAGATGAAGCATAATTGCAGAAGAATATAAGGATTAAATATGGCAGCTTGGAACGCCGGAAAAGTAGTCGAACACAGGCAATGGAACGAGACTCTGCATTCGCTTTATGTGGAGTCAGAGTTCGAGCCATATCAAGCCGGGCAGTTCACCAAGATAGGATTGGAAATCAATGGTGAAATCGTGGGGCGGCCATATTCACTGGTGAATCCGCCCTATAGCCAGCCGCTGGAGTTTTATTACACCCTGGTACCTGGCGGCCCGCTGACCCCGCATCTGGCCGAGCTCAAGCCGGGTGATTCTATCCTCGTTGCGCCACGCGCCAATGGTTTTATGATTCTGGATGAAGTGCCGCCAGCGCGCCACCTGTGGCTAATCGCCACCGGCACCGGGGTAGGGCCATTCCTGTCGATTCTGGGCACAGAAAAGCCCTGGCAACGTTTCGAGCGTGTGGTGCTGGTGTATGCGGTGCGCACCTTGTCCGAGCTGAGTTATCAGGAGCGTATTGAGCATTTGTGTGCAAAACACCTGAAGCAATTCGCATTTATTCCTTTCATCAGTCGCGAACCTTCCGATTTCGCCATGCCGGGGCGTATTCCTCAAGCCATCAGTAACGGCCATCTGGAAGCGCGTGCAGAAATAAAATTCAGCGCGGAAGATAGCCAGGTCATGCTCTGCGGCAACCCGCAAATGGTGGAGGACGTGACTCATGTGCTGGTGGAGCGTGGCCTGAAAAAGCACAGGCGTAAAGACCCGGGCCAGATTACGGTAGAAAATTACTGGTGATTGACAAGGATTTTTTGGCGCGCCAGACACGCATCCTCTGCACCAGTTATCAGCACTGGACGGGTTTGCAGCTGATTGATGCAGCCACTGATTTGGCGCAGGCTGTGCAACGGCTTATGAGCGCGCCTTTTGCCGTGGCCTCGCACGATACACAGCCAGACCCCATGTTCAATTACGCCAATGTCCAGGCGCAACAATTATTCGGCATGACCTGGGATGAGATAACCCAGGTGCCATCGCGTTATTCGGCGGAAGAGATGGACAGGGTCGAGCGTGCAAAGCTGCTGGAGCGTGTGACAAAATATGGCTTTGTTGATGACTATTCGGGTATACGCATTGCCAGGGATGGCACGCGCTTCACCATACACAATGCCACGGTATGGAATCTGCTGGATGAGCAGGGTGAATATTGTGGGCAGGCGGCTATGATTCGAGATTGGACAAGGAACCTCTAGTTAATATGAAAACCGAATTTATCCTGGATGCAGCCAAGGCTATCAACGAAGCCATTCTTGCCCATGAATCGGAAATAGAGTCGCTGGACCGTGATATTGGCGATGGCGACCATTACATCAATATTACGCGCGGCAGTGCCGTCATTGTCGGTATGCAAGATGAGCTGGCCGGCCTGGCGCCAGATGTAGCACTCAATCGTATCGGCATGAAACTGTTATCCACCGTTGGGGGCGCCGCCGGGCCGCTGTTTGCCAGCTTTTTTATGGGTATGGCAAAGACAGTCAAAGAGCAGGGCGGAGAAACATTGCCTGAGATTGCCGCCGCCTTTGCCGCAGGTGCCGAAGGCATCCAGCACAGGGGCAAGGCAAACCTGGGCGAAAAAACTATGCTGGATACACTGATTCCAGTAGCCCGGACTTTTACCAAACTCGCGAGCCAAGGTGTTGAGCGGAAAGCTTTATTTGAGGCGCTTAAATCGGCAGCTGAAAAGGGTATGTTGTCGACCAAAGATATGGTTGCCTCCAAAGGCCGCGCCGCTGGCTTGGGGGCGCGCGCTATCGGCCATATAGATGCCGGCGCCAAGAGCAGCCAGGTAATGATTAATGCCGTGTGTGATCTGGCGCTGGCCCAAGAATAAAATAGCAATAAGATAGGGGGAGCACATGAAAAAATTTATTAATAATGTTGATAATCTTCTGGTGGAAAGTCTATCCGGTTTTGCTGCTGCACATCATGATTTGGTCAGTTTGCACCTGGGTCCCAATTACGTGTGCCGTGCGCAAAAATCAAAGAACAAAGTTGCACTGATTTCCGGTGGCGGTTCAGGCCACGAGCCGCTGCATGCAGGTTATATTGGGTATGGCATGCTGGATGCTGCTTGCCCCGGCCATGTGTTTACCTCGCCCTCGCCAGACCAGATGTTGGCCGCAGCGGAGGCAGCACATGCTGGCCGCGGCGTGTTGTTCATCGTCAAGAATTATGCCGGCGATGTGATGAATTTTGAGATGACAGGTGAGATGTTAGCCTTTGAGCATGCAACGATATTAACCAGTGACGACGTAGCGGTGGAAAACTCTACATGGACTACGGGTCGGCGTGGCGTGGCGGGCACTGTGATTGTTGAGAAAGTGGTGGGCAGTCTGGCCGAGACTGGCGCTGATCTGG
>Ga0315912_10005876_pt1 | contig 11150 bp, 11 predicted proteins | sample VfabasoilMG_FD_204469 | JGI IMG/M metagenome (GOLD analysis project Ga0315912, IMG submission 204469) | Garden soil microbial communities collected in Santa Monica, California, United States - V. faba soil | ecosystem: Environmental > Terrestrial > Soil > Garden | place: USA: California...
CCCACCCCCCAGCGCCCGCCGGGCGCGGCGCGCACCCAGCTGCAGGCCTTCAGGCACTGGCAGGCAGGGCAGGACCATGCCCAGCGTGAGCGCTGGGGCGCCGCGGCCACGGCCTTCGAGCAGGCGACCGTGCTGCACGGCGGCGACCCGGCCTACGGCCTGGCGGCCGCGCATGCGCTGATCAAGAGCGGGCGCGCCGCCGATGCGGTGCAGCGCGCGCGCCGCATGCGCCGGCAGCACCCGACACAGCTGCTCGGCTACACGCTCGAGTCGCACGCACTGCTGGCGCTGGGTCGGCCCGACGAGGCGCTGCACTGCCTGCAGACGCTGCCTGCCGGTGTGGCGCCCGACCATGCCTATCTGATGTCGATGGCGATGGCGCTGCAGGTCGCGGCACGGCATGCCGAGGCGGTGCCGCTGTTCCTGCAGGCGCTGGCGCTGAAGATCGACGACCCCTTCCTGCACTTCCACCTGGGCACGTCGTTCAAGCAGCTCGGCATGAAGGCCGAGGCGGCCGAGTGCGTGCGCACGGCGGTGACGCTGGGCGTGGGCAGCAGCGACCTGGCCGCGCGCGGACTGCTGGTGTTCCTGGAGCGCGAGGCCTGCCGCTGGGCCGAGGCGAGCGCCGAACTGGAGCGGCTGCGTCCGGCCTTGCGTGCGCTGCCGCCCAAGCGTGCCGCCGAGACGGCGCCCTTCGCGCATGCGGTGCTGGTCGGCGACCCGGCCGAGCAGCTGAAGGTGGCGCAGCACTACGCGCTGCATGTCGCCACCAAGCTGCAGCCGCTGCCGCGCAGGCCCGCTCGCGCGCATGCCGGCCGTTTGCGCGTGGGCTACCTGTCGGCCGACTTCCACACCCATGCCACCAGCCAGCTGCTGGTGCAGGTGCTGGAGGCGCACGATCGCGAGGCTTTCGAGGTCTTCGCGCTGTCCACCGGGCCGGACGACGGCAGCGCGCTGCGCCGGCGCATCGTCGGCGCGGTCGAACACTTCGACGAACAGCGCGGCCGCAGCCCGGCGCAGATCGCGCAGCGCGTGCGCGAGCTGGACATTCACATCCTCGTCGACCTGAAAGGGGCCACCTACGACACGCTGCTGCCGGTGCTGGCGGCGCGCCCTGCGCCGCTGCAGGTGACCTGGCTGGGCTTTCCGGGCAGCAGCGGCGCGCCCTATATCGACTACGTGGTCGGCGATCCGGTGGTCACGCCGCTGGACCATGCCGTGCACTATGCCGAGAAGATCGCGCAGCTGCCGCTGTGCTACCAGCCCAACGACTCGCAGCGCGAGCGCGCCCGGCCCTCGCGGCGCAGCGACTGGGGCGTGCCCGAAGGCGCGCTGCTGCTGTGTGCCTTCCACCAGTCCTACAAGATCTCCGAGGAGGTCTTCGATGTCTGGTGCGCGCTGCTGCGCGAGCGAGCCGACGCGCTGCTGTGGCTGCTGCAATGGAACACCAACGTGATGGACACGCTGCGCGCCGCGGCGCGCGCCCGCGGCGTCGATGCGCAGCGCCTGCATTTTGCGCCGGTCGTGCCGCTGCAGCAGCATCTGGACCGGCTGGCCTGCGCCGACATATATCTAGACGCGTGGCCCTGCAACGCCCACACCACTGCCGGTGAAGCGCTGTGGGTCGGCATGCCGGTGGTCACGCTGCAAGGCCCCGCCTTCGCGCAGCGCGTGGCCGCCAGCCTGCTGCACGCGGTGCATCTGGACGAGCTGGTATGCCACGACATCGATGGCTACCGCGACACCGTGCTGGCGCTGGCCGCGGACGCGCCGCGTCGCGCCGCGCTGAAGCAGCACCTGGCCGAACAGCAGCGGACCAGCGCGCTGTTCGACGGCGCACGCTTCGCCCGCGACTGGGAGGCGCTGCTGCAGCGCATGTGGCAGCAGGCGCTGCGCGGTGCGCCGCAGCATCTGGCGGCGCAAGGCACGCCATGAAGGCGGTGATCCTGGCCGGCGGCCTGGGCACGCGCCTGGCCGAAGAAACCACGGTGAAACCGAAGCCGATGGTCGAGATCGGCGGCAAGCCGGTGCTGTGGCACATCCTGAAGAACTACTCGCACCACGGCATCAACGACTTCGTCATCTGCCTGGGCTACCGCGGCTACGTCATCAAGGAGTACTTCGCCAACTACTTCCTGCACATGTCGGACGTGACCTTCGACCTGGCCGAGAACCGCATGGAGGTCTGTCACCGCCACTGCGAGCCCTGGCGCGTGACGCTGGTCGACACCGGCGAACACACGCAGACCGGCGGGCGGCTGCGCCGCGTGCGCGAATACATCGACGGCGAGCGCTTCTGCTTCACCTATGGCGACGGCCTGGCCGACGTGGACATCGGCGCGCTGCTGCGCTTCCACCAGGCGCAGCGCCGCCTGGCCACGCTGACCGCGGTGCAGCCGGCCGGGCGCTTCGGCGCGCTCGACCTGCAGGGTCACCGCATCACACGCTTCGAGGAAAAGCCGCAGGGCGACGGCGCCTTCGTCAACGGCGGCTTCTTCGTGCTCGAGGCCGAGGCCTTGAGCCTGATCGAGGACGACCGCACGGTATGGGAACAGCAGCCGATGGAACAACTGGCGCGCGACGGCCAGTTGTCGGCCTTCGTGCACCGCGGCTTCTGGCAGCCGATGGACACCTTGCGCGACAAGCTCAAGCTGGAGGAGCTGTGGTCCAGCGGCAAGGCGCCGTGGAAGGTCTGGGCATGAAGGCGCTCTTTGGCGGCGCCTACCGCGGCCGGCGCGTGCTGGTCACCGGCCACACCGGCTTCAAGGGCTCGTGGCTGGTGCTGTGGCTGCAGCAGCTGGGCGCGCGGGTCTGCGGCCTTGCGCTGCCGGCCGAAGGCCAGCCCAACCACAGCCGGCTGCTGCGCCTGCCGCTGGACGAGGCGCTGGTCGACCTGCGCGACGCGGCCCTGGTGCGCACGGCGCTGCGCCGCTTTGAGCCGGAGATCGTCTTTCACCTGGCGGCACAGCCGCTGGTGCGGCGCAGCTACCGCGACCCGTCCGGCACCTTCGACACCAACGTCATGGGCCTGGTGCACCTGCTCGAGGCGGTGCGCGCCACGCCCAGCGTGCGCGCGGTGATCAATGCCACCACCGACAAGTGCTACCGCAATGCCGAAACCGGACAGGCCTTCCGTGAAAGCGACGAGCTCGGCGGCCACGACCCCTACAGCGCGTCCAAGGCCTGTGCCGAGCTGGTCTCGGCCAGCTACCGCGCCGCCTTCCTAGTGCAGGACGACGGCCGCGGCCACGCAGTGGCGCTGGCCACGGCGCGCGCCGGCAACGTCGTCGGCGGCGGCGACTGGGGCGAGGACCGCTTGATCCCGGACCTGGTGCGCGCCGCCACCGCCGCACGGCCCACGCTGATCCGCCACCCGGGCGCCGTGCGCCCCTGGCAGCATGTGCTGGAGCCGCTGGCCGGCTACCTGTGCCTGGGCCAGCAGCTGCGGGCCGAGCCGCAGGGTGCGGCCGAGGCCTGGAACTTCGGCCCGCCGCCCGAGGCACACCGCCAGGTGCAGCAGGTCATCGAGGCCTTCGCCGCAGCCTGGCCGGCGGTGCGCTACGCCGTCGAGGAGGCGGCGCAACCGCACGAGGCACGCAGCCTGCACCTGGACTGCAGCAAGGCCGCGCGGCGGCTGCGCTGGCATGCGGTGTGGGACCTGCCGACCACGTTGCGCCGCAGCGCGCACTGGTACCGCCGCCAGCACGAGCAGGGCGCGCTGAGCAGCCATGACGACCTGCAGCAGTACGTGGCCGACGCGCGCGAGCGCGGGCTGGCCTGGGCGGCATGAAGTTCCTGCCCGCCCCGTTGGCCGGCGTGTGGCAGGTGCAGGGCACGCCGCACACTGATGCACGCGGCAGCTTCATGCGGCTGCACTGCGCCGAGGCCTTCGACGCGATCCTGCCGGGACTGTGCTTCGTGCAGCTGAACCTGTCGATCACGCAGTGGCGCGGCACGCTGCGCGGGCTGCACCTGCAGCGCGCGCCGGCGCAGGAATACAAGCTGGTGCGCTGCCTGCGCGGCCGTGTGTTCGACGTCGCCGCCGACCTGCGGCCAGGCTCGCCCACCTACGGCCACTGCTTCAGCCTGGAGCTGAACGAGGAGCGGCCGCTGGCGCTGCTGATCCCGCCCGGCGTGGCGCACGGCTTCCAGGCGCTGAGCGACGACGTGCAGCTGCTCTACCAGCACAGCAGCGCGCACGTGCCGGCGCTGGACGATGGCGTGCGCCATGACGATCCGACACTCGCCATCCGCTGGCCGCTGCCGGTGGGCTTGATGTCGGCGCGCGACGCGGCACTGCCCTGGCTGAAGGCGGCCGCATGAAGTGCCGCCACTGCGCCACCGCGCTGCATGCGCAGCACGACCTGTTCATCGACCTGGGCAGCGCGCCGCCGTCGAATGCCTTTCTGGATGCGCAGGCGCTGCAGCGTGCCGAGGCCTACTTTCCGCTGAAGGTGCTGGCCTGCCCGGAGTGTGCTCTGGTGCAGGTGGACGAGTTGCAGCGCCACGACGCGCTGTTCAGCGACGACTATGTGTACTTCTCGTCCTACTCGGCGTCGTGGCTGGCGCATGCGAGCGCTTATGTCGAGCGTGTGGTGCAGCGCCTGGGCCTGGGCCCGCGCTCGCTGGTCATGGAGGTGGCCTCGAACGATGGCTACCTGCTGCAGTACCTGCAGCAGCGCGACATTCCCTGCGTCGGCATCGAGCCCACGGCGAGCACCGCGCGTGTCGCGCGCGAGCGCGGCATCGAGAGCATCGGCGAGTTCTTCAGCCACGACTTCGCGCGGCGCTTCGTCGCACAGCGCGGACGCTGCGACCTGGTGCTGGGCAACAACGTGCTGGCCCACGTGCCCGACATCAACGACTTCGTCGCCGGCCTGGCGGCAGCGCTGGCGCCGCAGGGCACGCTGACGCTGGAGTTTCCGCACCTGCTGCAGCTGGTGCGGCAGTCGCAGTTCGACACCGTCTACCACGAGCACTTCTCGTACCTGTCGCTGCACACGGTGCAGCGCCTGCTGCGCGCGCAGGGTCTGCAGTTGTGGGACGTGGAGGAATTGCCCACGCACGGCGGCTCGCTGCGCGTGTGGGCGCAGCATGTCGCGAACCCGCGCCCGGTGCGGGCCAGCGTAGTCGCGCTGCTGGCGCAGGAGGCCGCTGCCGGCGTGGGGCGGCGCGAATTCCACCAGAGCCTGCAGGCGCGCGCCGAGCGCATCAAGGACGATCTGCTGCGCTTCCTGATCGACAGCAAGCGCGCCGGACTGCGTGTGGCCGCCTACGGCGCGGCCGCCAAGGGCAACACGCTGCTCAACTTCGCCGGCGTGCGGCCCGACCTGCTGCCCTACGTGGCGGATGCCTCGCCGCACAAGCAGGGGCGCTTCCTGCCCGGCTCGCACATCCCCGTGCGCTCGCCGCGCTCGCTGCTGGAAGACCGGCCCGACGTGGTGCTGATCCTGCCGTGGAACCTACGCGACGAGATCGTCGCGCAGCTGCAGCCGGTGCGCTCCTGGGGGGGCTGTTTCGTCACCGCGGTGCCGCAGCTGCACATCGATTGATGCGCCTTGCGGCGGCCGGTCGCGGAAGATGTCGGCGAGGATGTCGTGTTTCGGCTTGGCAAAGCGCAGCGCGCCGCGTTCGCCCTGGAACACCAGGCAAGCGCCCGGCGTGTCGCGGCTCATGACGCTCACGCCCTGGGCGATGACCGACCCGTCGCGCACCTGGCAGTTGCCGATGACGGCGCTGTGCGGATAGAGCACCACCCCGTCGCCGAGCGCCGGCGCGCAGCCATGGTTCTTGCCGACGGTGCAGTTCTGGTAGAGCACCAGGTGGTTGCCGTAGCTCGCCTTGGCCAGCACGATGCCCACCGAATGGCCGATGAAGAACACCGGCGGCATCTCGATCTCGTAGAACAGGTCGATGCCGTTGAGTGCCTTGTTCAGGAAGAACAGCTTGTTGCACAGCGTGCGGTCAGCGCCGGCGCGGTGCAGCGTGTTCGCCAGGTAGTACAGAAAGGTCGCGTACTGCGAGGAGTGCAAAGGGTCGAACTCGTGCTCGCGCCACATCCGCACCGCGTCGATGCAGTGGGCCAGACGGTCCAGCGCGGCATCCAGCTGCGCGTCGAGCAGCGTTTGGTGCTCGCGGCCGTCGGGAAAGAAGTTCTGCAGCTGGCGCTGCAGGTAGCCGAGCAGCTGCTCGCGGCTGCTGTGCACAAAGGTCAGCACGGCGCGTGCTCCGGCAGCAGCTCGGCCAGCTTGTCCAGCAGGCAGGCCGGCTGCCAGGCGAATTCCTGCCGCATGCGCGAGATGTCGATGCGCGGCGCCGGGCGCACGATGTGGCGCTGGCCGGCCACCACTTCGCAGCCGCTGAGCTCGCGCAGGCGCGCGAACAGCTCGCGGTTGCTGAGGTTGCGGCCGCTGGCCACGTTGTAGACCGGCTGCGTGCCGCGCGTGGCGATCAGCAGCAGGGCCTGCAGCACGTCGTCCAGGTGCACGTAGTCGCGCGCGGCATGCGGCGTGGTGTCGACGTGCAGGCGTGGCGGGTGACAGCACCCGGCCTGCGCGAGGGCGCCGGGTACGGCGCGCAGCAGCTGCGGCAGGAAGCCGTCGGCGTCGCCGGCATCGCGATACACGCAGGACAGCCGCGCGACGCGGGCGCGGCCGCCGCCGGCCGCATGGCACAGCGCTTCGCCCAGCGCCTTGGACAGGTCGAACAGGTGGCGCGGCTGGCGTGGGTCCAGCGCCAGCGCGGTACCCTCGGTGACGCTATCGACGAGGGCACCGTCGTACAGACGTGTCGACGACAGGTAGACCAGCGATGCGAAGCGCCCGCGCTGCAGCACGCGGTTCAGCAGCGACACGTGCGCGTCCACCGTGTCGTGCGGCCGCTGCGCGTAGTCGGCGGTCAGCCCGGCGCAATAGAACACATGGCCGGGCGTGTCGTCGAGCGCCTCGGGCGGCTCGCGCATCACCCCGCGCACCTCGTAGCCCGCGTTGCGCAGATGGCGCGACAGATGCCGGCCGATGAAGCCGGCCGCGCCGATCACCGTGGCCCGGCGCAGCTCATGCATGGCGCTGTCCCAGACGTTGCAGCGGGTTGCCGGCGCACACGCTGTAGGCCGGCACCTCGCCGCGCACCAGCGAAGCGGCGCCGACCACACAGCCGCGGCGCAGCACGGCACCGTCCAGCAGCACGCTGTTGGCGCCGATCCAGACGTCGTCCTCGATGACGATGCCGCCGCGCGAGTCCAGGAAGCCCTGCTCGTCGATGCGGCGGTTGCTACGAGCGTAGGCGTGATTGACCGGGGCCAGCGTGCAGTTGGCGGCGATGGCCACGTGGTTGCCGATGCGGATGCCGTGACCGCTGTAGACGACGCAGCCGGAGTTGATGGCCACGTGCTCGCCGATGAGCACGTCGCCGCTGCCGCCGGCCGGCTTGAACTTAACGAAGCTGTCGATCATGGAATGCGCGCCCACGACGAAGCGCGTGCCGCGCAGCGAGTCCTCAATGTCGGCCAGGCGCGAGATGCGCGCCAGCGGGTGGATCTCGATCATCTCAGGCGCAGCTCACACCGAAGCGGTCGCACAGGTCGCGTTCGTGCACCACGTGCAGGTTGCGCGCCAGTGCGTCGTTGGCACTGGGCAATGCGCTCAGCGCGCGCTCGCTGACGAACAGCACTGCGTCGCGCAACCCCTCGGCGGGTGGCGTCTGCTCCGTGAACTCCACCGTGTGGCTGCTGTGGCGCCGCAGGTAGTCGTCGGTGCCGGAGTCGAAAGGGCCCACGCAGACCAGCTTGCACCGGCTGCGGTTGAGCGCCTCGTCGTGCAGCAGGAAATGCAGCGTGGCCTGCGCCGCCAGCGTGTCCAGCGGCACGTGCAGCAGCTGCTCGTAGCCCATGCCCTTCAGGCGCATGGCCAGCGTATGGGTCTCGATCGGATCGCGCCCGTTCAGATGGCGCAGGCGAATGGCCACCGACATGCGCACCGCGATCATCTGCTGGATGCGCAGGTGGAAGCCGGCCCGTTCCTCGGCGCCGATGCTCTTGCCGGCGCGCGCCATCAGGTACTCAAGGCCGCCGCGGTAGCGGTCCCAGGCGACCTCGACCTCGCCGTTGCCCACCTGGGAGCGTGTCTCGTCGGCGAAGTAGCGCGTCATCGACACGTAGAAGGGCTGGGCGCGAATGCTCACCGCGCCCAATGCCAGGTAGTCGGCGGCCTGCGCGAAGGCGTAGAAGGCAATGTCGTTGACACGCGGCATCAGCCGCATCATCGCTTCGGTGCGGGCGACGTAGATCTCCGGGAAGATCTGGTGGCGCAGGATGTGGCCTAGCAGATCGGCATGCTGGCCGCGCGCGATGCGCAGGTCCTGCGGAACCTGGTAGAACTGGCCTTGCGCCTGCTGCGCCACCAGGTCGTACAGCAGCCACGGCGCATAGCTGATCACCACCTCCGGGTCGGCCTCCATCGCCGCCACCACCTCGGCCAGCGGCGCGCCGAGCACGCAGTCGTCGTCGGCCAGGTACATCATGTAACGGCCGCGCGCCTGCGTCATCGCGAAAATCACATTGGGATAACAGCCGATGGTCTGGGGATGCCGCAGTGCGCGGATCGGCAGCGCCTGCGCATGCCGGGCGACCACCTCGGGCGTGGCGTCGGTGGAGCCATTGTCCGAGATCACGATCTCGTAGTCGTAGGGGAAGTCGCACAGCTGCGTGGCCAGCGTGTCGAGCAGCGAATCGAGGTAGCGCGCGCGGTTGTAGGTCGGCACGCACAGGCTGAGCAGCGGGGTGTTCATGGGTCGGCATCCGAGGGGCGGGCAGGGTGCCGCGCCGTGTTGCATTCTGGTCAGGCGCCTGGCGCCACCATGCCGCGATCAGCGCCGTGAAGGCGGTCCATCTGGGCCGCCATGTAGGAATTTGTCTGACAAGGGCCTTGGAAGAAGCGGGACTCAAGCCACGGAACTGACCTGATGTGACGGCCCATTTCCAGAAACTACAGTGCGTTCACGCCCTGAGCGAAACCGAGTCCACCCCAGAGGAGCCTTCGAATGACCGCCGACCAGATCCTTGCCGAAATCCGCGAAGCCAACCTGTCCTACCTGATGCTGGCGCAAAGCCTGATCCGCGTCGACACCGAGCAGGCGCTGTACCGCCTGGGCGTGAGCGAAGATACCGCCAAGCTGATCGGCGCACTGACGCCGGCGCAGATGATGAAGATCGCCGCCAGCAACACGCTGCTGTGCCGCTTCCGCATGGACGACGACATCGTCTGGGGCCTGCTCACCAGCCACGGCAAGGCCGCGGCCAACGAAGGCGTCAACCGCCTGCATGCGTCCATCTTGCTGGCCGGCCGGCACCAGGAAGCGGCCTGAACATGGCCCGCAACAAGAGCATCCTCACCGAAGCGCGGCAGATTGAGCGCGCGGTCACGCTGATCCAGCTGGGCGCGCGTTTGCAGGTGCTGGAATCGGAAACCGACCTGAGCTATGAGCGGCTGCTGCGCCTGTACAAGGAAGTGGCGGGCAAGAGCCCGAGCAAGGGCCAGCTGCCGTTTTCGACCGACTGGTTCATGACCTGGCAGCCGAACATCCACGCCAGCCTGTTCCTGAACATCCACGAATACCTGAACAAGGTGTCGGAGCTGGACGAGATCGACGTCGTCATCAAGGCCTATCAGCTGTACCTAGAGCAGACGCAGTCGCAGGCGCTGGAGCCGCTGCTCAGCGTGACGCGCGCCTGGCGGCTGGTGAAGTTCGTCGACAACGGCATGCTGACGCTGACCAAGTGCAGCTGCTGCGGCGGGCATTTCGTGACGCACCCGCACGAGATCGCCAAGCACTACGTGTGCGGCATGTGCAACCCGCCGGCGCGCGCCGGCAAGGGCAAGCTGGCCGGTGCGCTGCAGATCCCGTCGGGCGGCGCGCTCGCCGGCAGCGCCGTCCATGCGCATTGATGCACGAAGTCGGTGTTCAGGCGGGCGAGCGGCCGGCCGATATCGATGTCAGTGACGTTTCATGTCTCCTCCTGGCACAGACCACTGTGCTTTCAGCGGGTCCCACGGGACCCGCTTTTTTCTGACGGGTACCGGCGCAGCGAGCTGCGGCGCAAAGGCTGCGCTTTTCCGGTCGGTGGCGCGGCCGGGGTCTCGCCACACTGGGCGCCGTGAGTGCCGCTGTTCCCACCCGTTCCGCCCTGTCGAGGATGCGACAGGGTCTGCCCTGGCCGCTGCCGGCGTTGGCGGCCTGGGCCTCGGGCTGGTTGTTGCTGCGCGCGCTGACGCTGCTGGGCGTGCCGGCGTGGCTGGGCCTGCTCGCAGGTACCGGCGCAGGCCTGGCGCTGTGCCTGCGTACCCGCGGTCGCGTACGCGCATGGGTGGTTGCTGCCGGGTTCCCGGTGTCGCTGTGGGTCAGTGGCTGGGCCGAGGGCCTGCCGGCCTGGGCCTGGCTGTTGCCACTGGCACTGTTGCTGCTGCTGTACCCGCGTACGGCGTGGCGCGATGCGCCGTTGTTCCCCACGCCGACGGGGGCGCTGGACGGCCTGGCGCCGGCGCTGCCGCTGCCGCCGGGCGCACGCGTGCTCGACGCCGGTTGCGGCTTGGGCCACGGCTTGCGCGCACTGCGCCGCGCCTACCCCGGCGCCCGGCTCGTGGGCGTGGAGTGGAGCTGGCCGCTGGCACTGGTGGCCCGCGCCACCTGCACGCAGGCGACGGTGCGCCGCGGCGATCTGTGGGCCGATAGCTGGGCAGCTTACGATCTGGTGTACCTGTTCCAGCGGCCCGAAAGCATGGTGCGTGCGCTGCACAAGGCGCGCTGCGAAATGGCGTCCGGCAGCTGGCTGGTGAGCCTGGAGTTCGAGGCCGCGGGCTGGCAGCCGCAATGCGTGCTGCGTTGCCCCGACGGCCGGCCGCTGTGGCTGTACCGGCTGCCGCTGCGCGCCTCAAGCTCGGCCGGCGCGGGCCGATAAACAGGCTCCAGAGCCTTCGGCCAGCGCCCTGCGCGCCGGCCGCAGCCCACAGTCGCCTACGAAGCGCCTTCCCTCATGTTCGTCATCATTGGCTGGATCGTCGCGCTGTCTGCCGTGTTCGGCGTGTTCATCGCGCACGGCGGCAACATCTCCGTGGTGCTGAAGGCCTTGCCTTTCGAGATGGCGGCCATCGGCG
>Ga0315912_10005877_pt1 | contig 11150 bp, 6 predicted proteins | sample VfabasoilMG_FD_204469 | JGI IMG/M metagenome (GOLD analysis project Ga0315912, IMG submission 204469) | Garden soil microbial communities collected in Santa Monica, California, United States - V. faba soil | ecosystem: Environmental > Terrestrial > Soil > Garden | place: USA: California...
TTCGCGGCGGCCTCGGTACCGTCGCAAACGATCACGACGCCTGCGTGTTGAGAAAAACCCATGCCGACGCCGCCGCCGTGGTGCAGTGACACCCACGTGGCGCCCGAGGCGGTATTGAGCAACGCATTGAGCAACGGCCAGTCGGAGACGGCATCCGATCCATCGCGCATCCCTTCGGTCTCGCGATTCGGCGACGCGACCGAACCCGAATCGAGGTGATCGCGGCCGATGACCACGGGCGCCTTGAGCTCGCCCGTGCGCACCATCTCGTTGAACGCGAGCCCGAGCCGATGCCGGTCGCCGAGGCCCACCCAGCAGATGCGCGCCGGCAGGCCCTGGAACTTGATCTTCTGGTGCGCCATGTCGAGCCAGTGGTGCAGATGTTTGTCGTCGGGCAAGAGGTCGCGCACTTTGCGATCGGTCTTGTAGATGTCACCCGGGTCGCCTGACAAGGCCACCCACCGGAACGGCCCGACGCCACGACAGAACAGCGGCCGGATATAGGCGGGCACGAAGCCCGGAAAATCGAAGGCATTCTTCACGCCTTCCTCGAGCGCGACCTGGCGGATGTTGTTGCCGTAGTCGACGGTCGGCACGCCGGCTTTCTGGAAGTCGAGCATCGAGCGCACGTGGGTCGCCATCGATGCGCGCGCGGCGGCGCTGACGGCGGCCGGATCGCTCGCGCGCAGCGCCAGCCATTTCTCCACGGTCCAGCCGATCGGTAGATAGCCATTGATGGGATCGTGCGCCGACGTCTGGTCGGTCAGGAGATCGGGCCGCACGCCCCGACGGAACAGCTCGGGCAGTATTTCGGCCGCATTGCCCAGCAGTCCCACGGAGATCGGACGCTTCTCTTCGCAGGAACGCTGGATGAGCGCGAGTGCTTCGTCGATGTGGTCGGTGGCGTGATCGAGATAGCCCGACTTCAGGCGCATGTCGATGCGCGATCGCTGGCACTCGATGGCGAGACACGAGGCGCCCGCCATCACCGACGCCAGCGGCTGCGCGCCGCCCATGCCGCCGAGTCCGGCCGTGAGCAGCCAGCGGCCGGCGAGTGTGCCGTTGTAGTGCTGGCGGCCCATCTCGACGAAGGTTTCGTACGTGCCCTGCACGATGCCCTGAGAGCCGATGTAGATCCACGAGCCGGCTGTCATCTGGCCGTACATCATGAGTCCCTTGCGATCGAGCTCGTTGAAGTGCTCCCAGTTGCTCCAGCGCGGCACGAGGTTGGAATTGGCAAGCAGCACGCGCGGCGCATCGGCGTGCGTCGTGAACACGCCCACGGGTTTGCCGGACTGGATCAAGAGCGTCTGGTCTGCTTCGAGGCGCGTCAGCGTCTCGACGATGCGATCGAAGCTCTCCCAGTCGCGCGCCGCGCGGCCGATGCCGCCGTAGACCACGAGCTCTTCGGGACGCTCCGCGACCGCGGAATCGAGATTGTTCATGAGCATGCGCAGCGGCGCTTCCGTGAGCCAGCTTTTTGCCGTCAGTTGGGTGCCGGTCGAGGCGCGGATGATGCGAGTCTTGTCGGTGCGGGTCATGAAGATTGTCCAGTCGCAAAAGCGAGGCAGGCATCGAGAATGTCACGCAGCGCTACGCGGAGGCGTGCGGCATGTGCATCGTCGAGCGGCGCCGGCCAGTTGTGTTCGTTGAGCGTGCCCTTGGGCTCCTGCAGGTAGCCGCGCATCGCAAGCTCCATTTGCAATGCGTGAACGCCATTTTCCGGCTTGCCATAGTGGCGAGTGATCCAGCCGCCGCGGAAGCGGCCGTTCGTGACGTAAGAAGATGATGCCTTGCAGATCTTCTCGACGGCGACCGTGAGCGCGCCGTCGCAACTCGCACCGCCATTCGTGCCGATGTTGAACTGCGGCAGGTCCCCTTCGAACAGGCGTCGCACGCGCGAGCGGATCGAATGCGCGTCGTAGACCACCACGCGCGCGTGCTGCCCGCGCAAGCGTGCGATCTCGGCGGCCAGGTGTTCGTGATAGGGCGCGAAGTAGTGGCGCTTGCGGCGCTCGACCTCGGCCTCGCTTGGCTGGCCGCCGGCTCGATAGAGGAGCTCGCCGTCGAAGGTTTCGAGCGGGCACAGCGAGGTGGTCGTCTGGCCGGGATACAACGACGCGCCCGAGGGGTCGCGGTTCACATCGATCACCGTGCGCGACAAGGCCGTGCGGATCGTGGTCGCTCCGGCCGCATGCGCGAAGTCGTACAAGACGTCGACCCAGTGGTCCGCGTCCTTGCGGCCGAGCCACGGCGAGACGAGCTTCGACTCGATGTCCGGCGGAATCTCCGTGCCGGTGTGCGGAAAGCTCATGATGAGCGGCGCGTGGCCGTGATGCACGGCCAGCCATTCCGGCGTGGGCAGATGCGCGCTCACTGACCTCTCCACACGCGTTCATGCAGCGGGTTGAGTCCGAGTCGGTACACGAGCTCCGCGGGCCGCGCGACGTTCCAGACCGCGAGGTCGCATTGTTTGCCCGCTTCGAGCGTGCCGACCTGGTCGGCCATGCCAAGAGCCTGCGACGCCGCGCGCGTGACACCGATGAGACATTCATCGACGGTCATGCGGAACAGCGTGGCCGCCATGTTCATGACGAGCAGCGGGGAGGTCAGCGGTGAAGTGCCGGGATTGCAATCCGTCGCGAGCGCCATCGTTACACCCTGTTTGCGCAGGGACTCGATGGGCGGCACGCGCGTCTCGCGCAGGAAGTAGAACGCGCCGGGCAGCAGCACAGCCACGGTGCCGGCTTTCGCCATGGCAGCGATACCGGCGTCGTCGATGTACTCGAGATGATCGGCGGACAGCGCGCCGAAACTGGCTGCGAGCGCTGCGCCTTTCATGTCCGAGAGCTGCTCGGCGTGCAGCTTCACGCGCAGGCCGTGTTTCTTCGCGGCCTCGAATACGCGTTGCGTCTGCTCTCGCGTGAAGCCGATCCGCTCGCAGAATGCATCGACCGCGTCGATCAGACCGTCTCGCGCGAGGTCGGGCAGCGTCTCGTCGCAGACTTCGGTGATGTAGTCGTCGGCCCGTCCCACGAACTCCGGTGGCACCGCGTGGGCGCCGAGGAAGGTGAGTGACAACGTGATCGCGCGTTCGCGTCCGAGCGCGCGCGCGGCGCGCAACTGCTTGCGTTCGTGCTCGAGCGAGAGTCCATAGCCGGACTTGATCTCGAGCGTGGTCACGCCCTCGGCGAGCAGCGCGTCGAGCCGCGGCAGGGATTCGGCCACGAGTTGGGTTTCGGACGCCATGCGCGTGGCGTTCACCGTGGACAGGATTCCGCCTCCGCGCTGGGCGATCGTCTCGTACGACACGCCGTTCAGACGCTGTTCGAATTCACCCGACCGCGTGCCGGCGTAGACGAGGTGCGTATGGCAGTCGATGAGGCCGGGTGTGATGAGCCGGCCGTCGCAGTCGTGGTTGTGAGTGGCGGCCAAATCCTCTGGCGCATCGGCTTCCGGACCCGCATAGATAATGAGTCCTTCGCGGCTCGCGACGAGTCCGCGTTCGACGAGTCCGAGGCCGGCTGCCCCGGAGGCGAGTGTGGCCAGGCGTGCGTTCCGCCAGATTCGGTCGCAATGCATGGCGGCACCTTATAGATGAGTGGTTCGGGCCGCCAGAGGCGGGTCCGCGGGTGCAACGCATATACTGCGTGGCCGCCAAGGAGCCCGAATTTGACCGCATCGAAGTCCCTGTTCCTGGAATCCGCGTTGTTGCCCGACGGATGGGTGCGGCACGTGCGCGTGGAAATCGCGGACGGTCGTTTTCGAACCGTGCAATCTGGTGCGCAAGCGAAAACGGGCGATGAGCGTGTTGCCGTGGCGCTGCCGGGTCTTTGCAACGTGCATAGCCACGGCTTTCAGCGCGGCATGGCGGGACTCACCGAATTCCGCGGCCCCGCCGCCGACAATTTCTGGAGCTGGCGCACGCTGATGTATCGCTTCGTCGCGCGCATGTCGCCGGAGGATCTCGAAGCGGTGACCGCGCAGGCCTACGTCGAAATGCTCGAGAGCGGCTTCACGCGCGTGGGCGAGTTCCACTACGTGCATCACGATGGATTGGGAAAACCTTACGCAGACCCGGCCGAGATGAGCGCGCGGGTGGCAGCCGCGACGGAACAGACGGGCATCGGCCTCACGTTGTTGCCGGTGTTCTACGCGCACGCGGGTTTTGGTGGCACGCCACCCCAGGAGGGCCAGCTCCGATTCGTGACGAACCTCGACCGATACGCGCGGTTGTTAGACGCGGGCCGGCGCATCGTCGCGGGCCTGACCGATGCTTCGTTAGGGGTCGCACCGCATTCGCTGCGTGCGGTGACCCCGGAGGAACTGGCGGACGTCGTGAAGCTTGGCGGATCGGGTCCGGTGCACATCCACGCGGCGGAGCAAACCGGCGAAGTCGAGCAGTGTCTCGCCTGGTCGGGGCAGCGACCCGTGCAATGGTTGCTCGACCACGCGGCGGTGGACCATCGCTGGTGCCTGATACACGCCACGCATCTGGAAGACGCGGAAGCACGCGCCCTCGCGGCTCGCGGCGCAGTGGCCGGCCTCTGTCCGATCACCGAGGCCAATCTGGGCGACGGCATTTTCCCGGCGCGCACATTCCTGTCCGCAAGAGGTCGCTTTGGCATAGGCACCGATTCGAACGTGTCCATCCGTGCCGCCGATGAACTGCGCCAATTCGAGTACAGCCAGCGGTTGCGCGATCGCGCGCGCAATGTCGTGGGCTTCGACGACCAGCGCTCGACGGGAAGGGTCTTGTTCGATGGCGCCGTCAGCGGCGGTGCGCAGGCGCTCGGCGTGGCCACCGGCATCGCAACGGGCGCCTCCGCCGACTTCTTTTCGGTGACGGCCGACTCGCTCTCATACATCGGCCGCGAGCAGGACGCCTTGCTCGATACCTGGATCTTCTCAGGGCGCGGCCGTGTCGACAGTGTGTGGCGCGCGGGCCGGAAACAGGTGTCGGGCGGTGTGCACGTCGCGCGAGGCCGCGTCGCGAACGCCTATCACAAGGCGCTGCGACGGCTTCTCGAGAGCGCCTGACGATCAATCTACTTTCTCCTGCGGGTAACCCCGAGTATCCGCACCGCGCGTGTAGGACGAATACGCGTCTTCTTTCGTCGCTCTTTCTTATTGCGGCCGCCATGCAAAGATGCCGCGTCGGGAAGTTAGGGCGGGAGCGGAGACATAATACTAAAGCTGTCGATGCTGGGCGCCGCGTGCATGCTGGCGTCCGGCGCCATGGCGGCCGATTCAACGGTGCGGGCTCTCAAGGAGCTCTCGCTCGATCAGCTGCTCGATACCGAAGTCACCTCGGTAACCAAGCGCAGCGAGCCGCTGTCGGATGCGGCCGCGTCCATCTACGTCATCACGCAGGAAGCCATTCGCCGCTCGGGTGTCACCACACTGCCCGAAGCGTTGCGTCTCGCACCCAACCTCCAGGTCGCGCGGGCCGATAGCGTGCAATACGCCATCAGCGCGCGCGGCTTCAACAACGCCATCGGCAACAAGCTCCTCGTGCTCATCGACGGACGCACTGTCTACACGCCGCTCTTCTCCGGGGTCTTCTGGGATCAGCAGGACGTGCTGCTGCAGGACGTCGATCGCATCGAAGTGATCAGTGGTCCCGGCGCAGTGTTGTGGGGCGCGAACGCGGTCAATGGCGTGATCAACGTGATCACGCGCTCCGCGACGGACACCACCGGCCTGGTCGCGACCGGCCTCGCCGGCGACAACGAGCGTGGCGGGGCGTTGCGTTACGGCCGCTCCATCGGCGACGGCGCGCTGCGGTTCTATGCCAAGTATTCCGAGTTCGATCACACGTGGCGTGGCGATGGCGCCGAGATCGCCGACGACTGGAACCGCGGGCAAGTCGGCTTCCGGGCGGATTGGGGCAGCGGGTCGGACCGCTTCACTTTGCAGGGGGATGCGTACCAAGGCGACTCCGAGCATCGCGGATTCCTGGGGCCGTTCGAATTTCCTCCCGTCGAGGTGTCGGGTGCAAACCTGTTAGGCCGCTGGAACCGCGAGCTTTCGAGTGGCTCGACCTGGCAACTGCAGGTGTATGTCGACCGGTCCCGGCGAAAGGACGCGTTGTTCTATGAACCGACCGCCGACATCGTCGACTTCGATTTTCAATACGCGATGCCGGGTACGCGTCACCAGGTGCTCTGGGGCGCGGGGTATCGCTTCGGCCACGACGATATCGATCCGGGTTTCGCAACGCTGTTCGTGCCCGATTCGCGCAGTCTGCAATGGGGCAATCTCTTCGTGCAGGACGAGATCGCGTGGCGGGAAGACCTCAAGACAACGCTCGGCGTCAAGCTCGAGAGCAACGACTACACGGGTGTCGAAGTGCTGCCGAGCGTGCGGCTCGCCTGGAAGGCGGGCGAGAACCAGCTGCTCTGGGGCTCGCTGTCGCGCGCGGTCCGCGCACCCGCGCGTTACGACCGCGACGTGCGCTTTCCGGGATTCCCGCCGTTCCTCGTGGTGGGCGGACCGGATTTCGTTTCCGAGGTCGCCAACGTGATCGAGATCGGATACCGCGCGCAACCCACGCAGAAACTCAGCTACTCGATGACCGGCTTCGTGCACTACTGGGACCGGGTGCGCAGCGGCACCGCCGTGCCCGTGGAGCTCGAGAACAAGATCGAAGGCGAGATCTACGGCATCGAAGCGTGGGCGGAATATCGGCCCGTCGACTTCTGGCTGTTGTCGGCGGGCGTGAACTTCGTCGAGGAGCATCTGCGGCTCGAGGCGGACAGCACGGATCCGGTCGGAGTCGACAACGACACGCTGCGCAATGATCCGGACTACATCTGGAAGGTGGGTTCGCGCTTCGACTTGCCGGGCCACCTCGAGCTTGATCTGAATTGGCGCCGCGTCGCCGAGCTGCCTGCGCCGGTCGTGCCTGCCTACTCGGAGCTCGACGTGCGGTTCGCCTGGCTGCCCTCCGAGGGTCTCGAACTGTCCGTCGTGGGCCGTAATCTGCTGCACGACCGGCACGCGGAATATGGCAACGCCGTCTCGCGCAGCGAATGCGAGCGCAATGTGTTCGGACAGGTGCGATGGCAGTTCTGAGGCGCTGGCGAGCCCTGCTGGTGCTGTCATGCCTCGTGACGCCGGGCTTCGGGGCCGCGGCGCCGGGCGAATACCAGGTGAAGGCCGTCTTCCTGTTCAATTTTTCACGCTTCGTCGAATGGCCAGCCTCGGCCTTTGCGAGCCCGCAATCGCCATTTCTCGTCTGTGTGTTCGGGCATGACCCCTTCGGCGCGGATCTCGATGAAGTCGTGAAAGGGGAGTCCGTGAACGGCCGGCCGCTCACCGTGCGGCGCGTGCGCGGGGTCGCGGAAATTTCCGAATGCCAGATCCTGTTCATCCACCAGTCCGAAGAGCGGCGGCTCGGCGAAGTGCTTCCAGCGCTCAACCATCGCAGCACGCTCACGGTGAGCGATGGTCCGGGGACCGCGCGGCGGGGCGTGATGATTCGTCTCGCGACCGTGCAGGGCCGCGTACGCATGCACGTCAACGTGGATGAGGCACGCGCGGCGGCGCTCGTCATCAGCTCGAACATCCTGCGCGCCGCGGAGATTGTGAAGACGGAGAGGGCGAAGTGATGCCTCAAACTCCGATTCGCCAAAAGCTGATGCGCATGGTGCTGTTCACCAGCGGTCTCGTCATCCTCTTCACGTGCTCGATGTTCGTGGCTTACGAAGTGGTGACTTTCAAGCAGGCCGTCGCACGGCAGATCGACATCCTCGGCAAGGCCATCGCCGAAAACAGCACTGCGGCGCTGGCCTTCGACAACCCGGCCGATGCGCGCGCCGTGCTCGCCGCCTTTCGCGCGGATCCGCACATCGTGTCGGCGGCGCTGTATACGCGCTCGGGAGATTTGTTTGCCGCCTATCCGGTCGGCGCGACGAAGGAAGACTTGCCAGCGACGCTACTGGCGAACGGCTATCACTTCGAGGATCAGTACGTCGTCGGCTTCGAGCCCGTGCGTCAGGACGGCGAGTTGCTCGGCACGCTGTACGTGAAGTCGGATCTTCGCTCCATCGACCAGCGTTTCCGCGGCTACGGACTCATCACGGCGCTCGTGATCGCACTGGCCGTGTTGCTCGCCTATGCCGTCGCGCGCCGGCAGCAATCGGAGATTTCCGGGCCGTTGCTCGCGCTTGCCGAGACCGCGCGCTCCGTGTCCGATAAACATGACTACAGCGTGCGTGCACAATCGAGCGGGGCGCGGGAGATCACCCAGCTCACCGACGCGTTCAATCACATGCTGGCGCAGATCCAGGGCGCCGAAAACCGTTCCAGCGCGCAGATGCAACGGTTGTCGCTGCTCCAGCACATTACGGCTGCGATCGGCGATCGCCAGGATCTGCCGAGCATCTTCCAGGTGGTGCTGCGCAACGTGGAGGAAAACCTTCCCGTCGATTTCGCCTGCGTGTGTCTTTATGACGCGGCGACTGCCACGCTCACGGTGAGCACGCTGGGTGCCGCGAGCCATCGCCTGTCGGTGGCGCTCCGGATGACACCCGAGGCCTCGGTGCCAATCGACGAGAATGGACTGTCGACCTGCATTCGAGGCCGGCTGGTGTACGAGCCCGATACTCGCCGGATCGACTTCCCGTTTCCCCGCCGCTTCGCCGACAACGGTCTCTATTCGCTGGTCATCGCCCCGTTGCAGGTGGAAGCCAGTGTGTTCGGTGCCTTCATTGCCGCGAGGCGCGCCGAGAATGCGTTCAGCAGCGGCGACTGCGAATTCCTGCTGCAGCTGTCCGGGCACGTGGCGCTCGCTTCCCACCAGGCGCGGTTGCACGGCGCACTGCGACAGGCGTACGACGACCTTCGCCAATCGCAACAGGCCGTCATGCAGCAGGAGCGCCTGCGCGCACTCGGCCAGATGGCGAGCGGTATCGCACACGACATCAACAACGCGATCTCGCCGATCTCGCTATACGCCGACGCGTTGCTCGAGCGAGAGCCCCAGCTCTCGGAAAAGGGACGTGCGGCACTGGTGATCATCCAGCGCGCCATCGACGGCGTGGCCGAGACGGTGGCGCGAATGCGCGAATTCTATCGCCAGCGCGAACCTGAAATGTCGCTCGCGCTCGTGGACATCAACGCCGTGGCGAGGCAGGTGGTGGAGCTCACGCACGCCAAGTGGTTCGACCTGCCGCAGCAGCGCGGCATCTCCATCGACCTACGCACCGAGCTGTCGCTCGGGCTGCCGGGCATCATGGGCGCCGAAGTGGAGATTCGCGATGCGCTCACCAATCTCATCTTCAACGCGGTGGACGCGATGCCCGACGGAGGCATGCTCACCGTGCGCACCTTCGAGCGGCCGGGACCCGACGACGCCGAGTGGGTGGCCGTCGAGGTGATCGACACGGGCATCGGCATGAGCGAAGAAACGCGCCGCCGATGCCTCGAACCATTTTTCACCACCAAGGGTGAACGCGGCACGGGCCTGGGGCTCGCCATGGTGTACGGCATGATCCAGCGCCACAGCGCGGAGTTCGACATCGACAGCGTCGTGGGCCAGGGCACCACGATGCGCGTGACGTTCCCGGCGTACACGCAGCCCCTGGTCGCGACACCGCGAACCGCCGACACCCATGTGCCCATGCGTCGGCTTCGCGTGCTCCTGATCGACGACGATCCCATCATCATCAAGGCGCTGGAAGATGCGCTGGTCGGGGAAGGGCATCTGACGGTGGCGGCGAATGGCGGACAGGCGGGACTCGAAGCATTCAATTCCGCGCTGGCATCGGCGCATCCCTTCGACCTGGTGGTCACCGACCTCGGCATGCCCACGATCGACGGTCGCCGCGTCGCCGCGGGCATCAAGACCCGGTCTCCGCGGACGCCGGTCATCATGCTGACAGGATGGGGGTCGCGCATGATCGCGGAAAAGGACACGCCGCCTCACGTCGACCGCGTGCTGGGCAAGCCGCCGAAGCTCCTGGAGTTGCGAGCGGCCATGCGCGAGCTTACGGATTGACACCGCTAACAAGCTCCGTATATTGACGCGCGCAGAGGGGGAAGGACGAGAGCGCGGCCAGGGAGTGGCGTGTCAACGCCCAAGGATGGCCAATGAAATTCTCAAGGACTAACACCGCGGCGGCCCTCGGCGCCGTGATTCTCGCGTGCGCGTCGCAATCGCACGCACAACTCCAGATGGAAAGGTTGTCGCGCGGCGTCGTTGCCGTGCGTACCAGCAGTTCGCAGGTCTATGTCGGCTGGCGTCTGTTCGGCACCGAGGGGTCCGGCACCTCGTTCAACCTGTACCGGTCGAGCAATGGCGGTTCGCCGCTGCTGCTCAACGGCACGCCGCTGACGTCGTCAACCAACTTCGTCGACACGTCGGCGCCCACGTCGCAGTCGAACGCGTACACCGTACGTGCCGTGGTCAACGGCGTGGAGCAGGGCGCGAGCGCTGCGTTCACGCTGCCGGCAAACGCGCCGACGCAACAGTATCTGCAGATACCACTGCAGATTCCTTCGGGCGGCACCACGCCCTCGGGTGAGTCGTACACGTACACCGCGAACGATCTGTCGGTCGGCGACCTCGATGGCGATGGCGAGCTCGAATACGTGCTCAAGTGGGATCCGACCAACGCCAAGGACAATTCGCAGAGCGGCTACACGGGCAACGTGTATCTCGATGCGTATGAGCTGAACGGCACGCGCATGTGGCGCATCGATCTCGGACGCAACATCCGGGCCGGCGCGCACTACACGCAGTTCCAGGTGTACGACTACGACGGCGATGGCAAGGCCGAAGTCATGTGCAAGACCGCGGATGGCACTCGCAGCGGCACGGGCCAGGTGATCGGCAGCTCGAGTGCCGACTACCGCAATTCGTCGGGCTATGTCCTGTCGGGACCTGAGTTCCTCACGGTGTTCAACGGCCAGACGGGCGCGGTGCTCGCCACCACTAACTACGTGCCGGCGCGCGGCACCGTGGGTGATTGGGGCGATACCTACGGTAACCGCGTGGACCGCTTCCTCGCGGCCACCGCCTATCTCGACGGTTCGCGCCCCAGTGCGATCTTCAGCCGTGGTTACTACACGCGCACGGTGATCGCCGCCTGGGACTATCGCAACGGCACGCTCTCGCAACGCTGGGTTTTCGACAGCAACTCGGC
>Ga0315912_10005878_pt1 | contig 11144 bp, 6 predicted proteins | sample VfabasoilMG_FD_204469 | JGI IMG/M metagenome (GOLD analysis project Ga0315912, IMG submission 204469) | Garden soil microbial communities collected in Santa Monica, California, United States - V. faba soil | ecosystem: Environmental > Terrestrial > Soil > Garden | place: USA: California...
TGTCGCTACGCCGATCCACCGCCTGCCCGGTCACCTGCTCGGGACTCATGTAGGCAGGCGTCCCAAGACTCACTCCGGCCTGCGTGAGCCGCGTGCTCGCGGTGTCATCGCTCTTGGGAAGCGAGATGCCAAAGTCTGCGAGCACTGCCTGACCGTCTTGAAACAGCACGTTGTCAGGCTTGATGTCGCGATGAACGACGCCATGTCGATGCGCGTAGCCGAGCCCGGTGGCAATCTCGTTCGTGATGCGAAGAGCTTCGGCGATCGGCAGCTGGGCTTCCCGTTTCAGCTTGCTGCGAAGCGACTCCCCTTCGACGTACGGCATGACGTAGAAGACCGTGCCGTCGATGGAGCCCGAATCGAAGAGTGGCAGGATGTGGGGATGCTGCAGCTTGGCGGTGGTTTCGATCTCCCGCAGGAACCGCTCGACGCCGACCAGTTCCGCGAGGTCGCGATGCATGACTTTGATCGCGACCTTGCGATTGTGGCGAAGATCGTGGGTCAGGTACACGTCGGCCATGCCGCCGGCGCCGATCTGCCGCTCGACAGCATAGCGATCCGCCAGAGCCGACTTCAGACGTTCAAGGGGTTCCATTACCAGGCGATCAGAGGGTCGTTATCGCGCTGCGGCTTCGTCAGCCCTGGCTGCGCTCAGCATGCCGCGCAGACTGTAGTTGCCTTCGTGGCACGCGTACTCGAGCAGTTCGCCCTTCGACTGCTTCCAGTTGATCACCGCCGTCCACGGCCGCGTCCACATCGTCGGATTGTCCACGGTGAAGGTGTACTCGATCGTGTCGGCCGCGACGCGCTTGAAGCGCTCGACGAGTCGAAGGCTCACATCTGACAGCGTGGTGTAACCGCCCATCGGGTTGCCGTTTGGATGAAAGTTGGTGGTCTCCACCACCAGCGTGTCGCCCTCCCAATGCCCGCGCGCGTCGCCGAGATACTGGTGCATCGCCGCAGGAATATGTGCGCGGCCATCGAGCGGGATGATCCGCGTGTCGTGGATCTTCTCCAGCGTGATCGCAACGTAATCGGGGCCCTGAACGATGCGATAGACGCTCATGTAGGCGGCGAACAGATCGGGGAATCCATAGTGGATGCAGCGGTCCTGCATCGACATGTCCTGTGCCGATGCGCCGACTCGCCCGAACCGGCCAGCGGCGGCCTGACGCACTCGTTGGCCCGCAGGCGTTGCAGGCGGCAGCTTGCCATCAGCCGGATCGACGATGAGCGAGGTGCGATGTTCGAAGTAGCGATCGGGAAGCCAGTTCTGACTGTAGGTGCCGGTGGCGCCCAATCCGGGCGCGGCCTTCTGCGCGAGGAGTGCGGTGTACAACCCATCGCCAAAGATTGCATCCGTCTCCGGCCCGAACAGCTGCCGCGCACGCTGCTCGAGCGCTGCGAGCTCCTGGTCGCTCAGTTGCGGCTTGTTCGCGAATTGCGCAGGGCGCTCGAGGGGCGTGGCACTGTTGTTCTCCCACACACCTTCGAGGCTCGGATGACCATCCGCCAGGCGGGGCGGCGTCCACGAGGCTGATGCCGTCCGATCGCTGCGTGCAGACTGCGCGTCGACGACAGGCTGCGCCACGGCGGTCAGCAGGATTGCCAGCGCCAGAAGCGATGTGTATCGATGCATAGTCGTCACCTTACTACTGGACGCGCACTTCGACTCGACGATTCCACGGGTCGTTCACGCCGTCAGCTGGCTGAGCCTGTGACTTCGCATTGACGGTGATGAGTCCGGTCGGCACCCCAAGGCCGGCGAGCGTATCCGCCACCTTTCGTGCGCGAATCGAGGCGATCGTGTCACGTTCAGTCAACACCGTCCCATTCGACAGCCGCGAGGCCGCCCTGTATCCCGTCACCTCGACATGAGACGCCTTCGATTCCGCGACATGCTTCGCGAGATTGGTGAGGGCAACCGTGACGTGGAGACTGAAAAACTCGTTGTCGAAGTCGAAGTAGAGCGTCACGTCTCCGGGAGCCACCACCTTCACCCACGACGGTGCCGGCCCGCGCGGCGCCGCAATCGGTGGAGGCGCCTCGATGCCGTCTTCCGCCGGTAGCATCGTCGAGCACGCCGGGGTCAGCTCCCGCATCACGCTGACCTTGACCGGCTGCAGCGGGATGCCGCCGCACACGCGCCCCTGACCAACCGTGCCTTCCACGAGCGCCTCGTGCCGGAGCTGCGGCGGATAGAAGTCGTTGGCGACGCCGCTCTGCTGACCCAGGTAATACAACTCCCCTTCGTACTCGGCCAGCCAGCACGGTTGCGTCCTGGTGTCACGCACGATCGGGCACGCGACGAAGCTGCGCCGCGCGGATGCTGGTGACTGCTGCGCAGACATGACGAACGCATCACCGGCGATGAGCACGAGAGCCAGGAGGCCGCAGGCGATCACGCGCACGTCAGAGCACCCCAAGAAAGTTGATCAGATCCTGTTTCTCCTGCCCGCTCAAACGCATGTCGAAGCGTCGATCGTAGTAGTCCACCAGTTCCCGGAGATCTTTCGCAGACCCATTGGCGAAATACGGCGCGCGTGCCGCGAGCCCGCGGAACTGCCCCATCGTGATCGCACCAATGTCGGCGCAGTGGCCGGTGACGAGCGCACGCCCGGGATCGGATGTGTAGATCTGCCGTCCCAGAAATGGATGCGGCGGCGCGGCGGCTCGACACGTGAGCTTGAACACCGGCAAATCCGAAGACTCGCTCCAGACGGGCGACTCCGTCCATGTCGGAAAGTTCGTTGTCCCCAGGTCAACCCATCCTGGCGCGAGATCCATCCCGGATGTTTGAGCGTTGTGACACACCGCGCATGTCCGCTTGGCCGGATTCGCCAGGCCAATCGAGTTGATGTGCGCGACGTCCTTCACCCAGAAACGGCGGTTCAGAAAGATATCGTTACCACGTGCAACGGATGCGCGGAACTCGGCCTGTGGATCCGGAGTCGCGCTCGTGTGCTGCCACATGTCGAAGAAGTGAAATCCCGGCGTCTTCGCGCCGTTCAGCACATGCACCTCGTGCCGCGCGACGTTTGCCGGGCCAAGAGCTGCCGGGCCGTTCTGCTCGATCAGACTTCCACCGCGCGTGTCCCACACTTGCGCGACGTAGATCTGCTTCTCGAATTCAAGGATGCGTTCGAGCTGGGCACGAGGCAGCGGGCCCTGACCACCCTGATGATCGTGGTACGCGCTCTGAGCCTGCACCGATAGCGACGCCGCGCGTGCGTCGGCCATGATGTTCATGCTGGACGGCAGACCCGTGTCTGGATCCTTGTCCATCAACACGCCGAGCTTCACATTGAACAGACCATCCGGGCTCGTCACGTATTTCAGGTTGGCTGCGACGCGCGGGCGGCGGAACACCGAGACTGTTGGCGTCGCACTGGTGAGCCCGTAAACCGGGTCGCGATTGACGCCCGTCGGGTCTCGCACCAACTCGATCGTGAACTCCGGCGTGATGCCACGAGGCGGCCATGGCATACCGACGCGAAACAGGCCGCGATTGAGTAGCAGCGAATGAGAGCTCGCTGCGTCCTGGGGCAGGCTCGGGTTGTTCGAGCCGTCGATCGCGGCAAAGATCGGATCGCGTCCCTGCGTCGCACGCCAGCGCTCGCGAATCGAGTCTACCGACACGCTCATCGCATTCGCAGGCTGGTGACACGTCACGCAGGCGCGCGCATTCGATCCGATCGGCTCGAAGAACGGATGCCCTGCCGTGTCAATCGGGCCGGACACGTTCAACACGCCCAATCGACCGAGCGTGTTATCGAACACCATTTCACGCGGCAACGTCTGGCGGCTACCGGAGGCGATCCACGCGGTGTGCGGTTGCGGCGATGAGCCCGTTTGCGCGTCGAGTCTCAGGACCGCAAGGAGACCAGCAGTCGCACACGCGAACAGGAAGAGGAAACGTCGATGCGGGTGCATTGGCGCAGCCGCGATGCGGCTGCGCCATTATGCAAGAAAAAGGCAGTGCTAATCGATGATCAGAGCCGCACGGCGATTGAGTGCCCGGGTGGCCTCCTGGGTGTCGTCGTACTTGAGACGCTCCTCGCCGTAGCTCGTGATCGTCAATCGAGACGCGGCGATCCCGCGGTTGACCAGGTAGTCGCGCACGGCTCGCGCGCGCCGCTCTCCGAGCGCCCTGTTGTATTCGGGGCTGCCCTCAGGGCTTGCGTACCCTTCGACATGCAGGCTGATCGAGGGTGAATCGTTCAACGTCTTCAGCGCTATGGTGAGCGTCCGGAGCGCATCGGGTCGAAGGACGGCGCTGTCGAGAGCGAACTGGACATCGGCCAGCACGCGCAGCGCAATCACTTCGACGGTCACCGTATCTGATGCGGTACCACCGCGACCGTCCTCGGCCGTCACGGTCAGCGTCACCTTGCCCGGTGATGTTTCCGCCCGCCACTGCGTCGTTGGGAGGCGCGCGTCAGTGATCGCACCCGTCGGGATCGTCCAGAACGAACGCACGTTGTCGCCATCGGGGTCCTGGCTCGTGGCGCGAAGCGTCACTGTCTGACCAACCTCGACGCGGCACGGGTCGCACTGTGCGCGCACGGTCGGCGGACGATTGACAGGCGGCGGCACGGGCAACGGACGTGAAACCGGCTTTTCCGGTTCCGGCACGGGAGCAGGAGCCGCGGGAGGCGCTTCAACTCGACGCGGTGCGGGAGGTGTCGGCGGCGGAGGCGTGAAGATTCGCACGCCGCTGTGGAACCCGAGACGAAGCTGCAGCCCCACCGCTGATTGACCGTCGAGGCCAAGGCGGTAGTTCATTCCGACACCGAGCAGCATCCCGGTTGGATGCTGCCACGTCACGCCGGCGGCGAGGTTCACGCGCGAGTCGAGCTCAGTGAGGATCGGTGACACGGAACCGTCGATGCCGACGATGGCGCCTGGTGCCGTCAGCACGACATCGTCCAACGGCACTTCGCCATGCAGCTCCGTCGTGAATCGAAGGCTCGATCGCGTACCGAACGCCGCGCCAAAACCCCAACGTAAACCGTCCGAGAGACTCAGGCCTCCGGGGTCGCCGCGGAAGACAAAGCCGCTGTAGCCGGCCAGTTCAACCGAGCGATTGATCTCCTTGCTGAGGATGCCATCGGCAAAGTAATCGAACTGACCGGTGCCGACGTTGTCCTCACCGGCGGTCGGCAGCTTCACCGTTCCCCGAAGTGCCAGGGCCAGCGGCTGACGACGCTGCTCTGAGAGCAGGTTGACCTTGGCGCCAACGTACACGTCGCCGAAGTTGTTGCCGGTCCATCCCTCTCGGACAAACGGATACTCGTTGACCACTCCGCCGATGGGCGTGTTCGCAGGCGCGAAGAGCGGACGTGTGTCGCGATCGATCGAGGTAACTGCGCGAACCGCGCCGAAGATCTCCGTGCGATTGCCTGCACCCACCGCCAGCGTGCCAGGGTAGTACGCGACGTCGGTCGATCCCTGTTTGAAATCCAGCTCAGTGCGGTAGGCGCCGAACGCCCAACCACCCGGCTTGAGGACTTCTGCTGTTGGGATGAACCAGAGCCCGGTATCGCCCCAGAAGGACGTGACCGCGGGACGAACTTCCTGAGCTGGCGGCGTCGTGTCCTGCGCCCAGACGTTCGCGCTTACGAGCGCGCACATGGCGGCAGACGACAGCAATCCTCTGACGAACTTTTTCATGAATAGTGGCCTCGTAGTTTCACGGACCGTGTGCATGAAAAGCGCCAGCCGGAGTTGCGGCCGGAATTGACCGTCCTTCCCGCAGTTACGTCGCCAACGGCGATGTGCGCGGTATCGGCCTGTGGTGAGTGCCACGCTATGCAGCGGCACTCACCGTGGAGAGTCAACGACGTCGTTGGCGTGAGTGGCTTACGCCGTCACGGTCGCGCGGCGAGAGTGCCGTGAGTTGTCCTGGGATCGGCGCTTGAAACCCGCGTCGCCGTTGCGGCCGTGCTGGCGGCGCTGCCAATCAGGCACGAACTCACGACGCGTGTTCTTTCCGCGGTTCTCGCGCGGCTGCGGTGTGCGCGCCCGCGCGTTGCTCACCTCGAAGCCGGCAACGATCACGTGCTGGAGCGGCGCAGAGAGCAGTTTCTGAATCTCATGCAGCAGCGGCTTCTCGTCGGCGGTCACGAGCGAGATGGCGTTCCCGGGCACGCCTGCGCGGCCCGTGCGCCCCACGCGATGCACGTAGTCCTCGGCGACGAGCGGGAGGTCGTAGTTCACGACGAGTGGCAACTGCGCGATGTCCAGCCCGCGCGCAGCAATGTCGGTGGCGACGAGCACGCGAATGCGGCCTGCTTTGAAATCGGCGAGAGAACGGGTCCGCTGCGGCTGGCTCTTCCTGCCGTGAATGACGCCAGTCTTCACCTGCGAGGCCTCGAGCAGATCACCGACGCGGTCGGCACCGTGCTTGGTCTTGCAGAAGACGAGTGCCTGGCTTCCCGGCTCCTGGGTCAACACATGGACGAGCAACGGGCGCTTCCGATCGTGATCGACGGGATGAATGCGATGCGTGATCGTTGGCGCGACGGCCTCGTCGTGTGACACGTCCACGCGCTGTGCGTCGCGCGTGAAGTCAGCCGACAGCCGCACGACGGCGTCTGACAACGTGGCCGAAAACAGCAGCGTCTGACGGGTGCGCGGCAGCTCCGGAAGCACGCGGCGCAGCGCCGGCATGAAGCCCATGTCGAGCATGCGATCCGCTTCGTCCAGGACGAGCATTTCGACGCTCGACAGATCGACCGTCCGGCGCTGTAGATGATCGATGAGCCTTCCGGGCGTGGCCACGACAATGTCGACGCCGTTCTTCAACGCTTTGATCTGAGGCACCATCCCCACGCCGCCAAAGATCGGCGCAACGCGAAGACGCACGGCGGCTCCATACGTGGTGAGCGCGCGTTGAACCTGGATGGCGAGCTCGCGCGTCGGCACGAGCACCAGCCCGAGGGGAGCGCGAGTCCTCGTCCGGCGATCGCGCAGCAGCAGACGCTCGATCATCGGCAAGGCAAACGCCGCGGTCTTGCCCGTTCCGGTCTGCGCGCGTGCCAGCAGATCGGCGCCGGTCAGGATGATCGGAATCGAGGCCGACTGCACGGGAGTTGGTTGTGAGTACCCCAGCTTCGCGAGCGGAGTACAGAGAGCGGGCGTGAGCCCGAGTTTCGAAAACGGCATTGAGCGTTGCTCCTGAATTGCCTGGAGCCTGTGTTCGACACGCTCCACGCCGATGTTTACCGCGCGTGACGCCTTGTGCGCCGCTCTGCGGACGGAGCACACGCTCCGCGCGGATATCGATTCGTGGCTAAGGACTTGAGGAGGAGCGGGCCTGTGTACGACCCAAAACGCCTACAGGAAGCAGAGCGCGAGAGAGATCCGACCCCTCAATGTTAACACGGCCGTCTCGGCTTATGGATTTTCTCGCCGTGCGGCGGGCTCGAAGAGCTCGATTGGGTTCCCATCGGGGTCCTCAACCTGGATCTGCCGTCCGCCCGGCCCGACCTCCATCTGATTGCGGAAACTGACCCCGGCTTTCGTCAGCGCATCGATGAGCGAAGGAAGACCGACCACACGCAGCACCACCCGATTGCATCCGCCGGGCTCCTGAGATTGACCGCCAGGCAAGGGACGCGATCCCGATGCCCCCGGCCCACTGAGCAGCAGCGTCACTCCTCCCAGCGACACACTCGCGAACGCAGGAAGTTGCTGATGGTCGAGTTTGAAGCCAAGACGGCCCGTGTAAAAAGCGGCCGCACGAGCAACATCCTTCACCTGGTAGCGCACGCCGTGCACGGACACGATGCTCTCGCTCATCGCAACCTCCGTAGATTACACCTCGTGGCTATAAAGAAAAGAGGCGGGCGCTTTTGGCGCCCGCCCCTTCGTGGTCTTCGTGTTCTTCGCGAGCTTCGTGTTTCTAGAAGTCGATCGTCGCGTTGAAACGGACGAACCGCGCGTTCAGGATCGCTGTCGGACGCAGCCAGGTGGTGCTGTTCACCGCGCCTGCCGCGTTCATCGTCCCGAACGTCTGGTTGAACGTTGTGCCCGTGTTCGAGTTGAACAGGTTGTAGAGGTCGATGCCGACGTTGCTGCGCGTGCGGCCGAACCGCAGGATCTTCGAGACGCGCATATCAACGGTGTTGAGCCGCTCGGGATACACATCACCCGGCAGGGCGAGGTTCACGGTCACGTTCTGCGCACCGCCAGCGAGCGGCCGGCCAAGCGCAGCCTGCACGACGCTGTTCGGCACGACCAGGTTGGCGTTTACCGATGCGCCGTTCGACGCCGGATCGTTCGTAGCCGCGATGTTCTCCATCGAGCGCAGGATGCCGCTCACCTGGACGTCCACCTTCGGCACCGTGTAGTTGACCAGACCGCGCCATGCCCACAGCCACGGCTCCTGCACGTGGCAGGACGCGATCGACTGCTGCACGCCAAGCACCGTGAGAAGTTCCGGCTGCGCCGCCGTCACGTCGCAGTTGTCGCGAGTGCCAGCGCCGGTCGTGAACCCGCCCTGCAGCGTGAGACCGTTGTTCGGCCGTGCGTTCACGCTCAACTCGAGCCCCTGCCAGTACGCCTGCACATCGCCGTAGTCTTCGGCGCGCGTGAGGTAGTTATCCTGCCTGCCGAAGGCCGACGGCTTGATCAGCGGGAAGGAAATCGTCTGGCCGGCATTCGGCAGTCGCGAATCGGTCGGCACCGTCATCGTGAAGGTGTCGAAGTCCGCCGACGTGAGCGCGCGGTTGTCGGTGAAGTTGAAGCCGTTCCACGTCGTGATGTTGCCCCATGAACGGCGGCTGTAACCGAACTCCGCCGACACGCGCGGCACGATCTGCTGCTGCACGGACGCGGCGAACTGCCAGTCAAAGGGACGCACGTTCCAGCCCTTCAGGATCGACGGGCTGACGACGGTAGCCGTGCCCAGTGAGTGGGTCTGTGCGAACTGGAAGAAGCTGAGAGGATCCGACTGGCCGCAGAAGTCGCCGCCGGTTGCCCGGTTGTCCTGCGCCGCCGGACTATTGAGGTCGCAATCAGGAGTGAAGTTGCCGTTGTCCGTCCACGCGCGAGTCGCCGTCTGCGCGAACGTCGACGCCTTGTTGGTGCCGATGTAGACACCGTCATTAGCGGCCGACTGGAAGTACTTCGACAGGTTCACCTTGACCGCGGTCCGGCCATCGCCGAACACGTCATAGGCCGCACCCATACGTGGCGCGATGTCGTTGTAACCCTCGACACCCTTCGCGTACGGCAGTGTGAAGGCGGCTCCGCCGAAACGGCTGTCGGCCAGAAGGCCGTTCATCCCCTCGGGGAAGAAGCTCCACGCGTGCTCGTAACGAAGCGCGCCCTGCAGCGTGAGCCGGTTGACCGTCCACTGATCCTGCACGTAGAACGCGTCGTACCTGGTGCGATTGGCCTGCTGCCACGGCGTGATGCGCTGCGTGATCAAGTTCGGCACCAGTCCCGCTCCTGCGGCGGAGCTGCCGAACCGGTACTGCAGACCATGCCCCGCGTAGTTGCCGAAGATGTCGGTCACTTCATACGCGGCCTGGTAACCCACCTTCATGCTGTGAGCACCGGTCACGTACGACGCTGACGCACGCCACACGTTATGCGTCTGGTGGTTGTTCGCGAGGCCGCCGAACCCGTGGTAAACCATCGCGGTCGTCGGCACACCGATCTGAACGCCCGTGGCCTGATCCACCGTGCCGATGCTCTGTGACGTCACCGGGATGAATGGATCCTGATTGAGCGCGCCCGCAGGCGTCTGGCCACCCCAGTTGCTGAAGAACTGCGAGAACGCCGCCTCGAGCAGGAGCTTGCTGGTGACAGTGGAGGTGTAAGTGAACTGCATGATCTTCTCGGAGTTGTCGCGCGAGTGCGTCGACTCCGGAGACCACGTGCCGAATCCGGCAACACCAATCCAGTCGTCACCGCGGACGCGGCACTGATCCGCGTCTTGCACGTACGAGCTGCCTTCGCAGACCTTCTGATAGTCGAAGTACGCAGCCACCTTGTTCTTGGGCGTCAGCTGGCCCGTCACGCGCCCGCCACCAATCCTTCGGCTCTGCACCGAGCGCTGCGTGACGCTCGGATCGGAGACGTAGTCCCAGCGAGTCGCGTTGCCGGCATTGGCGTTCGCGAAGCGGCCGGCGATGTCGGTATATGCACCGAACGTCCGGGCCGTGCCGTAGAACCAGATGCGATCGCGCTTGATCGGACCGCCGAGCGCGAAGCTCGTGTCCCAGCTGCGGATCAGCGCTGCTGCCGTCGGAATGCCGAACGAACGCAGTTCATCGTCGACGTTGTCGCCCTGCGACCATTTGCCGGCGATGTTGCCGAAGAACGTACCGGAGAACGTGTTGCCGCCGGTCTTGGGAATCAGGTTGAACTGCGGACCGCCGCGGTCAGCCTCGCCGAGGCCGCCGGCGACAGTCAGCTGCACTTCCTGTGCACCAGACGTGTCGTAGCCGTACCCGCCCACGCCACCGCCGTTGAACGCAGAGCCGACGTTCATGCCGTCGATCTGCACGGTGCCTTCATTGCTGCGTCCGCCACGCGACGTGAAGAAGATCATGTCGGGGACGATGCCGCTGTTCTGGATGCCGTTGGCCTGGATGCCGGAGGCGACTGCCAGAAGGTTTCCGTAGCCGCGCGACGCGGGCAGCGCCGCAACGACTTCATCACTCAGCACGCGCTGGTTGCGGGTGCTGTTCTGTACGTCGACGACCGGCGTCTCTCCGGTCACGGTCAGGGTTTCCTGCAGACCGCCGACACGCATCTCCGCGTTGATCGTGACGGTCACACCTGCTTGCAGTTCTACGTCTGTGCGCTGCACGGTGGTGAACCCGGGCAACGTATAGGTAACGGAATAAAGGCCGGAAGCGAGGTTTTCGAATCGGTACTGCCCGGTTCCATCACTAACGGTTGTACGAACTTTCTCAATGAGAGCGGGGCTGGCCGCCTCGACTGTCACGCCGGGTAATATCGCCCCGGATGTATCCCGGACGACGCCGGCAATGGACTGCGCTGACGCGACTTGCGGCAACACGCAGGCGATGAGAGCGAGGATCCCGTACAGCAGCCATCGAGGGCTGGCCGTACGCGATGAATCCACAACACGACTGGTCATTCGCTGCTTTTCTCCGTGTGTACAA
>Ga0315912_10005879_pt1 | contig 11144 bp, 9 predicted proteins | sample VfabasoilMG_FD_204469 | JGI IMG/M metagenome (GOLD analysis project Ga0315912, IMG submission 204469) | Garden soil microbial communities collected in Santa Monica, California, United States - V. faba soil | ecosystem: Environmental > Terrestrial > Soil > Garden | place: USA: California...
CCAAGTACATCCGCCGCCAGCGCCTCGAAGGGTGCAAGCGCCAGCTCGCGGACCCGGCCTGGCTGAACCACAGCATCACGGAGATCGCGTTCAACTGGGGCTTCAACAGCTCGGCCCACTTCGCGCGCGTCTTCAAGGAGCAGTACGGCATCAACGCGCGGGAGTACCGCAAGCAGGCATTGATGGGGCTCAGCTACTACAAGGACGCCGGCAGCCACCTGTCGCTGCTGAGGCCCGGCCCGTCGGAGAAGCTGAGCTAGCAGCAGCGTCCCGGCCGCGGAGGTTTCCGGTCGCGGCCGCCCCCGGTTCACCTGTGGTCAATTCCGCCTTCGTCCCCGAACAATCCCGTCGCGGGACGTTTGATCATAATTCCCGCACGCGATCGCACGGGGAGCCGTTCATGCAAGGGTACGCCGCCGTTTTTCGACACCTGCTGGGGATCGGGTTCCTCGCGGCCGGCTTCGCCGCCGCCGCCGAGACGATCGCGGACGTTCCGCTCAGGCAGAACTGGATCAAGCGCGGGATCATCTTCGCGCCCGGTTTCGACGGTCCGCGCTCCGCGAAGTTCGTGTCTTCCCCGTCAGTCGTCCGTCTCAAGAACGGACGCCTGCGCATGTACGTCTGGGTTGCCGACGAGACGCCGCCGTGGCTGCGCGGCCGCCACATCGTGATCGCCGCGGAAAGCCATCCCGCGAATCCCTTCCAGTGGGAGGTGATCTCCCGGGAAGAACTCATCGGGCCGGACCCGTCGGTGGATCTGCGCAGGAACGGCGTCGGCTTTCCGTTCGTGCTGCCGCGCGACGACGGTCCCTGGCTCATGTATTACGGCACCTGGGGCGGGGACTGGACGATCAACAAGGAACTCCTGAACCGGATCGGCCTCGCACTCAGTCACGACGAGGGGCGCACCTGGAAGATCGCGCAGGAGGACATGCTGCCGTCGGGCCCGCCGGGCAGCTTCGATGCCGGCGCAATCCCCTCGGTCGGCGTCGTGCGTAACGCGGCCGACGATTATCTCCTCTGGTACACCGCGGTGGAGAAGTACGTCCGCTTCGGCGAGACGAAGCAGGGCATCCTGCACATCGGCACGGCGCGTTCGCGCGACGGTCTCAAGTGGGACAAGAGCGATCGCCCGGTGCTGCGCGCGCGCGAAGGCGCCGCGGATCCCTTCGAGGCCTGCCTCGCGCGGCCGGCGGTGCTGAAACTCGACGGCGTCTACCACATGTGGTTCGGCGTGTACGACATGCCGCCCGGCAGCCGTCCCAACCCGCCGGACGCGCCGTCCACGCCGGCGAAGACGCGCGGCCTCGGCACCGGCAGCTACCGCATCGAGTATGCCCGCAGCACGGACGGCATTGAATGGACGCGCTTTCCCGACCAGCCGATCTTCCCGCTCTCGCCGGGCGAATTCGATTCCACGAGCCAGACCTATGCCAGCGTGGTCGACATGGGCGACCAGCTCTGGATGTTCTACACCGGCGACGGTCTCGGCTCGACGGGCGTCGGCCTCGCCACGCTCGACAAGGACGCGCTCCGCGCGGAGTAACCTCGCGGATCGTCCCGCGCGTTCTCTTCATGCACCTCCCCAGGGCACGTCAGGCGCGGCGGTTTGCCATTGCGCTGCTGTGCGCCTGCCTGTCCGCGCTGCCGGCGCGCGCCGCCGATGATCCGGAGTCGACCGGCCTGTCCGTCGAACGTCTCGGCCGGCTCGATGCACTGATCCGGACGCTGGTGGAGCAGAAGAAGCTGTCCGGCGCCGTCGTGCTGGTGGCGAAGGGCGGCCGGATCGTTCACCTGGAGGCGGCGGGTTCGCGGGACATCGGGTCCGGCGCGCCGATGCGTGCCGATTCGCTGTTCCGCCTGTACTCGATGACGAAGCCGATCACCAGCACGGCGCTGCTGATGCTCTACGAGGAGGGGCGCTTCCAGCTCGACGATCCGCTCGAGCGCCACATTCCCGCGTTCGCCGACGTGATGGTGTTCGACGGCGTCGACGACTCCGGGCGCATGCAGCTCGTGAAGCCGGCGCGGAAGATCACGATCCGCGACGTCTTCACGCACACCGGGGGGATCTCCTACGGACGCGACGATCACCCGGTGGACGCCGCCTACCGTGCCGCCGGTATCGCCTACGGTTCGCTGCGATTGAAGGATCTCGTCGCGAAGCTGGCGACGATGCCGCTGCGGCACCAGCCGGGGACGCGCTGGCAGTACGGTTTCTCGCACGACGTCCAGGCGTACCTCGTCGAGTACTTTTCCGGCATGCCGTTCGAGCGGTACCTGGATGAGCGTATTTTCAAACCGCTGCGCATGGCGGATACGACGTTCAACTTCCCGGCCGGCAAACTCGACCGGCGCGTCGCCATGATTTCGCCGCCCGGCGGCTACAAGGGCAAGCCGTCCGCGGCGCTGGAATTCACGGCCGGTCTCGAGCGCGCCGAGCCGGACGCCGAGTATCCCGAAACGGGCGGCATTCCCGCCGGCGGCACGGGCCTCGTCTCGACGGCGGAGGATTATTTCCGGTTCGCGCAGATGCTGGTGAACGGCGGCGAGCTCGACGGCACGCGGCTGCTCGGCCGGAAGACCGTCGAACTGATGACGAGTCCGCACGTGCCGGCGGGATTCGCCGGAATTCCGGACGTGCTGCTGCGCGGTTCCGGCTACGGACTCGGCGTGTCGGTGCTGGTGGATCCCGTGACGGCGGGGAACCCGGGTTCACGCGGGCAGTTCGGCTGGTCGGGCGCCGCGACCACGCACGTCATCATGGACCGGGACGAGAACCTCGTCGCCATCCTGCTGGCGCAGCACCGGCCGGCGCTGCTGCCGCTGATCAAGACCTTCCAGACGCTGGTCTACCAGTCCCTGGACTAGGTGCTGCGGCTGCCGGGCGTGATGTCCACGCCGGTGGTGCGTTCGAGCCAGCGCACGAGGTTGCTGACGCTGGCATCGGCGCCTTCCAGTTCGCGCGCCGCTGCCCACAGTTTCTGGTTCAGGCGCGACAGCTCAACCGGCAACTCGAGATCGCCGGCGAGCCGCATGGCGATGTCGATGTCCTTCACCATCAGGCCGAGCTTGAACGGATCGTCGAACTTGCGGCTGGTCACGCGCTGCCGGATGTGCGTGCGGCTGACCCACGATTCCGCCGTGGATACGTTGATGACGTCCGTCATCGCTTCCGGGTCGAGCCCGAACTTCTTGCCGATGGCGAGGCCTTCTGCGGTGGCCAGCAGCGTCACGGCGGTGATCTGGTTGTTGATGCACTTCATCGCGTGTCCCGAGCCGACCGGTCCGAGGTGAAACACCTTCCTGCCCATGACCTCGAGCAGGGGATGCACGCGCCGGATGGATTCCACGTCGCCGCCGACCATGAACACGAGTTCCGCGTTCTTCGCGCCGATCTGCGCGCCCGAGACCGGGGCGTCCACCATCTTCATGCCTTTCCTGGCGAGGGCGTCGGCCGTGGCCACGGTGAGCCACGGTTCGCAGGACGAGGTGTCGAGCAGGATGCCGCCGGATCGAAAACCGTGGATCAGGCCGTTGTCGCCGAGGGCGGCCTCGCGGACGTATTCGCCGGAAGGGAGCATGGTGACAACGATCTCGGCCGCCGCCGCCACGACCTTCGGCGAATCCACGATCCGCACGTTGGAACCCTTCGCGGCGACGCGCTCGGCGGCGGCGCGGTTGATGTCGTACACGGCGACGCGGTAGCCGGCCGCGGCCAGGTGCCCGGCCATCGGTTCTCCCATGATGCCGAGACCGATGAAGCCGACGTCGGGCTTGCTCATAGCGGTGAATGACTCCGAGGTTGCTGGTTGGCGGGCGCGATCCGCGCCCGGTTCTTCACTTCCGATCGAGACCCTGGTGCATGGTGCCGCCGCTGACGTTCTGCGCGGCGTCCGACATGGGCGTCGGCCCCTCGCGGTAGGGGACCGGGATCTCCTCGCGGCGGCGGAATTTCCACCGGCCGTCCTGCTTCACGATCTCGTCGACGTAGCGGCCGACGATGGCGTTGGTGAAATTCGCGGCGACCCACACGACGTCCGTGCGCGCGCGCGCGGACAGGCCGTCGTCGGCAATCTCGATCAGCGGCTGCGAGACCATGTGCTTGCTGACGTAGCCCTTGGGCAGGCAGGTGGAGAGGAAGTCCATCAGCACCTTTTTGCCCTTGAACGCATTCTGTTCGACGACGAAGGCCGCGTCCTCGGTCCAGAGCTTCTCGAACTCGGTCCAGTTCTGATCGTCGAAGGCGATGCAGTAGGTGGCGATCAGATCGCAGATCTCGGCGCGCGCCAGCAGCTTCTCGGTGGGGGTCACGTCGCGGTCTCCCTGACCGTCATTGACGCCGGAGCCGGTACAGCGAGGAGATGTCCTCGTCGCCGTGGCCCTGTTTCATCAGCGTTTCGTAGTCGGCGATCGTCTGCTGCACGAGCGGGATGCGGGTGCCCGGCGCGTGCGCCGCCATCTTCACGCAGATGCCGAGGTCCTTGTGGTGCAGGTTGACCTTGAAGCCGACGCTGTAGGAGCCGGCCAGCATGGTGCGGCCGCGATGATCCAGGAACCAGTTGCCGGCGGCGCCCTTGGTGACGACGTCCAGCACGCGATCCATGTTGAGCTTCATCTTCTCGCCGAAGGCGAGCGCCTCGGTGACCGCCTGGTTGATGCCGGCGCACATGATCTGGTTCACGGCCTTGCACGCCTGGCCCGCCCCGGTCGGGCCGATGTGGACGATGTTCGCGGCCATGGCGGACAGCGTCGGCCGCGCCGCGGCGAGTGTCGCCTCGTCGCCGCCGACCATCATGGACAGCGTGCCTTTCTTCGCGCCCTCGACGCCGCCTGACACGGGGCAGTCGAGGAAGCGGATCTTTTTCGCGTCGAGCAGTTTCGCCGCCTGCACGGCGGTGTCGCTGCTGACGGTGGAGGTGTCCACGACGATCGTTCCCGGTCGCGCCGTTTCCGCGATCTTGCGCACGACCTCGATGACGTCGGCGTCGCGCGAGACGCAGACGACGATCAGTTCGCATTCGGCAGCCAGCGCCGGTATGGAGTCCGCCGCCGCCACGCCGGTTTCCGCGGTGAGCTTTTTCGCCTTCTCGGCGGTGCGGTTCCAGACCCGGTGGAGGTGCCCGGCCTTGTGGAGGTTCATCGCCATGCCGGCACCCATGGCGCCGAGCCCAATCACTCCGGACTTCATGTTCTGCTCCTCAAGGACGTTTTTTCGTTTCGCGATGCAATATCCACCAAGGGGTATATGTTGTCAAAATCGCCGCGGGCGGATTTCAATCATGCACGCGCCGACCGGTCATGCGCGCGAACGCGATGTTCAGTATCGGTAAAATCCCCGGTGTCGTTCCCGGTAAAGTCTTGGCCCCGGATCGGGCTATCATCATTGCACTCCCGCCGTCTGATGCGACTTTCATGCTGGCACCGGGCTCGAGTCGAATGGCCGGGATTCCGGAATTCAAGGCGTTCCCCTCTCTACTCCGGCGCAGCGTCCGTGCCCGTCTGAATCGGTGCACGGTGCGCCGGAGTAGACCTTTTGCCCGCTGAACCGCACGATTGGCGCACGGGCATCGAATCCACGTACGGAGACCGAACATGAAGGCAATGACGACCGCGGTTCTGCTGATGTGTGTGCTGGCAACGGGCGTCGCCGGACCCGTCCTCGCCGGCGAGAAGGCGCCCGGGGCATCGGCGGCGGACCGCCGGCTGCAGCAGCTCGAAGACCGCGAGGCGATCCGCGAACTGCTCGTGGTGTACGGCCGCCTGCTCGACAAGAAGGATCTCGCCGGCTACTCGAAGCTGTTCGCGAAGGACGGCGTCTGGGAAGGCGGCATCGGCTCCGCGACCGGACCCGACGGCATCTACAAGATGCTGGAGACGGTGTACGCGCGCGTGACGCCGGGCCAGTACGGCAACGACTATCACATCATGTCGGACTTCATCGTCTCCGTGGACGGCGACACGGCGACGTCCTGGTCGCGGTGGACCTGGGTCATCGAAGGTGGCAAGGGCACGCCCGAGATATCGCGGTCCGGGCATTACGAGGACACGCTCGTGCGGGAGGGCGGCGAGTGGAAGTTCAAGCACCGGCTGACCGTGACCGAGATGCCCACGCCGGAGAAGGACGGCGAGGCGCAGATTTTCCGGAAGGACCACCGCGACAAGGATTGAGCGGCGAGCCCCCGGTCCCGGCGATCTCGAGGAAAGGCATGGGATATGAATTCATCCGTACGATTGTCCCGCGGGACGATGCAGGCAGGGGGCGCGGATGAGGTTTGAACGGCAACTCGTCGACTACACGCTCGACACGAAGTTCGAGGACCTGCCGCCGATCGCCGTCGACACGGCGAAGAAGATGCTCCTCGCGGACATCGGCACGACCATCGCCGGAGCGCAGGCGGACGGCTGCCAGGAACTGGCGGAGTTCTACCGTGACGAGGGCGGGAAGCCGGAAGCCACCGTGCTGGTGCACGGCGATCGCCTGCCGGCCCACAACGCGGTGTTCGTGAACGCCATGATGTCGCGCGCGCTGGACTTCTGCGACGCCATCGCGCCCGGCCCGCACATCGGTTCGTCCACCATCCCCACGGCGCTGGCCTGCTGCGAACTTGCGGGCGGCTGCAACGGCAGGGAATTCCTGTCGGCGCTGGTCGTCGGCGCCGAAGTGGCGGCCCGGCTGAACCTCACCGAATCGGCCTACGACGGCTTCGATCCCACCGGAATCTGCGTGCCGTTCGGCGCGACCGCAGTCGCCTGCCGCCTGCTCGGCATGACCAAGCGGCAGACGTGGGACGCGCTGGGCCTCGTGTTCAACAGCTGCGGCGGCAGTTTCCAGAGCCACATTGACGGCTCGCTCGGCGTCCGCGTCAACCAGGGCCGATCGGCCCACGAGGCGGTCATCAACGCACGCCTTGCCCAACGCGGCATCACCGGTCCGCGGAATTTCCTGACCGGCATCTACGGCTACCTGCACATCTACGGCAAGGGGCAGTTGAGCGGCGCCGAGGTGGTCGAGGGTCTCGGCAGCAGCTACCGCGCGGAGGAGGTCGCGTTCAAGAAGTATCCATGCTGCGCGATGACTTCCGGGCCGACGGACGTGGCGCTGAACATGCTGAAGAAGCACGCGCTCGATCCGGCCAACGTGGCGTCGGTGAAACTGAAGCTGCCGCCGTACGGCTACCGGCTCGTCGGCCACGCCTTCAAGATCGGCGACAACCCGACCGTAGACGGCCAGTTCAGCGCGCAGTACTGCGTGGCGAACGTGCTGCTGCGCGGCGGCTCGAAAATCCGGCATTTCACGCCGGAAGCCGTGCGCGATCCGGAGATCATGAAATTCATCTCGAAGGTGACGGTCATGCCGGACGGGATGCTCGACCTGCGCGGGCACACGGCGATGGACATGGAAATGACGATGACCGACGGCAAGGTCTACCGCGGCAGCATCGACGTCGCGCCCGGTTTTCCCGGCAATCCGCTGACCGACGACGATCACATGCAGCGCTTCATGGACTGCATCGACTTCGCGCCCGAGTGGTTCGACCGCAGGCGCGTCAAGGACATCATCGCCTTCATCAAGGGCATCGAGCAGGAGCGGGACGTGCGCGGACTGATCGAACTGCTCAACGCCGCGAATGGCCGGACGGCGAACTGATGGGTTCCCTCTGCGCCGCAACCGGGCCGGCCGTCTGGCACGGCCGGGAGCAGTCATCCAGGACTGACTGGATCGTGCAGCTCGGCGCCGCGGAGATCGCCGAGCTGGAGCGCGCCGCGAACATCGTGCGCGCGAGCGGCCTGCGGCTCGACGACGCTACCCGCGCCCATTTCACGCTGCCGACGCTTGCTCCGGTACTCGATCGCACCGCCCGCGAGCTGGAGCGCGGCCGCGGTTTCGTGCTGATCCGCGGATTGCCGGTCGGCGACTTCACGCCGGATGAACTCGGCACCATCTTCTGGGGCATCGGCGCCTACCTCGGTACCGGCGTGGCGCAGAGCAGGGACGGCGATCGGCTGGGGCACGTCATCGATCGCGGCAGCACCGAGCGCTATTACACGGCCGGCGGCCCCATCGAATTTCACGTGGATCCCGTAGACGTCGTGGGCCTGCTGTGCCTGCGCGGCGCGCTCGAGGGCGGCCAGAGCCGCATCGCGAGCTCGCTCGCCATTCACAACGTGATCCTTGCCGAGCGTCCGGACCTGCTCGGGATCCTGTACCGGGGTTTTCACTGCAGCCGCCGCGGTCACGGCGAGAAGACCACGGAGTGGCGCGTCCCCGTATACGCCGCGGGCCGCCACGGGCTCGAAAGCTATTTCCTGCCGATCACGATCCGCCAGGCCGGGGAGGAAGGTTTCCCGCTCGACGCGGCCGAACAGGAGGCGATCGGGTTCCTGCAGGCCGTCGCGTCGCGCCCGGAGGTCTACCTCGACATGGACTTTCGCCCCGGCGACATCCAGTTCCTGAGCAACCGCGTGATCTTCCACGCCCGGACCGATTACCGCGATCCGCCCGATCCTGCGCTGCGGCGCCACCTGCTGCGCCTTTGGCTGATGATGCCGGGCTGGCCGGACCGGCCGGAGGCGATGAACCTGCACCGGGCAACCGATCGCGCCGGCGGCGGCGTGCGTACGGGGTGACCGGGACGCGGTCGGGTTTGTTCAAGTACCGACTTCGCTTCCGGTAAAAAGCGCGCCGCGGCGCGCGCATACAATTTTTCAAGGCGCGGGCCCTGGGCGGCGATCGATTCGATCGCGCGGCCGGTCCGCAATGAACTTTCGACCTATCGTCCGGGGGGACACTTCTCATGAATGCACAGCAAGGCACCATTGCCGCTCTCGTCATCGTTTCGTCGTTCGGCCTCGCCAATCTCGCCCACACCGCGTCCGACGGCGCTGCCCTCGAGGCGCGCCTGCAGAAACTGGAGGACACGGAAGCCGTACGCCAGGTGCTGATCGATTACGGCCGCGCGCTCGACTCGCGCGACTTCAAGGCCTACGGCTCGCTATTCGCGAAGGACGGCACGTGGTCCGGCGGCATGGGCTCGGCGCAGACGCCCGAGGGCATCCAGAAGATGGTCGAGGGTGGCTTCGCGAAGATGTCGCCCGAGCTGTACACGGATTCGAACCACGTCATGACCAGCATGGACATCGAGGTCAGCGGCGACACCGCGAAGGCCTGGTCGCGCTGGCTGTGGGTCATCAAGGCGGCCGACGGCAAGCCGCGACTCGAGCGCGGCGGCCGCTACGAGGACACGCTCGTCCGCGAAGACGGCAAGTGGAAGTTCAAGACGCGGGCGACGACCACCGAGATCAACAAGTAGTTCGCAATTGGAAAAGATCGCGGTTCGCGTTCGATAAAGTCCGTGCCGATGTCGTTGCAAATCTGCAAATCCCGGTGGCGCGAGCCCGTCACGGATTCTTAAAAGCAACGGTTCGTCTACGGTAAAGTCAAATTTTTCAATCGGAGTATCGTTGGACGCGATCTGCATCAGCAGACAACGTCAGGGGCGGCCCCAGGCCGCCGGAAGACACAAGGGGGATGAGATGACTTTCACATCGGTGGATTTGAAGGCAATGCTTTGCAGGACCATCATGGTTCCGACACTGCTTCTCGGCGGCCAGGTCGCGGCGCAGGAAGGAGGACTGGAGGAAATCGTGGTCACCGCGCAGAAGCGCGAGGAGTCGCTGCAGGAGGCGACGCTTTCGATCACGGCGCTCCAGGGCTCGGACATCAAGAGCTTCGGTGTTTCCGACATCAACAACCTGCAAACGCAGATGCCGGGCGTGCAGTTCATGACTTCGGGCCTGACCAACACCGTCATCCGCGGCGTTGGCACGTACAACAACCAGCCGAACGTGGACGCTGCCGTGGCCTGGAACATCGACGGCACGTACATCTCGCATCACCACGCGACCCCGCCGATCCTGTTCGACATCGATCGCGTCGAAGTCGTGCGCGGACCGCTGGGCACCCTGTACGGCAAGAACTCGAACGGCGGCTCGATCAACATCCTCACCTCCAAGCCGGTGCTCAACGAGTGGCACGGGCGCGCCTCGATCGGGTATGGCAACTACGACCAGGTCGACAGCGAAGTGATGCTGAACATCCCCATCACGGATGTGATGGCACTGCGCGTGTCGTTCGCCAATGATTATTCCGACGGTTACTTCGAGGACGGCGGCGAAGGCACGGACAACTATGCCGCTCGTGCCCGCCTGCTCGTCGAGCCCTCCGAGAATTTCAACCTGCTGGCCACGATTGAGTGGTCCACCGTCGACGGTTCCGGCGTCGGCATCGGCTTCTGCCCGCCGACGGTGCAGGGCGTCATCCCGGCCTGCGACGGCGTCGAATGGAAGCCCTACCAGGGTCTCGGCCAGCCGGGCAACTTCATTGCCAACGGCACCGACGGCCCGATCGGCGAGAACCCGGGCTTCACGCAGCGCGAGAACTGGAGCTCGTACGTGGAATGGAACTACAGCTGGAATTTCGCCACGCTGACGTCCATCACGAACTGGCACAAGTACAACCGCGAGGAACTGCACGTCTGGGACTTCAACGCGTACTCGCCAAAGCACAAGAACGAGTTCTTCACGCAGGAGTTCCGTCTGGCCAACGGCGATGACTCGCCGTTCGACTGGGTGGTCGGTTTCTTCTACGCACGGGAACAGAGCGACGGCAACGAGCGCTTCGGCACGGTCCCCGCGCCCTTCGGTGAAGATGATTTCGTGATGAACAACTACTACGGCGTGTTCGGCGGCGAGGTCGAGACGGAAGCCGGCTTCGGCGACGTCAGCATCCCGATCTCGGCATTCGACGACAAGCTTCGCATCAAGGGCGGCCTGCGCTACACGCATGAGCGCAAGGCACTGCCGGGCGAGGCGGGAACCAACTTCTTCGCCGGTCCGCCAAACCCGGTGGTCGTCGAAACCGGTTCCACGCTGGAGAACAGCAAGCTCACCTGGTCGGCCGGTCTCGAGTACGACATCACGGACGACAACATGGTCTACTTCAAGGCCAACACGGGCTTCAAGTCGGGCACCGTCAACCAGATCCCGCCGACCGTCACTGCCGTGGCGCCGACGACGGATCCGGAAGAAGTGATCGCCTACCAGCTCGGCAGCAAGAACTACTTCCTGGACGGCAAGCTGCG
>Ga0315912_10005880_pt1 | contig 11144 bp, 10 predicted proteins | sample VfabasoilMG_FD_204469 | JGI IMG/M metagenome (GOLD analysis project Ga0315912, IMG submission 204469) | Garden soil microbial communities collected in Santa Monica, California, United States - V. faba soil | ecosystem: Environmental > Terrestrial > Soil > Garden | place: USA: California...
TGAGGCCCACGTTGCGCTTGAACATGCTCTGGGTCAGGTCCCCGAGCACCGAGATCAACGCCGTAGCGACGGCGAGGACGACCAGGCGGTCCGCGGGCACGCCCACCCAGGCCGCCGCGAGCGCGGCGGCCAACCCGGCCGTCACGAGGCCGCCCGTCACGCCTTCCCACGTCTTGCCGGGGCTCACGGCGGGAGCCAGCTTGCGGCGGCCGAGCAGGCGGCCGAACGCATACGCGCCGACGTCGGCGGACCAGACGATGAGCAGGAGCGTGAACGCGAGCCGGGTGCCGAGCGCCCCTTCGCCATGCAGACGCACGAGCAGCGCCCACGACGGCAGCAGCACGACGATGCCGGCCAGTGCGACGAACGTCGAGCTGAACGAACGCGGGTAGCGCAGCACGAGCACGAACGCGAACACCCACCAGACGAGCGCCGCGAGCAACAGCGCCGCATACCCCTGATCGCCGAGCCACGGCCACGCGAGCGCCATGGCGACTGCAAACACGAGCGTGTAACCGGCTTGACCGGCGGCCGGCAACTTCGCGAACGCGGCCCACTCCCAAACGCCGGCGAGCCAGAGCAGGCCCAAAACGAGAGCCGTCAGCGGTGCGGGAGCGAAAAGAAGCGCGACGGTGACGGCGGCGCCGAAGAGGATGCCTGTAATGATCCGCGCGACCAGCATGACGGAGCGCCTACGCGCTCAAAACTCCATGATCTCGGCTTCCTTGTCCTTCAGGAGCGAGTCGACCGCAGCGACGTAGCGATCGGTGAGTTTCTGGATCTCTTCCTGACCGCGCCGCTCATCATCCTCGGCGATCATCTTTTCCTTGAGCATGTCTTTGATGTCGCCGAGCGCTTCGCGGCGCACGTTGCGCAGTGCGACGCGTCCCGTCTCCGCATGCGCGCGCACGACCTTCACGAGGTCGCGACGCCGCTCTTCCGTCATCGGCGGCAACGGCACGCGGATCACGACGCCAGCCGTCACGGGATTCAAGCCAAGACCGGCGTTGATGATCGCCTTCTCGACGGCCGACACCATGTTCTTCTCCCAGGGCGTCACGACGAGCGTGCGCGCGTCCTCGACGGAGATGTTGGCGGTCTGTTTCACGGGCACGTTCGTGCCGTAGTACTCGACCATGACGTGCTCGAGCAGACCGGCATGCGCGCGACCCGTGCGCAGCTTGCGCAGGTCATCTTTGAACGCTTCGATGCCGCGCTGCATCCGCTGCTCGGCTTCCTTCTTGACGTCGTTGATCATTTGCCGGTCCCCGTACGCGGCAGGTGGTTCATGACGGAAGTGCCCACGGGTTCGCCGGTGACGACGCGCACGAGGTCGCCCGGAGTGTTGAGGTTGAACACGACGAGCGGCAGGTTGTTCTCGCGGCACATCACAATCGCCGTCGCGTCCATGACGCGCAGGTCGTCGGAGAGCACCTGATCGAATGACAACGACGAGTAGCGCACGGCCTTCGGGTCCTTGACCGGATCCGCGGAGTAGACGCCGTCGACTTTCGTCGCCTTTATCAGCACGTCGGCGCCGATCTCGATGGCGCGCAAGCTTGCGGCCGTGTCGGTCGTGAAAAACGGATTGCCGGTGCCGGCCGCAAAAATCGTCACGCGACCTTTCTCGAGGTGGCGCACGGCGCGCCGCCGGATGTAGTCCTCGCAAACCTGGTGGATCTGCAACGCCGACATCACGCGCACGCCCGTGCCCTGGCGCTCGAGGGCGTCCTGCATCGCGAGTGCGTTGATGACGGTCGCGAGCATGCCCATCTGATCGGCCGTCACGCGATCCATGCCGGCCTCGGCGAGGCCCGCGCCGCGGAAGATGTTGCCGCCGCCGATCACGACGCCGACTTGAACGTCGAGCGCAACGACTTCGGCGATCTCGGCAGCGACTCGACGGATCACGGCGGGATCGATGCCGTAGTGCTGACCGCCGAGTAGACCCTCGCCGCTCAACTTCAGCAGAATCCGCCGATAAGCCGGCGAGCGTTGCGCCATAAAACCCCGCTAATCGTGCGTCCCGCCGAGGTCCGGGACGCCGCTAATTTAACGAGTCTGGGAGGCCTGCGCCATGACTTCCTTTACGAAGTCCGAGCTTTTCTTCTCGATGCCCTCGCCAACCTCGTAACGGCGGAAACCCTTGACCTTGGCCTTGTGCTGCGCGAGCACATCGCGCACGCGCTTCTTGTCGTCCTTGACGAACGTTTGGCCGGTCAGCGTGATCTCGTCGACGAACTTGCGCAGCTTGCCTTCGACCATCTTGGCCAAGATCTCAGGCGGCTTCTTTTCCTCGGCCGTCTGCGCCGCGATGATCTCGCGCTCTTTGTCGAGCAACTCCTTCGGCACGTCGTCGCCGGCCACGTAGCGCGGCGCCAGCGAGGCGATCTGCATCGCGATGTCGCGCGCAAACGCGAGGTCGCCGCCGTCGAGATCGACGAGCACGCCGATGCGAGTGCCGTGCACGTACGTGCCGACGTTACCGCGGCTCTCGACGACGTCGAAGCGCCGCACGGAAATGTTCTCGCCAACCTTCGTGACGAGCGCGAGCCGCAGGTCTTCGACGGACGTGCCGCCGACGGAGCTCTTCATGAGTGCTTCGACGCTCGCCGGACGCTCCGCGAGGATGACGTCGGCCAACTGGTCGACGAACGCGCGGAAGTTGTCGTCCTTCGCGACGAAGTCCGTCTCCGAGTTGACCTCGAGCACGACGTGCCGGCCGGTCTTCTCGTCGCTACGAATCGCGATGCGGCCCTCGGCCGCGACGCGCGAAGCCTTCTTGTCGGCTTTCGCCGCACCGGCCTTGCGCAGCCACTCGGCAGCGGCGTCGATGTCGCCGCTCGTCTCGACGAGCGCTTTCTTGCACTCCATCATGCCGGCGCCGGTGCGCTCGCGCAGCTCTTTGACCAAGGCGGGTTTGATATCCATACCCAAGCCCCTCCTGAAGTTCGTGAAAAGTTACTCGGCCTCGGGCTCTTCTTCGCCGCCTTCGCTCGGAGTGTCGTCGCTCGGACGCCCTCGCCCCTTCGACCGCACCTTCGTGACGCGCGCGCGCTTCTTCGGCGGCGCCTTGCGCTGCTGCGGCTTCGCCTCGACTTTCGGCTTGCCGCTCTCGTCGAGCTCGACGAACTCGTCGTCGCCCTGCGGCATCTCGGGAATCGAAGCCTTACCCTCGATCACGGCATCCGCAATGCCTTCGGCGTAGAGCTGAATGGCACGCATCGCGTCGTCGTTGCCCGGGATCGGGTACTCGATACCCTCGGGCGAGCAATTCGTGTCCACGATGGCGATGACGGGGATGCCGAGCTTGCGCGCTTCGCTCACGGCGATTTCCTCGTGCCCAACATCGATCAGGAACACCGCCGTCGGCAGCGCATCCATGTTCTTGATGCCGCCGAGCGTCTTCTCGAGCTTGTCTTTCTCGCGGCCGAACTTCAGCAGCTCCTTCTTCGTGAAGCTGGTGACTGCGCCGGGCTCGGTGATCTCCTCGAGCGACTTCAAGCGCTTGATCGACTGCTTGATCGTCTTGAAGTTCGTCAGCATCCCGCCGAGCCAGCGCTGCGTGACGTACGGCATGCCGCAACGAACGGCTTCCGTCGCCATGGCCTCGCGCGCGGCGCGCTTCGACCCGACGAACAGCAACGTGCCGCCGTCCGCAACGAGCTTGCGAATGAATTCGCTGGCCGCCTTGTAGCGCGGCACGGTGACTTCGAGATTGATGATGTGGATTTTGTTGCGCTCGCCGAAGATGAACTCGGCCATTTTGGGATTCCAGAAACGGGTTTGGTGCCCAAAGTGCACACCCGCTTCCAGCATCCGGCGCATGGTGACGTCGGCCATGGAAAGCTCCTTTTGTGGGTTGGACCTCCACGCGTTTCTGCGAACGACCCCAGAAGCCTGAGGCACCCCGCCCGCAGTGTTAGGCGCGTGTGTGAATTTGCCTCCTCGGCGGTTTGCCTCCGAGGCGCGCGCTTTATACCATAGCCGCCTTGCGGCAAACAACGTGAACCGAGCGTGGGCCACGGTTTGCCGAGCCACCTGCCCCACCCCGGCGCGCGACCTCGACGATGATTACGATCAAAACGCCTGAAGAACAGGACAAGATGCGCGTGGCCGGGCGTTTGGCGGCACAGGTCCTCGACATGATCGCGCCGCACGTCCAGCCCGGCGTTGCGACCGAAGAGCTCGACCGGATTTGCCACGAATACATCGTCGGCGAAATCGGCGGCGTCCCGGCCCCGCTGAACTATCGCGGCTCGGCCGGCACGATGCCTTTTCCGAAGTCGATCTGCACCTCGGTCAACCACGTGGTCTGCCACGGCATTCCGAGCGACCGGACGTTACGTAACGGCGATATCGTCAACCTCGACATCACGGTCATCAAAGACGGCTATCACGGCGACACGAGCCGCATGTTCATGGTCGGCACCCCGTCGATACAGGCGTCCCGGCTCACGAAGGTCTGCTTCGACGCGATGTGGCGCGGCATCCGCGCGATTCGGCCCGGCGCCCGCTTGGGCGACATCGGCCACGCGATTCAGAGCTTCGTCGAGGAACAGCGCTTCTCGGTCGTCCGCGAGTACTGCGGGCACGGCATCGGCCGCGTCTTCCACGAAGACCCGCAGGTGCTTCACTACGGCCGGCCCGGCACGGGCGTCGAGCTCCTGCCCGGCATGACGATCACCGTCGAGCCGATGGTCAACGCGGGCAAGCGCGACGTGAAGCTGCTGTCGGACGGCTGGACCGTCGTCACGAAAGACCATTCACTGTCCGCGCAGTGGGAGCACACGGTGCTGATCACGGACCAGGGCTTCGAAGTGCTGACCTTGAGCCCCGCCGCCCCGAGCGCGTGACGCCATGAGAAACCCCGAAGTGTCGCCCGCTGCGCTGATCGACCGCGGCGCGCTCGATCAGGCGCTGCGCGGCGACGTCAGAGCCGTCAAAGCGTTCCGCGACGCGCTGAAGGTCGCGAACGACCAGCTCGGCGAGCGGTTTCGCCGCAACGAGCCCATCGAAACGCTCGTAGCCGATCGCGCGCGCGTCGTCGACGAGGTCATCCTCGCGAGCTGGCTGCACTTCGCGCACAGCGTGCTCGACACGGCCGAGCTGGTCGCAGTCGGCGGGTACGGCCGCGGCGAGCTGCACCCGCAATCGGACATCGATCTCTTGGTGCTGATCGAAAGCGCCTCGAACAAGACCGACGACGCGATCGGCCGCTTCCTGACGTTCCTCTGGGACATCGGGCTCGAGGTCGGTCACAGCGTGCGCACGCTCGACGATTGCGAGTCGCAAGCGCGCAGCGACGTCACCGTGCTGACGACGCTCATGGAAACGCGGTTGCTGCACGGCCCCGGCAAATTGTTCGCCGAGCTTCCCGTGCGCATCGGCACGGATCGCATGTGGAACAGCGCCGAGTTCTTCCACGCGAAGCTCGAGGAGCAACGCGCTCGGCACGCGCGCTATCACGACACGGCTTACAACCTCGAGCCGAACGTCAAAGGCAGCCCCGGAGGATTGCGCGACATCCAAATGATCGGCTGGGTCGCGCAACGCCACTTGGGCACGCGCACGTTGGCCGACCTCGTGCCGCACAAGTTCCTGACGCCGGGGCAGCTGCGCATCCTCACGCAAGGCCGCGCGTTTCTCTGGCGCATCCGCTTCGGCCTGCACCTTCTGACCGGTAGGCGCGAAGATCGCTTGCTGTTCGACCATCAGGTCAAGCTCGCGCAGATGCTCGGCTACGAGGACGCGAGCTTCACGCTCGCCGTCGAGCAGCTCATGCAGCGGTACTACCGCACGGTCATGGAGCTCAGCCGCTTGAACGAGATGCTGCTGCAGCTCTTCGAAGAGGCCATCCTGCTCGACAAGAACGAGCCGCCCGTGCCGCTCGGCCCGCGCTTTCAGAGCCGCAATGGCTATCTCGAGGTGACGGACGACCAAGTATTCGCGCGCGACCCTTCCGCCTTGCTCGAGATGTTCCTGCTGCTCGAGCAGAACCTCGATCTGCGCGGCGTCAACGCGCGCACGATCGCACTCGTCAAGCAGCACCTGTGGCTCATCGACGAAGAGTTTCGCCAGAACCCGCGCCACCATCGGTTGTTCCTCGATATTCTGCGCGCGCCGAACGGCGTCACGCGCACGCTGAAGCGCATGAACACGTACGGCGTGCTCGGGCTCTACATCCCCGCGTTCGGCCGCGTCGTCGGCCGCATGCAATACGACTTGTTCCACGCGTACACGGTCGACGCGCACACGCTGTTCGTCGTCGAGAACTTGCGGCGCTTCGCGCTGCCGCGTTTCGACAAAGAGTTCCCGTCGTGCAGCCAAGTCATGCAGCGGCTCGAGAAGCCCGAAGTCGCGTATCTCGCGGGCCTGTTCCACGACATCGCGAAGGGCCGCGGCGGCGACCACTCCGAGCTCGGCGCCGTCGACGCCGAATCGTTCTGCCTCGAGCACGGCATGACGCGCTACGAGGCGCGCCTCGTCGCGTGGCTCGTCAAGCATCACCTGTTGCTGTCGTTGACGGCGCAGAAGAAAGACATCAACGACCCGAACATCGTCAACGAGTTCGCGCGAACCGTCGGCGACCAGACGCACCTCGATTACCTCTACGTGCTGACGGTCGCGGACGTGCGCGGCACGAACCCGAAGATCTGGAACTCGTGGAAGGAGTCGCTGTTCGCGGAGCTCTATCACGCGACGCGCCGCGCACTGCGCCGCGGCGTATCGAATCCGATCGACAAGGACGAGTTCATCACGGGCCGGCAAAACCAGGCCGAGCAGTTGCTCTCCCAGGCGGGGCTCGCTCGCGACGCCTATCAGCGGATCTGGCAGGGGTTCACCGAGGAATACTATCTGCGCCACCGCCCGGAAGAGATTGCGTGGCACACGCGCGTGCTCGCAGAGAGCGCGAGCCCGGGCGCGATCACGGTCGACGTCAACGACGTCGTCGTGCCGGGACTGACGGCGGTCGCGGTGTACTCGCCGGAGGAGACGCGCTCGTTCATGCGCGCCACCGCCGTGCTCGACGAACTCGGCCTCACGATCGTCGACGCACGCATCTTGCCGCTCGCGAAGTCGAGCCTCGACACGTACTGGGTGCTCGAGAGCGACGGCAGCACGATCACGGAACGCCGGCGGCTCGACGAGATCAAGCATCGCCTCTTGAAGGCGCTGACCGCTCCGATCGAGCAAGCGATGAAGGTCACACGCAGGGCGCCGCGGCAAGTCCGCATGTTCTCGACGGCGGTGCAAGTCACGATCTCGCGCGACGGCAAGAACGCGCGCACGATCGTCGAGCTCGTCGCCGGCGACCGGCCGGGCCTCTTGTTCCAGATCGCCAAGATCTTCGACCAAGAACGCGTCGCGCTGCAGAATGCGAAGATTCTGACGGTCGGCGAGCGCGCCGAGGACGTCTTCTTCGTGACGACCGCAGACCATCAGCCGCTCGACGACTCGCGGGCGGAGCGGCTCGGCAAAGCGCTGCGCGAGGGTCTTTCCGATTCACGCGCCAGCTAGGGGCAAGACTTGAGCAACCTACAGAACGTCATCGAACGCGCGTGGGAACGACGCGCGGAGCTTTCGCCTTCCCGCGCGGACGCGGAAGTGCGCGACGCCGTCGAGCAGTGCATCGCGGGCTTGGACTCGGGCAAGCTGCGCGTCGCCGAGCCCGTTGACGGCCGCTGGGTCGTCAATCAATGGTTGAAACAAGCCGTGCTGCTGTCGTTTCGCTTGAACGACAACGCCGTCGTCGACGCAGGCCATACGAAGTTCTACGACAAGGTGCCGCAGAAGTTCGCGCAGCACGACGCCGCGCAATTCAAGAGCAGCGGCGCGCGCGTCGTTCCGGGTGGCGTCGTGCGCCGTGGCGCTTACGTCGCCCCCGACGTCGTGCTGATGCCGTCGTTCGTGAACATCGGCGCGTACGTAGACCAAGGCACGATGGTCGACACGTGGGCGACCGTCGGCAGCTGCGCGCAGATCGGCAAGCACGTGCATCTCTCGGGCGGCGTCGGCATCGGCGGCGTGCTCGAGCCGCTGCAGGCGGCTCCGACCGTCATCGAGGACAACTGCTTCATCGGCGCGCGTTCCGAAGTCGTCGAAGGCGTCGTCGTCGAGCGCGGCAGCGTGCTCGGCATGGGCGTCTACATCGGCCAGAGCACGCGCATCTACGACCGCGAGACCGGCGAGATTCACTACGGCCGCGTGCCGGCCGGCTCCGTCGTCGTCTCGGGGAATCTGCCGTCGAAGGACGGCAAGTACTCGCTCTACTGCGCCGTGATCGTCAAGAAAGTAGACGAGAAGACGCGCGCGAAGACGTCGCTGAACGAGCTGCTGCGCACGGCCGACTAGAGACGGCAGCTACTGCTGCACTGAGGGTCCGAACAAATTGTTTCCGCCGCGCGGCCGTTCCAAGAAAGCCGGAGGCGGAGCCGGAACCCCGTGCAAAGGCGGTGGACGCTGGTATGTCGACGCAGAACGACGCGCTGCAGGCGCGGCGCTGGAGCGCGCCATGCCGCTGCCGCATTGCACCTTCGCGGTCGCGCCCGTCGTGAGCTGCACGACTTGGTCGTAGCTCAATCCGTCGATCTGCCGATAATAGCCCGCTGCCCCGTACTTCCGTTGATCGGCTTCGGCGGACTGCGTGCCCGCCAGCCAGATGTCTTTCAGCGCTGCACCGAACGCTCCGCATTGCTCCGGCGACAGCTTGGCCTTGAACTCCGCCAACGACCGCTCGAAGGCCTGAGCGCTGGACGCGTCGACGCGAAGCGAACCCAGATCGTCGGCGCTCGCGCTAGCCGCGATCGCGACTGCGAGCACCGTCGTCGCGAGCTTCAGCATTTCAGCTCAGTTGCCTTGCGGCCCGTTCGGCGCCGCGCACTTGCACTGCTGCACTTGCTGCGCAAACGTGTAGGCATCGCTGCCCCAGCCGTTGGTGGGCCGTGCGCCGTAATTGGGTCCCTGCGCCGGGCGTCGGTTCCCGACCTCCGTGCTGGCGGCGAGGTTTCTGCCAAAGCGGAAGCGCGATTTTGCGACCTCGCCGGTGGGATCCGTGAAGGTGACGACCTGCTCGTAGCTCAACCCGTGGATCTGCCGATAGTAGTCGTCGGCCGTGTATTCGCGCTGCTCGGCTTCTGCAGCCGTCGCGCCCTTGACCCAGATGTCTTTCAGGGCCTCGCCAAACACGTACTGCCGCGCGTACGAAAGCTCGTCCTTGAACACGGCCAGCGATTGCTCGAAAGCCTCTTCGCTGCTCGCGTCGACGCGCAGCGACTTCCACCCGCCGGCGCTCGCCGCACCGGCAAGCGCAACGGCCAATACCGCAGTTGTGAGCTTGAGCATGCGAGGCCCTCCAGATTGCAGTGGGATCGCCCGACCGTCCTCTAGGCAGGCCCTAGCGTAGCTCGAACCTAAGGCCTGCGCATCCGTCCTTCGACCAAAACCCGACTTCGGGCACGGTTTCGCGCCGGTTGCCAAGACCTACCGCGCCGCCGATGATCGCGGGCGGCTCTCGAACGCTCGGGGGGGGGTGAGGCATGCGGTCGTCGTACGGGTGGTGGCTCGGCATCGTCGGTCTCGGACCCCTAGCGGGTCCCGCGCTCGCCCAGACGTTCGCCGACACGCCCACGCAAGCCAGGGCTGCCGACGGCTCTTACATCTCCTGGCGCGAGCACCTGATCGACGACGAGGCGCTCGGCGGCCTCGAGCTTCGCGGCGGCGACGGCCTCGCCGCCGCCGATCTCGACAGTGACGGCTTTTTCGACGTCGTTGCCGTGTACGAGTCCGACGATCAGTACGACGGCGTCCCCGAAGGCCACATACGAATCGCGTTCGGCAGCGCCGATCCCGATCGCTGGACGCTCGTGACGCTCGCCGACGGGCCCGAAGCGGGAGCCGCAGAGGACGTCGCGATCGGCGACGTGAACGGCGACGGGCGGCTCGACGTCGTCGCGGCGTGCGAGCTCGCGCACCTGATCTATTTCGAGAACCCCGGCGTGAACGCGCGCACGGCGAAGTGGCCGCGCTTGATACCGAGCAAGACGCGCGAGCGCGGCTCGTTCATCCGCGTGTTCCTTGCGGACTTCGACGGCGACGGCCGCCAGGAGATCGTGACGCCGAACAAGGGCGCGCAGGACCCGACGCGCGCGCGGCAAGAGCCGAAAGAGATCTCTTTCTTCGAAGTGCGCGGCGCGCCGCTCGAGGACTCGACATGGAACGAGCACGTGCTGACGCGCGTGCCGTGGCCGATCAACTCGCAGCCGATCGATCTCGACGGCGACGGCGATCTCGACGTGGTCGCCGGCAGCGTGGCCGAGCGGCGCATGCTCTGGTTCGAGAACCGTAGCCGCGCGGGCGACTTCGACTTCGTGGAGCACAAGGTCGAGCTCGGCCCTGCCCCGCCGGGCGCCGACGCGGTCGTCGCGCACGGCTTCAACATGGAGTTCGTGGACTTGAGCGGCGACGGCTTGCTCGACGTCGTCACGTTCGCCGCGGCCGGCCTGCTCGGCCCGCGGCTCGTTTGGCTAGAGCAACCGCATGCGCCCGACGCGCCGTGGGGTGTGCACATCGTCGGCTCGACGGCGCCCGACAATCTCGTCGGCATCGTCGCGAGCGACATCGACGGCGACGGCGACACCGACGTGCTGACGGGCGGCTACAGCGGCGGCTCGCGCACGACCGACGAAGCCACGCCCGCGGCCGCGCTCGGCCGACTCGCCTGGTTCCAAAACGACGGCGACCGCGGCTGGATTCGCCACGATTTCTCACGCCGCCAGCGCGGAATGTTCGACAAGTTCATCGCACGCGACATGGACGGCGACGGCGACGTCGACTTCCTCGGCACGCGCGGCAACAGCGGGCCGTATGACGGACTGTTCTGGCTCGAGCAGGTTCGCAGCAAAGAGCCGCGTGCCGCGTTCACGCCGGCGCGTGCGGCCGAGAGCCCCGAGATCTTGCCGGCAGTTCGCTAGCCGCGCGCTAGCCGAACCGGCCCGTGATGTAGTCTTCCGTGAGCTTGTGGCGCGGGTTCGTGAAGATGTCGTCCGTGTCGCCGACTTCGATGAGCTTGCCCAAGTGGAAGTACGCCGTGCGCTGCGAGACGCGCGCGGCTTGTTGCATCGAGTGCGTGACGATCGCGATCG
>Ga0315912_10005881_pt1 | contig 11143 bp, 8 predicted proteins | sample VfabasoilMG_FD_204469 | JGI IMG/M metagenome (GOLD analysis project Ga0315912, IMG submission 204469) | Garden soil microbial communities collected in Santa Monica, California, United States - V. faba soil | ecosystem: Environmental > Terrestrial > Soil > Garden | place: USA: California...
CGCGCCACGCCGTTTGCATGGCCTTCCCGGTAGGAGCGGGACTGGTTCGTCATGCAGCTAGGGCGGCTGATCGGTCCGGAGCTGCGCGAGCTCCTGCGCGAAGAGCCCGATCAGGCCAAGGACCTGGTCGAAGACTTTCACCCCCAGGACGTCTCCGAATGCCTGGAAGAGCTGGATGACGAGCTCGTCGTGCGAGCGCTGCGCGCGTTCCCATTGGAGTTCGGTTCGCAGGTGTTCGAGCGACTCGAGGAAGATCGCCAGCTCCTGATCGCCCGCCAGCTCGGCCTCGACAAGACGGCGCGCCTGGTTAGCCAGATGGACGCCGACGACGTGGTGGACTTCTTCGGCCTCTTGCCCGAAGAGACCCGCACCAAGCTCCTCGGCAAGCTGCAGACGTTCGACCCAGAAGTCGCGCTGGATATCGAAGAGCTGACGCGCTGGCCGGAAGACTCGGCGGGCGGCCTGATGAACAACTGGTTCGTCGAGGTGTCCGAGAAGGCGACCATCGACGGCACCCTGCAGGAGCTGCGCGCGCAGGCAGCGGAGGGCGTGGAGGTTCTGGGCGTCGTCTACGTGCTTTCCACGGACGGCCGAGTGGTCGGCTTCGTGACCCTGCGCCAGCTTTTGATGAGTCCTCCCAGCCAGCCGGTGGTCGAGGTCATGAACCACAACATCGTCAGCGTGCCTCCGGACATGCCGCAGGAGGAAGTGGCGCGCACGTTCGCGCGCTACGACTTCCAAGCGCTGCCGGTCGTCGACGCAGAACAGCGCCTGCTCGGCGTCATCACGCCAGACGACGTGCTCGACGTCGTGGCGGAAGAGGCAGAAGTCGACGCGCAGAAGATGGGCGCCGTCGCGCCGCTCGAGAACCCGTACTTTGCGGTGCCGTTCTGGACCTACTTCGGCAAGCGTGCGCCCTGGCTCCTCGTGCTGTTCGTAGGGGGCTTCTTCACCACCACCACGATGGAGGCGTTCGGGCCAGTGCTCCGCGCCATGACCCACCTGGCCTTCTACGTGCCGCTCCTGATCAGCGCAGGGGGCAACTCGGGCTCGCAGTCCGCAACCATGATCATCCGTGGCCTAGCGGTGGGCGACATCCAGCTGGCCGACTGGTGGAAGGTCGCCGTGCGCGAAACCATGCAGGGCCTGCTCTTGGGCACGATGCTCGCCTCGGCCGGCGTGCTCCGCGCAGCGCTCGGTGGCGACGGATTGGGCATGGCGTTCTTGGTGGGCACGACCATCATCACCATCGTCGTCATGGGCTGCCTGGTCGGCAGCATGATGCCCCTGCTCCTGCACCGCGTGGGGGTCGATCCTGCCACGAGCTCGACTCCCTTCGTCGCATCGCTGGTCGATGTCCTCGGTATCGTGGTCTACCTGGGACTCGCGCGGCTCTTGCTCCTGGGCCTGGACGCCAGTGGAGCCGCCCTGCCCCTCTCGTGAGCGGCGTCCCGTCTGCTATGGTTCCCGGCCGAGTCATGGTTCAGGCGCCCAACCTCCTTCACGCCCTGCTCGAGCTCGGCGTCTGCAATTCTGGCGACCTGGACGAGGCGCAGGCGAGGCAGATCATCTTCGGTGGGGAACTGGAGCTCTGCCTGCTCGAGCTCCAGGTCGCCCGCGAACAGGATCTGCTGGCGGCGCTGGCCAAGGTCACGCGAGGCACCGTGGCAGCAGCAGGCCCGCTCCTGGTGGAGCGGGAGGCATCGACCGCCGTGCGCGCAGTCGTCGCGGATGCAGTCGCCGGCATTGGCGAGGACGGGTCGGTGCTGATTTCACTCCCCGGGGAGCCGAGCGAGGACGAGAGGCAGGCGCTCGGCGCCGCCTGCAGAGAGCGCCCTTCCCTGGTGCAGTGCACCACCCGGCTGCGCCTGCTCGAGGCGCAGGCTGAGCTCGACGGTCTCGTGCTGGATCCTCGCATCGAGCGTGAGCTGAAGCGGACCGGGCGCGTGCTCGGCGGGCTCCAGCCACCGCCACCTCCCCTCTCCCTGCCGGCAGTGCCCCAGCCGCAGCCCCTGCCCGCGGTGCCACCGCCGCTTGCTGGACCCCCGCCAGGGGACAGCAGCCTCTCGGAGCTCAGCCGCTTGATCGGCAACAACGGGCCTGCCATCGCGGTTGCCCCTCTGCACGTGGCCGTGAGCTCGGCGGTCACCCCGGCGCCCGAGTCGAAGGCCGCCGACGAGACGGCGCCGCCCCCGGCTGGCTACCAGGAGCTGGCGCGCAGCGTGATCCCGCCTCCGCTCTCGGCGGAGAAGGCTCGGCCCCCGAGCCAGCATCCGGATGCCTCGCCAGCGGAGCCAGCCTACCCGCAGAAGCAGGCGCTGAGTGACCTCGGCGCAGCCAGGGACAAGGACGTGATCGTCTCGACCATCTGTCGCTTCTGCGCACAGTTCTTCGAGTATGTGGCGGTCTTCGGCATCCAGGCGAGCGAAGCGCGCGGTCTCGTGGCGTCTGGGCCAGGCAAGAGCTCGGAGCGCATCCACGACTTGCGCATCCCGCTCGATGTGCCGAGCGTGCTCTCGCGCGCCAAGGAAACGGGTCAGCATCGAGTGGCTCGCTTGCGCGCCGGCGGGCTGGAAGGCGGCCTGGTGCGGGATCTCGAGCGCCCACTGGGCCGGGCCGTGCTCCTGCTGCCGATCACGGTGCAAGCGCGCACTCTGCTCTTGATTTGGGCCGATGACGGCGTCGACGACGTCGATATCGAGCACGCCTTGCCGGTGCTCGGCCTCGTGCGAACAGCGAGCGCCGCGCTCGAGCGCGTGCTGATCGAGCGCAAGCGAGCCAGCCGCCTCGCTCGCCCATCCCTGGTCCCCGGCGCCGCTCCGGCCCGCACCGGCGTGACCCCGGCTCCAACCGCTCCGCGAGCGCTCGCTGCGCCAGAAGCTGCCCCGCTCCCGGCTCCGCCGGCCCCGGAGAGCCCCGTCCCGGAGAAAGCAGCCTCCCCTACGACCACGCTCGGTGTGCCGAAGCCGGTCCGCTCGAGCGCGCCGCCGGCAGAAGCCCCCCAGCCGGTGGTGGAAGCCCCCGCTGCTCCCTCCGACGCGAGGCCGGCCTTCGATACGCGGCCAACCCGAATCGGCATGTCGATCCCCCCTGCCGGCACTCGACGCTTGTCCTCTGCTCCGCCCGATGCGCGCGCGACAGCGGGCAAACCCCCCCTCGACCCGCGCCACGAAACCAAGCGCGACCTGGCTCCGCCCGAGGCGCGAACGAGCGCTGCCACCAAACCCGATCTTCCCCGATCCGCACCCGAGGCACCGAAGAAGCGCAAGCTGCGTGAGTCCTTTTCGGACGTAGAGGCACGGGGGCGTTCCGACCCGAGCGCCGCCCCCGTCTCTTCCGACCCACCGCTCGCCTTTCCAACCGACTTCCCGCGGACCATGAAGGGCTACCCCGGAGAGGTTCGCCTCAAGCCGACCGCGTCCCCCGTGCCCAAGGTGGCGCCGCCCCTGCTGTCGCGCCGCATCGTCGCGCTCTCCGAGCAAGCACAAGCCGAGCAAGTACAAGCCGAGCAAGCACAAGCCGAGCAAGCACAAGCCGAGCAACCCCCCGGCCTGGGAGAAGGGCTGGTGGCGCCGCCGGCCAGCGCGGGCACGATGCTGAGCCGCCGGCCAGAGATGGATTCGCCTCCGCCACGCATCTCCGACAAGCCGCCGGCCGAGGGCCCGCCGGCGCGCCCGTCACCTGCGCCTCTGTCCTACCGGGCGCTGGTGGGCAAATGGCTTTCGGGCGAGGAAGAGGCTCTCCAGCGCCTGGTCGAGGGGGGCGAGTCCGCCGTCGGGGCGCTGATCGCGGCCTTCCCCGGTCCGGTGCAGGAACCCGAGGGCCCTCGCACACGGGCCTCCGAATGCGGCCCAGTGCTGAAGGCAATCGCCGCCATCGGCAACAAGGCAACGCCGTTTCTCACCGTGCGCACGGCGGATGAGGATGCCTTCGTCCGCCGCTGGGCGGTCTTCATGCTCGGCGAGCTTCCAGGTCGCGACGCCGCTCGCGCGATTGCGGATCGCCTCTTGGATGAAACGGTCGACGTGCGCCGGGCGGCGCTGGCATCGGCGCGCCGCGTGCAGTCGGATGGGCTGACTCGGCGCACGCTGCGGGCTCGCTTGGAGGAGATGACCCGCGACGCTCAGCTGATGACCGACGAGCGCTGCGCAGCGGTCGAAGCCATCGCGGACATCCGCGAGCACGAATCGATCCCGACCTTGCTGCAGCTACTCGACGACGAGAGTGGAGCGGTCAAGCGAGCGGCACGCTGGGCGCTCTCCGTCCTCACGCGCCACGATTTCGAGGACAACGTGGCGGAGTGGCGTGAATTTTGGCAACGCCACCGAAACGAACCGCGAAGTGAATGGTTGCTCTTGGCACTGAAAAACACCCAGGGCGACCTGGCGCGGGCCGCCGCCGACGAGGTCGAAAGCCTGATCGGGAGCCCAGTAGGCGACATCGAACGCCTCACGGAAGACACCATCGCACATTTGCGTGAGAAGCTGCGGCAAACGCCGGCCTGATCCTCCGATCGCAGCCTCGAAGCTCGCTCGCAGCGAACGTGAGTGAACCCGGAGAGCCGCGGCGTCGTCCAGCGAGACAGAAAAATCCGCCCGAGCAGCTGCACACCCGTATGCTTTACAGCGCGCTCGATGGATGCGATGGGTCCAGGTCCATGCGCCTCGGAAGCGAACCCGATCCCGCCCTGCAAGCAGCGACGCAAGCGATCAGCCGTCGCGCGCAGCACCACGCGAGTCGCTTTGCTTCGATCGAGCTGCGCATGGCGCAGGGCGGAAAGCGCAGCCGCGGCCAAGTGCTGGCGCCACTCGGCTACGCAATGGCCACGACCCTCGGCCTCGCGCTCGTGCTGGCTGCCTGGTTCTTCTGAGCAGCCGGGCTCCTCTGAGCTGACTCTCTGAGCCGATCAGCCCCCGCCCCGAGCGCGTGGCGTTCACTTCTTCTTGGGGGGTTCCTTGGACTCGACGGGCTTCGCCGGCTTGAGCTCGACCTTCCACGCCACGGTGACCTCGTCGCCCTGGTAGAGCTTGACCTGCACGGAGTTGATCGCGCGCAGGACGCAGTCACCGACCGGCGTGCCATCCCAAGGTGCATTGATGGTGGCCTTGCTCACCGAACCGTCGTTGGCGAACGTGATCTGGAGCTCGGCCGTCCCAGGCTGATAGCCCTCGAGCTGACTCTTCTCGAAAGTGTTCGGGCAATCGGAAGCATTGAGCGTGGCGCGCTTCAGCTCGTGCTTGGCGTGATCCTGGTCGAACTTCTCGGCCTTCTCGCTATCGGACTCGACGTGCTCGAAGCGCCCCTTGTTCGCGTCCTCTTTGGCGTATTGCTCGTCGGCGAGGGCGAGCTGATCCTCCAGCCGCTCGTCCTGCGTCTTGACCTTGCTCTTCTTCGAGCATCCAGCCGCCAAAACGAGCGCGGCGCCCATCACGATGACCACGAACTTCTTCATGGCCGCGAATGCTACAGGGAAATTCGGGTGACGGGATCTCCCTTCGTCGCGCCAGCCGCTCGGCGCCCCCGGACCGCAGGAGATTCCTGCGAGCCTGTCAAAGATCGGTGATGCGGTAGTCCTTGATCTTGTAGAGCAGGGCCCGATGGCTGATCTCGAGCAGCTCGGCGGCCCGAGTGCGGTTGCCCCGAGTCCGATGCAGAGCCCGCCGGATCAGGACCTCTTCGATGTAGCGGGTGGTCTTCTTCACGCTGAGCTCGCCGCTGGCCAGCTGAAGCTTGATGGGGTCACGCACGTCACGAATGCGCTCGGGCAAGTCGGCTGCCGAAAGCTGTTCGGTTTCCGCCAACACCATCGCCCGCTCCACCGTGTTCTCCAGCTCGCGCACGTTGCCTGGCCAAGCGTATTCGTAGAGCAGTCGGCGCGCATCGCTGGTCACGCCGCGTACGGTCGTGCCGAGGCGTGCGTTGTTGCGCGCGATGAAGTGATCGATGAGGAGCGGGATGTCCTCACGCCGATCACGCAAAGGCGGCACCCAGATCGGCAGCACGTTCAGCCGGTAATAGAGGTCTTCGCGGAAACGACCGGCTGCGACTTCCGCCGTCAGATCGCGATGCGTAGCGGCGATGATGCGCACGTCGACCTGGATGTCCTTGGAATCGCCGAGGCGCCGGATCTTCTCGTCCTCGAGCACGCGCAGGAGCTTCACTTGCAGGCCCAGCGGCAGCTCGCCGATCTCATCGAGGAGGAGACTGCCGCCGTTGGCCTCTTCGAACAGCCCGCGACGGTCCTGGTTGGCGTCGGTGAAAGCGCCGCGCTTGTGACCGAAGAGCTCACTTTCCAGGAGATTCTCCGGGATGGCGCCACAGTTGATGGCGACGAAGGGCTGCCCAGCGCGCCCGCTCCGGGCGTGGACGGCGCGAGCGACGAGCTCCTTGCCGACTCCACTTTCTCCCGTGACGAGGACGGTGGTCTTGAAGTGGGCCACCTTGGTGATGGTGCGGAAGATCTCCTGCATCTGCGGCGCTTCGGCCAAGATGTTGTCGAAGCGGGCACCCCGGGCGATCTCGTCCTTGAGCGCCCGGTTCTCTTTGCGTAGTGACTCCCGTTCCTCGGCCTTCTTGAGGCACAAGAGCACCTCCTCCGGCTTGAACGGCTTGGAGACGTAGTCGTAGGCGCCGGCCTGCATGGCTTCGATGGCCAGGTCGTGACTGCCGTAAGCGCTCATCACGATCACGGTCGCGTCGCTGCCTTTGGCGCGCAGGGCCGAGAGCAGGTCCATGCCGCCCATGCGGGGCATGCGCACGTCGGTGATGACGAAATCCGGGCCGAACCCGTCGATCAGCGGCAGCGCCTCCTCGCCGTTCTCGGCTGTTTCGACCTCGTAGCCCTGGCGGCGCAGGAAGGTGCGCAGGACGAGGCGCAGATTCTCCTCGTCGTCGACCACCAGCACGCGCTTCATGGGGCAACGGTACGCAAAAACTTGCCAACTTGGAAGCCGCGATCACGCAGAAATTGCGACCCGAAGCCCGGCCCGAGCTCCGGAGCGGGCAGCTCGGCCCGCGTGATACAAGCCCCCCATGCTCCTCGGACTGGATGTCCTCTCGCGACCCTGGGCCAGCGGCGTGCGCAAGCGCCTGGCCGACGGCAAGTTCGGCGTACTCACCCACTCCGCGGCCGTCGACGCTCGAGGCCGCCGCTGTCTGGACCTTTTGGCGGAGCTGGAGCTCTCGCCGAAGGTCGTGTTTTCGCCCGAGCACGGGCTCGATGGACTGGTCGAGGCGGAGGTGCCAGTCGAAAAAGACGACAGCCCGACGCCCGGCGCGCCACTCGTGAGCCTCTACGGTAAGGACAAGGCTTCGCTCACACCTCGCTCACAGGACTTGGCTGGTCTGGACGTGCTCCTGATCGACCTAGTCGACGTCGGTAGCCGCTACTACACCTACGTTTGGACCGCGCTCTTGGCGGCCCGCGCCGCGATCGGGGCGGGCGTGCACGTGCTCATCCTCGACCGCCCGAACCCCATCGGCGGGGATCCGAAGCGCGTGGAGGGCCGCCTGCAGGAAGCGGACCTGTGCTCTTTCGTCGGCTTGGAGCCGATTCCCATCCGACACTCCATGACCATCGGCGAGCTCTTGCTCGATCAGCTCGCCAATGACGCCTCGCTCGGAGATCGCGCTCTCTTGGGCGCCGATGGCGCGGTTTCGATCCTGGCAAACGAAGGCTGGGAGCGTTTCCGCTTGCAGGAGCCTCGTGCACGTCCGTTCCTGGCCCCGTCGCCGAACATGCCCAGCTTGGAGACGGCGCTTGTCTACCCGGGCGGGTGCTTGCTGGAGGCGACCAACCTGTCGGAAGGCCGCGGGACGACTCGCCCCTTCCAGCTCGTCGGGGCGCCCTTCCTCGACGGCTCCGCGCTGGCCAAGGCCCTGGGCAGCGTCCTTGGGGCTTGGATCGTTCCCACCCGCTTCCGCCCCGCGTGGGGTAAGCACGCAGGCTCCGTCTGCTCGGGCGTGCAAGTCCAGGTGGAAAACGAACGTCTGTTCCGCCCAGTCGCCACCTACCTCTCGATCATTCGCGAGGCCCGCGCCCTGGCCCCTGGTCAGTTCGAATTGCTCGACCGTCCCTACGAGTTCGAGACCGAGCACGCGGCCTTCGACCTTCTCACCGGCCGGGCGGAGGCGAGGAGGGCGCTCGAAGCCGGCTCGAGCGCCGACGAGCTCGTCGAGCTCATCTGCCCAGTCGAGGCCAGCTGGCAGGACCGCATCCGCGAAGCCGAGGCACGCCTGCCCCAGGCGCGCGCCGGAGCACGGCGCGTGGTGAGTCAGGTCGTGGCCTCGAGCTCACGGGATGTCGACCCTGCTGATCCAGCCGAGCCGAGTCCAGGTGGCGAACCACTCGCCGAGGTGGGCGTCGAGTAGAGGCTCGCTTTCGGGCGATTCTGCCGCACTTTCGGCACACGCCTGCGCGAGGGGCGTCCCCAGCAGTAAGCACCGCAAGAGGCCGAAGGCTTCCGGCGCGATCTCCCGGTCCCAGACGCCGAGTTCACGCCGGTACACCACCAGATGGACGGCACGTGGCGCAGCGGCCAGCTCGCTCTGAGCCTCGCTGGCCTCACCTTGGCGGAGAGCCCGGCGGAGATCTGCGACCGGCTGCTCGAGCTCGAGCAGCCGCACCGCACCCGACAACTGAAGCCGAGCCGAAAGCCACTGCTCGGGCGCGAGGCCCAGCACGTCCGAGGGGTCGAGCGGCGCTTCGTCGGGAGCGTCGAAGACTTCCAGGTACGCGCACTCGAGGCGGCACATGTCCCGTGCGAGCGCCGGCACCTCCGTCGGCGCCAGGGCGGCGAGGAAGTCGGGCAACCGAAAGCCCAGCTCGCGCAGGCTGCGCGTGCTCGGCGGATGGGCGCTCAGATAGCGGCGGACGACGTCAGGCCACGCGGCGTCGAGCAGGGTCTTGGTCGCTGGGAAGTCCTCCGCCAAGGAGTCTGCGTGCCGCAGCCAGAACTGCTGACGATAGATGTCCACCCGCTCGCGGGCCGAAAGACGGCCGCTGGGTGTGATTCCAAGCTCGGCTAGGGCGCCATCGTCGGCCGTGGGCAGGGGAGACTGGATGAGGTCGGTCAGCGACGCGAGGACGGCGTCCACCTGCTCGAGCTCCCCGCCGCCGGTGCTGGTGCTCATGCTCGCGCTCCCCGCAGGCGCTGCGCCTCTGCCAAGACCGCGGGCAGCTCGGGAATGTCCTGGTCCCATTCGAGGAGCGTGGAGACGGGCCCCGTGAGGCGCACGGCCTCGCGGTAGAGGTCCAAGACCGGCGTGGGCGTGGGTCCGACGTGCGTGTCGATGATGTGCGTACCGAAATGAGTATGCCCCGCCACGTGGATCTGGAGCACGCGTTGGTGCGGGAGCCCTCGCAGGAACTGGAGCGCATCCAGATCGTGGTTGAACGCCGAAACGTAGATGTTGTTCACGTCGAGAAGTAAGCCCACGTCGGCAGCCTCGACGACCTCGGAGATGAACTCCCACTCGGACATTTCACTGCCTTCGAAGGCAAGGTAGCTCGAGGTATTTTCGAGTGCGAAAGGCAGCTCCAAGAAGTCCTGGATCATGCGCGCACGCGCTGCGATGCGCTTGACCACGAAAGGTGTCTGCGGCAGCGGGAGCAGGTCGTGCAAGTGGACGTGCCCGGAACCGGTCCAGCACAGGTGATCGCTGAGCCAGGGGGCGCGCACGAGGCGCGCCAGCTCCTTGAGTCGCCTGAGGTAGTCCAAGTCCGGTTCCAGCGGGCCACCGATGCCGAGCGAGACGCCGTGGAGCACCATCGGGTACCGTTCGGCGATGCGCTCCAAGTGGAAGCGCGGCTTGCCACCACCGAAATAGTTTTCGCTGATGGCCTCGAAGAACCCGAGCTCCGGCTGGTCTTCGAGAATCGACGCGTAGTGCGGCACGCGCAGCCCGATGCCGATGCCCAGATCGGGCACGACGAGGTGGCGCGGACGCATGGCGAGATACTGCCCGGACGCCGAGCGGGGCGCCATGGTGCCGTGCGCATGGCTGCCCGCCGGTCGGCGTATCCAGCCACGAGAGCGCAGGCCGCAGGCCGCGCCCAGGGGTTGTGGGGCGCGCACTTGAGTGCAATTCATGCCGGAACCATGGTCCCGCCGCGCACTCCTGCCGAAGCGTTCCTCGACCGTCGGCGCCGTCTGTCGCGCTTCCTCGCCGAGGCGGGGGTGACGAGCGCAGCCTTTTGCTCCGGTTGGGCGCGACCACGAAACTTCGCTCACAACGTCTACCCCTTCCGCGCCGAAAGCCATTTTCTCTACCTGACCGGCCTGGCTCGCGAAGGGGCGATCTTGATCGTGGACGAGGAGGACGGCGAGACGCTCTACGTGACGGAGCAAGAGCCGAGCGACGTCATCTGGCACGGTGGCGGTGCATCCTTGGAAGAGCTGGCGGACGAGCTCCTGCTACCCGTCCTGCCGCTCGACCAGCTGCCTGATCGCAGGAACGTGGCCGTCTTGCCGCCACAAGACGACGAATCGGCTGCCTGGCTCTCGACCCTGCTCGACCGCGACGTCGAGCCCCAGAGCGGGCCGCACCTGGCCGGCACCGACCTCGCATTGGCGCAAGCCATGGTCGACCTGCGCCTGGTGCACGACCCTCCCGCGATCACCCAGCTGCGCTGGACGAGCGCGATGACCGCCGAAGCCCACCGGACCACGATGGCGCGTCCGCGCCCTTGGACCAGCGAGAGCGCCATCCGCGGCAGCCTGGTCGGGGAGCTCGCGGCGCGCGGGCTCGACCTTTCCTACGAGCCGATCGTCACGAAGAACGGACAAGTCCTGCACGCTCGGGGCAGTCGAGAGGCGCTGGGCCAGGGCGACCTCGTTCTCTGCGACGTCGGTGGCGAAAGTCCCGAAGGCTGGGCGGGCGACGTGACGAGGACCTGGCCCGCTTCGGGACGCTTCACCACGACGCAGCGCATCATCTACGAGCTCGTGCTTCGCATTCAGGAGCAAGCCATCCTGAGCGCTCGAAGCGGCGCGCGCTTCCTCGACTTGCACCGGGAAATGCTAGTGGGCCTCACGGCCGGCTTGCTCGAGATCGGGATCCTACGCGGCAGCCTGGAAAGCCTGGTCGAGCGTGGTGTCGCCGCCACCTTTTGCCCCCACGGACTCGGTCACTTGCTCGGCCT
>Ga0315912_10005882_pt1 | contig 11143 bp, 11 predicted proteins | sample VfabasoilMG_FD_204469 | JGI IMG/M metagenome (GOLD analysis project Ga0315912, IMG submission 204469) | Garden soil microbial communities collected in Santa Monica, California, United States - V. faba soil | ecosystem: Environmental > Terrestrial > Soil > Garden | place: USA: California...
ACCAGGTGGCGTAGGTCGAGAACTTGTAGCCGCGGCGGTATTCGAACTTGTCCACCGCCTTCATCAGGCCGATGTTGCCTTCCTGGATCAGGTCGAGGAACTGCAGGCCGCGGTTGGTGTACTTCTTCGCGATCGAGATCACCAGGCGCAGGTTGGCCTCGGTCATCTCGCGCTTGGCGCGGCGCGCCTTGGCCTCGCCGGTGGACATCTGCTTGTTGATCTCCTTCAGGTCCTTGATCGAGATGCCGATCTTCTGCTGCACGGCCTGGATCTTGCCGAGCAGCTCGAGGATCGACGGCTCGAGGCGCGCCAGGTTCTCGCTCCACGGATGGCCGGCGTTGATGTCGTTGGTAAGCCAGCGCTTCGAGCCTTCGGTGCCGGCGAACACCTTGATGAAGTGCGAACGCGGCATGTTGGCTTTTTCGACGGCGACGTCGAGGATGCCGCGCTCGTGGCGCCGGATCTCCTCGACCAGGCCGCGCACGCTGTCGGACAGCCGCTCGACCGTGCGCGCGGTGAAGCGGATGGTCATCAGCTCATTGGAAATCTGTTCGCGCACGCGCAGGTAGTCGCGGTCCTTGGAGCCCTTGTTCTCCAGGGCCTTGAGCATCTTGTCGTACAGGCGGCGGATGCGCGCGAACTTTTCCAGCCCCGCGGTGCGCAGCGCGAGCAGGCTCGCCTTTTGCGCGGCGCCGTCGTCGTCCTCGGTCTCGCCTTCCTCTTCCTCGATCTGCGCCTCTTCCTCTTCCGGCGTCTCGACCTTCTTCGGGTTGAATTCTTCCTTGGCATTCGGATCGATCAGGCCATCGACCACCTCGTCGATGCGCAGTTCGTCCTTCTCGACCTTGTCGGCGAGGTCGAGGATCTCGCGCACCGTGGTCGGGCAGGCGCTGATTGCCAGCACCATGTGGCGCAGGCCTTCTTCGATCCGCTTGGCGATCTCGATTTCGCCCTCGCGCGTGAGCAGCTCCACCGAGCCCATTTCGCGCATGTACATGCGCACCGGGTCCGTGGTGCGGCCGAACTCCGAGTCGACGGTGGACAGTGCCGCTTCCGCCTGCTCCTCGACGTCCTCGTCGGGCTGCGCGACCGGCGCCGCATCGGCGGAGATGAGCAGCGTCTCCTGGTCGGGCGCCTGGTCGTAGACCTGGATGCCCATGTCGCCAAAGGTCGAGATGATTGCTTCGATCTGCTCGGCGTCCACCAGGTCATCGGGCAGGTGGTCGTTGATCTCGGAATACGTGAGGAAGCCGCGCTCCTTGCCCAGCTTGATCAGGTTCTTGAGGCGCGTGCGGCGCGTTTCGGCGTCTTCCTTCGGCAGTTCCGCCGGGATGAGCCAGGCGTCCTTGCCGCCACGGCGGCCGCGGCCGCCGCGCTTGCCCTTCGCCTTGGCGGCGGCGACATTGGCTTCGAGCAGCTCGAGCGCCGCCTTGGCGCTCTTGATCGGGGTCTTGGCGGCCTTGAGTTCGGCCTTGGTGGCGCCAGGCTTGGCGGCAACCGCCTTGGCGGGCGCGCCTTTCACGGCGACGACCGGCTTCCCGACGACCGCTTTACGTGCCGGCGCTACGGGCTTCGCGCGCAGCGGTTTCTTCGCGGCGTGCGGTTTCTTGGCTTGGGTCTTGCGCTTGAGGTGCTTTACGACCTTGGGCTTCTTCTTCGCTGCCTTGACTTTTTTCTTCTTGAGATTGAGCTTCCGCTTCTGCTTAGCCATCCGACCCCCGGGGAACGCCGCGCCTACACAAGGCCTGGCGAAAAGCGGTAGATTGTACCAAAAGCCTGAACTTTCAAGGGCTTTCCCTCAGTGCAGGCCCGAAAATTGCGGGGGGGGTACCCCTACTTGGAGGGTTCCCGGGAGTCGACCTGCAGCTGGCGCTCAAGCCGCTTCACGTCCGAGATCATCTTCGCGTGCTGGATCTGTTCTTCCCGGCTGAGCTCGCCTCTCCTGAGGCGGGCGCCCAGGGAGTCAATCTCCTGGGTCTTCTTGGCGATGCCCAACTTGAATACCGCATGCTTGACGAAGGCCCGCGACTCTTCCTCCGTCTCGCGCAGCTGCATGCCGAAAACCTGCGCCTGGAACAACAAGTCGGCGTAGGAGCTTTCCTTGAACTGCTCGATCATCATCGCCGGGCTGAGACCCTCTGCCCGTTCGCTGCGCTTCAGGTAGTCAGAAATATCCTTGAGTGCCCGCGACTCGTCCCGGGATAGATCCACCAGGCCGATGTCGATGTCGCTCGCCAGGGATGGAAACGTGGCGATGCGCGCCAACAGATTCCATTCCGTCGACTCCGGCGCCTTGAACTGGCGCTTGGCCGGCGCAGCGCGCCGGTACGTGGTCGTCTCGGCCACGCCCAGCAACCGCTCCGCCTCTTCCTGCGTGACTTCCCCGAGCCTGGCCACTTCCTTGACCAACTGCAGCCGCAAGCTCGCTGCGGCAATCTTCTGTAGGTGCGGCTTCGCCGCGACGAGGAACTGGGAACGGCCTTCCGCGGTGGCGAGATTCATCTGGCTGCGCAGTTCGCCGACGAGGAACTCCGACAGCCCCGGCGCCTCCTGCACGCGCTTCTCGAACGCCTCCTTGCCATGCTTGCGCACAAAGGTGTCCGGGTCGTCTCCATCGGGAAGGAAGAGGAAGCGCAGCGGCTTGTGATCCTGGGTGAGCGGCAGGCTGACTTCCAGAGCGCGCCACGCGGCCTTGCGCCCGGCAGCGTCCCCGTCAAAGCAGAATACCAATTCGTTGGCCAGGCGCAGCAGCTTGGTCACGTGCTCCGGCGTGGTCGCCGTGCCCAGGGTCGCGACGGCGTAGTCGACGCCGAACTGCGCCAGCGCGACGACGTCCATGTAGCCTTCCACGACCAGCACATGTCCCGTGGAACGTATCGCATCGATTGCCTTGGCCAGGCCGTAGACCTCGCGGCCCTTCTGGAACAGCGGCGTCTCCGGGGAATTCAGGTATTTCGGCTCGCCGGCGCCCAGCACCCGGCCGCCGAACCCGATCACGGCGTTGCCGCGCGCGTTGAAGATCGGAAACATGACCCGGTCGCGGAAGCGGTCGTAGCGTTTACCCTCGCCCTCGATCACCAGGCCGCACTCCACAAGGGAAGAATCTGAATAATCCTGGAAAGCCTCCTTCAATCCCTGCCAGCCATCGGGGGCGTAGCCGATGCCATAGCGGGCGGCAATTTCGCCCGACACGCCCCGGTTCTTCAGATAGTCGATCGCTCGCGGTGCCTTCTTGAGTTCGGCACGGTAGAAATTCATCGCCTTTTCCATCACCGCGTAGAGGTCCGGCTCGCGCTCCTTGCGCGCCGTTTCCTCCGGCGAGCGCGGCCGCTCGTCGGGCACCTGCAGGCCCACCGAGGCGGCCAGCTCCTTCACGGCCTCGACATAGCCGAGGGAGGCGTACGACATCAGGAAGCCGATGGCATTGCCATGGGCGCCGCAGCCGAAGCAATGGTAGAACTGCTTCGAGGGGCTGACCGTGAACGAGGGAGTCTTCTCGCCGTGGAAGGGGCACAGGCCCTGGAAATTGGCCCCGCCCTTCTTCAGCTGGACGTAGCGCGTGACCACGTCCACGATGTCGACCCGGTTGAGAAGATCCTGCTTGAACGACTCGGGGATCATCCCCGGATTCTCAACCCGAAAGCTTGCTCTTGACCAGAGCGGAAACGCTCGCCATGTCGGCCTTGCCGGCCAGACGCGACTTGAGCACCGCCATGACCTTGCCCATCTCCTTGATCCCGCTGGCGCCGGAGGCGGCAATGGCGGCCTGGATCTCCTGCTGGATCTCGGCGTCGCCGAGTTGCTGCGGCAGGTAGGCGGTAAGCACCCCTACCTCGAACTTCTCGGCCTCGGCCAGGTCGTTGCGCGCGGCCTTCTCGAACTGGATGATCGATTCGCGGCGCTGCTTGAGCATTTTCTCGAGGATCGCCACGACGTCGGCGTCGGTGAGTTCGACCCGCTCGTCGACCTCCTTCTGCTTCAGCGCGGCGAGGACCAGGCGGATGGCCGACAGGCGCGCCGCGTCCCTGGCGCGCATCGCCGCCTTCATGTCCTCGGTGATTTTTTCCTTGAGACTGATGCTCAGTACATCTTCTGCGGCAGCATCTGGCTGCGCAGGCGCTTGTGATGGCGCTTCACCGCGGCGGCCAGCTTGCGCTTGCGCTCGGCGGTCGGCTTCTCGTAGAACTCGCGCGAGCGCAGTTCGGTGAGCAGGCCGGTCTTCTCCACGGTGCGCTTGAAGCGGCGCATCGCGACTTCGAACGGTTCGTTCTCTTTGACTCGTACAGTCGGCATCAGGCCCTCATTGCCCTTCGGTGCTCGAAAAGGGGTCGAATTGTATCAAAATCAGGCGGTGTTGACCCTCGGCATCGAGACTTCCTGCGATGAAACCGGCGTGGCCCTGTATGACGGCCGCCTGCTGGGCCATGCCGTGTACTCGCAGGTGGCGATGCACGACGCCTATGGGGGCGTGGTTCCGGAACTGGCATCCCGGGACCACATTCGCCGCCTCATCCCCCTTGCACGCCAAGTCTTCGGCGCGGCAGGGCGAAGCATCCAGGACCTGCGGGGCATCGGCTATACCCAAGGCCCGGGGCTGGCCGGGGCGCTCCTGGTGGGCGCATCGTTCGCCCATGGCCTGTCCGCGGCGCTGCGAATTCCGGCGATCGGCATCCATCACTTGGAGGGGCACCTGCTGTCCCCGTTGCTCGGCGCAAGAGCTCCCGGCTTTCCGTTCGTGGCATTGCTCGTCTCCGGCGGGCATACGCAGCTCATGCGGGTCGACGGCGTCGGTAAATACCAGCTACTCGGCGAAACCCTGGACGATGCCGCGGGCGAGGCCTTCGACAAGACCGCGAAGCTCCTCGGCCTGGGCTACCCCGGCGGTCCGGCACTCTCCAAGCTCGCCGAATCGGGCACGCCGGGCCGCCATCGCCTGCCGCGGCCGATGATCGGCAGCGGCGACCTGGATTTCAGCTTTTCCGGGCTGAAGACGGCGGTCCTGCTGCTCTCAAAGAAAGAGCATTCGCACGCCGACATCGCACGGGCCTTCGTCGACGCAGTGGTGGAGGTCCTGGTGGCGAAGAGCCTTGGCGCGCTGGAGAACACCGGCCTTGCACGGCTCGTCGTCGCGGGCGGCGTCGGCGCCAACCGCCAGCTTCGCGTCGCGCTCGATTGTGAAGCCGGGCGGCGCGGGTTCGAGGTGTTCTATCCCGAACCGGAACTTTGCACGGACAACGGCGCGATGATCGCCTTTGCTGCGGCTCTGCGTCTCGAAAAATATACCTCTCGAGAATCCGGATTCAGCGTCAGGCCGCGCTGGGAACTCGCCACCCTCAGCTAGCAGGTTTCTTTGCGCCGATGCGGGTCTCCTGCCCGCCCAGTAGGCGCGCGATGTTTTCGCGATGGCGCCAGATGAGCAGTGCCGCGATGATCACCACGACCGCCACCTCCCGATCCTCCAGCTTGAGGTACCAGGCAAAAAACGGCGCAAACAACGCCGAGACCAGCGCGGCAAGCGACGAGTAGCGGAAGAACGCTGCGATGATCAGCCAGGTCGCGATGGTCGCGAGGCCGAGCCAGGGGTCCAGGCCGAGCAGCGCGCCGGCGGCGGTCGCCACGCCCTTGCCGCCCTGGAAGCGATGGAACACGGGAAACAGGTGGCCGAGGAATACGGCGAGCGCCACGAATGGAACGGCATTGGGAAGAAACATCGCAGCCAGCCAGACCGCCAGCCAGCCCTTGCCCGCGTCCCCCGCCAGCGTCAGGACGGCCGCCAGCGTCTTTCCCGTGCGCAGCACGTTGGTCGCGCCCGGATTTCCCGAGCCATAACTGCGCGGATCGGGCAGGCGCATCGCGCGGCTTACCACGATCGCGAACGAGATCGAGCCGAGGAGGTAGGCCGCGACGGCGGCAAGCGCGCTCAGGGCTGCCGTGTTCATCGCGGCGATTCTATAGAATCGGCACCATGATGGACGCCATCCTGGTCAGGGACCTGCGGGTCGAAGCGCTGATCGGCATCCACCGGCGCGAGCGCCATGTGCGCCAGACGCTGTCGATCGACCTCGACATCGCCATTCCCGGCACGACCGTCTTCAAGAGCGACAAGGTCGCCGACACCATCGACTACGAGCAGGTGGCGTTGAAGATCCGCGAACTCGCGGCAAGCGGTCATTTCCGCCTGGTCGAAACCTTCGCGGACAAGGTGGCGGCCCTCATTACCAAGGACCTGGGCGCGCCCTGGGTCAAGGTGAGCGTCGCCAAGATCGGCATCCTGCCCAACGCCAAGTTCGTCGGCGTGACGATCGAGAGAAAAGGGAACGGGGCGTCCTGACCGCCCCGTTGGGCGCTAGCCCAGGCCGCCGCCCAGGAATAGCTGGCCGACCTTGGGGTCGGCGAGAATGGCGCGCGCCTCGCCCGCCATGCGCGTGCGCCCGAGCTCGATGACGACGCCGAAGTCCGACGCCTCGAGCGCGCGCTTGGCGTTCTGCTCGACCATCAGGATCGACATGCCCTTCGCCCGCAAGCCCTGCAGGATCGCGAACGTCTCCTGCACGAGGATCGGCGAGAGGCCGATCGAGGGCTCGTCGATCAGCATCAGCTTGGGGTCGAGCAGCAGGCTGCGCGCGATCTCGAGCAGCTTCTGCTGGCCCCCGGAGAGCGTCGAGGCCTGCGCCGCGGCGCGCTGCCGCAGCATCGGGAAGCGGTCCATCACCGACTCGATGCGCGCCGCGACGTCGACGCCGGCCGCCGCCGCGGTCGCGCCGAGTTCGAGGTTATGGCGCACGCTCAGCTCGGGAAAGATGTTGCGCCCCTGCGGCACATAGGAAATGCCCAGTTCGAGCAGGCGGCGCGGATCCAGGTTCGTCACTTCGCGTCCGTCGAACACTACGCGCCCCGCCTGCGCGCGCAGGAGCCCGAACACGGTCTTGAATACGGTGGACTTGCCTGCGCCGTTGGGGCCGATGATGGTGGTGATCGCGCCGCGCGCGGCGCTGAAGCTGGTGCCGTTGAGGACCGTCAGCCCACCGTAGCCGGCGACGACGTCCTCGAGCACCAGCATCGGGCCGTCAGCCGCCAAGGTAGGCCTCGATGACGGCGGGGTTGTTCCTGACCTCCTGCGGCGCGCCCTCGGCGATGATGCGGCCCTCGGCGAGCACCAGGATGCGCGTGCACAACGACATGACGAATTCCATGTTGTGCTCGATGACGACGAAGGTGGCGCGCTGCGCCGCATTGATCTCGCGCAGGCGCTCGCGCAGCCCGGCGAGCATGGTCGGGTTGACCCCGCCGGCGGGCTCGTCGAGCAGCACCAGGCGCGGCCCGGCCATGAACGCCATCGCCACGTCGAGCAGCTTCTGCTGGCCGTAGCTCAGGGCCCCGGCGTTCTCTGCCGCCAGCGCCGTGAGCCGGAAAAATCCGATCATCTTGTCGGCGGCGGCGCCGAGCCCTGCGTCGCGCCGCCCGGCCAGGCGCGACCACATCGAGCCGCGATGTTCCTGCCCGGCGAGGATCAGGTTCTCGCGCACGGTCAATTGGGGAAACACCTGCAGCAGCTGGAAAGTGCGTCCGACGCCGAGGCGGTTGAGTTCGCAGGGCCGCATGCCGGTGATGGCGCTGCCGTCGATGCGCACTTCACCGGCCGAGGCCGGCAGCTGGCCGAGGATGCAGTTGAAGAGCGTCGATTTGCCCGAGCCGTTCGGACCGATCAGGCCGAGGATCTCGCCTTCGCGCACGTCGAAGGACACGCCGTCCACCGCGCGGATGCCGCCGAACGACTTCGCCAGGTCGCGTACCTCGAGGACGGCGCTCATCGGACCAGCCGGCGGGCGCGTTCCGCCAGCCCGAGCAGCCCGGACGGGCAGTACGCCATCAACACCATCACGGCGATCGCGTACAGGATCAGGTAGAGGCCCTCGCTGCCGAAGCGCAGCCACTCGGGCAGCAGCACCGACACCGCGGCGCCGAGGAACGGGCCGAGGAAGTAGCCCGAGCCGCCCACCATCACCATCAGCAGCAGGCTGAGCGACAAATTCAGATTGAACGCGTTGGGCTCGATGAACTGCACCAGCGGCGCGTACAGCACGCCGGCGATACCGCCAATCGCCGAACCGATGGCGAACGCCATCAGCGTATAGCGGCGCGTGTCGACGCCGAGCGAGTCGGCGCGGATCGCGTTCTCGCGCAGCGCGGTGAACGCGCGCCCCCACGGCGAGCGCACCAGCCACCACGTCGCCGCGGTGACGAGCGCGAGGATGCCGAGGCAGAAGAAGTAGAAGGCGATCGGCCCCTTGGTCGACCAGCCGAGCAGCACTGGCCGAGGAATGCCGGAGATGCCATACACGCCCTTGGTGAGCCATTCCTCGTTGCGCAGCAGGAGATACACGAGCGTCGCGAAAGCAAGCGTGACAAAGGCGAGGTAGTGGTGCTGCACGCGCAACGCCGGGTAGCCGAGCACCCAGCCGATCACCAGGCTGAGCGCGATCGCGAGGAGAAAGGCGGACCACAGCGGCCAGCCCATGGTGGTCAGCAGCGCCGCGGCGTACGCGCCGATGCCGACGAAGGAACCCTGCGCGAGCGAAATCTGGCCGGCATAGCCGAGGGTGAGGTTCAGGCCGATCGCGGCGATGGTCATCACGACCCAGAGGCTGAGCAGGTAGAGCCCGTAGGGCTTGAGGAAAAACGGCGCCACGATCAGCACGACGAGCAGCAGCGGGAGAGAAAATCTCCTCACACCGTCCGCTCCTCGGCGCGGCCGAGCAGTCCCTGCGGACGCCAGAGGATCACCGCGATCAGCAGGAACAGCGGGATGGCGGCGCGGTACTGCGACGACCAGTATGCGGCGACGAAGTTGTCGATCACCCCGAGCAGCACGCCGCCGACGATCGCGCCGCGCACCTGGTTGAAGCCGCCGACGATGGCGGCGACGAACGCGGCGAGCCCCAGCAGTTCCCCATTGGTGAACTTGGCGAGGTAGATCGGGCTGACCAGGAAGGAAGCGAGCGCCACCAGCGCGGCGTTGACGAGGAACGTATAGAGGATCATGCGCTCGACCGGGATGCCGAGCACACGCGCAAGCATGGGATTCTGCGCGGTCGCCTGCATCTGCCGTCCGGTGCGCGTGCCGCCGAGGAAGTACTGCAGCAGGGCGACGGCGGCGATCGCCACCGCGATGATCACCAGGCTCTGCGCCGAGATGACTGCGCCCCCAAAGGAGAAGTTGGTCGCCGGCCACATGCCGGGAAACGACTGCGCCTCGGCGGCGTAGAACTCCTTGACGCCTTCCTTCATGAGGATGGCGAGGCCGAGCGTCGAGATGACCAGCGGCAGCACGCCGTGCCGCAGGATCGGGTCGACCACCATCCGCTTGAACAGCAGGCCGAGCACCAGCAGCGCCACGACGAGGCCGACCAGCAACGCCAGCGGGAAGGACAGGCCGCCGAACTTCATCGCCGCGAGCACGAAGAACGCCGGCAGCATGACGAACTCGCCCTGGGCGAAATTGATGGTCTGCGAGGTCTGCCACAGCAGCACGAAGCCGACCGCGACGAGCGCGTAAATGCCGCCCGTCGCGATCCCCGCGACCGCGAGCTGCAGGAAGTCTGCCAGGACGACTTGCCCGGCCGGGCTACTTGCCGAGCTTCGGCACGATCTCGACCACCTTCTGCTTGCCGTCCACCACCTCGACCAGGAAGCTGATGCGGTCGATGTCGCCCTTCGCGTCCCAGGTCGTCTCGATCAGGATGCCCGGCTCCTGCGCCGGCGTGATGGTCATGCCGTGCAGGCTCTTCGCCAGCGCCTTGCGGTCGAACTTGCCCAGCCTCTCGGTGGCCTGCTTCACCGCGTAGACCGCGGTGTAGCCCTTGATGCCATTATGGTCGGGCAGGTACTTGAAGCGCTTCTGGAACTTGTCGCGGAACTCGAGCACCGCCGGGATCGGCGCGTCCGCGGTGAGGCCGACGTGCCCTTTCACGCCGTTTGCCGTGTCGCCGGCGAGCTCGATGACCTTCTGGCTGATGACGTTGGTCTCGCCGATGATCGGCGTCTTCACGCCCTGCTTGCGCGCCTCGCGCAGCACTCGCGCGCACTCCTCCTCGTTGGTGTAGATGAAGATGACGTCGGCGTTCGCCGCCTTCAGCTTGACGATGTCGGCGGCAAAGTCCACCTGGCCGGACTCGGTCGACACGTCGGCGACGATCTTGATGTTGCGCGCCGCCATCTCCTTGAAGAACACGTCGCGCCCGCCCTTGCCGTAGTCGTTGTTCACCCAGAGGAAAGCGACGGTCTTCGCCTTGAGGCTGTTGGCGACGAAGATCGCCATCTTCGGCATGCTCATCTGCTGCCCGAACGACGTGCGAAAGATGTAGTCGTTGCCCATCTGCGTGATTTCCGCCGCCTCCGCGCCCGTCATCTGCGGGATCTCGGCCTGCTGGGCGAGCACCATGTTCACCTTCACCGAGCCGGAGAACACCGGGCCGAGGATGACGTACGGATCGCCGTCGATCGCTTTCTGCACCTGGGCGCGCGAGACGCCCGGGTTGCTCTGCGTATCGCTCACCGGCGCGTTGATCTTGCGCTTGAGGATGCCGCCCTTGGCGTTGATCTCGTCGATCGCCATCAGCGCACCGTCGCGGAAGTTGGTGCCCGACACCGCGCCGTTGCCCGATACCTCGATCACGATCGGCATGAATACCGATTGCTGCGCCTGCACCTGCGCGGCGCCGAGCACGATCGCGCCCGCTGCCGCTCCTACGATCCAGTTCCTCTTCACGTTCCCTCCTCTTTAGGGTATTTCGAATTGCAGAATATTCAGACCGGCGTTCTGGTCCGTCACGTACATCAGCCCGTTGCGGTCGACATAGCAGTCGCCAGTCTGCAGCACCTGCGGGCGGTTCGGCCGCGGATCCACCATCTTCGCAGGATTGGCCGGCACGTAGAACGCGATCTCTTTCGGCCGGGCCTGGTCCGCGATGTCGTAGACCCGCACACCCGCATTGTAGTAAGTGGCGAAGATGATCTTTGAGCTCTGGAATGCGCCTGGGCGGTTCTCGTGCAGGTTGTGGGGCCCGAAAAACCCGCCTTTCGCGCAATAGTCGGCTTCGGCGGGCTCCGGGAAGGACCCGATGACCACCGGATTGGACGGCTC
>Ga0315912_10005883_pt1 | contig 11138 bp, 10 predicted proteins | sample VfabasoilMG_FD_204469 | JGI IMG/M metagenome (GOLD analysis project Ga0315912, IMG submission 204469) | Garden soil microbial communities collected in Santa Monica, California, United States - V. faba soil | ecosystem: Environmental > Terrestrial > Soil > Garden | place: USA: California...
CCGCGCGCGGCGGTGTACTTCATCGACCCCGGCTTCGCCATCGACACCGCGGGCTGGATCGCCTCCGGCATCCATGCCGCGTTCCTGCCCTGCCTGCGGGATGGCGCGCCCGAACCGGACGTGGATGATCCGGCGCGCACGATCGGCATGCTGTTTGTCGGCCGCCATTTCGACCCCGACGCGGTGGCGCGGCAGGCCGCGGCGATCCCGGGAATGGCCTCCCTTTTCCGGGGCATCGTCGATACCGGGCTGCACGACTACGCCACGCCGATCCAGTTGGTGGCGGCGGCGGTGGCGCGATCCCTGGGCCTGGCGCCGGACATGAACCGGCTGGACTATCGGATGGCGCTGAACGAGGCGGACCAGTTCATCCGTGGCCGTCGGCGGGAGATGGTGCTGCGCGCGTTGCTGCGCCATCCGGCCCATGTCGTGACAAACCGACTGCCGGCAGGCGTTCACGTGCATCCCAGCGCCACGGTGACCGGCATGGTGCCCTATGCGGAGATGCGGTCGCTGCTGGGCCGGGCACGGGCTACTCTGGTCTGCCAGCCGCATTTCCCCGGCGCGCTGAATGAACGCATCGTGCATGCCATGCAGGCCGGTTGCGCCGTGCTCAGCACCCCCAACCCGCGCCTGGAACAACTGTTCCGCGACGACGAGCATTTGTGGACCCTGGCGCCGGATCTGTCCGACCTGGACTTAAAACTGGACGCGGCGCTGGGCGACCAACGCCAGGAGGTGGCGCGGCGGGCCAGAACCTACGTTCGCGCCAATCACACGCCGGATGCGGTACTGCGCCGGATGCTGGGGATCATGCGCGCGCGCGGCCTACTGGCCCGCGACATGCCGCTACCGGACGGCAGGGTGCAAGCCGTGCCGCCCGACCCGGCATGGCGTTTGGCGTCCGCCGCAGCTACGCCGTCAGCCGGAAGTCCTTCAGCACCTCCGGCTTGAAAGCCATGCCGTGGCCGGGGCGTTCCGGCGCGGTGATCATGCCTTTCTTGATGTCTGGCGGGATGACCCAGACATCGTCCAGCAGGCCCATATGCTCGGCCCAGATGCCGTTGGGGCTGCTGGCAAGAATCTGCACGTTGATTTCCGGGAACAGATGCGGGGCCAGGCTCATGCCCCAGGCCTCGGCGATGGTGGCGGTCTTGCGCAGGTCGGTGAAGCCGCCGCGCATCGGGTCCGGCTGCAGGATTGGCAGCTTGGGATTCTCCAGGAACGGGCGCAGGTCGTAGCGGGTGAAATGCGTCTCGCCGCCGACGATGCGCATGTCCAGCTTGTCCGCGATGCGCATGTAGCCGGCGAAATCGTCGGCGGGGACGGGTTCTTCCAGCCAGTAGACATCGTATTCCTGGATGCGCTTGCCGGCATGGATCGCCATGTCCGCCGTCCAGCCCATGTTGACGTCGATCATGATGTCGATGTCCGGGCCGATGGCTTCCCGCATGCGGCGGACGTTCTGCACGTCCGTCCGCCAGTCGCCGACATGCGCCACCTGCATCTTGATGGCCTTGAAGCCCTGGCCGATGAAATGCTTCGCCTTGGCGATCATGCCGTCGCCCAGGGAGCCGCGGAAGCAGCCGCTGCCGTAGGTGGGAATCTCGCTGCGGTAATGGCCCCAGAGCCGGTGCAGCGGCAGGTTGGCGCGCTTGCCCACCGCGTCCCACAACGCGATGTCCAGCGCGGAGATCGACATGAGCGCGATGCCCGCGCGGCCGGAGGTGGTGGTGGCGCGGTAGAGGTCCGCCCAGATGGCTTCCACCGCCGTGGCGTCCTTGCCCAGCACGCGCGGGATGATGACTTCCTGCATGTGCGCGGCAATGGTGCGCAGGCCGGGGGAAAGCAAATGCAGGTAGCCCATGCCGGTGATGCCGCCAGCGGTTTCCACGTCCACCACCAGCAGGTCACGCATCATGCCGCCGAACGGGCTGTTGGCCAGCCAGGGATCGTTCTGCCAGGGCATGCGGATCATGCTGACGCGGATGTCCTTGATCGTCATATCGCTCATGGCGGTTCCCCCGTGTGTTCGCCTCAGGCTAGCCTGCCGCGCGGCAAGGGGAAACGGACGATGTACAGCGGAACCTACGAAACCTTCGCGACCGAGCGGGTGATCTACGGCAAGCCGGCGGCGGCGGCCCTGGCAGCGGAGGCGCGGCGGCTTGAGACGCGGCGCGTGTTCCTGGTGGTGAGCCAGACGCTGGAGCGTGACACCGGCTGGGTGGACGCGATGCGCGCGGCGCTGGGCGACCGCTATGCCGGCAGTTTCTCCGGCGTGCCATCCCACACGCCACGGGAGACGGTGCTGGCGGCGACCGAGCAGGCGCGGCTGAACGGCGCCGATTTGCTGGTGAGCTTCGGCGGCGGATCGGTGACCGACACGGCGAAGATGATGCAGCTTGCACTGAAGCACGACCTGCGCCGGGTGGAGGAATTCGACCGCTTCGTCGTGCGGGTGAACCCGGACGGGACACGGCATATCCCGGAATATGACGGGCCGGATGTGCGGATGATCGCCATTCCGACGACGCTATCCGGCGGGGAGTTCAACCGCACCACCGGGGCAACGGACACGCGGACGAAGCTGAAGGAACTCTACCGCCACGACCTGATGGTGCCGCGCGTGGTGATCCTGGACCCGGCGATGACGGTGAAGACGCCGGAATGGCTGTGGCTCTCCACCGGCATCCGCGCCTTCGACCATGCGGTGGAGACGATCTGCAACCTGAGCGCCGATCCGCTGGCCTGCGAGGTGGCGTTGCTGGCGGTGCGGCTGCTGACGCAGGCGCTCCCGGCGAGCAAGGCCGATCCGGGTGACATGACCGCGCGGCTGAACGCGCAGATCGCCGTGTGGCAGTCCATGGAACATAACCGGCAGTCGATATCCATGGGTGCCAGCCATGGGATCGGCCACGTGCTGGGTGGCACCTGCGATGTGCCGCATGGCTATACCTCCTGCATCATGCTGCCCACGGTGCTGCGCTACAACGAACCGGCGAACGCGGACCGCCAGGCGATGATCGCCGCCGCAATGGGCCGGCCCGGGGTGCCGGCCTGGCAGGTGGCTCACGCGTTCATTACCGGCCTGGGCCTGCCGCGCCGGCTGGCGGATGTGGGGGTGGGGCCGAATATGTTCCCGCGCATCGCGGAGGCGGCGCTGCTGGACCACTACCTGCACACCAACCCGCGGCCGATTTCCTCGACCGAGGATATCATGGACATATTGCGCATGGCGGCGTGAACGTTAGGGGTCGTTAGCTGGCACGCAGCTTGCTGGGCATGGGGTGTCCCGCACCTCACAGGGGGAATCCCGGCATGACCGAGCTGCATTATCTGACCATTGCGGAGGCATCCGCCAAAATTCGCGCCAAGTCGCTGTCTCCCGTGGAGCTGACGCGGGCCTATCTGGACCGCATCGCCACGCTGGACGCGCAATTGAACGCCTACCTGTTGCCGCTGGGGGAGATGGCCCTGGCGCAGGCGCGCCAGGCGGAGGCGGAGATCGCCGCCGGGAACTGGAAGGGCCCGTTGCACGGCATCCCGATTGGGCTGAAGGACATCTACAATACCGCCGGCATCCGTACAACCGGGCATTCGGCGCTGTTCAAGGATCATGTGCCCACGGAAGACGCGGTGACGGTAGCAAAGCTGAAGGACGCCGGCGCCATCATCCTGGGCAAGCTCTCCACCTGGGAATTCGCCATCGGCGGCGCCAGCTTCGACCTGCCCTGGCCGCCGGCGCGCAACCCGTGGAACACCGCGCATGATCCGGGCGGATCCTCATCAGGCTCCGGCGTGGCGGTGGCGGCGGGGCTGGCGATGGCGGCGATGGGGACGGACACGGGAGGCTCCATTCGTGGGCCGGCTTCCTGGTGCGGCATCGCCGGCCACAAGCCCACCTACGGCTACCTGAGCCGTCGCGGCGTGTTGCCCTTGGCCTTCTCGCTGGATCACGCCGGGCCGATGTGCTGGACCAGCGAGGACTGCGCGCTGATGATGCAGGTGCTGGCCGGGCACGATCCGCTGGATGCCGGCAGCGCGAAGGTGGAGATACCGGACTTCGCTGCCGCGCTGGGTGGCGACCTGAAGGGCGTGCGCATCGGCGTGCCGCGCAATTTCGTCGAGACCGACCTGGTGTGCGATCCGGAGGTGCTGGCGGCGTTCAATGCCTCAATGGAGGTGTTCACCTCGCTCGGCGCGACGGTGACGGATATCACGCTGCCGCCGCTCAGCCTGTTCACGGACGTGAATTCCATGATCACCGCCGCGGAGGCCTACGCCATCCATGGCCAGTGGCTGCGCAAGACGCCGGAACTGTATGGGGAGCGGGGGCGCCTGCGCATCATGGCCGGCGCCTTCATCTCCGCCGAGGCCTATGTGAACGCGCAACGCGAGCGGACACGGCTGATCGGCGTGGTGGCGGAGGCGATGAAGTCCGTGGACCTGCTGATGATGCCGACACGGCACATCACCGCGCCGGTGCTGGGCGGCTATGACTCGTCGGTAGGCCCGTCGCTGACCCGGCCGTTCAACATGACGGGCAATCCGGCGCTGTCCGTCTGCAACGGGTTCAGCAGCGCGGGGATGCCGATTTCCCTGCAGATCGGCGGCAGGCCGTTCGAAGACCACCTGGTGCTGAAGGCCGGTGACGCCTTCGAGAAGGCCACCAGCTACCGTTCCGCTCGACCCAGGCTGACAGCAACCGCGCTGGCGGCGCAGTAAGGAGGCATGAACATGACATTCGACGAACGCGTGAAGGCGGCCGGGCTGACGGTGAAGGCCGAAGACATGCCAAAGCTGGAAGCACTGGTGAAGGACCTGGACGCCGCCGCCGCGCTGGTGAACGGCCCCCGGTCCTACGCCGAGGAGCCGCTTTGCGCGCTGAAACTGCAACCGGCCAGTTAGTATCCCTGTCGCGTCCGCCGCCGGGTCAGTACCCGGCGGCGGCGTAGGGTGTCTCCGCCGAGCGCTTGTAGACGAGCAGGTTGCGCTTGTAGCTCAGCACGCGCTGGTCGTGCTGGTTGAAGGCCCGGGTTTCCACGGCGATCACGCCCTCGTTCGGGCGGGATTTGGAGGCGCGCGTTTCCTGGATGGTGGAGGCGGCATAGATCGTGTCCCCGGCATAAACGGGCAGCGGCAATTGCACGTCCGTCCAACCCAGATTGGCCACCACGCGGCCGAAGGTGCGGGTGGTGAGCGCGGTGGCGGCGCTGATCAGCAGGGTTTCCGGGATACGCAGGCGCCCGCCCTGGTAGCGTTCGGCAAACAGCACGTCGTGATAGGGCGGGGAGATTTCCAGGGAATGCCAGGCGTGGCGCACCGCGTCCTCTTGGAAGAAGCTGCGGCAGGGGCCGTGCACGACGGTCTCGCCGACGCGGATATCCTCCCACCACAGGCCGACCTGCTCCGTCATCACGCCGGCTCCATCCGTGTGGTACAGGGCGAAGCGTGGCTCGTCGGAAGCTGCGGTGTCCACCGGGTCCGGACCCTGCCCGCGGCGGTGGTAGCTGGCGGACCAGGTGAAGTGGCCGACCGAAGTGCCATCGGGCTTCAGCGCATAGGTGCGCACCTGCACGGTGGCTGTCGGGTCGTCCGTGCTGATCACCTCGCTCTCGGCGTAGATCGTGTCCCCGTCGAACAGCGGTCCGGTCAGCGCGATTTCCGCGAAACCGAAAATGGCCTCCCGCCGGCCGAATGTCTTCGACGCCATACCGATGATCTTTTGCAGCGTGACCGTGCTGACCATCAGCGGGCGTTTCCAGGTGGTCTGGCCGGCGTAATGCGCGTCGAAATGCAGCATGGCGCCGTTCATCGTCTCCAGCGAGTCGATGACGTTGTCCCGCTGGGACAGCGTGATACCCGGGCGGTGGCGGAAGCGCTGGCCGACCGTGAAATCCTCGAAATCCAGGCCGAAGCGTTCCACGAAGATGTTCGGTCCGGCGGGAAAATAGGCGGAAAGGGCCATGGGGCAGTCCTGTTGTCGGGGGTGGCCCGGCTTCGCATACTGCGGCCCGCGACGCAAACCGGGAGACGAGAGTGGCCACCACCCTTCAGCGCGACGATACCGAGCAGCAGATCCTGGACACAATCGACGCCTTCGTGCGCCGGGATGTGGCGCCGCATGCCCATGCGCTGGAGAAGGCGGACACCTACCCCGAGGACATCGTCGCCAGGATGAAGGAACTGGGCCTGTTCGGCGCCACGATCAGCGCGGACTACGGCGGCCTGGGCTTGTCCTGCACCGTGTACGCGCAGATCGTGGAGCGGATCGCGCGGGCGTGGATGTCCGTCACCGGCATCTTCAATTCCCACCTGATCATGTCCGCCGCGGTGCAGCGGGCGGGGACGGAGGCGCAGAAGCGGAAATTCCTGCCGCGCTTCGCCAGCGGGGAACTGCGCGGCGGCCTGGCTTTGACCGAGCCGGACTGCGGGACGGATTTGCAGGCGATCCGCTGCGTGGCGAAGCGGGACGGCGATGACTACGTGATCAATGGCACCAAGACGTGGATCAGCAACGGGATTTACGGTTCCTGCTTTGCCCTGCTGGTAAAGACGGACCCGCATGCCAATCCGCGCCACAAGGGGATGTCCCTGTTCATCGCGGAGAAGGGGCCGGGGTTCACGGTGTCCCGCAAGCTGGAGAAGCTGGGATACAAGGGCATCGATAGCGCTGAACTGGTGTTCGACAACTACCGCATCCCAGCGGACCGGCTGATCGGCGGGGTGGAGGGGCACGGCTTGCAGCATGCGCTGGGCGGGCTGGAACTGGGGCGCATCAACGTGGCGGCGCGCGGCGTGGGCATCGCGCAGGCGGCGCTGGATGAGAGCGTAAAGTATGCACAGGTGCGCAAGACCTTCGGCGTGCCCATCGCGCAGCACCAGGCAATCCAGCTGAAGCTGGCGGACATGGCGACACGGACGGAGGCGGCGCGGCTGCTGGTGCGCCGCGCGGCGGAGATGTACGACACGGGCGAGCGCTGCGACATGGAAGCCGGTATGGCCAAGCTGTTCGCCACGGAAGCGGCGATGGAGAACGCGGCGGAGGCGATGCGCGTGCATGGCGGCTATGGCTACTCCACCGAATTCAACGTGGAGCGACTGTATCGCGATGCGCCGCTGCTGGTGATCGGCGAAGGAACCAACGAGTTGCAGCGCATCATCATCGCGCGGCAGCTGGTGCAGCGGAACCCGGCCTGATGCTGCCCCTCGCCGGCATGCGGATCATCGCCGTGGAGCAGTACGGCGCGGGCCCGTTCGGTTCCATGCAGCTCGCCGATATGGGCGCGGAGATTATCAAGATCGAGAACCCAGCCGAGGGCGGCGATGTCTCCCGCAAGGTGGGGCCGCATTTCCTGGGATCCAACGACAGCCATTTCTTCCAGAGCTTCAACCGCAACAAGCGCTCGGTATCACTGGACCTGCGCAAGCCGGAGGGCCAGGCGGTGCTGCGCGACCTGGTGCGCGGGGCGGACGCGGTGCTGGACAATCTGCGCGGCGACCAGCCGCCGCGGCTGGGCGTGACGTATGACCAGCTGAAGGATGTGAACCCGAAAATCGTCTGCGCGCATCTCTCCGCCTATGGCCGGGAGGGATCGCGGAAGGATTGGCCGGGGTACGATTACCTGATGCAGGCGGAGGCTGGTTACCTGTCGCTGACGGGGGAACCGGACGGGGCCCCTGCCCGCTTCGGGCTTTCCGTGGTTGATTTGATGGCGGGGCTGTACTGCGCCACGGCGCTGCTCTCCGGCGTGGTCTCCGCACGCGCTACCGGGATGGGGCGGGATGTCGATGTCAGTCTGTTTGACACGGCGCTGGCCAATCTGGGGTATCTCGCGGCGTGGTACCTGAACGAGGGTCACAACCAGGGGCGGGAGCCGCGATCGGCGCATCCGTCGCTGACGCCGAGCCAGTTGTACCGCACCAGGGATGGCTGGATCTTCATCATGGTGAACAAAGAGAAATTCTGGCCGGTGATGTGCGAGAAGCTGGGGCGGGCTGAACTGGCGGCGGACGGGCGGTTCAATTCCTACAAGGCGCGGCTGGCGAACCGCGGCGCACTGACGACGGAACTGGACGCGGCGTTTTCCGTGAAGACGACAGCGGAGTGGCTGGCGGAATTTGCCGGCACCGTGCCCGCCGCGCCGGTGTATGACGTGGCGCAGGCGCTGGACAACGACTTCGTGCGCGACGAGGCCCGCGTATGGACCTACCCGCATGCCGAGCGCGCGGATTTCCGCATGGTGGCGCCGGCGTTCCGCTTTCCAGGAGAACAAATGCCAACGCAGCCGGCACCGGAGTATGGAGTGGATACTGACGCGGTGTTACGCGGGTTGGGGTATGACGCGGCGCGGATCGCGGCGCTGCGGGAGAAGAAGGTGATCTGAACCTTCACCACCAGGGCGAATGCACGCCTGCCTGCGGCCGTAGCCCGGCCTTGCCGTCCTCGCCCAGGGACCGGTCGATGGCGTGCATGATGCGGCGTGTTACCGTGTCGAACACCGACGAAATCTTGTCACGCGGGCGGGGAAGATTGACCGTGATGGTCTCGTGCACGCGGCCGGGGCGCGGCTTCATCACCACGATGCGGTCGGCCAGGAAAACCGCCTCGTCCACATCGTGCGTCACCATCAGGATGGTGGGCTTGAGTTCCTGCCACAGACCGAGGACGAGTTCGTGCAGGGATGAGCGGGTGAACGGGTCCAGCGCCGAGAACGGTTCGTCCAACAGCAGGATGCCGGGATGGCCGATCAACGCCCGCGCGATCGCCACGCGCTGCTGCTGGCCGCCGGACAAGTCCTTGGGCCAGCGCTTGCCGTAGCCTTCCAGTCCGACGCGGGCGAGCAGCGCCTCGGCGCGGGTGCGGCGTTCCTCCGCATCCAGCCGCTGGGCGCCGAAGGCGACGTTGTCCGCCACGCTCAGCCAGGGCAGCAGGCGCGGCTCCTGGAACACGGCGCTGATCGTGCGGCTGGTGCCGCGCACCTGGGCCCCGTCCACGGCGATGCCGCCACCGGAGGCTTCGTCCAGGCCCGCCACCAGGCGCAGCAGCGTCGTCTTCCCGCAGCCGGAACCGCCGAGGATGGCGAGGATTTCCCCGTCATCCGCGCGAACGCTCACGTCCCGCAGCGCCTCCGTACCGTCGGCGTAGGTCTTGTTCAGATGCTCGATGGCGAGTTTCGTCACAGCTTCGCCCTCACCACGTCCTGCCAGCGCAGCAGCGGGCGGGACAGGCCTACCAATATGCCGTCCGCCAGCTTGCCCAACAGCGCGAAGGTTATCATCGCCACCAGGATGCTGTCGGCGCGGCCCATCTGCTGTCCGTCCAGCAACAGAAAGCCGAGGCCCTCGGACGCACCCATCAGCTCCGCTGCGATGACGAACATGAAGCCCAGCCCCAGACCGGACCGCAGCGCCGCGATCCATACCGGCAGGATCGCCGGCAAAGTGATGCGCCAGACGATGCCGAAGCGGGAGAGGCCGAACACACGCCCAACCTCCACCAGCTTGCGGTCCACGTCCTGGATCGCGCTCAGCACGCCCAGGTAGACGGGAAAGAACACGCCCAGCGCCACCAGCGCCAGCTTGGATGTCTCGAAGATGCCGAGCCAGAGGATGAACAGCGGCACCCAGGCGAGCGAGGGAATGGCACGGATCGCCTGGATCGCCGGGTCCAGCAGCAGGCGCGCCCACAGGCTGGCGCCGGTTAGCAGGCCCAACACCGTGCCCGCGCCGGCGCCGATGCCGAAGCCCACCAGCACGCGCCACAGCGTGGCGGCGATGTGGGATTGCAGCTCACCGGCCCTCACCATGGCAACAGCGCTGGTCCAAAGCGCGGAAGGCGGCGGCATCAGCCGCCCCGGCACCACGCCGTAGCGCACGCCGAATTCCCACGCCAACCCAAGCAGGGCAGGCACGATCAGGCCGATCAGCGCCGGTCGTGCCGCCCAATTCTTCATGCAGATGCGACGGCCTTGATGAAGCTGGGGTCGATCATCGCGTTGGTCACCTTGGTCACGTCCACGTCGGCGGCGATCACGCCGGCTTCCTGCAGCGCCTTGCCGGCGGCGATGATGCTGTCCGCCTGCGGCTGGCCGATCATGCCGGAGGAGATGTCCGTGCGCTCATTGAGCTGCTTGGCGATCACGGCGTCCGACAGCTTGGTCACGCCGACCATCAGCGCGCGCAGCTTGTCCGGGTTGGCGAGCGACCACTTGCGCGCGTCCTCATACACCTTCAGCACGCGGCGGGTGATCTCCGGGTTCTCCTTCGCGAAATCCTCGCGCACGTTCAGCACGCCCCAGGTGTTGGCTTCCGCCTTGCGATAGAACAACCGGGCGCCGCCATCAATCTCGGCCGCGGCCATCAGCGGGTCCAGGCCGGCCCAGGCGTCCACATCGCCGCGTTCCAGCGCCAGCTTGCCGTCCTGGTGCTGCAGCAGGACCATGGTGATGTCCTTGGTGGTCAGGCCCGCGCCGGCCAGGGCGCGCACCAGGAAGATGTGCGGGTCCGTGCCGCGCGTCACCGCCACGCGCTTGCCCTTCAAATCCGCCACGGTCTTGATCGGGCTGTCGCCCTTCGTCACCAGCGCCGTCCATTCGGGGCGGGAGTAGACATAGATCGACTTGATCGGGTTGGAATTGATCTTGGCGATCAGCGCCGCCGCCCCGGCGGAGGAGCCGAAATCGAGTGAGCCTGCGTTCAGGAACTCCAGTGCCTTGTTGGACCCGGCGGAGAACACCCAGCGGACGCCGATCTTGTCCGCGGCGAATTCCTTTTCCAGCAGCCCCTGATCCTTCAGCACCAGGCTGACCGGGTTGTAGGTGGCCCAGTCCACGCGGATTTCCGAGGGCGCGGCCATTGCCTTGCGGCCGGCAAGGGCGGCGGAAGCCAGGGTGGCGGCGCCGAAGGCGCGGCGGGTGAGGCGCAGGGTCATGATCAGGTCTCCGGACCGGGGTTTGGCGCGGAAAGAAGGAAATTTTTTCTTGTTGCGCAAGCCCTGGTCGGGAATATCCGCCAAGCTTCCAAAATCACCCCATCCTGAGCGAAATTTTCGCCCCAGCGGGCCGAATTGGGCCGGGTTGAGCTACGCCATCGTGGTCGCCGCCAGGAAGCCGGCCAGGGCCGGATGCGCCTTCAGC
>Ga0315912_10005884_pt1 | contig 11137 bp, 6 predicted proteins | sample VfabasoilMG_FD_204469 | JGI IMG/M metagenome (GOLD analysis project Ga0315912, IMG submission 204469) | Garden soil microbial communities collected in Santa Monica, California, United States - V. faba soil | ecosystem: Environmental > Terrestrial > Soil > Garden | place: USA: California...
CAGGGGATCCGCGTCGCAGCCGTCGAGACAGTCCGGCGACGCGTCGCCATCCGTGTCCACGTCGGAGATGCCGCATCCGCAGGCTCCCGGCGCGACCTTCAGCGGATCCGCGTCGCAGCCGTCCACGCAATCGGGCGATCCGTCGCCGTCGGTGTCCACCTCGGAGACGCCGCAGCCGCACGCGCCCGGAGCGACCTTCAGGGGATCCAGGTCGCAGCCATCGAGGCAGTCAGGAGAGGTGTCGCCGTCCGTGTCCACGTCGGAGACGCCGCAGCCGCAGGCCCCCGGCGCGAGCTTGAGCGGATCCAGGTCGCAGCCGTCCACGGAGTTGCAGGCTCCGTCCCCGTCGGGATCCGGGTCGAGCGGCCCGCATGCCGGATCGCAGGCGTCGCCGAACCCGTCGCCGTCGGAGTCCGCCTGGTTGGCGTTCGCGTCGGCCGGGCAGTTGTCGAGCTGATCGTGCACGCCGTCGCCGTCGGCGTCCGCGCAGATCCCCACGATGTTGCGCACGGCAGCCGTCGGCGGCGGGGGCGCATGCAGCGTCGAGCACTCGTTGCGACGCGAGGGATCGTTGTCGGGATTGTCGGCATCGATGCCGTCGTTCACGGCGCCCATCGATGGGAACATGATCCAGCGCGTCTGGCCGTCGCTCAGGTTGTGGCTCAAGCCCGCGTTGTGGCCGTACTCGTGCGCCCACATCGCCGATTCGACGCCGAGATCCGAGATCCGCTCGACAGCCATCCCGTTACCGGGATTGAAGGCGCAGCCGATGATCCCCGGATCGAAGACGCCGCAGAAGTTGATGAGCCGCACGACCTTCACGCGCGCGGCAGGGTTGTTCAGCACGGCCACGAGCTCGGTGACGTCGTCGATGACGTCGAGGCCGTCGCCGACGCTGCCGAAGGTCCCCCCGTTGCCCGAACGCGAGAAGCTGACGCAGCAGGCGACGTCGCCGCCGAAGTCCGAGCGGCCGATGTCGAGGTTGACGCGATCGATGACCGTGTCGAGGCGCGCGTTGGTCATGGGATCCGACTGCGCGACGTGGTTCGCGTAGGTCCACGCGGTGTTGTCCACGTTCGAGGCGGGATCCGCGACGAGCGCATCGGCCGACGGAGGGCGCTCGACGATGACGCCGCCGCCGAAGCCGCCCGCTGACTTCGCGAGGGCCCCCTCGCCCGACGCGCTCGCCGCGAGGCTCGCCGCGTTGCGCAGCGCGCCCTCGGCAGCGAGCCGGAGCTCGCCACTCGAGGGCGGGACGACGCGGCCCTCGGCGAGATCGGCGAGCCGCTCCGTCGCGCGCGCCTCGCCGTGCGCGAGACCGAGAGCGAACACCGCCTGCTCGAGGAGATCCTGCCGATAGGCCGCCGGATCCGCCGCCACTCGCGCGGCGCGCGCAAGGAGATCCGGAGCCGGATGCGCTGACGTGAGATCGAGCAGCGCGTCGAGCGCGGCGTCGTGCCCCGAGGCCGCGATGTAGCCGAGCGCCGGCGGGATCAGCAGCAGCGCGCGATCGTCCTCGGGCCTGATGGGAGGCGCCGCGGGCTGCTCGAGGTAGGCGAGCAGATCCGCGACCGTCGCATCGTCGCCGAGCCGCGCGAGAAACGCGACGACGGTGTCGCGATGCTCGAACGACGGATCGAAGAGGAGCTGCGTCAGCATGGGGACACCCTCGCGTCCCACCTCGCGCTGCGCCAGCTCCTCGTTGACGCCATGCACGTAGACGAGCGACGCCGCCTCGCGCGTGCGTCGATCTATCTCGATCCGCGTGTCGGGCTCCTGCGCTCGCGCGACGCCCCCGAGCGAGATGACGAGCGCACATGCGGGGGCGAGTCGTCGCGCGCGACGGCGGACGCGAGCGTGGAGCGCAACGAGCTTCATCGCGACGATCGAGGGCAAGGCAACTCCCAACCGACGGTCTCGCGCGAGGCGAGGACGGGCGTTGTCCGTCATGGCGTGACGGCTCGCGCGCGATGCATCGCGGAACGCGTCGGCGCGCGGAATGGCGGATCTTCTCCCCGGGATGGCCGACAGCGTACGTGCCCGATGTCACGTTGCCAAGCGCATGATGCGCGAGGCGGGGCTGCGGGACGGCCGGCGCGGGCCCTCGCCCCCGTGAGTAGGAGGCGCGCGCCCCGATTCCCGCGACGGGAACGCTACCTGCGCGGCTTGCCCCTCAGCATGTCGCCGAGCGTCCCGAACCCCGAGCCGCGGGAGGGCTCGGAGCGCTGGCGCCACGCTTCCGTCTCCGCGCGCTCCTCGAGGCGCTCGACGGCGGGGAGCGAGAGCGTCAGCTTGCCATCGGCGCGGACGTCCACGACGGCGGCACGGAGCTTCTTCCCCACCGGGAACGCGCGGCGCAGGTCGGCGCCGCGCGGGAGGCCCGACTCGCGCGCGGGCACGAGCCCGCGGCCCGTCGACCAGCTCACGAACACGCCGAAGCTGGCGACCTCGTCCACCGTCACGTCGAACACGTCGCCCACGCGCGCGGCCGGAAGCGCGGGCTCCGGCGACGCCGGTGCCGTGAACATCGGACGCGCGGCGCTCGCATCGATCGACGGCGACGCGATGGGCGCGGGGCTCGCGACGCGCAGGATGCGCAGTCCCGACGACGGCGCGACAGCATCCGGCAGCTCCTCGCCCTGCGCGAGCTGGAGGGAGATGCGGCGCGCCGCGGCGTCGACGCCCTCGACGCGAACGGCCACCTGCTGTCCCGGCTTCACCACCTCGGACGGATGCCCGATGCGGCGCCCGAACGCGCTGACGTGGACCAGCCCCTCGACGCCGGGCACCAGCTCGACGAAGGCTCCGAACGGCTGCACGCGCGTGATCCTGCCGGCGACGATCGTCCCTGGCGGGAGCCTCTCCGCCGTCTCGACGAAGGGATCCGCGAGGAGCGCCTTCATCGAGAGCGTGACGCGCGGCCTGCGATCGGCGCCCTCCTCGATCGCGAGGACCTCGACGTCCACCTCCTGCCCCACGACGAGCGCGTCCTGCGGGCGCGTCCAGCCATGGCCGATCTCGCCGGCGGGCACCATCCCGTCGAGGCCGCCGAGATCGACGAAGGCGCCGAAGTCCCGCACGCTGCTGACGACGCCGTGCAGCCGCGCGCCGACCTTCATCTTCTCGCGCGTCTCGGCCGCCCGCCTCGCGTTCTCCTCCTCGACGAGGACGCGCCGCGACAGCACGACATCGCGCGGACCGCGCATCTCGACGACGCGGAACTGGAGCCTCTGGCCGATGAAGGCCGAGGGATCGTCGATGCGCCGCGCATCCATCGCGCCGAGCGGGCAGAACGCGCGCGTCGCGCCGATCTCGACGACGAAGCCGCCCTTGTTGACCTCGGCGACGACGCCCGAGACGGGCAGTCCCGATCGATGCGCATCCTCCATCGACATGCGCGCGCTGCCGCGATCGGCGCGGAAGCCGAGCTCGGCGACGCGGTTCTCGACGCGCAGCACCAGGGCCTCGACGACGTCGCCCTCCTTCACGTCGGCGCGCGCCTCCTCGCCGAGCTGATGCCGCTCCATGAGGCCGTCCTGGCCGTTCCCGAGATCGAGCGTGAGGCGCTCGGGCCCCACGTGCACGACGGTGGCCTTCACCTTCTCGCCGACGCTCACGCGAGGCCGCTGCTTGGCGAAGCTCGCCTCGAGCATCGCGCCGAAATCGTCGTCGTCCACCCGCTGGTCGGTCATCGATTCACTCCCGCGCGCGTCGCGCGGCGCCGATCATGCCGCAGCGCTACTTCACGTTTTCGCGCTGTTGCTGGAGTCGCGCCTGCTGGCGCTTGTAGGCGGTGTCGTCCGTCAGGCGAAAGGGCGCCGACGGCGAGGAGGCCCCGGGCCGCGCCGCGACATTCGTGCGTCCGGATGCCTGCTTCCCGCGCCATGCACCGCCCTTCGCGCTCTTGCGCGAAGGCTTGCCGCGTCCCTGCGGGCGACCCTGCGGCGCGGGGCCGCGCTGATGCGCCTGCCCGCGCTGATGCGCGTGACCTCCCGCGTGGCGCGGGCGCTGCCCCGCCTGCTGGCCGCGAGCAGGCGCGGCCGACGGGATGTACCCGACGTCCACGCCGCCCGCGACGCGCACGACGTGGCGCGTGGTCTTCTCGATCTGGCGGAGGAGATCCCGCTCGTCGGGCGAGCAGAGCGAAATGGCGATTCCCGTCGCGCCCGCGCGCGCCGTGCGCCCGATGCGGTGCACGTAGGTCTCGGGCACGTGCGGCAGCTCGTAGTTGACGACGTGGGAGATGCCGTCCACGTCGATGCCGCGCGCCGCGATGTCGGTCGCGACGAGCACGCGCACGTTGCCTTCGCGGAACGCGCGCAGCGTCCTCTCGCGCACGCCCTGCGCCTTGTTGCCGTGGATGGCCTCGGCCTTCACGCCGTCGGCCGTCAGCCGGCGCGCGACGCGATCGGCGCCGCGCTTCGTGCGCGTGAAGACGAGCGCACGCTCGACGTCCTTCGACCGCAGCAGGCTCGCGAGCATCGGGGGCTTCTCGAGATGCGGGAGGAAGTGGACGCTCTGATCGACCAGCTCGACGGTGGACGCCGGGGGCGTCACGACGACGCGCACCGGATTGTCGAGCAGCGTCTCGGCCAGCTTCGCGATGGGCTCGGGCATCGTCGCCGAGAACAGCAGCGTCTGCCTCTGCTTCGGAATCGCCGCGATGACGCGGCGCACGTCGGGGATGAAGCCGAGGTCGAGCATGTGATCGGCCTCGTCGAGCACGAGCACCTCGACGTGGCCCAGCTTCGCGTGGCCCTGTCCCATGAGATCGACGAGCCGGCCGGGTGTTGCGACGAGGATGTCCACGCCCTGCTGGAGCGACTTCACCTGCGGGTTCTGGCCGACGCCGCCGTAGACGAGTCCAACCTTCAAGTGCAGGCGCTTGCCGTAGGTGCGGAAGCTGGCCGCCACCTGCGCGGCGAGCTCGCGCGTCGGGACGAGCACGAGGACGCGCACGCCGCGCCGCGCCGCGCGCACGTCGTCGCGACGCGTGCGCTCGTCGTGCTGCGCGAGGCGCTGGAGGATCGGCAGCGCGAAGGCCGCCGTCTTGCCGGTGCCGGTGCGCGCGCAGCCGAGGAGATCGCGTCCTTCGAGGAGATGCGGGATCGCTTCCGCCTGGATGCGGGTGGGGGTCGTGTAGCCGCTTTCGCGGATCGCCTGCTGGAGGGGCTCCACGAGAGGGAGCTCTGAGAACGAGGTCATGCAGTCCAATCGAGCGCAGTCATGCGCAGGGGCGACGGCCACGTGGGCCTGCGTCGCCTTGGTGGGTGCGCACGGGGAACGGAGGATCCGACCGCTTGCGCTGGTGAGAGAGTCGCGTGTCCTGGGGGCCTCTGGCTGGCGGAATTCCGTTGCCACGAAGCGCTGGCAGGAACGAACGCTTGCGCCGCGAGTGCTGGACCCGACGGCGCCGAGACGAGGTGCACAGTCTAGCAGTCCGAAGGGCCGAAGGCGAGCCGGAGCTGCGCGAAGCAGCCAATCGTCCACGATGCGGGATGCTATCCTGCGGCGCTCCGGCTACCCGAGATGCGCCCCGAGAACCGTCCAGCATGAAGGCGATCCGCCCCTCCCGCGAGCGCATCCTCGAGTGCGCGACCGCGCTCGACGACAACTGGCTCGCGACCGAGATGTGCCGGCCGAGCTACCTCCACTCGAACCCGCTCGTGCGCTGGCTGTTCTGGTCGCGCCTCGACGTGGCGCTCGAGATGTGCGCTCCGAAGAGCGGCGAGACCATCGTCGAGTTCGGATGCGGGCTCGGCGTGTTCCTGCCGTCGCTCGCGGCGCAGGCGAAGCACGTGCGCGTTCTCGACGTGAAGTGCGCGGCGGGTCGCCGGATGGCGGAGCTCGAGAGCCTCTCGAACGTCAGCTTCGTCGATCACGCGGAGGATCCCGCGGTGCTCGCGTCGGCCGTCGCGCCGGGGAGCGTGGACTGCGTGAACGCTCTCGACGTCCTCGAGCACATCGAGGATCTCGATCCCGTCGTCGCGCGGATCCGCTCGTGGCTCACGCCGCAGGGACGCGTCGTCGTGTGCGGGCCGACCGAGAGCGCGTGGTACCGGCTCGGCCGGCGCCTCGCGGGCTTTCACCACTTCTACCACGGCGGCGACGAGAACGTCTTCCACGAGATGGACGTCTTCGAGGTGAGGCGGCGCTTCGAGCGCGGCGGCTTCCGCGTCGTCGAGGAGCGATGGCTTCCGCCGCGGCCCCTCCCCCGAGCATTCCTCCTCATGAAGCTCGTGCCGGCGTCTCCGGCGTGAGTCGAGCCGGAGGCGCCGCGACCACGGGGGATCCCTCGCGCGGGCTCGCCGTCGCGATCGTCATCCCCGCCTATCGCGCGGCCAGCTCCATCGAGGGCGTCCTGCGCGCGATCCCCGGCTGGGTGAAGGCGATCGTCGTCGTGGACGATGCGAGCCCCGACGACACGTCGTCCGTCGTGCGCGCCTTGGGCGATCCGCGCGTCACGCTCCTGCGGCATGACGCGAACCGCGGCGTCGGCGGCGCGATGACGACCGGCTACGGCGAGGCGCTGAAGCTCGGCGCGGACATCGTCGTGAAGATGGACGCCGACGGGCAGATGGATGCGGCGCAACTGCCGCGCCTCCTCGAGCCGCTCCTCGCGGGGCGCGCGGATCACGCGAAGGGCAACCGCTTCTCGACGGGCGCGCACCTGCAGGGGATGCCGGGGCTGCGGCTGTTCGGCAATGCCGCGCTGTCGTTCCTGGCGAAGGCCTGCTCCGGGCAGTGGCATGTCTTCGATCCGACGAACGGCTACACGGCGACGCATCGTCGGGCGCTGGAGTCGATCGATCTCGCGCGCCTCCACCCGCGCTACTTCTTCGAGACGTCGATGCTCGTGGTCCTGTCGGTCGCGCGCGCGGTGGTCGAGGACGTTGCGATTCCGGCGCGCTACCTCGGCGAGGCGAGCCATCTCTCGGTGCGCCGCACGCTCGTCGAGTTCCCTCCCCTGCTGCTGCGCTACGGCGCGTGGCGCTTCCTCAAGTCGTACCTCGTGCACGACTTCAACGCGACCTCGCTGCTCGTGGTGCTCGGGCTGCCGAGCTTCGTGTTCGGGGTCGTGGACGGCATCGCGGTGTGGACCCACTCGCTCGTCACGGGCAGGTTCGCGGCGACGGGCACGGTCATCATCCCGACGCTTGCCATCGTGCTCGGCTTCCAGATGCTGCTCCACGCGCTGATGCTCGACGTGCAGAATGCGCCGCGACGGCCGCTGCAAGGCGGCCCCGGGCCGGGCTGATGCGCGTGGGTGCCACGGCGCGCGCTCCAGGTCGTCATCCGCTCCTCGCGCTGTGGGCGCTGGGGATCCTCGTGCGCGTGCCGGTGGCTCTCGCGACGCGCACGGAAGGGCTCGACGAGGCGCTGCTGTTCAACTACGGATCGTCGTGGCTGAGGACGGGAACCTGCTCCGGCATCCAGTGGCCCGCGCCTTACCAGCTCCTGGTCGGCGGGCTGGGCATGCTGATCGGAGCGCGGCCCGCCATCGAGCTGATCTTCGTGCTCGTCGGCAGCCTCGTCGCGCTTCCCCTCTTCGCGGCAATGCGGCGCCTGCGCTCGGAGGAGGCCGCGTGGTGGGGTGCGGGATCCGTGGCGCTGCTCCCCGCCGTCGGCGCCGTCGTCAACAAGTCGGGCACGCACTCGCTGTACCTGCCGCTGCTCGGGCTCGCGTTCCTGCTGCACGTGCTCGTGCTCGAGGCGCCGACGGCGCGCCGTCTCGCGCTGCTAGGCGCCCTGCTCGGTCTCGGCTACGTCGTGCGCACGGACGGGCTCGTCGTGCTCGCCGTCGTCGCGGCGTCGATGCTCGTCGTCAGGCGGTGGAGCGTCGGGGGGCGACTGCGCGCGGCAGGTCTCGTCGTGGCGGCGTCGCTGCTCTTCGTCGTGCCGAACGTCGCCCACATCCACCGCGTGACGGGCCGATGGTCGCTCTCGACGAGCGCGAGCGCCCTCGCGGCGCACCCGTACTGGCAGGTGGCGGAGCCCGATGCCGAGACGCGCGCGCAGGGCGAGGAGTTCATGCGCGCGGAGGGCGGCCTGTTCGAGAAGCTCGCGTCGCATCCTGGCTTCATGGCGCGACGCGTCCTCTGGAACTTTCGTCAATTCCTGAGGCTTCTCGGCGACATCCACGTGTTCCCGGCGATCTTCTTCGCCCCGCTCGGGCTCTGCGTGCCGGCCTTCGCGCGCGGCTGGGAGCGGGGCGCGTTCCTGCTCGCAACCTGGGCGTGTCCCACGCTCGCGTTCCTGGCGCTGCACGTCGAGGCGCGCTATTTCAGCCCGACGGCGATGATCCTCATGCTGTTCACGGGCGAAGGTTGGGCGCGCGCGCGCGAGGCCCTCGCGGAGCGACCGCGCGTGTTCCGCCTGGCGGTCGCGGTCGCAGGTCTCTTCCTCCTCGGACTCTCGGCGATGACCGCCTGGTCGTCGCGGCTGGGCGACGAGCCGCGCGTCGAGGAGCGCGCCGCGGTCGTGCGCGAGCAGGCCGGCGCCGAGCTCGCGCGGACGTTCGTCTTCAACCCTCACGTGCGGCTCGTGCTCGACGGGCGGCCGGGCGCCGAGCGCACGCTTCCCGATGCGTCGCGGGCGGCGGGTCGCATCTTCGTCGTGGATCCCGACGCCTGGTGGAACGACGAGCGGCAGCTCTTCTCGGAGGTGGCGAAGCAGGGCGGGCGCTTCCGCGACTGGAGGGCCGGCGGGCTCGAGTTCCACCAGCGGCTGGACTGACGCGCGCTTCAGCGCTTCTCGCGCAAGGCGCGCCATCGGGCGAGCCGCTCGCGCACGTTCACCTCGTTGCCTCGCTCCGTCGGCTCGTAGAACACGCGTCCCTCGAATTGCGGAGGGAGGCAGCTCATGTCGGCGGCGACGCCCTCCGCCTCGTCGTGCGCGTAGCGGTAGTCACGGCCGTAGCCCATCGAGCGCATGAGGCCCGTCGGCGCATTGCGCAGGTGGAGCGGCACGGGCTCCGCGCGCTCGTTGGCGACGGCTTCGCGCGCGGCGAGCAGCGCGCGGTACGACGCGTTGCTCTTGGGCGCCGTCGCGAGGTAGATGCACGCCTCCGCCATGGGGATCTCCCCCTCGGGCAGGCCGATGCGCTCGAACGCGAGCTGCGCGGAGACGGCGACCTGGAGCGCCCTCGGATCCGCCAGGCCGATGTCCTCGGCGGCGAGGATCACCATGCGGCGCAGGATGAACAGCGGATCCTCCCCCGCCGCGAGGAGGCGGGCCATCCAGTAGATGGCGGCGTCGGGATCCGAGTTGCGCAGTGACTTGATGAACGCCGAGATGACGTCGTAGTGCTGCTCGCCCTTCTTGTCGTGGAGGAAGGTGCGGGACTGCGCGGCCTCGCGCACGACTTCCTCCGTCAGCAGGGACTCCCCCTCGGGAAGCGACTCCGCCGCTACCTCGAGGAGGTTGAGCGCGCCGCGCGCGTCGCCCGAGGCATGCGCTGCGATGAGACCGGCTGCCGCGTCGTCGAGGCCGAGGTGGCGCGGCGCGAGGACGGCGTCCTCCTCGAGCGCGCGTCGGAGGATGGCGCACAGAGCCTCCTCGGAAAGCGGTTCGAGCACGTAGGTGCGGGCGCGCGAAAGCAGCGGGGAGATGATGCCGAACGACGGGTTCTCCGTGGTCGCGCCGATGAGCACGACGTCGCCGCGCTCGACGTACGGAAGGAACGCGTCCTGCTGTGCCTTGTTGTAGCGATGGATCTCGTCGATGAAGAGGACGGTGCGCTGGCCGAGGCGCCGGCGCCGCTCGACGGCGGCCTCCATCACCTCGCGCGCCTCCTTCACGCCGGTCGTGACGGCGGAGAGCTGCGCGAACACGGCCTTCGTCGCATGCGCCATGACGCGCGCGAGCGTCGTCTTGCCGGAGCCGGGCGGGCCCCAGAGGATCAGCGAGTGGAGGCGATCCTCGTCGATGGCGCGCCGCAGAGCGGTGCCCGGACCGATCAGCTTCTCCTGCCCGATTACGCCGTCGACGCTTTTCGGGCGCATGCGCTCCGCCAGCGGCGTGGACGCGTCACCCGCGCCGCCGCCACCGAAGAGCGAGCCCTGATCGTCGGACATCGTCAGGATCGTAGCGCGAGCCGGGCTCGTGGATCGGCCCTCTCGCAGCAACAGCCTCGCGCCGGGGATGACCGGCGCGGGCTCGTTACTTGAACTCGAGGATGTAGATGACGCCGTTGGACCCGTTGGCGCCCTGTCGGTCGGGCGCACCGGAGGCGTGGGCGCCAGCGGCGCCCGAGCCCCAGTTCGTCCCAGCCACGCCCGCCGTGTCGATCGTGGCGGCTGGCGGCCCGCCGCCCCAGTAGCTCGAGCCGCCGGTCCCGCCTAGGCCGTTCGTGTTGTCCACGACGATGCACATCGTGGCGCCCTCGCCGTTGACGTTGATGTCACCGCCGGATGAAGCGCCGCCGGCGGCGCCTGCCGCAAGCCCTACGAACCCTCCGGCGCTCTGCGCGGAGCCGACGCCGCCGTTGCCGGTGATGAGCGTGCCGCCCGTCCCGAACGTGCTGTTCGCGCCGCTGCCGCCGGGGGCTGCGCGGGTCCCGCCGTTGCCGACCACATAGGGCTGGGAGGCCCCGATGGCCGCTGCGCTGTAGGCCTTGATGGCCGTGCCGCCGCCGCCGCCGCCGCCTGAGCAGGCGTCGGTGTTCGTGGCGTCGCCGCTCGCGCCGCCGCCACCCGTGCAGTAGACGATGCAGTACCCCATGCCCGCCGTCGGGGTGTAGTTCCCCGAGCCCGAAGTGAAGACTTGCACGTTGAGGAGACCGCTCGGGCCAGTGGCGCCGGTGGGTCCGGTATCCCCCGTGACACCGGTTACTCCCGTGACGCCAGTGACACCCGTAACTCCGGTGACGCCAGTGAAGCCGGTGACACCAGTGAAGCCCGTGAAGCCGGTGACACCAGTGACGCCGGTTACTCCCGTGACGCCAGTGACTCCGGTGACTCCCGTGTGACCAGTGGCGCCGGTGTTACCGGTCGGTCCGGTATCGCCAGTGACGCCAGTATGGCCAGTGAAGCCGGTGACGCCTGTAACGCCGGTGACGCCCGTATGGCCAGTGAAGCCAGTGACACCGGTCGGCCCGGTATCGCCAGTGACGCCGGTGTCGCCCGTCGGTCCCGTA
>Ga0315912_10005885_pt1 | contig 11134 bp, 6 predicted proteins | sample VfabasoilMG_FD_204469 | JGI IMG/M metagenome (GOLD analysis project Ga0315912, IMG submission 204469) | Garden soil microbial communities collected in Santa Monica, California, United States - V. faba soil | ecosystem: Environmental > Terrestrial > Soil > Garden | place: USA: California...
CACGCGGTCCCGCGGCTCGATTTTTCGGGCACTCCGCTCACGCAGCGACTGTAGGCTGGACGGGAGAACAACGGGGAAGCCCGGCAGGCGAAAGGACGCACCGATTCTTGGCTCGAGCCGAGGTCCGCACTCCCGAACGGCGATCTCGCGGGTTTGATGAAGCTGATGGCGGCAAGCTTCGTGCGACAAGAAGAGAAGCGACGCTTCAGCATCGGAGTAAGACCGCGTCGGGTCAAGACGGAGCGCAAGACCGAGACCGAGACGAACGCGCAGCGGGTGCACGTCGCTTCGCCCCGAACTCCACCTGGTGGAGTTTCTGGATCGGCGGCGCCGAGCGAGACCAAGACGCACGAGGTCTGGGATGTGATGAATCGTCAGACGGGCACGGGCACGGGTGCCTCAATCCGCGGGCCCTAGCGATCGTTCAAACCTTTGCCCGCGAGGATCGCGGGGGCGCACTTTTCGATTCGCGCGCTGCGGGTCTGAGGCTGCTTGGCGCTGCTGAAGTGCATGAGATAGGCCCTCTGACGGCCCGGGGTGAGCGCTTGGAAGGCCTTCTCGAGCTTGCGATCCTTCTTGAAGATTTGGGTCAGCTCTGGCGGAAGCTCGAGCTCGCGTTTGGCTTTGAAGTCGACCTTGAGGCCTTGCTTCTCCACGGCGATGGCGCTCTTTACGTAGGACGCGAGCACGGATTTTTTGATCTGAGCCTCACTGGTGAACTCCAAGCGCAGCGCAGACTGGGTGTTTTCGCCTTGGCTACGCAGCAGACCGTGGCTGTCCTCGAGCAGCGCGCCCTTGAAGAACATCAGCGAGAGGTGCGCCTTGAACGGCTGGATGATGGCCACGTTCGCGCCCTCGAACATGAAGCAGGGCTTGCCCCACTTCAGATCTTCTTCGAGGCCGCAATCGAGCAGAATCGAGCGCAGCTTCTGCATCTCGGCACGCCACGTTTTGGCGCGGCTCAGGAATTGATCGACTTTGGAATTCGGCTCACTCATGATCGTCCTCGGGCAGAACGGCGCGCAGCATAGCTCGACGAGCGCCGGTTTGCGCTCAACTCGCCATCATGCGCGAGAATTTCTCGTTCAGAGCCGGGTCTGCTGCGAGCTTGGCGCCCCAGGCCGTGGCAACCGAGCCGTAGCTCATCATGTCCAGGCCGTATTCGGCGATGGCGCCCATGAAGTCCCCGCCCTGCATACGCTTCATGATGCGCACGTAGTCGCTCAGTTTTTGCACCTTTTGGCCGGGGAAGACCAACGGATCCGGATCGCCGGCGTTACCTTCTGCGACCGCGCGCTGGGCGGCTTGTTGCTGGGCCATGCGCAGGTGCATATCCATTCCGCCGTCGCGAATTTGGTCGAGCGCGGCTTGCTCCTTGGCCGAAACGCCCAGCTTGCGCAGCTCTTGGGAGCGCTGAAGCTCCACGAAGCGCTCATGCAACTCGCTGTTCGCGTTCATGGCCTCTTGCCATTCGCGGATGTACGGAGAGAAGCCGCTCTCCGACGTATGCAGCGGCACATTGAAGCGTTGGCACAGCGCGACCAGCTCCTGTGGCGGCCGCCCCGTCGCAAAATTCGCGATCGCCGCGCCTACGCCCTGCTGCGCCACGTTGCCCATGATGCGATCGCGCTCGAAGGAGAATTCCGCGTACTGCTCGAGCGTGAGCCCGCCGTAACGACGAGTGGGCGGCTTGACGCGATTCTTGCGCGGTAGCTCGTCCTCGATCTGTTCGAGCCACTGCGTGAGCTCGTGCTGCTGCGCGGGGCTGTGGTTGCCCAGACCAAGCCAAATACGAGCCAAAACGGGCTCGTAGCTGGTATAGCCCTGTTTCGGGATCTGCCCGCGCAGCCAGCCGAAGATGGCCTCGACCTCGGGTCGCATGGCAGGCTCGGTGCTCGCTCGGAAGCCCAACGCGATCACGGCGGCGTCGGTCACCCAGTCGCTCGGACCATACAGCAGCGCGTTGAGCGCAGTCCGGCCCGGACCGTCCTGCCAAGCGCCCATGTGCGAGAGCACGAGCGCGGTCGCAATCTGACAGCGGTAGGTCCAGGTGAAGGCGTCGAATGCGTCATCGGGCGGCAGCGGCGGATCACTGAGCACGCTGACCAATGCATTGACCCACTCGGGCCCCATTTGTTGGGCCAAGTTGCGCGCCGCAGGATCCCAAGTCTCCACACGAAACAAGCTGCTCGCGATGCCGGCAATGGCGCCTTGAGCCCGTGGATCGGCGGGCGGAAACACGCGTTGCGGCGTGGTCCCTTCGTAGTTCCAGACACGGAACGCGACCTGCGCCTTGTCCAGGCGTGGATCGGGAAGCTGAATCTCGCCCACGGCGACGTCCAACTTGCCGCGCGCGCCGAGGGCCCGCAGGCTGAGGTCGAAAGCCAGCGGCACGCTCGGTGAATCCAGGTACTCACTCTCGATGCCCAGCGAGAGCTCGCCACCCGCGCCACAGCAACGAATGACGGTCATCAGCTCCTTCGACAAGTGCCGCCCGGCAGAGGCCGTCGCGTCACCGGGGCCCGGCAGGTAGTTGTAGTACTCGCGCACGGGGTCGACATCGTTGGCGAAGCCGACCACTTCGCTGTTCCACCACTCGCGCTCGCGCAAAGTAACCAGCGCGACGCGATCTTCGTGCGCGGCGCTGACGCGGAAGCGTACGGCGTGATATGCGCCACGCGCGCTCGGGTAGTCTGGGAATCGCTGGATCAGCTCCTCGAACACGCGCACCGCATCCGCGGGACGGTCCGCGTCGGCATAGGCCCAGCCGGCGTCGTACAGCGGCGCGCCGTCGGTTGGATCGAGCTCGAGCGCTTTGCGTGCGTGCGCCAAGGCTTCGTCCGGGCGCCTAGCGTCGCGCAGCGCGTTCAGCATCGAGATCTGGATGCGCGGGTCTTGCGGGAAGCGCTGCACGCCCGCTATCGCCACCGCGAGCGTCGCATTCGCATCGCCGAGCCGGCGACGCGTCAGCACCTCGCAGAAATAGAGCGCCACTTCCCCGGGGAATTGGCCGCGCAATAGCTCGAAGATCTGGGCACTCGCGCGCACGTTGGGCAAACGCTCGTCCGCAGGATCCGGCGGCACCGACAGCGAGCTGCTCACGCGCAGCCCTGTGCGCACCAGCATCGGCCCGAGCTGCTCGTAGCTGAAGCGCGCGAGCACACCCGGCTGCGCCAACCAGCGCTGCACCCAGGGCAGGTACGCGAGATCTGGCGCGACTTGGACGACTTGCGCGATCAGCTCGATCGCCGCAAGCATGTCCTTCTTCATCATCAGAATGCGTGCACGCGCACCGGCCGTTGCGACATGGACCGAGCCTGACGCGACCGGCACCAGCGACAGCGGATCCTGCGTCGAGAGCGCGAGCTCGTCGACTAGGTCCAGGTATTCTCGCTCGTTCGGGAACAGCATCAGCGCGTCCGAGGCATGCAGCATCGCGGTCAGCAGCTCTCCGCGCGCGCTCGCAGCGAGGCTCAACGCCTTGAGCTCGCGCGCCAGCGCCTGGCGCTGCGCGCCCTCGGACGGAAGATGATTCGGATCGAGCTGTTCGCCTGGATTCATGACGCCTCCCTAGTTGACCCCGGAGGCTACCAGAGCTCTCAGAAGCTTTCGCGCGCGCAGTTTTCTGCCTTTGCCTACATGAATGGTCTTGTGCGCAAGCGGACGATCGGCCAGTGCGGCGTTACGGTCTGCTCGCGGGCACGCTGGCTACGATGGCGGAGCCCGCGGGCACGTCCACGGTGAGCGCGCGGTTGTCGGCGCCCGCCTTGACGAGCAGCGTGTGCCAGCCGGGGCTGAGCGTAAACTCACCGGGGGCGTGTCCCAAGTAGCGGCCGTGCTCGTACACATCGCCTCCGCCGGGTGTCGTGAGGTACAGCGCGCCGGGTTGCGTCGAGATCGTGCTCGCTGCCGTGACCCGCGCGCTCTTGAGTGGGGTGCGCTCGCTGCGCCGCGCCACGCTCACACTCGTTGTCGTCGCAGCGGGCCCCGGTACGACAACTTCCGCGGGCGCAGCAGCGAGTTCGGTCGTATGCGGCGTGGGCTCGAGGGTCGGCGTCGCGGGCGCAGTGCTGGGTAGCTCGTCCGCCATGACCAACTGATCGGACAGCTGCGGCGCGGGAGCGGAGGCGCTGCGACTCGCGCTGCCGGCGCGCGAAAAGGCGGCGTGACCCGCGAGAAAGCAGCCCAAGACGAGGCAAAACGCCATGCCGAACGGGAGCAGGCTCGCGCGCAGGCGGCCCGGGGCGCGCGTCGGGCGGGGCAACGTGATTGGCAGGTCATTGAAGCTGGCCGTATCGACTGCGGCTCGCGGCGCCGAGATGGTCGGAGCCGAGCGCAGCGTCGTGTCTGCGATCCGGGCCGGGTGGACGTGCGTGGTGTGCTCGAGCTCGTCTTCACCCGCGAGCGGGTACGCGCTGTCCGCGGGCGCTGTGGCTTCGCCCGACTCGGTAAAGTGGGGCGAGCGTATTTGGCTGTTGGCAAGCTCCACCAGGCCCTGCACTCGCTCGGCTTCGTTGGGTAGGAGCCCAGCCAACCACTCGGACACGGCATTGTCGGCCAACGCGCCTCCGGTGTGCGCGAGGTACTGCGCGAGCTCGATCGAGAATTGTCGGGCCGAGGCGTAGCGCTTGCTGGGATTGCGAGCCAACGCTTTGAGCACGATGCGGTCGAGCTCCGCGCTGACCTCGGGATGGTACTCGGACGGGGGTGCAATGCGCAGCGCCGCGATCTCGACGGCCGCCTCGCCCTCGGTGTCGTTGCCAAATAGCTTTTGTCCGGCGAGCAATTCCCAGAGCACGACGCCCAATGCCCAAATGTCGACGCGGGCATCGAGCTTTCGGCGTTCGATTTGCTCGGGAGCCCAATAAGACTTGGCGCTCCTGGCAGAGTCTCGGCCGAGCAGATCGCCGATCCAGGCACCACCGAAGTTCGTGACTCGCACGCTGCCGTCGAACAGCACGCACAAGTTGTCGGGAGAAATTTCCCGATGCACGGCGTTGACCGGACCGTCTTTGGTAAATAGTGAGTGGATGGCATGTAGTCCCTCGGCAAAATTTGCGATCAAGTGCGCGATCAAGCGCGGCGGCCGCCGCTCGCTGCTGCGCATGCGGAGCGCAGCGAGGACTTTCGACAGGGGCTCGCCGCGCAAGAATTCCGTCGCGGCGTAGTAGCCGCTGCCGGCTCGCCCATAGTCGAGCAGCTTGCTCACGCTCGGGTGATTCACCGCGCGCGCCACGCTCATTTCGTACACGAAGCGTGCAGCGAATTCGCGCCGTTGCAGAAAGCGCGGCACGTAGCGCTTGACCGCGACCAGCTTCTCCAACGCACCCGGACGGTGATCGACGGCCAGATAGACCGTTTGGCGACTGCTGGAAGCCAGCTCGCACACCGTCGTGAACGGGCCTTCCTGTTGCGCGTCGTATAGCACCGGGGCAACCAGGCCGGAGAGGCTGCTCGGTAGAGCGGTGCCCAAGTCGTCGCTCGATTCGCGCAGCAGCCTCGCGATCGCACCGGACAAGAGATGCGCCGTCGGCTCATCCTCTGACCGGATCGCAGGAGCCAAGCGGAGACTCTGGCGCGAGTGGCTATTCATGCCCCGCTTGGGTGCAAGCCTGGTGCCAGACAACGGTGAGTGTAAGCAACTAGGTGATGCCGTGCGTGCGCAGCTTGTAGAACAAGGTGCGGCGGCTGACGCCGAGCAGGCGCGCCGCCAAGACGCGATTGCCTTCCGCCTTCCTCAAGGCCTTTTCCAGCGCACGCCGCTCCGCCACGCGCACCGCGCGCTCGAGCTCGATCACGCTCATATCGCCCGAAGTCTCGTCGCTGATGGAGCCATCTTCGAGCATGAGCTCGCTCACGACCTCACTGCGGGTGATGATCGGCTCCTCGCTCAGCACCACCAAACGCTCGACGAAGTTCTGCAATTGGCGCACGTTGCCGCGCCAGGGCGAGGACTCGAACACGCTCAGCGCCTCTTCCTCGAAGCTGCATGCTTTGTTGTTGGCAGCGGCCGAGACGGCGCAAAAGTGCCGAACCATCGGCGCGATGTCTTCACGGCGGTCGCGCAGCGCGGGCAAAAGCACGCGCACCACGTTCAAGCGATAGTAGAGGTCCTCGCGAAATTCGCCGATCTTCACCATCTTTTCCAGGTTTCGATGGGTCGCGCTCAGAAAGCGCACATCGGCCTTGAGGGTCTGCGTGCCACCCAGCCGCTCGTACTCGCGATCCTGCAGCAGCCGCAGGAGCTTGACCTGAACCAGCGGAGAAATGTCACCGATTTCATCCAGAAAGAGCGTCCCTCCTTCGGCAAGTTCGACGCGCCCGGGCTTGCGCGCGGATGCTCCGGTAAACGCGCCGCGTTCATAGCCGAACACTTCACTCTCCAAGATTTGCTCGGGGAGTGCAGCGCAGTGCACCTTGACGAACGGGCCCGATTTACGCCGACTCTGTTCGTGGATCCGGCGGGCGACGACTTCCTTACCCGTGCCACTCTCGCCGCGGATCATCACCGTGGCCGGCCCTGACGCAACGCGCCCGACCAGCGCAAAGACCTCCTGCATGGCCGAGGATTGCACCACGACTTGCGTGGCCCCGCCGAACAACGGGCTCGCCTCGCTCTTGCTCTCCTCACTCAAGAAGCGCAGCTTTTTGATGGTAAACAGCGATTCTTCGGCGTCGATCGGCAGCCGCACGAAGTCCGCGGCGCCAGCGCTCACCCAACGCCCTAGGTTGGCGTGAGAAGCTGTCGGCAGCATGACCACCAGCGGCACGTCCGGGAAGCGCTGCGTCACGTTGGCGATCAAGCGTGGATCTTCCAGTGCCAACGCCTCCGCGAGAAAGACGGCGTCGACCTCTTCGGCCTGCAATGATTGCAAGAGCCCACGAAAATCCGTGCGATGCTCGACGTGGACGCCTTCGCCCTGGAGCGCGCTTTTGAGCAACGGTGCAGCAGCGTCATCTGGGTCGACGACGAATATCGTATGCGGTGCGCTCCCCTGCATCTGACCGTCGAGTCTAGCCCCAACTCTAGGTCCGTGACCGAAGAGTGCAAACATTTGCACCCGCCGCGTGCAGCTTTCTTCTCTTGATCGTGGGCATCGTTGCCCAGGTGCCGGCCTCGTCATTTGAGCAACAAGCGCCAGTTTGCAACGGCTCAAACATCGACTCTTCCGGCGGAAATAGCCAGTTTCGCGAAGCGCGCTCGATTGTTAATGAAAATGTCGGACCTGCCGTTCAGGGGATACGGCGGACTCCGACGAAGCATCTTCGAAAGGAAGACGCGCGCGCAAATACTCATGGCAAACCAAAAAATCCGAGAAGACAACGACGTGGAAGAGTCGACCACTCAGATCCGCGTCGGCGTCTCCGGCGCCCGGATCAAAGCGGCCGCTACCCTCCCGCCCAGCACGCCGAAAGTGCGCGTTGTAACTCCGCTGCAACCTGCGCCGTCGCCGGGCCCCAAGAGCGAGGAATTTGCGCTAGCAAGCGTCGCCACACCCGCGGCCATGCCGATCGCGAGCAGCGGCATGGCCGGCCCGTATCACCTCGCGCTCGAAATTGCCTCGGGCGGCATGGCCACCGTGTACTTGGCCGTGCACGGCTTGGAGGGTTTCCAGAACACCGTCGCCGTCAAACGCATCCATCCGCATCTCGCCAAAGACAAGCAATTCGTCGACATGTTCGCGGACGAAGCTCACATCGCCGCGCGCATCAACCACCCGTACGTGTGCCGCGTCTTCGACTTCGGTAAAACGGGCGACAACAGCTACTACATCGCGATGGAGTTCTTGCGCGGCGAACCGCTATCCCGCGTATTCAAAGCCCTGACACCGGAACGCGTCGCCCACGCTCGTCACCCCACGATCGTCGCTCGCCTGATCGCCAACTTGGCCGAAGGCCTGCACGCGGCGCACACACTGAAGGACACCCACGGCCAGTGCTTGGACGTCGTGCATCGCGACGTCACGCCGCAAAACCTGTTCGTGCTGTGCGACGGCACGGTGCGCGTCACGGACTTCGGCATCGCGCGCGCGCGCGTGCGCAGCCATCAAACCGAGGGCGGGCGCATCAAAGGCAAGCTCTCGTACATGTCGCCGGAACAGCTCAACCAGCAGATGGTCGATCGCCGTTCGGATCTGTGGAGCCTGGGCGTCGTGACTTGGGAGCTGCTCACGGGCCGCCGCCTGTTCCGCGCCAGCAGTGAAGGCGAAACCGTGCTCTCGGTATTGTCGCGCCCGATCCCGCCGCCTTCTCGCTTTGCCGGCAGCGTTCCGAAGCAGCTCGACGCGATCGTGCTGCGCGCATTGTCACGCGATCAAGAGCAGCGCTATTCCTCGGCGCGCGAGCTAGCCCGTGCCCTCGAAACCTTTCTGGCCGCTTCCTCCGACACCGTACCGACGATGGACGTCGCCGAATGGGTCGAAGAAATGTTTCCAGATGCGGCAAAACGCAGCGATGACTTAGTCGAACTGGCGCACGCCGTACTCCCACCCGAACGCCGCCCTTCCGTGCGCCCTCCCAGCGTGTCTGCGGCCCCCTCCGCGAGCGCTGGGCGCTCCGAGCGCGTGGCCACGACGCAGCGGACGAACCTACTGAAGCTGCCGGTAGCGGCCAATCAGCAGAGCTCGGAGCGCGATCGCAGCCGCAGCCTGCTATTTGCGCTCACGGCCCTCGCGAGTGCAATGGGCGTGTTCTTGCTGGTCCAGAATTGGCGTCTCATCAGCCCGCAAGCGCCGACGAACAGCGCGCCGCCAGCAACAGCAGCCGCGCTGCTCGCGCCGCCAGCAACGCTGCCCGCGCCGCCAGCAACAGCAGCCGCGCTGCCCGCAACAGCAGCCGCGCTGCCCGCGCCGCCAGCAACAGCAGCCGCGCTGCCCGCGCCGCCAGCAACGTCGCCGGTAAACGCCACGCCAACAGCGAGCGCGGTCGTGGCAGTCCCGACTCCCGCGCCAGCGGAGCACAAGGCGACGCCCGGCGGCACATCGCCGACCACGACTCGGTCAGCGTCCGCTGCCGCGACCACTTCCGCCACGCCGCGTCCGACCGGCCCTCAACCAACGGGTTCCGTACAACTGAATACCAAAGGTGGGCGCGCAGAGGTGTTCGCCGCAGGACGATTCCTGGGCGTCACGCCGTTGACCCTGGATCTGCCGCCCGGCCCGGCAGCATTGACGCTCAAGCCGATCGGCGGCGGAGAACCACGCAACGTCACCGTGACCATTCAGCTGGGCGCGGTCTCGTTCGTCACCGTACCGCTTTCGATTCCGACCCCGGTCGAGAACTGACTTCGCGCCCGTTCGCAAGCGGGCGTGAGACTTGCAGGCTCGAGGTGCACTGACTGCGCGAGGGGCGCGTGGTCCTTTCCACCTAGGGAGCCTTGTCATGTTTTCGCGAGTTCGAAAGAGTGGGTTCTTATGCGCATTTTCAGTCATTGCCTGTTCTGCTGGCTACGAGCCGGACGGCACGGCCGAAGCCGAAGGCGTGGCAGCGATTCGTGAACGCATCGTCGTCGCCTCGACTGCCAATTGCACCGTCGAGCTGACGAAGCTCGACTACGACCAAGTCGGCGCTGACACCAGCGACTACATCGAACTCAAAGTGACGAAGAAGGGCCCGAGCAGCGTCAACACGCTCGGCGACTGCGGCTTGGGCGGAATCGCGCTGTACGACGATGCCAGCGTGATCGTGCCAGGCGTATTGTGCAGCGCATACTCGCTCACGACCTTGTCCAACGTGGTCATCCCCGCGGACGGCTACGTGGAGATCGGACAAAATCAGCCGACCGTCGGCGTCAGCGCCAGCGGCGTCGAGGGCTGGATCCACAACGGTCGCGGCGAGATCGCGCTACTCAACACCGCGGTAGACGCAGTCCCCACCTCGTGGTTTCAGTTCGAGGGCAGCGCCAAATGTAATCTGCTCGCGCTCCCCATCGTACAAATTCAAACCGAAAGCGATGGCTCACCGAACCTCGTCAATGTCTCCTGCGACAACACCTTTCACGTGTTGAACGCGAGCAGCGCAGTGCAAAAGACTGCAGCGGATTGCCCTGTCGGTGGCTCCGGGGGTGCTGGTGGCTCCGGTAATTCCGGCGGTTCCGTCGGCTTGGGCGGCTCCGGCGGCTCAATCGCAGTCGGCGGGCTCTTGAATCTGGGGGGCAACGGAGGATTGTCGAACTCGAGCGGCGCGGGCGGGCTCATCAATCTCGGCGGAGGCGCGGGCGCGATCAGCAACGCTGGCGCGGGCGCGATCAGCGACGCGGGCACGAGTGCGGTTGGCGAGGCAGGCGCAAACGCGATCAGCGACGCGGGCGCGGGCGCGGTCAGCGACGCAGGCGCAGGCGGCGACGCCAGCACGCCAGGAACAGGCGGCGAAAGCAACGCCCGCGGCGGCGCGAATGGCGAACCCGGAGGCTCGAACTCGATGGCTGCGCAGTCCGGCAACAGCGATCTCAACGCAGCAGGCAAGCCGCACACGCTCGTCGCCCAAGGCGCCGGCTGCTCGTGCACAGTCCCGAACGCTTCGCCCCAGGGCGGCACGCGCGCGCTGGCGCTGCTCGCCGCGCTGCTCGGCTCGAGCCTACTCCGCCGCCGGCGGACCTCGACCTGATCGCGAAGGCCCGAAAAGAACATGAACGTGCCCAACATTCGCATTCCCTCGGCGGCGCTCCTCGCGCTCTCGCTGCTACTCCTCGAAGGCTCCGCGCTCGCTCAGACACGCACGCCCGGCTTCGCCATCAGCCGCTTCAATCCCTCCGAACGAGGCAGCGATTGGTTCGTGGCCGAATCCCTCGACCTACGCGGAAAAGGCCGACTGGCCCTGGGCGTCGTGGCCGACTACGCCCACAACCCACTCGTCGTCTACGACGCCGCAACCAACGAACAAGTCACCTCGATCATCTCCAATCAGTTCTACACGCACTTCGGCGCAAGCTACGTGCTCTTCGATCGCCTGCGCTTGTCCCTGAACCTACCCGTGCTGATGTACCAGAACGGCAGCGCGATCGACGTCGGCGGACAAACCCTATCCGCCGACCACGGCGCACACTTCGGAGATCTGCGCTTCGGCACGGACGTGCGCCTATTCGGAACCTACGGTGATCCATTCACCGTTGCACTCGGCGCGCAACTCTACTTCC
>Ga0315912_10005886_pt1 | contig 11131 bp, 9 predicted proteins | sample VfabasoilMG_FD_204469 | JGI IMG/M metagenome (GOLD analysis project Ga0315912, IMG submission 204469) | Garden soil microbial communities collected in Santa Monica, California, United States - V. faba soil | ecosystem: Environmental > Terrestrial > Soil > Garden | place: USA: California...
GTCAATAGAATGTGGTCCGTTTTTTCTCGATCTCGTTGCTGGCTCTGCTGCTCCAAGCCGCGCCATCATTCGCGCGCGAGATTGTGACGCTTAGCAACGGCTCTCGTATCTCGGTGGAAGGCCACCAGATAGAGGGCGGCAAGTTGCTGCTTCAGGCCAATGGCGGCGTGATTGAGATGCCGGAAAAGATGTTTGGTTCTGCGGAACCCGACGAATCTGTGTCGGCAACTGTACCCGCAGAAGAAGCAGTGAAGCCAGATACAACGATCACTGTCGAGCCGGTGATCCCGGTGGATCCAAAACAACTGGTGGAAGAGGCGGCACGACGATGGGGGCTACCACCGGAGTTCCTGCACAGCGTCGCCAAGGTGGAATCCGGCTACCGTCCGAATGCGATCTCACCCAAAGGCGCAATCGGCATCATGCAGCTCATGCCCGCCACGGCAAAACTTCTGGAAGCCGATCCATTCGATCCTGCGCAAAACGTCGACGCCGGAGCTCGACATCTGCGTGACCTTCTCATTCAATATGATGGCCAATCGGGGAAAGCTTTAGCAGCGTACAACGCAGGCCAGGCAGCAGTCGCGCGCTACGGCGGAATTCCGCCCTACAATGAGACGGTTCTCTACGTCCAGAAGGTTCTGAGCCACTATAACAAGCTCACAAAAAAATCGGTTGTCCCTACTCGCCAGTAGTCCGCAAAGCACCCATTTTCTTTTCCAGACGGACTGCACCTTCAGGCGGTTTAGGTGGACCAACCACGGCATCCTCCCAGGAACCATAGCCGGGATTAGGCAAAACGATCCAACGCGATCCCCACCAATCGGCATAGGGTTTTACTAGTGAATCGCGCTCGGCTTTGGACACGCGGGAGCCCGCAATAAAGTCTCCCAGGTCGTCGCCCATCAACATCACAATGCGGAATTTGGCAGCGACTTCGGCGCGTCGGATAGCTTTTTCGGAAACTTCCCAACCGGCTTTTTCGCCGCGCAAGAGCACGGTGTCGGGAGCATCCTTGACAGGGAATCCCTTGTCCAACAGATTCTTCCGCGTTGCACCTTCATACATCGCTTGTCTGTTGCTGATGTAGAACACCGTTACCCCACGTGCAGCAGCGTATTGAAGAAACTCTACAGCACCTGGAATGGCGGCTGCTTTGGACTCCAACAGCCATTGCCCCCACGGCGTTTCCTGGTAATCGCGACCATCCTTAACTTGTCTGGCTTGTTCGGGAGAATTATCCAACACGGTTTCATCAATGTCCACAACAACGGCCGGGGGCAGTTTGCGATAGCTTTTGGCGGGGAGACTGGACTGCGCGACATCAGCGGACAGCTTCTTGTCTTTTAGTAAGGCGTCTAGCCGGACACGCGCCATTCGGAAACTTTGTAAACAAGCGGCGCGCCACTCCACCGAAGTTTGCACCCACAGGGTTGGAAGTAAGCGCTGATGAGAGGGAGGATCCGGCGTCTGCGACAGGGCCAGAATCGGGATGAGGAAAATAATTAGGCTCCGAATCATATGAGGTGAATTTTAACACTCAACGGCAGGATATAGAATTACGATATGGTGATAAACCTGAGAAGAGCAGCATTGCTAACAACCGCCTCCACGGGTGTGGCGCTGTTATATGGCTTGGCGTCTCAAGGGCCCGTCCTTCTGCAAGAGTTGGGGGAATGGGCTGTCGCTGAAGTGGTTGCGAGTTACCTGCTAGCAATTCCGCCGCTAGCACTGTGGTTTTTGGTGTACCGAACAAACCCTGACCTTACCATCACGAGGTCTTTTCGTCAGCTCGCCTGGATCGCACTTGCAGTCTGCATCGTAGTGAGGATCCAACCACTATTAGAAGAGTTTTATCGAATCGCTACACACACACAACTAACCTACGGAACCACCATCGCCGATCAATTCGCAGGTTGGGTTCGATCACCAGAAGCAGGAGCCTTTCTGGCAATCCTGCGTCGGCAACTTGATTGGCTGCCTCAGATTCTGCTTTTGGTGGCGCTGGCAAGGCTGAAATCGGACGAGGACGGTGTACGCAACGCACCTTCAAAAACTCTGCGGAGGTGGGCACTCTTGGCGTGTATCAGTGTGCTGGTACACACCATATTGGTGAGCGCGCCCGCGTTATCCTTTATCGTTCATTTCGACGAATATTATGCAGAGTCCGGTGCGTCGTTTTTTGGAGCGATCCCATCGCGTTGGGACCTTTTCTTCCGCTTTCTAGTGAGATTGCTCCTCAACCTCTGCTATTTGGTACCGCCGTTGGTCGTCTATGAAGGAAGCTGCCAAGAGGATGTCACTCACTCTCCACCCTCGAACTAACCTTCGCCCGCAACCCACCCTGACTCAACCGAATCCTCAACTCTTCCCCCAACACCGCACTCGCACTCTCAGTCAACACCCGCCCACTCTCAGATTCCACAATCGCATAACCCCGCTCCAAAACCCGCAACGGACTCAACGGCAGCAACGCCGAGTGCAATCGCTCCAACGTCCGTGCTCTCCGAATCACCGCGCCCTTCGCGGCTTGCTCCAGTTCCGACGCAGCCATGACAAACCGGCTCTTCATTCCAGCAACTCTGCGGCTGGGATCCAGCGCGCCTAACTTCGCCTGCAACGCCTGCCACATCCTCCAGCGCTGGCTTTCTTTGCGGCGGATGATGGATTCTCCACGATTATCCAACTCATCCAGCCGCTGTAACACCTTGGCAAAATTCCATTCCATGGCCCGATGAATCCTCGACATTGCCGACTGCACCTGCCGCGTCAATTCCCCGCTCTCGGCTGTCACCAACTCCGCTGCTGCCGAAGGCGTAGGCGCTCTCAGGTCAGCCACAAAATCTGCAATCGTGAAATCGGTCTCATGCCCGATCGCCGAAATCACCGGAACCGAGCAGCCCACAATCGCCCGCGCAACCGCCTCTTCATTGAACGTCCAAAGGTCTTCCAAAGACCCTCCGCCCCGGCACACGATCACCACATCGGCCCACTTAGACTTGCTGAAGTAATAGATGCCCGTCACCACCTGTTCCACCGACCCGGAACCCTGCACCTGCGCCGGATACAACCGCAAGTGAACCCCCTTGAATCGCCGCCGGATAATCTGAATCACATCCTGAATCACAGAACCCGTAGCCGAAGTAACAATGCCGATATTCTTCGGCATCTTCGGAATGGCGCGTTTACGCGACGCCTCAAAAAGTCCCTCGGCCTCCAACCGCTGCTTCAGTTTTTCAAACGCAAGCTGCAACGCGCCGACACCCTGAGGCTCAATAGAATCGACCACGAGATTGTAATCACCACGGGGCTGGTACACATCAAGTTTGCCGCGCACAATCACCGCCAAACCATCCTGCGGCTTGCATTTCAGAAACCGTAACGTGTTCCGGAAACACGCGCACTTGATCTGCGATCCGGCATCCTTCAACGTGAAATACACATGCCCGCTGGCTGCGGGTTTGACGCCGGAAATTTCTCCAGAAACCGAGACGTCGCGAAACTCGCGGCCCAGCACGCCACTGATTGCAGCGCTTAATTCGCTGACCGTGAACAACCGGCGCGAGGGTCCCCAATCAAGGCTAATCTGAGTCATAGGTAAATTCGATTTGACGTGACTTTGGCGTTCTTCTACTCTTATACTGTACCGTTGCGCCATCACTCATTGGAGATCTCATGACCCCGACTGAAGTCCTAGAATTCGCGAAATCACATGGAGCGAGGCAGCTCGACCTCCGCTTTACCGACCTGCCAGGCGTGCAACAGCACGTCTCCTACCCCATCGGGCAGTTGCAGGAGAGTTCTTTTGAAGATGGATTTGGTTTCGACGGCTCCAGCATTCGCGGCTGGTCGGCCATCAATGAAAGCGACATGCTGTTGATCCCGGACCCGGCAACGGCTGTGATGGATCCTTTCTTTCAGGTTCCCACCCTCGTACTGATCTGCGGTGTGATTGACCCCATCACCCGACAGCGTTATGAGCGCGACCCCCGCTGGATCGCCCGCAAAGCCGAAACCTACCTCGCCACAACAGGCATCGGTGAAACCGCGTATTTCGGTGCCGAAGCCGAGTTCTTCGTATTCGACTCCATCCGCTTCGACCAAAATCAACACTCCGGTTACTTCTTCATCGACTCAGAAGAAGGTCGCTGGAACTCCAGCCGCGAAGGCGTGAACCTCGGCTACCGTCCGCGATATAAGGAAGGCTACTCGCCCCTCCCGCCGATGGATCACATGCAAAACATCCGCGCCGAAATGGTGGAAACCATGATTGGCTGCGGACTCAATATCGAATGCCACCATCATGAAGTAGCCACCGCCGGACAATGTGAAATCGATCAGCGTTTTGATACTTTGATCCGATCCGCCGACAACATGATGCTCTACAAATACATCGTGAAGAACGTCGCCCGCAAACACGGCAAGACGGCAACGTTCATGCCGAAACCACTTTTCATGGATAACGGCTCTGGCATGCACACACATCAATCCATCTTGAAAGCAGGCAAGGCGTTGTTTGCAGGCGATGGCTATGCCGGACTCAGCCCCATGGCTCTTTACTATATTGGAGGACTCCTCAAACACGCGCGCGCTTTATCGGCCATCATCGCGCCAACCACCAATTCCTACAAACGCCTTGTGCCGGGTTATGAAGCCCCTGTGAATCTCGCCTACTCTCGAAGAAATCGCTCAGCCGCTTGCCGTATCCCCATGTATTCAGCCGACCCGAAGGCCAAGCGCGTGGAGTTCCGCCCACCAGACCCGTCGGCGAATCCTTACTTGGCCTTCGCCGCCATGCTGATGGCCGGTCTCGACGGGGTGCTGAACAAAATCGATCCGGGTGACCCGCTCGACAAGGACATCTACGATCTATCACCAGAGGAAATGAAGGGAGTAGCATCCATGCCCGCGTCTCTGGAAGAAGCATTAACTTGCCTGGAAGAAGACCATAATTTCCTGTTGAAAGGAGATGTATTTACAGAGGAACTGATTGAAACGTTTATTGGTTATAAACGCCGGGCCGAAGCGGACGAAGTGCGTCTGCGGCCTCACCCTTACGAGTTCTCACTGTACTACGACATCTAATAGCATCGAAAGATCGGTGTGATTTCCAGAAATATCCGATGATTCGATTCTTGATTATGCCGTCCTCATTCTCCTGAATTCTTATCCGATGAGGAGAATCAACGGAACCTATGGCGACGATGGCAATCGGAGAAGTCACAAACAACGAATTGGATGCCTGGCGCGAGTTCTCTTGCATCATTGTAGAGGCCGTTAAGGATAACGCCGCCAAGCAGGACTCTGCCGACCACATCAGGCTTGTCCGTCGACTCGACGATGTATTAGCGGTGCTGCGAAGCGATCCCAGCCACTCCAAACTTCTTGTCACCGCAGGAACGCTCTCACATAGCATCGAAGATTTCCTGGCTGAGACCCGATCAAATCGTGTTTCAGTCCCCCCGGCCATACCCGATATTATTGCGGCCCTTGCGGCCGGAGCCTGTGACGGTATCCCCGACGATGATGAAGACAGAATCGGGCTACTGAGATTGGCCTCCCTTGAGTCCCCTGAAGAATTGGAGAAGTTGGCGGTACGTAAGTCCGACCTCCTGCAGGCCCTGGACCGGATCAGCGCTAAGCGGTTGGTGTCCCGGCGAACCGTAGTTCATTCCATCGGCAGCGCGCCACCCGGCGATGCCGAAATAAGCCACGACGGTGCGCCCATTACCAAAGCAACCTCATTTGATCCCACCACCGGTCTCCCCAACCGCGATGCCGCTGAAGATGCGATTGCCAAGGCTCCCACCGATCAGGCCAATCTCTACGCAGTCGTCTTCCATGTGCAGCGCATGGAACGCTTCAACGCGCGCTTTGGAGATAAGTGTGGCAACGAGGTTCTGCTGTTTTGCAGCCAGCTTATTGTGAACCGCCTGATCCGGCCTACCGACAGACTCTTCCGCTGGCGTGGTCCCAGCTTTGTTGCTTTACTCCAACGTGAAGATTCGCAGATCGACGTTCGACAGGAAATTCGAGGCGTGGTTGGATCTCGGCTTCAGTTTGAGTGGCGTAACGGGTCACTATTGTTATCCATCGGCATTGCTGCCCACGTCATTCCACTCACCGGCATGTTTGGCGACGAGTGCACACAAGAAGTGGAACGCTTCCTTCTGCTCCCCACCACCCGCGGCTAATCTCCCCATTTTCGGCCCTTTTCGGGTCGCTAGAGGGGTGGACTAGCGCTGAATTACTATCTAGGTGTAAAATTTACTGGAGAGCCAGAAGTTTTTCACTTCAGCAGCAGGCACCTGAAAGGTGCCTCGCGAAAGGATTCAGGTCTTATGTCCAGTCCCGCCGGACCATCCACGCCCAATGTGGACCCAGCCAGCAAACCATCCAAACCGGGTATCGGTGATGCCATCGGTCGCATCATGTCTTCTAAAGAAGAGGACCCGCTAGGAACAGAAGTCATTTCGCGCCGCCGACGTTTTGTTATGGCCGCGGTACTTGGTTCACTAGGTGTGAACCTTCTCATGTTCCTGCGCTACTTCTTTCCACGGGTTCTTTTTGAGCCCAAAACCAAGTTCAAGATCGGCTATCCGGCTGATTTCGGTTTTGGCGTAGATACCAAGTTCCAGAACCAGTACCGCATCTGGGTGGTGCGCAACACCGAAGGCATCTTTGTCATCAGCGCCATCTGCACCCATCTCGGCTGCACGCCGGACTGGAAGCCAAGTGAAAATAAATTCAAATGCCCCTGCCACGGCAGCGGTTATGACAGCGAAGGCATCAACTTTGAAGGACCGGCACCGCGCCCGATGGACCGCGCCCAAGTCGAAATTGATGCCGATGGCCAGATCCTGGTAGACGTTAGCAAGCTGTACAAATGGCCCAAAGGCGAGGCCAGTGAATTTAGCGATCCAGGCGCGATCGTAAGGGCATAAGGAGACATCATGGCAGACACACAGCCACCTGTTGAACCAAATTTCAAGGATTCGCTCCTTGCCATCAAAGAGAAGGCGCTGGAGGAAGCAAAGGCTCTCCAGACTCCCGAAAAGACGGAAGTCTGGAAGTCCATTCTGCGCGTCAAACATGACGAGACGCCGCGCAGCCGTTCCCTCGGTGTGCTTTCCAACGTCTTTTTACACTTGCACCCGGCCAAGATCAACCGCGATGCGGTTGCCTACAACTACACCTGGGGCATGGGCGGAATCAGCTTCTACATCTACATCGTGCTTGTTTTTACCGGCGCTCTGTTGATGTACTACTATCACCCGTCAAAAGTGGTAGCCTTCCGCGACATTCTGTATCTGGAGCACGACGTACCGTTCGGCAAACTCCTCCGCAACATGCATCGCTGGTCAGCCCACTTAATGGTCATCACCGTCGAGCTGCATATGTTCCGCGTGTTTCTCACGGGCTCCTACAAGGCGCCGCGACAGTTCAACTGGGTGGTTGGTGTGATCCTGCTGGTGTTCACACTGCTGCTCAGCTTCACTGGTTACCTGTTGCCTGACGATCAGTTGGGATTCTGGGCGGTAACGGTGGGAACAAACATGGCCCGTGCAACACCGATGCTAGGAAGCGATGGACCCTTCGGAGCCGCCATGGGAATGACACCGTTCAACGACGTCCGGTTCGCCTTGCTGGGCGGCTCGATCGTCGATTCCAATGCCCTGCTTCGCGCCTACATCTGGCACTGCGTTGGCATTCCAATCATTGCTTCGACATTCATGGTTGTACACTTCTGGCGCGTCCGTAAGGACGGAGGAATCTCCGGACCTTCGCCGATGATGCTGGCAAGCGAAATCAAGGAACTGAAGAAAGCCTAAGGAGACGCGAACAATGGATTTCAATCAACTTTGGAAAATTCTCGCCTCACCGGACAACATTCCGATCACGCTATTGCTCTTCATCGTGCCGTTCTACACCTGGTACGGCTTCCGACAGGCTTTTGCCAACGACAAACTGATCGATCAGTTGGAAGCCAATCCGGAGATGGCCAAAACCCATCACCGCAAAACGCAGCCCTGGCGTCCTGAGTGGACGCGCGATGTTCACGTCTGGCCATACCTGCTCCGCATCGAGTTTCTGGCCGCACTGATCGTCACGATCATTCTATTTGTGTGGTCCATTCTGCTCAACGCCCCGCTGGAAGAACCCGCCAATCCGACCTTGACAATGAACCCGTCAAAAGCGCCGTGGTACTTTCTCGGCTTGCAGGAAATGCTGGTTTACTTCGATCCCTGGATGGCCGGCGTGGTTCTACCCAGCTTGATCATCTTCGGCTTAGTGGTCATCCCATACATCGACGTGAATCCGCTGGGCAACGGCTACTACACCTATAAGCAGCGCAAGTTTGCATTGTGGACGTTCATTTTCGGCTTCCTGATTCTGTGGATTTCCATGATTATCATCGGCACCATGATTCGCGGACCCGGCTGGATGTGGTTCTGGCCCGGACAAACCTGGGATCATAACCGCGTCGTGTTTGAAGTCAACCGCGACTTCCATGAGATCTTCGGTATCCGCAATGCGTGGACAGCATTCATCTTCGGAGGCGGTGTAATGACGGTGTATCTGGCTGCTTCGGCTTGGGGAGTTCACAAGCTGATCACGCTGACCGAGTTCTCCAGGAAAATGTACAAGCGCATGTCATTGCTGCAATACGTTGTGATGCAGATCTTCCTGATCACGATGTTGCTGCTGCCTGTGAAGATTGCGCTGCGCCTGTTGCTGCGCATCAAATATATGTGGGTGACGCCATGGTTCAACGTCTAATGGCGACCGGCCAAGAAGAGAGAGAAAAACGATGAGCGATCAAAAGCCAGTCCCAGAAAAAGACCCAGTAGTCCATTCTTCGTTAAGTAAGCCGTTGGCGATTTCAGCATTGTTGTTGGTTGTCTGCACAGCGTGGGCGCTTTATGACGATACGTATGCCACGCGCCCGTGGAAACGCTATCAGAAGGAATTTGCCACGCTGTATTCTTCTTACCTGAAGACGGTTGAGCCGTCTTCTGCGGAAGAAGAAAAGGTAGTGAAGGAAACGCCGGAATACAAGGCGTTGGAAAAGCAGCGAGACGATCTAATCAAAGAAGTCACCCCCAAAGCGAAGGTGATCGAACAGCAGATCGCATTTCTCACCGCTAAATCAGCGGACCTCAACGGACCCTACCAGGAAAAGCGCGCCGAGATTGGTTCGCTTACCTACCTGATTGAAGTCACCGCGGGCGAAGCAGGCAAGCAATCACTGCGCAACCAGATTGAGGAAGTAAAGAAGAAAGAAGTCTCGGCCAAGATATCTCAGGCTGATGGCTCGCTCGTCGCACAGACCTATGGGTTCGCCAAGATGGAAGCGGACATGAACGCCTGGCGCGAAGAAAAAACGAAGTTGGTGAGCGAGCTGGCCAGCCTGCGGGCACCTATTTCCGCAGTGGAAAAGAAAATGGCAGAAATGCTCTCCACCACGGGCCCGGAATACTCGAAGCAAACCCTCACCCAATTGCAGGCCAAGCTGGACAACTGGGACGTGAGCATTCGCCAGATTCACGTCAAGGATATCGACCTTGTGGACCGTTGTGAGAGCTGCCACCTTGGCGCGCGGGAACCCATCGCTCTGACCAAAGCGGGAATGGGCGGCAGAGCCGAATTTGCCAGCCATCCCGACAAGGATCTCCTGAAGATTCACGACCCCGATAAGTTCGGCTGTTCCCCGTGCCATAACGGCAACGGTGTAGCCACTTCCAGCCCGACCAAGGGTCATGGACGTCACAAATATTGGTTGTATCCGATGTTCCAGAAAGAGAATGCGCAAGCCGGTTGTCAACAATGTCACGTGCGTGAGATTGTGACCGAAAAGGCTCAGATTCTCAACGAAGGACGCGAGATTTTCCGTGCTCGCGGCTGCGTCGGATGCCACCGCTACGAGGGTTTTGATCCGGATTGGGATGAGCTAGCCAGTGCAACCCAACAGATTCGGACCATGGAACAGCAAAAGGCCGAACTGCGCCGTGAAATCACCATGACCACGCGCAGAGGCGACAAGACGCAGGATAACGACGAAGCCAAACGCCTCTATGCTTCGGTCGACAACATCAAGATCCGCATCAGCGGACTGGATGCCAAGATCGAACAGCTCGACAGCCGTACCGGCGAGCTCTGGAAGGAAGTCAAGAAGGTCGGCCCGAATCTGAAAGAAATCAAGATGAAGGACGTCAAGGAATGGGTACCGCTGTGGATCAAAGATCCGCATGCGTGGCGCGAAAACGCTAAGATGCCCACCTACCGTTTGACTGACGATGAGATCAAGGCCATCTCGGCGTACCTCTGGCAGACGGCCGTCACCGGAACGTTAGAGAAGCACCCAACAGGCGACGCTGCCAAAGGGCGTGAAGCATTTGAAACGCGTGGTTGCATGGGTTGCCACTCTATTGGAGAAGGCAGTCAGAAGCAAGGCGGAGCATTTGCCGCGAACCTGAGCCGCGTAGGCGAAAAGATGAACTATGACTACATGGTTCGTTGGATTCTCAACCCCAAGCAGCGCACCTCACCCTATGATCCCTACGCAAAGCGCGATCTCACTGCGAAGGATTACACCGACAAGGGCCAGCCGTTTGTGTTCGATTACGATCATTCGAAGTCGCCCATCAACGGTAAGGAAATCCTGGTTCAGAACATGACTCCGATGCCGGACATGCGTGTCAGCGTGGCCGAAGCGCGAGACATTGCAACGTTCCTGATGACGCAAAAGCGCGAGAAGTATTCGTTCGCTGCTGCGGCGTACATGGATGATCCTAAGCTGAAGGATCGTGGTCTGTTCCTCATCCGCAACTACGGCTGCGCAGGCTGCCATGAAATCGCGGGTCTCGAAGAAGAAGGGCGCATTGGAACCGAGCTGACCAAGGAAGGCTCCAAACCAATTGAGCGTCTTGATTTCGCGTTACTCGGTCACGAAGCCGAGCACGATGGCTGGTACAACCACAAGGGATTTTTCGAACACAAGCTGGAGAACCCGGCTGTCTTCGATAAGGGCAAGGAAAAAACCAACCAGCTTGACCGTCTGAAGATGCCGAACTTCAATCTCAGCAAACCGGAGATTCAGGCGCTAACGACATTCCTGCTGGGATCGGTG
>Ga0315912_10005887_pt1 | contig 11130 bp, 8 predicted proteins | sample VfabasoilMG_FD_204469 | JGI IMG/M metagenome (GOLD analysis project Ga0315912, IMG submission 204469) | Garden soil microbial communities collected in Santa Monica, California, United States - V. faba soil | ecosystem: Environmental > Terrestrial > Soil > Garden | place: USA: California...
TGCCTCAGGGCGTCGCGTTCCGCGCCGCAGGCGACTTCGCCGTCACACTGAACGAGAACGGGACGATGACCCAGCTCACGTTCCCGTCGGTGAACTTCAGCGGCGTGCCGACGCAGTCGACGTTCGCGTCGGGCGGGTTCCGCGGCGGGCTGCTCCGCGTTGGTGCCGATGGATGCATCTACGCTCCGCAGGGACGCCTGGAGGGAGGCTCGAGCGGCGTTCGCTTCGGCGACAACGCCGTTGCATCCTCTGACAGCATCGTTAGGGTCTGCGGAGGGTTCGCTCCAGCGCCGGGTGTGGCCGGTGCGGCGTGGAGCCCGGAGCCGGGCAGCATTTCGGGATCCACGTTTGTCGACTACAACCGCAACGGAGTGAGAGACGCGTCGGAGCCCGGGCTGTCGAGCGTGCAGATCTCACTCTCGGGCGCCAATAACGGATCCGCTGTCTCCGACGGAAGCGGCAGCTACACGCTGCCCAACGTGCTCAGCGGCCTGTATTCAGTGAGCGCTCCAGCATCTGTCAGCGGGCTGTCGGGCAATCCGAACCCACTGGCGGTGGATCTCGGTTCGGGCGAGCAACGAGTCAGCGTCAACTTCCCGTATGCGGAGTCGACGCAGCCTGTGTGCACGGCGACCTCTCCGTCAGGCACTCCGACACGTGTCGATCTCACGTTGCGAGACGGCAGTGGCTTGCGTAGGGTCGTCGTGCGGACAGTCTCGAACTTCCAGGTCTCGGTTCGTGGAGGCGCTGCGGTGACGAGCCCCACGACCGTTGACTTCGCTTCACCCGTGACCGGCGATGTGAGCGTCAGCGCGACGCGCAGCAACGCCGCACTGGCAGGGACGGTTGAACTCGACGTCGTAGATGCGTTCGGAAATCAGGTGAGCTGCGCGTCCAACGTTCCGGCGAGCAGCACTCCCGCCCCGAACCCTCCGGCGCCACCGGCACCGCCGAAGCCTGACACACCGAAGCCGCCGTCGCCTGAGCCACCGAAGCCGGAGCCGCCGAAGCCGACGCCTGGCAACGATGGCCCGATTCGTCGCGAGCTCACCGGCCAGGGTCGCTTCGACATCGAGGTTGCCAAGCACGTTGCCAGCTCGATGAAGTACGTGACGATCCGCAACGGGAAGAATGGGCTCGAGAGCGTTGAGGTCTTCGTGAACCATCGCTGGTTCCTGTCCGGTCGTCTGCGCGACGGCCAGGTCAAGACGCTCGACATCAGCCGCGCGCTCCTGCCGGGCACGAAGAACAAGATTGTGCTCGTCGGCCGCGGAGGCCGTCACGCGTCGGCTGTCGTAACGATTTCGTCGCAGCCGTAAATGTGCGGGGTCAGACCCTTCACATATTTTCCAGACCTGGGGGGCGCGGCAATCACCGCGCCCCCTTCGTTTTTTCCCAGCCCTGCACGCTTTGAGCGCTCCAACCGATACCCAATAGAGCGAAGTCAGCCCGCTTGGCCAGTCCCCTTCACCAAACTGTAAGGCGTGTTCCGTTTCGGACCAGCGCGCAACCACGCGCAACGACTGTAAGTCCTTCATCCACCATGACTAAGAGTAATTACTCGAGCGGCCTGCGTCTTGCTCAATTGATGGGCATGGCACGTAACACCACTCGGCGGACACGACTGGCAGGCGCCAACGACGGCTTCACGCTCATCGAGTTGATGGTCGTCGCCGCGATTGCGGCCGTCCTCGTCGGTATCGCCATCCCCGTGACGGACCAATTCGTCCGGACGATGCGTGCGGACTCCTCCGTGTCGGCAGCCACGGCTGCGATCGACATGGCGCACGACCGGGCAGTGAGCGAGCGCCGCAATTACGTTCTGACCTTCACCGCACCCAATCGAATCGTGCTGGGGCGCCAGGAGATCAACGCTGCAGGCGCCGTGACCTCCACGACAACGGTCGAAACGTTCCTTCTCGAAGGCGGTCAGACCTTCCTGAAATTCACCGGTATTCCAGACACACCGGATGCGTTCGGTGCCGCGAGCGCCACGACGTTCACTGGTACGGCGCCCGTGATGTTTACCAGCGACGGCTCGCTCGTGGACACCAACGGCGACGTCGTCAACGGTTCGATTTTCTTTGGTGTTCCCGGACAGCCGCTGACGCAGCGAGCGGTGACGATCTTCGGTGTCACGGGTCTTACGCACAACTGGAAGTGGAGGGGCGCGCAGTGGGTGGAATGACGCAACCGCAACGTCGCCGCAGCCCCGAGCGTGCTGACGGCTTCTCGCTGATCGAGATGATGGTGGCGATGCTGGTCCTGAGCATCGCGCTTCTGAGCCTGGTCGGTGTCTTCACGGCGAGTCTTCAGCGCATGCGGGCCTCGACACCGATGCTCGTCGCGCGAGAAAAAGCGCGTGAAGCGATCGAAAGCGTGCACGCCGCGCGCGACACGGGCGAGTTCGCCTGGACCACGATCCTCAACGTTGCTAACGGCGGCGTCTTCTTGAACGGCGCGCAGCCCATTCGTACACCTGGCAACGATGGCCTTGTGAACACGGCCGATGACGGCGCGGTCGAGACGATGAACAAGCCGGGACGCGACGGCATCCTCGGCAACGCCGACGACGAAATCGTGGTGCTCAGCGATTTCACGCGCCAGATAGCCATTACGCCGCTCAATTTCGATGGCACGGCGACGTTGAACCCGAACCTTCGTCAGGTGACGGTGACGATTCGTTACCGAGTGGACCGGGCATGGCGGACCTACACGCTGGTCTCGTTTGTCTCTTCGTACTCATAGGACGACATGATGGCGATCACACGACGAACTTCTGATCTGCGGCTCAAGGGCTCGGGCGGTTTCTCGCTCATCGAAGTCCTGATCTCGATGGGCATCCTGACGCTCGTGATCGGCGGTGCACTCGCCGGCATGTCGAACATGATGACGGCCAACGAGATGGTGCTGCAGACGGCGACGATGAACAACTCGCTGCGCACGGGGATGGACCTGATCATCCGCGACATGTTGCAGGTTGGGTCGGGTCTCCCGTCTGGCCACAACGTCACAATCCCGAATGGCGCCGGATCGACTCGGGTGAATATCCCTGGCCCTCCTGGAACGGCGTTCCAGACGACCGCGGCCGACACCACGATTCCGGCTGTCATCCCACGACCAGGAGGCGGCCCCTCAATCAACGGCGTCCCGACCGATGTCGTCACGGTATTGATGGCCGACAACACGTTCCTCAATGTGCCTCTGGCCGCCGTGGCAGCCACGTCAGTGGACATTCAAACGGCAGCCCTGGGTGGTCCGGTCGATATCGCCGCAGGACCAGATCGTGTCTCCACAGGTCAGTTGATGATGATCTCGAAGGGCTCGCTCACGGCGCTGGTACAAGTCACCGCGGTCAACACGACGACGCGTCGCTTGACGTTCGCCAACGGCGACTCGCTGAACCTGAACCAGTCTGGTGCGGCATCGGGCAACCTGCCGGCGATCAACGCCGCGGCGCCTGTCAACAGCGCGGCAGCCACCAACATCACGCGCATCCGCATGATCACGTACTACGTGGATGCGAGCACGGATCCGCGGCACCCGCGACTGGTCCGCCGAATCAACAACGGCAATCCGACGACGTTCAACAACATGTTGGGAACGGCCGTCGCGATGGATATCGAGAACTTCCAACTCAGTTTCGACATCAGCAACGGTACGAACAATCCGGGCAACGTGAAGATGATTGCCAGCGATTTGACCACGGCGGGTGCGTGCTCGCCGGTGGCGTGCGCGGCGACGCAGATTCGCAAGGTCAACATCGCACTGTCGGGCAGGAACCGCACCCTGGGCAACAACCCCAGGTCGACGCCCTTGCGCAATACGCTGCAGTCGCAGGTCGCGCTGCGCGGTATGGCGTTCGTCGATCGTTATCGCGGCTAGGTTGAGGAAAGGCTACTGGAGTCATCTGACATGAGAAAGCATCTGCGAAGTGATGAATCGGGCATGGCGCTGCTGACAGTGCTCCTGGTCTGCATGCTGGCCAGCGCGCTGATGGCAGGAATGTTCGCGGCCATTTCGTCGGACCAGCGTTCCCTTGGTCTCGACCGCGACCAGAGCCAGTCCTACTCAGCGGCACATGCCGGGCTCGAGAAGTTGACGACCCAATTGGCACAGCTCTTCGTAACCGACTTCAGCCCGAGCGCGGCGCAGATTACGGCCGCGTCGGCGATCGCGCCGAGCATCTCGGGCTTCTCGTTCATCGCGCCAGGCGGTGGGACCGGGTACGCGGTCAGCTTCAACGCCGACCCGTGCGCGAGTTGCCCCAACAAAGGCAACCCGATGCCGAGCGTGAGCAACGACATCACGACGGGTCCGTTCGCAGGGTTCAAGGGGATCATCACGCCGTACACGCTCACAGTAACGGCGAGGTCGACCGGCGGTGGCTCCGAGGTGCGACTGCGCCGTGAGGTACAGACGGTCGCCGTACCCGTCTTCCAGTTCGGTGTCTTCGGCGAGAAGAGCCTGTCGTTCCACGCCGGAAATGACATGGAATTCGCCGGCCGCGTGCACACGAACGGACACCTGTTCCTTGCAGCAGGCAGCGGAGCCGAAGTGATCTTCCGCGACAAGCTCACGGCAGTCGGCCAGGTGGTGCGCTCCGAGCTCGAAAACACCAACCCGATCACGGCGAGCGGTCACACCGGAACCGTGACGATTCCAACCGTCATTGGCTCGACCTACCGAAGTCTCTCGGCGAGCGAAGGAAGCGTGACCGGCGGCCCCGGCAGCAGCACGGTGTCCGGCTGGAAGAACCTGTCCGAGGCGACCTACCACACGAACGTCCGAAACACCCTCACGGGCGCCAAGCGTCTCGACCTGCCTCTCGTCTCACAGGGCGCGCAGCCGATCGACTTGATCAAGCGTCCGCTGATCAACTCGAATGAGAACACTGCGAACGCCGTGATCTTCTTGCAACGCTACTTTGCGCAGGCGAGCCTTCGCATCCTGTTGTCGGATCGGGCGACCGATTTGACGAGCCTGCCCACAATCACTGGAGGTGCCCCGGTCGCGCTCGACGGCACATGGGTACCGCCAGCGGGTATGCCGCCGGTTGCCCTCTCGATCGGACCGCTCGCCGCATCTACCGTCCAGGCCACCGGAGGAACGGGGAGCAGCGGCACTGGAACAATCACCGTGAATGGTGGCGTTCCGGCTTGGCTGCAGATGGGAGGTGGAGCAGTACTCCCGTCGTTCACGTTTGGAACTGTCGTTGTGAGCGCCTGTACCGGCATGACGGCCACGACGCTCACAGGCTGCGATACAACCGGAACAACGCCGGGCACGACCGACGCGACGTTACCTCTGGCTCTCGATTCGGCCATTGGCGGCGGCACGGTTCAGTTGAGAACGACCACCGCGAGCAGCCCTTCGGGTGCGAGCACGACCAACAATCGAACCGTTAATGTCGTCTCGACCAGGGACCTCGCATACGCCACTCGAGTGCTCTGGGCGGGTGGCACACCTGTAACCTGCACAGGATATTCCGCCACTCAGCTCACAGGATGCTATTGGAGCACCGCTCCGGCCAATGGCTCGGCTCTATCAACGAGCGCGGCGTCGACTGCAGGCCAGTCATTACTCGGTGGCTTCATCAAGATAGAGCGGCAGAATGGCCCCAATGGCGGAACCTGGACGGATGTTACAACTGAGATCCTTAACCTTGGCTTCTCTGGCCGCAACCAGGCGGGCGGCATCTGCGGCGATCCGACGCCCAACGCCGTCATTCGCCTGCAGCGTCTGCGTGACAATGGCGATAACGCTCCGTGCGGACACGCCGGGACACTCCGGCCAACTGATTTCTGGCCGAACGTGCTCTTCGACGCGCGTGAAGCGAGCTACCGCGACCTGGCAACCACTGCGCAGATGACGATGGGCGGCGTCATGAACTACGTGACGATCGACGTCGGCAACCTGAAGCGCTGGCTCAGCGGCGCCATCGGGACGACGGGCACCCAGGCGTGGAACAACAACGGCTACATCGTGTACTTCTCCGATCGCCGCGGCAACCACAACGACGCCGCAGCCGGCGGCCTAATGCCGGAGACCGGGGAGTACGGCAACGAGGACTCGGTCAATTCGTCCAATGGCGTTGCCTCCGACGCGCCCAACGGCGTTCTCGAAGGCGGAGAAGACCGGAACGCGGTGGACAACGACCCGATGTATGTGCCCGTCCTCGACACTTACGGGGCGTTGCCGAGCGCGGTGGCGGGTGTTCTGCCGGCGGGTGCTCCAGCGGGCAACGTTCCGTTCGGCACCCTCACGACACCACGGACGAACATTGCGCTCACCGGGCAGGCGCTGGTGAACAGGCAAGTGCTCTTCCGTCGCGCCCTGAAGCTGACCAACGCCTGTATCGGCGACGGTAGTGGCGCGGGCGGCTGCACGGCAGCGTCCGGCGTCAACAACCTCCCCGATGCCGGCTTGACGGTCGCGACTGAGAATGGCGTCTACGTCCAAGGCAACTACAACGCCACATCAACGAACGTCCTGGCCACGCCAAACCGGCCGGCAGCCGTCATCGCCGACTCAATCGTGATCCTGTCGAACAACTGGACCGACGTGAGGTCGGTCACCTCCCCGAATGACAGGTCGGCGCGCGACGCGACCAACACCGGGTACCGCTTCGCGATGGTCGCCGGCAAGAGCATTCCCTTCGCGAAGCCGGGGTGGGCGGCGCTTGGCAACTGGGGCACCGACGGCGGTGTTCACAACTTCATGCGCATGCTTGAGGACTGGGGCAGCGCGACGACGTACTACCGCGGGTCGATGGTGAGCCTTTACACCGCGCGGCAGTTCATTGGCATGTTCAAGAACAACACGAACGTATACCTGCAGGGCGACCGCGACTTCTCGTTCGACACCGACTTCCTGGATCCGTTCAAGCTGCCGCCAGGGACACCGATGTTCCGAGACGTCAACACGCTGCGGTTCCGGCAGATTCTGCGGCCGAATCAATAGCGGCGTTCAACTCTCAACTAAAAACTCCCAACTCCCAAGAAGGCGGGTCTGAAGACCCGCCTCTACCTGGAGGTTGGGAGTTGCGTTTTTTGGGGTTGGGGTTTGGGAGTTGGGAGTTGGGAGTTGAAGGAGTTCAGGCTTCCGAGATTCCGTAAGCCTTGATCTTCTGCATCAGGACCTTGAAGCCAAGCTGCAGCATGTGAGCCGCTTGCGCTTTGTTGCCACCGGCTTCCTGCAGCGCAAGCTCGATCTTCCGCCGCTCCACTTGACCGCCCACACGGCGCAGCGCCTCGGACATCGTGCCCGAGAGATCGATCTGATCCCAGGGGTCCAATTGCATCTGTGCGATCGGCGTGTTGCGGAATGAGAGATTGAGGTGCCGCTGATGAATGGCGTCGCCGTCGGCAAGGATCACTGCTCGTTCGATGCAGTTCTGCAGCTCGCGGACGTTCCCCGGCCAGGAGTACGCAGTGATGTCGTCAAGCGCCGGCGGCGACAGCACCAGCGGCTTCTTGTTCAGGTCCTTGCAGAACTTGTCGACGAAGTGACGCGCCAGGATGAGGACATCGCTGCCGCGCTCGCGCAATGGCGGAATCTGGATCGGGAACACTGACAGGCGGAAGTACAGATCCTCGCGGAACTGACGCTCCGCCACCCGCTGTTTGAGATTGCGGTTCGTCGCCGCCACCACCCGCACGTCCACGTGCAGAGACTGCGTGCCACCGACGCGCTCGAACTGTTTTTCCTCGAGCGCCCGCAGGATCTTGGCCTGGAGCGCGATGGGGAGATCGCCGATCTCGTCGAGGAAGAGCGTGCCGCGATGGGCCAGCTCGAATCGTCCTGGCTTACGCTGGGTGGCGCCCGTGAACGCACCCTTTTCGTAGCCGAACAGCTCGCTCTCGAGCAGCGACTCAGGAATCGCCGCGCAATTGATGGCGACGAACGGTCCATCGTTGCGCGGGCTCAGCGCGTGCAGCGCCCTGGCGAAGAGCTCTTTTCCCGTTCCGCTCTCCCCTTCGAGCAGCACCGTGGCATCCGTCGCGGCCGCGCGATGGAGCTGCTGTGACACCTGACGCAACTTGCCGTCTTCGCCGATGATGCGAGGGGCGCCGCGACGCTCCGCCAGTTCTTCCTTGAGCACGATGTACTCAGTGAGCATCCGGCGCTGCGCGATCGCGCGTTCGACCATGAGCAGTAAGTGATCGGGCTCGACTGGCTTCGCGAGAAAGTCCATCGCGCCCTCTCGCATCGCCACCACCGCGTCCTGAATGCTTCCGTACGCGGTCATCACGACCACAGGCAGATCGGGATCGAGCTCCTTTGCGGCACGGAGCACGCCGAAGCCGTCGCCGACAGGCAGCTTTAGATCGGTGAGGACGACGACGGGGCGGGTTTGCCGAAGCTCGCGAATGGCCTCCGGCTCGTCACGCGCCTCGAGCACGGCGTGGCCGTGCGCCTCGAGGGCGAGCCTGAGCATCGTCCGCAGCGAATCTCGGTCTTCGACTATCAGAACGGGGAGGGAGGAGGACATTGATGATTCTTCGATTGGTGATTACAACAAGTAATCAACAATCAGCAATCGAAAATCATCGATGCTCTTTTAGCGGACCCAGCCGGCTGGAACACCGGCGCGCCGGGCCTCTTCCTGAATATCGCTGATGGCCTTCGTCTGCGTGGCGACTTCCTTCTTGACGCGATCGAGCTCGGCCAGTGCGCTATCGCGCTTGTTCGCGATCTGCTGCCGCTGGGCCGGATCGTCACGATTCACGAAGTCGGTCGTGAGCGCATTGAGCTGACTCTGAAGGGCATCAGCAAACATCTGCGAGCGCTGCAGCGAGTCTCGCGCGTCTGAGATGCGCTTGCGCCACGTCTTCTCGTCACCCTTGTCCGGAGTGTCCTCACTCGGGGTGGGGGCCGGCGCCGGTGTTGACGGCGAAGCCGAGGGAGACTGCGGCGTGCCGGTCGCATTGGTAGCCGGAACGGACGGCGTCGGATCGGATTTCAGCTGATCGTTGGTGTAGACCTTACCGGAAGACTTGACGGCCTTCCGGCGCTGCTCTTCCTTCTTCGCAACGTCGCCAAGGGACTGAGCCGTGGCCACGTGCGCCACGCCAATGAACACCAGGGCCGCCACAATGAGAAGACGCACCATACCGAGGATTCTCACTCATTTCTTTTCGGCATTAAAGCCGAGACTCTACAGCCGAGCCGCGTCATGGCGTGCAGAAAGCGGCAAGACTTGGCACTCAGCGGGTCTCCCGCCAGGAGAGCACCCGCGCGCCACTCCCGGCGCGCGCAACAGTCGCCTCCACCTCGCGTCGCGTAGAGATGCCGTATGCCTGTGAGCGCAGCGTAAGCACGCCACGGCCGGGATTGGGGCCCCGCGACTCGTCTCCGTCTACGAGAGGGTTATCGTCGTTTTCCTGCGGGTCGTCACCCACCCAGACGGCCACGTACTCGGCGGAGTCGATCGAGCCAGACGAGGTCAGCGCCGACAGCGGTCCGCTGGCAAACAGCCGCCACCGCGGGTTGTTCGGTCCCCAGGGCCGATCTGCCGTCCGCGCGTCCATCTCGGTCGTCGAGCACGTCGCTCGGCCGCACGTCATGAGCGCCGTGGCTTCTGCGCTCGATCTCCCCTTGCCTCCAGGCCACCGACGAGACAACACCAACGGGTCAACGAATGATGACGATGCCGAGCCGTCCAGGACGCGGCTCCAGTCGGCTTGTAGTGCCAACTCGTTCACCACGAGCTCGAGTGCTGCGTCCGCAGCATAGAACGACTCGCTCCCCTTCGAGTACGACTGCACTACCCGCTCCTCCGTCGTGGTCACCATCGTCAACGACAAGCCGAGTGCCGAGAGAAGCACCATCATGAGCATCGTGACGATCAGAGCGGTGCCGCGATCGCACGGGACTCTGGGCTCCAGGCTCTCGGCCTTGGGCTGGTTCATCGTTCTCTTCATCGTGCGAGGTTCAGGTTTCGCGGCGTGATATCGAACTGAGTGACGAGGTCCGGCACATAACGGTCGCCAGCGCGAGCCGAGCCACCGTGAGCGAATAGAAGGCCTGCCGGTCCACGCAGAGACGCGAGCGCTGATTGCACACGCAGCGAGACATGTATCCGGCGGACGCGAAGAAGATCCGCATCGAATCGATTCAACGAAGTCGAGTCGGGACACCATGGGCCGTCCGTCAACATCGAAGGCGTGAGCTCGACGAGCGTGAGGCCGCCCGGCGCGATCGTCGTGAGCCGCGGCACGTGGACCCCATTGACGACGGCGAAGATGCAGTTCTCCCCTGCCGGCCACGAACCACGAGTCATGGGAAGAGGCGGTGGTGGCGGACCGTACGTGGTCCACGGACCGAGGATGACATCGAGGGGCGCACCAGTGAGTTGTGGCGGCTCTGTCGTCCCGAAGTAACGGAACTCCAACGCGACGACCTCGTCGACGACCGGAAGCTCAGTGACCCACCCATCGTGGCGCATCAACTGATAGGTTCCAGCCGCGATGTCGCTCTTGAGAAAGTAACTGCCCGCTCGAATCGCAGATAGCGCCGATCCCACTGGATACGACGCGCTCGACGGCGGACCGCGATGCAGGAGTGTCATCGCGGAATTGACGACCTGATCGACGCTATAGACGTCCCAATCTCCGCTCGTGTCAGTGAGCAGCACGCGGTCACCACTCGCGAAGCCACACACCTGCTGCGACGTCGGGAGTGGACAGTTCTGCGATGTCTCAATCAGCGGATCAAGGCCACCTGGTGCGAGGCTCGCAGAGAGTTGCGTCTGCGACGCCGTTGACGGCACATACAGAAAGCTGATCGCATCCGGGCGGAAGAAAACGTTCTGCGCCTGATCGGGTGCGTCGCCGAATCCGTTCAACGGCATGACCGGCGCAAGGATGTCGTTCAGTGGCCCAAGCGCAGGCCCCGCGTACGTCCCTGCTCCTGCCATGACGAGATCTCTTCGAAGCGCGTCCACCGCGACGCGCACCCGTTGCTGCATGTCTGCGGCTTCCGGCTGTGCCTGGAACATCCGTTGAGCGGGTGCAGCCAACTGGAAGGCTCCGCCGACCACGATCACCGTGATCAGGCTTGCGAGCAGCAACTCGACGAGGCTGAAACCGTCCTGACGTGTCATCGCGGTTTCCTGACTTTCAACGT
>Ga0315912_10005888_pt1 | contig 11129 bp, 11 predicted proteins | sample VfabasoilMG_FD_204469 | JGI IMG/M metagenome (GOLD analysis project Ga0315912, IMG submission 204469) | Garden soil microbial communities collected in Santa Monica, California, United States - V. faba soil | ecosystem: Environmental > Terrestrial > Soil > Garden | place: USA: California...
GTCTCCCAACTCATGCGCGGGCGCGCCGACACCGCGCATCCGGTCCCCGTCGTCCTCGCGGATCTACCATCCAGCCGCATCCGCGCCCAATGCGGCAGCGGCGCCGCGGCGGTGCCCAGGGATGGCGCGGACGGCCGCAACAAGCAGGCCGGCACGGGGCCGGAGAAGGGCGCGGTGCTGGATCCCTTCGCCTGCGCCGCCTCCGCCCTCGCCCCGGTATTGTGGGAAGCGGAGGACGGCGTCTACCCCGCCCGCGCCCGCGACCAGCGCGAGACCCCGGCCTTCCTCATCCACCGGCTGCTGCAAGGCCAAGCGGGCACCGACCATGCCGGCGAGAGCCACATCCCCCATCACGGGCCAGACGCGCTGCAGATCGTCTGGAACGTTGGCCCGGCCACGGCCAACCCGGCCTGCCCCTACGCCAGCACGCCGCTGGCGATGTGGGACCGCATGGTCCTGCTGCGCCAGACGGTGCTGCCGCCGGACAACGAGTTCCAGAATGCGGACGAGCATTGTCTGCCTGTGGCCTGGCTCTCAGCCGGGGATCTTTTCAGCCTGCCGCGCTGGCCTGCGGTGAAGCAGGCGCTCGCGGGCCGGGTCGTGCTCATCGGCTCGGCCTGGGATACGGCGCCGGACATGGTGGCGACCCCGTTCCATGGCCGCATCCCCGGCGTGTTCGTCCACGCCATGGCACTGGACAACCTGATCTCCTATGGCAGCCACTACCCGCGCGCGGAAACCCGCCATGGCGACTTGCGCCATATGGAGACCTGGCTGAGCGCGATCATCGTCGGCCTGACGATCGGCCTGACCCGCGTCGCCCGCGCGCTATGGCCCGGCGTGATCGGGGACTGGCGCCAGCTTTTCCTCGGCCTCGGCCTCGTCTCGTTGTTCTCCTGGCTCGCCTCGTTCAGCCCGGAAGTCAGTTCCGCGATGCCGTTCGTCCTGCCCATCATGGTCGGCATCGTCGAGCCACTGATGATGCTCGGCGGCGGCCATGTTCCCGGACAGAGCCATGACCCTGACCCCGACCACAACCCAGGCGGCCACCACACAGGCGGCCCCACCGGAGCACCCGCATGATCCGCGCCCTCCTGTTCTGCCTCCTGGTTTCCGCGATGCCGGTCCACGCGCAAACCGCGCCGCAACTTCCCGACGCGCCGGACAAGGCCTGCGTCAGTGACCGGCCGGCCCGGACTGTCTGCCCCATCCTGGTACCGACGGACGAGGCGACGCTCACCGCCGAGGCGTTCGGCACGACACGCCTGCGCGAATGGCGGCCGGGCCTGGGGCCGGACCGCACCCTGCGCGTCTATCTCGGGCGCGCCGATGCCGCCGGCGCGCTGCATTTCGCGCCCCGGACGGTGCCGGTGCGGCGCGCCTGCCTGGACAGTCTCGCCCAGCCCGGCGCGGAGGTCCGCTATGTCCGGCCCGGCGCCGTTCAGTCCGGAGACGACGCCGATGACGGCCCGACCACGTCCTGGCTCGTCGCCTTGACCATCCCCACGCCGGATGGGGGCCAGGCCGTCGTCGCCATCACCCTGGCCCAGCTCCGCATGTATCTCTGGCCGGAAGCCGGGGCGGAGGCCGGCAAGGGCAAGATCCGCAGCCGGCGGGAACGAATGCACGCCGGAGTCAACTGACCGCCCTGCGCGCACGGCGTGGCGGCCCCGGCCCTGCGCTGCTATATGGCCCCTTCCTGCCGCCCGATTCCGGGCGGCAGCCCGGAGCACGGACTGATGGCGCGACGCCGGCAGCTATATGAAGGCAAGGCAAAGATCCTGTTCGAGGGGCCGGAACCCGGCACGCTCGTCCAATATTTCAAGGACGACGCCACCGCCTTCAATGCCAAGAAGAAGGGCACGATCACCGGCAAGGGAGTGCTGAACAACCGCATCAGCGAATACCTGATGATGCGCCTGGCCGAGATCGGGATCCCGACGCATTTCGTGCGCCGGCTGAACATGCGCGAGCAGCTGATCCGCGAGGTGGAGATCATCCCGCTGGAGATCGTGGTGCGGAATGTGGCCGCCGGGTCGCTTTCCACGCGGCTGGCGATCCCCGAGGGGACGCGGCTGCCGCGCTCGATCATCGAGTACTACTACAAGAACGACCAGTTGAACGACCCGATGGTCTCGGAAGAGCACATCACCTGCTTCGGCTGGGCGAACACGCAGGACATGGATGACATCGTCCAGCTGACCTTGCGGATCAATGACTTCCTGACCGGCCTGTTCCTCGGCGTCGGCATCACCCTGGTGGACTTCAAGCTGGAGTTCGGCCGGCTGTGGGAGAACGAGGAGATGCGCATCGTCCTGGCGGACGAGATTTCGCCGGACAATTGCCGGCTGTGGGACGCCAAGACCAACGAGAAGATGGACAAGGACCGCTTCCGCCGCGACCTGGGGAAGGTGGAGGAAGCGTATCAGGAAGTCGCCAAGCGGCTCGGCATCCTGCCGGAGGCGGGTACGCGCGACATGAAGGGTCCGGAGACGATGCAGTGACCAAAGCCGTCGTTACAGTGATGTTGAAGCCCGGCGTGCTGGACCCGCAGGGCAAGGCGATCGGGCATGCGCTGGGCACACTGGGGTTTGCCGGCGTGGGCGAGGTGCGGGCCGGCAAAATCATCGAGCTGGAACTGAGCGAAACCGACCCGGCCAAGGCGAAGGCACAGGCCGAGGAAATGGCCCGCAAGCTGCTCGCCAACACTGTGATCGAGAGCTTCAAGGTGGCTGTGGACGCATGAAAGCGGGCATCGTCGTCTTCCCGGGCATCAACCGCGAACGCGACATGGCGCTCGCGCTGGAACGCTCCGCCGGTGCCAGGCCGCGCATGGTCTGGCACACGGAAACCGACCTCTCCGGGCTGGATCTGCTCGTCATTCCCGGCGGCTTCTCCTACGGCGACTACCTGCGCTGCGGGGCGATGGCGGCGCAGTCTCCGGTAATGGGCGCGGTGCGCGCCCATGCCGCGCGCGGCGGCTATGTGCTTGGCGTCTGCAACGGCTTCCAGATTCTCACCGAAACCGGCCTGCTGCCCGGCGCGCTGCTGCGCAATGCTTCCCTCCGCTTCCTGTCCATGGACTGCCATTTGCGGGTGGAACGCGCGGACACGGTGTTCACCAACCGCTACCAGCGCGGCTCCGTCTTCCGTTCCCCCATGGCGCATGGCGACGGCAACTACTTCGCCGATGACGCGACGCTGGATCGACTGGAAGGCGAAGGCCGTGTCGCCTTTCGTTACGCCACGCCACAGGGCGAGATCACGCCGGAGACCAACCGCAACGGCAGTGCCCGCAACATTGCGGGCATCTATTCGGAGAATCTGCGCGTGCTCGGCCTGATGCCGCACCCCGAGGACCTCGTCGACCCCCTGATGGGCGGCGAGGACGGCAAGCCGCTGTTCGACGCGCTGGCGGCGGCCTGACCATGGCGAAGGAAGTGAACCAATCGCTGGCCCGCGAGTTCGGGCTGAGCGCGGACGAATACCAGCGCGTGCTGGATATCATGGGCCGCACGCCCAGCCTGACCGAGCTCGGCATCTTCTCCGTCATGTGGTCGGAGCATTGCTCCTACAAATCCTCCCGCGTATGGCTGAAACAACTGCCCACCAAGGCGCCCTGGGTGATCCACGGCCCAGGCGAGAATGCCGGCGTGATCGACATCGGCGAGGGGCTGGCGGCCATCTTCAAGATGGAGAGCCACAACCACCCGAGCTTCATCGAGCCATACCAGGGCGCGGCGACGGGTGTCGGCGGCATCCTGCGCGATGTGTTCACCATGGGGGCGCGGCCGATCGCCAATCTGAACGCGCTGCGCTTCGGACGGCCGGAGAACCCGCGCACGAAGCGCGTGGTCGATGGCGTGGTGCGCGGCATCGGCGGCTACGGCAACTGCGTCGGCGTGCCTACCGTGGGCGGGGAAATCAATTTCCATCCGGCGTATGACGGCAACCCGCTGGTCAACGCCATGACCGTCGGCATCGCCCCGGCGGACCGCATCTTCCTGTCCGCCGCGGCGGGTATCGGCAACCCCGTGGTCTATGTCGGATCGAAGACCGGACGGGACGGTATCCACGGCGCCACCATGGCCTCCGCCGAGTTCGGCGCGGATTCCGAGGAGAAGCGGCCGACGGTGCAGGTGGGCGATCCGTTCACCGAAAAGCTGCTGATCGAGGCATGCCTGGAACTGATGTCGACGGACGCGATCATCGCCATCCAGGACATGGGCGCCGCAGGGCTCACGTCATCCTCCGTGGAGATGGCGGGCAAGGGTGGCGTCGGCATCGTGCTGGAACTGGATGACGTGCCGCAGCGCGAAACCGACATGACGGCGTATGAGATGATGCTGTCCGAAAGCCAGGAGCGCATGCTGATGGTGCTGCGCCCGGACCGGCAGGACGTGGCGCGCAAGATTTTCGAGAAGTGGGAACTGGACTTCGCCGTCATCGGCCACCTGACCGATACGGGCCGCATCGTCATTCGCCATCAGGGTCGGGTGGAAGCGGACATTCCGCTGGCGCCGCTGGCGGACCAGGCGCCGCTGTATGAGCGGCCGACGCAGGAGACGCCCAAGCAGGCCATCCTGGACCCGGTGCGGGTGGAGAACCGCTGGACCCTGGCGCAGGCGCTGGAGCGGCTGATCGGCTGCCCGGACATCGCGTCCCGCGCCTGGGTGTGGGACCAGTATGACAGCACCGTGGGCGGGCAGACCGTAAAGCGCCCTGGCGCGGCGGATGCCGCGATCGTCAAGATCGAGGGCAAGCGCCTGGCGCTGGCGATGACCACGGACTGCACGCCGCGCTACTGCCAGGCGGACCCAGAGGCGGGCGGCGCGCAGGCGGTGGCGGAGGCGTGGCGCAACATCACCGCCACCGGGGCCAAGCCCTTGGCGATCACCGACAACATGAATTTCGGCAATCCTGAAAAGCCGGAGATCATGGGCCAGTTTGCGGCGGCGATCCGCGGCATGGCGGCGGCATGCCGGGCGCTGGATTTCCCGGTCGTGTCCGGCAATGTCAGCCTGTACAACGAGACCGAGGGCAAGGGCATTTTGCCGACGCCGGCGATTGGCGGCGTGGGGGTGCTGGAGGATGCCGCGAAGGCGGTGGGCATCGCGCTGTCCCCGTGGCTGGACCTGGTGGTGGTCGGGCGGACGCATGGCTGGCTGGGCCAGTCCCTGTGGCTGCGGGAGATGACGGGCCGCGAGGAAGGCGCCCCGCCGCCAGTGGAACTGGATGTGGAGCGCAAGGCGGGCGACTTTGTTCGCAACCTGATCCTGACCGGGCAGGCGCGAGCCTGCCATGACGTGTCCGACGGCGGGCTGCTGGTGGCGGTGGCGGAAATGGCGATGGCGGGCAATACCGGCGCGCGCCTTTCCACCGGGCCGCGCGAGATTCCGAGCCACGCCTACTGGTTCGGTGAGGACCAAGGCCGCTACATCCTGGCGGTGGCCGACAGCACGAGCGTGCTGCGGGCGGCGGAGACGGCGGGGATTCCAGCGGTAAAACTGGGGACCTCCGGTGGCGGGGATTTGACACTGCCGGATGGCGGAACCATATCCGTTGCCGACCTGCGCGCGTCGCATGAACGCTTCTTTCCGTCCTGGATGGACGGGACAGCGTAGGAAACGGAAGGGGACACCGGCCATGCCGATGGCGGCGAACGAGATCGAGGCTCTGATCAAGGCAGCCCTGCCCGATGCCAGCGTGACGGTGGAAGACCTTGCCGGCGATGGCGACCACTATGCGGCGAAAGTTGTGAGTGAGACCTTTCGCGGCATTCCGCGCGTGAAGCAGCACCAGATTGTCTATGCCGCCCTGCGCGGGCGGATGGGGGGCGAGCTGCACGCCCTCGCCCTGCAAACATCAGCCCCCGAATAGGAGCACACGATGAGCAACCCGACCCACGATCGCATCCAGGCCGAGATCAACGAGGCCCCCGTCATGCTCTACATGAAGGGCACGGCGATGTTCCCGCAATGCGGCTTTTCCGCCCGCGTGGTGCAGATCCTCACGCACATGAACGTGCCGTTCAAGACGGCGAACGTGCTGGAGGACATGGAGCTGCGCGAGGGGATCAAGGAATTCTCCTCCTGGCCGACCATTCCGCAGCTTTATGTGAAGGGTGAATTCGTCGGCGGATGCGACATCGTCACCGAGATGTTCCAATCCGGCGAACTGGAAACCCTGATGGCTGACAAGGGCATTCCGCACTCCGCCCAAGGGTAAGCGCCCTGAAGATCGGGGTCGTTACACCCGCTTACGACGTCGCCCTGTTTGTTGGCGACGCGATCGCTTCCGTCATCGCCCAGTCCCACAAGGACTGGGCGATGGTCGTTGTGGACGATGGCTCGCGCGACAACACCGCGCAGGTAGCGGCGGAATTCGACGACCCCCGCCTGAGCCTGGTGCGTCAGGACAACCTGGGAGTCTCCGCCGCGCGCAACGCTGGGCTGGACACGCTGGCGGACAACGTGGACGCGGTGCTGTTTCTGGACGCCGACGACTTCCTGGCCCCGGATGCGATGGCGCGGCTGGCGGCGGCGCTGGATGCGGCGCCAGGTGCGGCGGCCGCCTATGGCGCCTATGGCTATGTGCATGAGACGGATCGTCCTGGCGCACGGGCGTCCGAACTGAGAACCGGCCCCTTCCCGCAAGGCGACATCCTGGAGGACTTGCTGGAGCGCAACCTGTTCGCCAATGGCGGGCATATGCTGGTGCGCCGGGCGATGTGCGGCAGCTTCAACACCACGCTGCGTTTCGGAGAGGACTGGGAATACTGGGTCCGCCTGGCCCTGCGCGGGAGATTCGTGTTGGTGCCCGGACGCACGCCGCTGTTGTTCGTGCGACGCCGCGCCGGCAGTGCCTATCTCCGCATGGCGATGCAGCCGGAATCCTTCCAGCCGGTGATGGATGCGGTGTTCGACAGCCCTGCGGTGCGCAACCGCCTGGCCACCGCACGGCGCTACGCCCTGCGCAAACGGGCGGAAGCCGAGAACGCCTGGGTGATCGGGCGCGAACTGATCCGCCACGGACGGATGAACGAGGCGATGAAGTTCCTGCGCCGATCCATCACGCTGCGCCCCAGCATGAAGCGCCTGCTGATGGTCGCCGCCATCCCCGCCCTGCCCTTGCTGCCCGAATCCCTGCACGGCCCGTTCCGGCGCTATCCGCGCACGGAGGCGTCGGGCTAGGCTGCGCCGGGATTGTTCGGGAGGACGCCATGGAACTTCGCCAAATCGCGGATTTCCGCGCCGAGGTAGCGGAGCTTGCCGGCCTGCTGGCCGGATTGCGCGCGGAGGACTGGCGCCGCGAAACCGGCTTCAAGCGCTGGAGCATCAACGACATCATCCAGCACCTGCACATGAGCGACATGATCGCCCACACGGCAGCCACCGACGCCACCGGGTTCGAGGTCCTGGCCGCCGACATCAAGGCCCGACGCGCATCCGGCGTCAGCTGGGTTGCGGAAACACGCGAGCGCCTGGGCGGCCTGGAAGGCCCGCCGCTCCTGGCGCACTGGACCGAAAAGGCCGCCGCGCTGTGCGATGTGCTGGCAGGCATGGACCTGTCCACCCGCCTACCCTGGTTCGGCCCCGGCATGGGCGTGCGCATGTTCGTCACCGCGCGGCAGATGGAGACGTGGGCGCACGGCCAGGCGATCTGGGACGTGATGGGTCGCGACCGTCCACCCCCCTCCCCCCGCCTGCGCAATATCGCGGAAATCGGCGTGCGGACGTTCGGCTGGACCTTCCAGAACCGCGGCACCGAGCCGCCCGGGCCGGCACCGACCGTGCGCCTGGCGATACCGTTCGGGGAGGAATGGGAATGGCCCGGCGGCCCTGATGAAATCACCGGCGACGCACTGGAATTCTGCCAGGTGGTGACGCAGACACGGAACATCGCCGACACAAGGCTGCACGTGCACGGCGGTGTCGCCCGGCATTGGATGGCGTTGGCACAATGCTTCGCCGGCAACCCCGAAACCCCGCCCGCGCCCGGCACGCGGCGCAAGGCCAGCTAACAACAGGAAACGACCATGCAAAGCCTCACCACCGGCAACAGCTTCCACCACGTCGCCGTGCGCGCCCGGGATTTCGACGCGACGGTGAAATTCTACACGGAAGGCCTCGGCTTCCGCGTGCATTTCCCTTTCGCCGTCCCGGGCCGCATCGACCGCGCCGCGTTCCTTGATGGGGGTGATGGCCGCTTTGTCGAGATCTTCGGCCAAGGCTCCAACGTGCAGTCCGAAGGCCGCCGGCGCGAGGCAGGAGAGGAAGCGACCGAAGGGGCGCTGCTGCATTTCTGCCTGCGTGCGGCCAACACCGATGAATCCTACGCCCGTGCCATTGCCGCCGGTGCGACATCCCGCGTGGAGCCCGTCACTCGTCGCCTGAGCGAGGACCCGCTGGTGGAGGTGCGCATCGCCTTCGTCAATGGCCCGAACGGAGAGGTGGTTGAGTTCCTGCAGAGCATGCAGATCTGAGTATTCCGTGAGCCTGTACCTGGGAGATAACAGCGGCGCGTTGGCGGTATGCGCCGCGGACCCGGACAGCTGGCATGTACGTGACCTGGGCATTTCGCTGCCGGCACCACTTGTCCTGGCACGGCGCGCCGATGGGCGTGTGCTGTACGCGGCCCATGTCGGCGGTGTCGCCGCCTTCAGGGTGGAGGCAGATGGCAAACTGGAGTTTCTTGCCCAGGTTGCATGCAACCTATCAGCGCCGGTGGCGGTCGCCGTCAGCGTAGATAACGCCTGGCTGCTGGTTTTGGATTCGTGCGCCATCGCCGTGCTGCCGATCTTGGCGGATGGCATGGTGGTGGCAGAGGTATCGCGCGTGGCAGTACCGGCCAGACGAGCAGCTGCGCTGGCGATGGAGCCAGCCGGGCGCTTCGTGCTGGTGGCAGACGATGCCGGGCACGCGGTGCATGTGTTGCGCTGGGACGAACCGGGGCACCTGGCGCATCACCGCCGCGTGCCTCGACCCGGCGACGCCCCGCACGGCGTGGCATTCCATCCGGATATCGGCGTTGTTTTTCTGGCTAACGAACACGGCGTCAGCGCCTGCCATTGGCACGCCGATATGGGCCACCTGACAGGTGCCCAGGCACTGCGTCCGGTGCCGCGGGAATACATCGGCACAAACCGCGTGGCGGGCATGGTGGTGTCGCCGGACGGTCGATTCCTGTTTGTGGCGAATTCAGGGCACGACAGCCTGGCGACTGTGGCGGTGCAGCGGCGCAAGGGCAAAATGTTCCTCCGCCGCCTGGACCGGATGGCGCCTGGTGTCACCGCCCTGGCGCAATCGCCGGACGGTACCATGTTGCTGGCGATCGGCGCGACATTGGAAGGACTTGCGGTGGAAGGCCGTTACGCAATGCTCTCCAGACGCGCACCGCACGGAGGAAATTTTCGCGCCACGACAGCGGGATAATGACGCGGCCGCCGAACTATCACGTTGAATTGCGACATCCATTGCGAATACGCGCTTGTTAGCCCGGGATCAGGGCCCATCTCCCACGGATGGGCCCGAATTTATTGACGAGGGTTCGGTGTCGGTCTTTCATGATAGGAGATTCGAGATGACAGGTTCGTTGCCAGCGCACGGCAAGCCATTGCTACAAAAGATGTTGCTGGGGATGACCAGCGCGTCACTGCTGCTCACCTCCACACTAACACCGGCGATGTCGCAAGGCGGACCACCGCGCATCGTGCTTGCCCAGGCTGGTGCAACGGCGAGCGTGTACAGCGCGGAGGAGCTGGAGGCGATCCTGGCACCGATCGCCTTGTACCCCGATGAATTGCTGTCCCAGATGCTGATGGCATCCGCTTTTCCGGACCAAGTGATGGCCGCGGCGGGTTGGGCGCGTTCAAACCGGATGACGGGCGATGCGCTGGAACGCGCGTTACGGCCCGTGGCGTGGGATCCCACGGTGAAATCCCTGGTGCCGTTTCCGGCCGCGCTGGACATGCTGGCGTCGCACCCGGACTGGATGGCCCAGCTGGCCTTCGCCGTGGCGGTGCAGGAAGCCGCGACGTTCGATGCGATACAGCGGCTCCGGCGGAAGGCATGGCTGGCCGGGACATTGCGCAGCACCAGCCAGCAGGTAGTGCGCATGGATGGCGACCTGATCGTCATCCAACCCGCGACGCGGACGACCGTTTACGTGCCGGTCTACAATCCGCAGGTGGTGTACGGTGCGTGGGCCTATCCGTCCTACCCGCCCTATTATTTCCCGCCGGCCTATGCGGTGCCGGGCAATGTGTGGGCCACCGGAATCTATTTCGCCGCAGGCGCGGTGGTTGTCGGGTCGCTGTGGGGCTGGGCACGGCCGCGCTGGCAGGAACGGCGGTTCTATGTGGACCGAGGGCGCTATGAGTATTTCGAACGCAACCATCGCCAGCCGCCGGGCGATTGGGGCCATTGGGAGCGAGACAACTGGCGCCCGCCGCCGCGCCGGGACACCGGGCCGACGCCAACACCGCCACGGATCGGCGAGGGGCGCTATCATCCGCCGGAAATGCGCCCTGGCACGCAGCCAGGGGCGTTTCCCGCCCGGCGGCCTGGGGACGAACGGCCGCAGCCGGGCGCGCGCCCAGGCGAGTCACCCCCAGGGGTTCCACACCCAGGTGGATCTCGGCCTGAGGAACGTCGCCCTGGTGAACCACGTCCTGGGGTAAATCCAGCGGAGCGTGATGACCGACCCCGCGGACCCACAGGGCGACCGGAAGACCCGCGCGTGCCGGGACGGGAGGGCAGGCCAGGATCGGTCCAACCCGCTACGCCGCAGGCCGAACCACCGCGTGGTACGCCGTCAGTCACCACGCCGCCGGTTGGCTCCCCACCAGTGGCACCGCCACAAGGTAGAACGCCCCCGGGTCCACCCGGTGCCGGTCCTGGCGTTACGCCGCCCGGCCCGCAGCAAGATCGGAGTGAGCGACCCGTGATGCCGCCGCGCGCAAACGAGGGGATGCCGCCAGGCGGCGCGGGCCAGCGGCGCGAACTGCCCTCCGCCCCGCCATCGCCTCCGCCAGGCACGCAGGTTACGCCGCCAGCGCGCCAGGGTCCTCCGGGCGGTGCCCCGCCAGCAGTTCAGTCTCGTCCGGCACCTGAGCATCAGGGCGGCCC
>Ga0315912_10005889_pt1 | contig 11128 bp, 11 predicted proteins | sample VfabasoilMG_FD_204469 | JGI IMG/M metagenome (GOLD analysis project Ga0315912, IMG submission 204469) | Garden soil microbial communities collected in Santa Monica, California, United States - V. faba soil | ecosystem: Environmental > Terrestrial > Soil > Garden | place: USA: California...
TTCCTGGAGATCCGCGCCGGCACCGGCGGCGACGAATCGGCGCTGTTCGCCGGCGACCTGGCGCGTTTGTACCTGCGCTACTGCGAACGCCGCGGCTGGCGCACCGAGGTGATGAGCGAAAGCGCCTCCGAGCTGGGCGGCTACAAGGAACTGGTGCTGCGCATCAGCGGCGACAAGGTCTACGAGGCGCTGCGCTTCGAATCCGGCGGCCACCGCGTGCAGCGCGTGCCGGCCACCGAAAGCCAGGGCCGCATCCACACCAGCGCCTGCACGGTCGCCGTAATGCCCGAGCCCGAGGAGGCCGAAGAGGTCACGCTGAACCCGGCCGAGCTGCGCATCGACACCTTCCGCGCCAGCGGCGCCGGCGGCCAGCACGTCAACAAGACCGACAGTGCCATCCGCATCACCCACCTGCCCACCGGGCTGGTGGCCGAATGTCAGGACGACCGCAGCCAGCACCGCAACAAGGCCAAAGCCATGGCGGTACTGCAGGCGCGGCTGCGCGACAAGGAGCGCAACGAACGCGCCGCCAAGGAAGCGGCCACGCGCAAAGGGCTGATCGGTAGCGGTGACCGCTCGGACCGCATCCGCACCTACAACTTCCCGCAGGGCCGGCTGACCGACCACCGCATCAACCTGACGCTGTACAAGCTGGACCGGGTGATGGACGGCGAGCTCGACGATGTGGTCGCGGCGCTGCGCGCGGCGCGTGCGGCCGAGCAATTGGCGGCGTTGGAGTCCGGTGCGTGAACGTGGGCGCGGCGCTGGCGCTGGCACGGGCGCTGGGGCTGGGCCGGCTGGACGCACAACTGCTGCTGTCGCACACGCTGCAGCAGCCGCGCCCCTGGCTCATTGCCCATGCCGAGGCGCTGCTGGCGCCGGCGCAGCAGCAGGCCTTCGGCGACGCCTGCCGCCGCCGCGCCGATGGCGAGCCGATGGCCTATCTGTTGGGCGAACGCGAATTCCATGGTCTGCTGCTGCAGGTGAGCCCGGCCGTGCTGGTGCCGCGCCCAGACACCGAAACACTCGTCGACTGGGCGCTGGAGCTGCTGCGCAGCCCGCTGGCCGATGCTCCTCGGGTGGCGGACCTGGGCACCGGCAGCGGCGCCATCGCACTGGCGCTGAAGCACCAGTACCCGACAGCACGCATCTGCGCTGTCGACTGCAGCGCCCCTGCGCTGGACGTGGCGCGGGCCAACGCCGCGCGGCTGGGGCTGCCACTGGAGTTCGTGCAGGGCGACTGGTGGCAACCGCTGCAGGGCCGGCGCTTCCATCTGGTGCTGAGCAATCCGCCCTACATCGCCGGCGACGACCCGCACCTGGACGCGTTGCGCCACGAACCGCCGCTGGCACTGACGCCCGGCGGCGATGGCCTGGCGGCGCTGGCGCAGATCGTGTGCGAGGCGCCGGCCCATCTGCATGCCGGCGGCTGGCTGCTGCTGGAACACGGCCGCGACCAGCACCAGGCGGTGCAACGGTTGCTGGTCAAGGCCGGCTTTGCCGCGGTACGGACACAGGCGGACCTGGCAGGCCGCCCGCGCTGCACCGGCGGCCGCCTGCCGCCGCAGCGCTGATGCATGCTGGATACAGGTCCGTCGCCCAAATGTCACGGCCACCCACATTCAGAGGGGTTTGATACGCGCTGAAGGCACACTGCGGCGCACAAAGGACTAGGATGGCTTCGTAAGCTTGCACCTGCAGCTTGCGCCAGCCAGAAGGGAGTCGGTCATGCGAGTCCTGCGTCCAACAATCCCCTGGGCCCTGCTATGGGCGGCCGGCTTGGCCATCGCGGACGGCGGTCTGAAGGTCGGCGTTCAAGGCGGTTTCTGGTCCAATGCGCAGACCCAGCTGCGTGTCAATGCGGTAGTGGTCGAAACCGCGCCGTCGCTGCTGGGCTACGCAGCCTCCACGGACTGGTCGGGTTATGCGCCCGCGGCCGCCAGCGTGGGCGGCGACTACTACTTCTCCAAGAACCTGGTCGATGCCGCCGCGCCGCCCAGCGGTTTTCGCGCCAGCGGCGCGCTGCTGATCCGCCAACCGGGGGTGTCGCTGTCGGACCTGGCCTGGTCGTCGCGCGCAACCACGAGCCTGGCGCTGCCGCTGCGGCAGCCCTATGCGTCGCTGGCCGACCCCGGCACGCAGGGCCTCAGCGCCATGCCCTACCTGGGCATCGGCTACAGCGACTATTCGCTCAAAACCGGCTGGGGTTTCTGGGCCGACATCGGCCTGGTGGTGCAAAGCCCGGGCAATGCGCTAGGCATGGCGCGCGTGATGTCAGGCACGCAGAGCCTCGACGACCTGGTGCGCGAACTGCGCCTGTCGCCGATGCTGCAGCTGGGCGTCAACTACTCGTTCTGAAGCGCCGGCAGGGCCTTCGCGGGCCGTGCCGCTGCGCGGGCCCGCTTTGCCGTATAAACCGGTCCTGATCTGCAACAGCCTGAAGTCTGGCAAGGAACGGTTTCCATGAGTGACACGCAGCAACGCATCGACCAGGTGGTGAAGAACCACCGTGTCGTGCTCTTCATGAAGGGCAGCGCGCAGTTTCCGATGTGCGGCTTCTCGGGCCGCGCGGTGCAGTTGATCAACGCCTGCGGCGTGAACGACCTGAAGACGGTGAACGTGCTCGAAGACGACGAGATCCGACAGGGCATCAAGCAGTACGCCAACTGGCCGACCATCCCGCAGCTGTACGTCAACGGCGAATTCATCGGCGGCTCGGACATCATGACCGAGATGTACCAGTCCGGCGAACTGCAGCAGGTTCTGGATAGGAACTGAGATGCCCGCGCGTCGGGTCGTCGGCATCACCGGCGCGATCTACGCCCGTCGTGACGGGCTGCGCCCGACCTGATCAGCTGCCCGGCGCCGCGCTCGTCGCGGCCAGCGCCGACTCTTCGCCCAGCCACTGACGCCGGTTGGCGAAGACCGCGCTCGGATATTCGGCACGGCCGCGGCTGCCGTTGTAGCGGCCCAGCGCGAGGAACAGGTCGCCCTTCTCGATGTCGAGGTAGTGGCGCAGGATGACGCAGCCGAAGCGCAGGTTGGTCTGCATGTGGAACAGCCGGCTCGCATCGCCATTGCCGATGGTGCGCGCCCAGAAGGGCATTACCTGCATGTAGCCGCGCGCACCGGCGGAGCTGATGGCGTACTTGCGAAAGCCGCTTTCCACCTGGACCAGCCCCAATACCAGTGCCGGCTCCAGCCCGGCGCGCTTGCTTTCGTACCAGACGGCTTCGAGGAATTCGACGCGCAACGCATGCTCGCTCTTGCGCTTCTTGAGCTTGTCGCTCATGGCGCCGAGCCAGCGCAGGTAGGCGAGCCGGTCGTCGATCGATTCGAAGTTCGGCCGCGGCGGCGCGCTGTCCGACACCGACGCGGCCAGCGCGGAACGCACCTTGTCGGCTAGCGGTTCCTCGAGCTGCGCGCCGGCGTGCACGGCCGCCGACAGCGTCAGCCCCAGCAACAGCCCGGCGACAGCCCTCATGCGTTGATCCGCCCCTTCAGCAAGGCCGCCACCTCGGCCAGCGGCACGCTGCTGGCCTGGACCTCGTGGCGGCCCTGCAGCTCGAGCCGGCCGTCCTTCAGGCCGCGCTCGGAGATGACCACGCGCTGCGGGATGCCGATCAGCTCCCAGTCGGCGAACATCGCACCGGGGCGTTCGCCGCGGTCGTCGAGCATGACATCGATGCCCAGACCGGCGAGTTGATCGTGCAGCGCGTCGGCGGCCTCGCGCACGGCGGCGTTGCGGTCGTAGCCGATCGGGCACAGCACCACGGTGAAGGGCGCGATCGCGTCCGGCCACAGAATGCCGCGCGCGTCGTGGTTCTGCTCGATGGCCGCGCCGAGGATGCGCGTCACGCCGATGCCGTAGCAGCCCATTTCCATCAGCTGCGGCTTGCCCGTCTCGTCGAGGAAGCTCGCGTTCATGGCCTGGCTGTACTTGGTGCCTAGGTAGAAGACGTGGCCGACCTCGATGCCGCGCTGGATGGCGAGCACGCCCTGGCCGTCGGGGGACGGGTCGCCGGCGACGACGTTGCGGATGTCGGCCACCACGTCGGGCTCAGGCAGGTCGCGGCCCCAGTTGACGCCGGTGTAGTGGAAGTCTTCGTCGTTGGCGCCGCAGATGAAGTCGTGCATCGCTGCGACGGTGCGGTCGGCCACCACCTTGACCGGTAGCGTGCTGGCCATCGGCCCCAGGTAGCCGGGTTTGCAGCCGAAGTGCTGTTCGATCTCGGCGCCGGTGGCGAAGCGGAAGCCATCCTTCAGGCCTTCGACCTTGCCGGCCTTGATCTCGTTCAGGCTGTGGTCGCCCCGCACCAGCAGCAGCCAGAGGGTGGTGCCCAGCAGGTCGCCTTCGGGCGAGAGCCGGTCGGTGGCCAGCACCAGCGACTTGAGCGTGTGCTGCAGCGGCACGCCCAGCAGTCGAGCCACGTCCTCGCAGGTGGATTTGCCGGGCGTGGGCGTCTTCACCAGCGCGGCCGACGGCGGCGCGCGCCGCTCGATCAGCGGCAGCGCCTCGGCCAGCTCGATGTTGGCGGCGTAGTCGCTGGCACTGCTGTAGACGAGCGCGTCCTCGCCGGTGTCGGCAATGACCTGGAATTCGTGCGAGGCATCACCGCCGATGGCGCCGGTGTCGGCGGCCACCGCGCGGTATTGCAACCCGAAACGGTCGAAGATGCGGCAATAGGCTTGGTACATCACTTCGTAGCTGCGCAACGCAGCCGCCTTGTCGCGGTCGAAGGAATAGGCGTCCTTCATCGTGAACTCGCGTCCGCGCATGATGCCGAAGCGCGGCCGTCTCTCGTCGCGGAACTTGGTCTGGATGTGATAGAAATTTCGCGGCAACTGCTTGTAGCTGCGCAGTTCCTGCCGCGCGATGTCGGTGATGACCTCCTCGCTGGTGGGCTGGATGATGAAGTCGCGCTCGTGCCGGTCCTTCACGCGCAGCAGCTCCGGCCCGTAGGCCTGGAAGCGGCCCGACTCCTGCCACAGCTCGGCCGGCTGCACCACCGGCATCAGCAGTTCGACTGCGCCGGCGCGGTTCATCTCCTCGCGGATGATGGCCTCGACCTTGCGAATGACACGCAGGCCCATCGGCATGTAGCTGTAGATGCCGGCGGACAGGCGCTTGATCATGCCGGCGCGCAGCATCAGCTTGTGGCTGATCACCTCGGCATCGGCGGGCGCCTCCTTCAGCGTGGAGACAAAGTACTGGCTGGCTTTCATCGGGTGTGTGGCACGAAGCGGCCTGGGGCCGGGTGCGGGAAAGCAAGGGCTCGCGCAGGGATTGCGGCCGGTGCAATAATGATTTCAATCAAGAAATCGGGGTTTGATTATGCTCGACCGTGACGGCTTCAGGCCCAACGTCGGCGTTGTCCTGCTCAATGCGCGCAACCAGGTTTTCTGGGGCAAGCGGCTTCGTACCCATTCGTGGCAGTTCCCCCAGGGCGGCATCAAGCATGGCGAGACGCCGGAGCAGGCGATGTTCCGCGAACTGCACGAAGAGGTCGGTCTGCGACCCGAGCACGTGCAGATCATCGCGCGCACGCGCGACTGGTTGCGCTACGAGGTGCCGGACCACTTCATTCGCAAGGAAGCCCGCGGCCACTACCGCGGCCAGAAGCAGATCTGGTTCCTGCTGCGCCTGGTCGGCCGCGACAGCGACATGAACCTGCGCGCCACCGACCACCCGGAGTTCGACGCCTGGCGTTGGAACGACTACTGGGTGCCGCTGGACGTGGTCATCGAGTTCAAGCGCAACGTTTACGAGATGGCGTTGACGGAGCTGTCGCGCTTCCTGCCGCGGGTGCACCATCACAACCGCTACCTGCGCGCCGGCATGCGCACACAGCGCCACGACGACAGCAGCTTCGATGCGCGGCGCGATGCGCCGGTCTCGGCCCCATCGGCCGACGACCAGTGGCTGCCCACGCCCGACAAGGCTTGATTCGGATCAGCCGGCTTCGGCCTGGCGCAGCACGAGGTTCGTGCGATGGATCAGCTCGGGCTCGTTGACATAGCCCAGTGCGGCTTCGATCTGCGTCGACGGCTTGCGCGCGATGAGCCGGGTTTCGGTGCTGGAGTAGTTGGCCAAGCCGCGCGCCAGTTCCTTGCCGCTGTGCCCGCGCACCGCGATGACGTCGCCGCGTTGGAACTCGCCCTGCACTTCGACCACGCCGATAGGCAACAGGCTTTTGCCTTCGTCGCGCAGCTTCTGCGCTGCGCCGTCGTCGACCACCACCGCACCATGCAGTTGCAGGTGATCGACCATCCATTGCTTGCGCGCCGCCAGCTTCGGCGTTGTGGCGATCAGTGCGCTGCCGATGCGCTCGCCGGTAGCCAGGCGCAGCAGCACGTCGGGCTCGCGGCCCCAGGCGATGACGGTGCTGGCACCGCTGCCAGCGGCGCGCTTGGCGGCCAGCACCTTGGTGATCATGCCGCCACGGCCGATGGACGAGCCGGCACCGCCGGCCATCAGCTCCAACGCCGGATCACCGGCTTCGGCCTCGTCGATGAAACGCGCCTGCGGGTCCTTGCGCGGGTCGGCCGAATACAGCCCGCGCTGATCGGTCAGGATCAACAGCGCATCGGCCTCGACCAGGTTGGCGACCAACGCACCCAGCGTGTCGTTGTCACCGAACTTGATTTCCTCGTTGACCACGGTGTCGTTCTCGTTGATCACCGGGATGACCCGCAACTCGAGCAGCGTCAACAGCGTCGAGCGCGCATTCAGGTAGCGCTCGCGGTCGGCCAGGTCGGCATGCGTGAGCAGCACCTGCGCGCTGCGCAGGCCGTGCGCGCGCAGCTGCGTCTCATACATCTGCGCCAGCCCCATCTGGCCCACGGCGGCCGCAGCCTGCTGTTCATGCAGTTCCTTCGGACGCGTGCGCCAACCCAGGCGCAGCATGCCCTCGGCGATCGCGCCGCTGGACACCATCACCAGTTCGCGGCCCTGCGCGGCCAGCGCGGCCAACTGGCGGCACCAGTTGCCGATGGCCTCGGCATCGAGGCCGCGGCCTTCGTTGGTGACCAGGCTGGAGCCGACCTTGACGACGATGCGCCGTGCCTGGCGCAGTACCTCATTCATCGGCCGCTCCCGGCTCGAAACGCGGATCGGGCTCCGGCGCCTTCTGCTGGAACTGCGCCACGTGTTCGTAGGCCGCACGCACCAGCGACTGCAGGCCCTCGCGTGCCAGCGCGGAGATCTGGAACACCGGGCCCTTCCAGCGCAGCCGGCGCACGAAGTCCTTGACGCGCTGCTCGCGTTCTTCGACCGGGATCATGTCGATCTTGTTCAGCACCAGCCAGCGCGGCTTTGCATGCAAGGCCGCGTCGTACTTCTTCAGCTCGGCGACGATGGCGCGCGCGTCCTTGACCGGATCGACGGCCTCGTCGAAGGGCGCCAGGTCGACGATGTGCAGCAGCAGCCGCGTGCGCTGCAGGTGGCGCAGGAAGCGGTGGCCGAGGCCCGCGCCTTCGGACGCGCCCTCGATCAACCCCGGAATGTCGGCGACGACGAAGCTCTGCTCGGGCGCCACGCGCACCACGCCCAGGTTCGGGTGCAACGTGGTGAAGGGGTAGTCGGCGATCTTCGGCCGCGCGTTCGAGATCGCCGCGATCAGCGTCGACTTGCCCGCATTGGGCATGCCCAGCAGGCCGACATCGGCGAGCACGCGCAGCTCCAGCTTGAGCTTCTTCTGCTCGCCCGGCCAGCCGGGCGTCTTCTGTCGCGGCGCTCGGTTCGTGCTGGTCTTGTAGTGCAGGTTGCCGAAGCCGCCGTCGCCGCCCTTGCACAGCAGCACCGGTTGCTGCGGATCGATCAACTCGGCGATGACCTGTCCGGTGTCGAGGTCGGTGACGATGGTGCCCACCGGCATGCGCAGCAGGATGTCCTGGCCAGCGGCGCCGTACTGGTCGGCGCCGCGTCCGCTCTCGCCGTTGCGCGCGATGTGGCGCCGGGCGTAGCGGTAGTCGATCAGCGTATTCAGGTTGCGGTCGGCCACCGCGCGGATGCTGCCGCCGCGGCCGCCGTCGCCGCCGTCCGGCCCACCGAAGGGGATGAACTTCTCGCGCCGGAAGCTGGCACAGCCCGCCCCACCGTTGCCCGCGGCAACGTCGATCGTGGCTTCGTCGACGAACTTCATGTGCGCTGGATCTTAGAACGACGAAGCCCCGGCGAACCGGGGCTTCGGCTCGGGACGGGGCAGCGTCAGGCCGGGCTGACGAACACCGTCTGCCTGTTGCTCGCGCCCTTGATGTCGAAGGACACGGTGCCGTCGACCATCGCGAACAGCGTGTGGTCGCGGCCCATGCCGACGTTGGTACCGGCGTGGAACTTGGTGCCGCGCTGGCGCACGATGATCGAGCCGGCGGTCACGGTCTGGCCGCCGTAGACCTTGACGCCGAGCATCTTGGGTTTCGAGTCACGGCCGTTCCGCGTGGAACCGCCGCCTTTTTTCTGTGCCATGGTTCAGGACTCCTGAGGGTTCGGTGTGCAGCGCGAGGCTCAGGCATTCACCGAGCTGATCTGCAGCTCGGTGTAGGCCTGGCGGTGGCCGCCATGCTTCTGGTAGTGCTTGCGACGGCGCATCTTGAAGATGCGCACCTTGTCGTGCCTGCCTTGCGCCACCACGGTGGCCTTGACGCTGGCGCCGCTGACCCAGGGCGTGCCGACCTTCAGATCGGTGCCATTGCCAACGGCCAGCACCTGATCGAGGACAACTTCCTGGCCGACGTCCGCAGCAATCTGTTCTACCTTGATGTTCTCGCCGGCTGCAACCTTGTACTGTTTGCCGCCGGTTTTTATGACCGCGTACATATCTGACCTTTCTTGAAACCATCGCCACTGCACAGCCCTGCAGGCCGCGCTGTGGCGAAGAACCTTCGATTCTAGCACGAGGATGCTGTCGCTCTACCATGCGCTGCCCGCCGGCCGCGGCCGGCTCTGCAGCAACCGCCGTCCCGCAGCATCGAACCGGCCCGCGCTTCCTATAATCGGGGCTCATTCCTGCCACAGGTTGCCGTGATCGAAGCCCAAGCCACCCCTGACCTTCGCGCCGACCCGCTGGAAGCGGCGATGCAGGAGGTGGATGCGACGATTCGAGCGCGATTGTCCTCGCGTGTCGCGCTGATCGACCAGATTTCCCACTACATCATCAGCGCCGGCGGCAAGCGCATCCGGCCGCGCCTGGTGCTGCTGTTCGCGCAGGCGCTGGGCTTCGAGGGCCGCGAGCGCTACGAACTGGCGGCCATCGTCGAGTTCATCCATACCGCGACCTTGCTGCACGACGATGTCGTGGATGAGTCCTCGATGCGCCGCGGACGCCAGACGGCGAATGCGATGTTCGGCAATGCGGCCAGCGTGCTTGTCGGCGATTTCCTCTACTCCCGCGCCTTTCAGATGATGGTGTCGGTGAACCGCATGCGCGTGCTCGAAGTGCTCGCCGATGCGACCAACGTCATCGCCGAAGGCGAAGTGCTGCAGCTGATGAACATCCACGACGCCGATCTGTCAGTGCCGGACTACCTGCGCGTGATCCGCTTCAAGACGGCCAAGCTGTTCGAAGCCAGCGCCCGCCTGGGAGCGGTTCTGGCGGGGGTCGACCTCGAAACCGAGGAATGCTGCGCCAACTACGGGCGCTCGCTGGGCACGGCCTTCCAGCTCGTCGACGATCTGCTGGACTACGAGGGCGACCCGCACGCGCTGGGCAAGAACGTCGGCGACGATCTGCGCGAAGGCAAGCCCACGCTGCCGCTGCTGATCGCCATGGAGCGCGGCACCGACGCGGAGCGAGAACTGATCCGCCACGCCATCGAACACGGCGAGGTGCAGGGCCTGCCGCAAATCGTCGATGTGGTGCGCCGCACCGGCGCGCTGGATGCGACGCGCGCCGTGGCGCAGCTCGAAGCCGACCAGGCACACAACTGTCTGCGCGTGCTGCCGCCGTCGATGGCCCGCGACGCTCTGCTAGAATTATGCGTTCGGTCGGTGCACCGCTCGTTCTGAGTGCCTGACCGCGAGGCCAGCCCTGGGGCTGGCCCCATCGGGGTGTAGCTTAGCCTGGTAGAGCGCTACGTTCGGGACGTAGAGGCCGGAGGTTCGAATCCTCTCACCCCGACCAGATCTTTGCGGCCCGAGTGCCGACTCACGCATGTTTGCGACACTCTGCGGCCGCGTCGCGCACTGCATGCATGAACGAATGCACGCGCTGCCGCCACTTCGGTTTACAGCGCTGGGGCTATCAGCGATGATGTATCGGATCGTCACGAGGAAACATCCAGCCGATGGCCGTTGACACGCTCGTCGAGTCGCCCCAGTCGGCTCTTTCCGGAGTCGCCCGCGTGCTCGTGCATGCGGGCAAGCTCAGCGCCAAGGCCGCCGAGGACCTCGCCAAGGGAGCCAAGGAACGGCGCAGCAGCTTCGTGTCTGCCGTGGTGGCTGCCGGCGCGGTGCCGCCGGCCGAACTGGCCCACACGCTGTCCACCGCGCTGGCCCTGCCGCTGCTTGACCTGAGTGCCGTGGACCTGACGCGGCTGCCCCGCGGCATCGTCGACCCGAAGCTGGCCACGCAGTACCAGTTGATGGTGCTGGGCAAGCGCGGCAGCCGCCTGTTCATCGGTGCGGCCGACCCCACCGACCAGGAAGCGGTCGAGCGCATCAAGTTCGCCACACAGCTGTCGCCCGAATGGGTGATCGTCGAGTACGACAAGCTGATGCGCATCCTCGAAGCGCAGGGCGCCAACGTCAACGAGGCGATGGAGCAGCTGGCCGGCGGCGACTTCGAGTTCGATGTCACCGACGAGGACACGGCCGCCCAGGAAGGCGCCGAGATCTCGCAGGAAGTGGAAGACGCGCCGGTAGTGCGCTTCCTGCAGAAGATGCTGATCGACGCGATCAACATGCGTGCGTCGGACCTGCACTTCGAACCCTTTGAATACAACTACCGGGTGCGTTTCCGTGTCGACGGCGAACTGCGCGAAATCACCCAGCCGCCGATTGCCATCAAGGACAAGCTGGCCTCGCGCATCAAGGTCATCTCGCGCATGGACATTGCCGAGAAGCGCGTGCCGCAGGATGGGCGGCTGAAGCTGAAGTTCGGCAACAAGGCCATCGACTTTCGCATCAGCA
>Ga0315912_10005890_pt1 | contig 11127 bp, 12 predicted proteins | sample VfabasoilMG_FD_204469 | JGI IMG/M metagenome (GOLD analysis project Ga0315912, IMG submission 204469) | Garden soil microbial communities collected in Santa Monica, California, United States - V. faba soil | ecosystem: Environmental > Terrestrial > Soil > Garden | place: USA: California...
GGCCGGTGGCAACAGTTCGGCCAGCCGCGCGGCGCGCGCCGCGCCTTCGATCTGCGGCAGCACCGGCCACGGATCCCCCAGGCGCAGCACATAGGCCTTGCGCCCGCCGTTGGCAAAGAAGTCGCGCAGCGCCAGGCCCAGGTAGTCGTCGCTGCCTTCACCGGACGCGCCACCGAGCGGACGCGCATGCCAGTCGAACAGCGCATCGAAGCTGGCCCAGGTGTCGATCGGCACCGGCACACCGAGCAGCGCTTGATCGTCGCTGTAGCGCCGAGCACGCAGCCAGTCGCCGATGGCGCGCGGCACGGCGCTGCCGGCGCGGCGCGTGGTCCAGCCGATGAACAGCGCGATGTCGGCACGCGCCGGGTGCGGCGGCTCGACCGCGGGGGTGGACTGAAAGCTCAGGCCGAACATGGGGGTCAGCTGGCTTCGACTTCCAGGCCTTCGGCGCTGAGCACCAGCTCTTCCATCGCCACGTCGCCGCCGCCCTTGGCGGCCAGCGTCGGGCCGGTGTATTTCATCGGGATGACGTTGCGCAGCATCCAGGTCTGCACGGGATTTCGCGCTTCGTCGAGCAGCGTGATCGACACGTTCCTCTGTCCGTTGACGCCGTTGCTGCGCACGTCGCGGATCCACTGCCACACCGATTCGGAGTCGATGACGCCGCGCTTCAGCGTCACGTCGCCCACCTTGTGCACGCCCGGCACCTTGCGCACGTGGTTTTCCCTGTCGTTGCCGTAGCGGTACTCGGCCACCGTGATCTCGGAGCCGATGCCCGAGACATCGGAGAAGCCGCCGAAGATCTCGGAGCCTTCGAAGTTGACGATGAAGTTGAAGGCGCCGTAGGGAACCTGTCTGGCCATGTCGCTTGCTCCTCAGGGGTTCAATCGCGGGAATCGGCGGTCTTCTGGCCGATGCGGAAGATCACGAACTCGGCCGGCTTCAGTGCCGCCACGCCGATCAGGCAGACCAGGCGGCCGTTGTCCAGATCGTTCTGCGTCATCGTCGAGCGGTCGCAGCGCACGAAGTACGCGTCCTCGGCCTTAGATCCGAGCAGCGCGCCGTTGCGCCATTCGTTGTAGAGGAAGGAGGCGATGGTCTCGCGGATGTTGGCCCACAGCCGCTCGCCGTTGGGCTCGAACACCGCCCACTGCGTGCTGCGGTCGATCGAGGCTTCCAGGTAGTTGAAGTAGCGGCGGATGTTCACGTACTTCCACTCGGGGTCGGAGCTGGCGGTGCGCGCGCCCCAGACGCGGTAGCCGCGGCCGGGGAAGAAGCGCAGGCAGTTCACGCCCAGCGGGTTGAGCATCTCCTGCTCGCCGAAGCTGACCTCTCGCTCGAAGCGCAGCGCGCCGCGCACCACCTCGTTGGCCGGCGCCTTGTGCACGCCGCGCTCGATGTCGTTGCGCGCGTAGATGCCGCAGAGGAAGCCCGACGGCGGCAGGGCAATCTCGCGCGGGATGTCGTCGCGCCCCGGGCGTGCGTTCGGGTTGGAGATGACTACCCACGGGTAATACAGCGCCGCGTACTTCGAATCGATGGTCGAACGTGCGTCGCGCGCGGCGCCGGCATTGAGGCCGGCATCGGTGTCGAGCACGGCGATGCGGTACATGCGCCGGCCTTCGGCATGTGCGATCAGCGCGTTGCGGATGGCATCTCGCGCTACGAAGGCGCTGGAGCCGGGCGCGGCGACGATGGCGATGTCGTCGATCTTGGCGAGTGCGGCCAGCGCCGGCACGTAAGCCGCGTCGGTGGGCATGGCGCCGTCGTCGCCGCCGCTCAAGGCGAACGAGCCGCGGCGCCCGGCCAGGCGCGTCGCGGCCGGGTTCTGCGCATCGGGGAACAGCGCGTCCAGCAACTGCCTGCCGTTGACCGCGCTGCCGAGACGCAGCGCATACAGGTTCTCGATCTGGTCGGCGCGGCGGTTCGGCGTGGGCGACATCACCGTGCCGACGAAGCGCGGGTGCGTGCGGTCCAGGCCCAGGTCGTCGATCGCCAGGCTGCCGCCGTCGGCATCGGTGGTGATGACGGCCAGCGTGATCAGCGAGGCGTTGGCCAGCGCCGCCGCCGCGGCGGGCACGGCATCGGCGGCGATGCTGCCGTTGTCGGCCATCGCGAACCAGCCGGCCTCGCGCTTGAGCAGGTAGTTCAGCGGCCCGGCGCCGGTGCGCACCACCGAGCCCGGCGGCGCGCTGTCGAGCACGCGCTGCGGCGCCGGCGCGACGATCTCGCGCGTCTGGATGCCGCGCAGGTGGGGCTGCTCGTTGGTGGGCACGGCGCCGTTGCCGCTGCGCCCGGGAAAGCGTGCGACGAAGCGGATGCGGTTGCTGTCGTCCTCGGCCGGCAGGCCGGCGCCGACGCGCAGGTCGGCGCTGCTGGCGCTGCCGGCGTTGGCACCATTGACCAGATACACACGCGCCACGTACAGCCGCGAGCCGCCTTCGTTGAAATAGGCGCGCACGGCATGCGCCAGGTAGTTGATCGGCCGCGCGTCGGCCGCGCTGGCCACGGCCAGCTGCAGGTCGGCGTAACCGCCGTAGATGCGCTCGAAGTCGGCGTAGCTGGTCAGGATCTCGGGCAATGCCTCGGCACTGGCCACTGGCCCCTTGCGTGTCGGCCCGGCGAAGGCGGTGGTGCTGGTGCCCACGCCTTCGATGGACTTGGCGCGAAACGAGGTCTCTTCGACATAGACACCTGGGGCAAGGTATTCGGGCACGGTGCTTCTCCTAGGGCAGGTCGATGCGCAGCGATTCGGTGCGACCGCTGGCGAGGTTGAGGTTGACGGTCTTGCGCAGCACGTCCGCGCGTAACGCCAGGGTGTCGGGGTCGGGGATCCGGCCCGGCGGCGCAGCCGGGTCGAAGCTGGCCACCAGTTCGGCCGAGACCTCGCGCTGCACCACCACCGCGCCGTCGCCGACGCTGAGCTGGGCAATGCCTGCCGCCACCACCAAGGCCTCGCCGCGCGCGTCGCTGGCGCCGCGGCCGAACAGGCGTCCACCGCCGGGTGCCTGCAGACGCAGCGCGACATGGGCGGCGGGCTGGCCGGCATGGCGCAGGCTGATGCGCAGCACCGCCCAGGTGGGCAGCAGTGAAGCGGCCGGTGCCGGGTCCAGGCGCACGTCCTGCGGCTGGAAGCGCGGCGCGTCGGTACGCGGCAGCTCGATCGCGAAACGGCGCGGCAGGTAGCGGCCCAGCGGGTCGGCGACGCGGGCTTCCAGCGTCAGCGGCGCCAGATCCGGCACGGCATCGAAGGATTCTTCGTAGGCCGCGAATTCGCCGCGGCGCGCGGCGGGTTCGTCGATCTGCATCAGCACGTGCAGCCCGGAGCGGTTGCGCAACCAGCGCGCACCGGCGGCGTGCACGTCGAGCGCGCCGTCGACGGGCTGCGAGGAGGCGGCATCGACGAAGCGCAGCGCCGCCCAGACGCGCCGCACGTCGCCTTCCAGCAGCAGCGCATTCATGCCGGCCTCGCATAGTCGAAGCGGCGCGACAGCACCGGCGCGGCCTCGTCCTCTTCGAGGTCGAGCGTGACGATGCGCGCCACGTAGGGCACGCTGATGCGGTAGGACGGCGTGATCGCCTCCCACAGGCGCATCATGTCCTCGACGCTCATCTCGGCCGGCACCAGCTGCACCACCTCGTCGGCGCGCCAGCCGCCGTTGGCCGACAGCGTGGACGCGTCGAGCACCGGCTCGCGGTGCAGCTCGCGCATCACCCAGGCCAGCACCACCAGCTCGGTGGCGGCGCTGCCGCTCCACACCGACAGCAGCAGGTGCACGTCCAGTGCCAGCGGCCGGTTGCGCCGCCCCGGCGTGGCCAGCGGCGCGGGCCGAACGTTGCGCAGCTGTTCGTTGACGGTGACGCGGTGCGGCCACACGCTGAGCACCGCGCCTTCGCCGCCCAGGTCGGCGAGCAGGCCGCCGCTGCCCACCGCCTGGAAGCTGCAGGCATGCGTGGCCTGCAGCTCGGCCGGGTAGGCGTTGCTTAGGCGCGCAGCCAGCGAATCGGCCAGCGAGATCAGCGCGAAGGGGTTGGCCATGGCTCAGCGCGGCGCAGCGTCGTTGCTGGCTTCGTCACCCGCCACGGGAAGTTCGCCATGCACGGCCTCGAAGCGGCTGATCGCGCCCGACAGCATCAGCAGCAGCGCCTTGGCGTAGGCGGGCGTCATGACGACATTGGTGCGCCGTGCCTGCACGTCCATGCCGTCGAAGGCCTGCGCAAAGCGCAGCAGCACCTCGTAGTGGCCGAAGCCGACCTCGAAGTGGTTGACGTAGTCGAAGCCCAGCGCGTCGGGGTCGATGCCGGCGCGCGCGATGTCGCTGGGGGGGCTGGCCCACGATCTCATGCGCGAAGCCATTGCAGAGTGCGTGCCAGGCGCCGCGCCGCGCCGGAACCCTTGCACATCAAGCACTTGCGTCATGCAGCGCCAACCACTGTCACAGCGTCGATGTGACAACGCAGGCAGGCAAGACGAATGCCCTCAAGCACTTGCGGTGTCGCAGCCGCATGTGACAGCGCACGTGACAGTGGCGGCGCTACGATGGCCGCCCGCACTTCGGAAGACATCGCCATGGCACGCGTCAGCACCTACCTGAACTTTCCCGGCAGCACCGAGCAGGCCTTCGAGTTCTATCGCTCGGTCTTCGGCGGCAGCTTCAACGGCCCGGTCCACCGCATGGGCGAGGCGCCGGCCGCGCCCGGCCAGCCGCCGCTGTCCGAGGCCGACAAGCAGCTGGTGATGCACGTCGAGCTGCCGATCCTGGGCGGGCATGTGCTGATGGGCACCGACGCACCGGAATCGATGGGCTTCAAGCTGGTGGCCGGCAACAACGTGCACATCAACCTGGAGACCGACACGCGCGCGCAGAGCGACCAGCTCTTCGCCGCGCTGTCTGCCGGCGGCACGGTGGAGATGCCGCTGCAGGACATGTTCTGGGGCGCCTACTTCGGCAGCCTGCGCGACCGCTTCGGCGTGCAGTGGATGTTCAACTGCGACAACAAGGGTTGAAGCGTTGCTGCCGCGGCCGCTGCGGCATGCCGGTACACGCCGAAGAGTCTTCAGCCCTGCGCCGCCCGCACCATGCCTTCGATCAGCCGCCGCGCCCCCAGGCCCAGCGGCCGTTCCTTGGACCAGACCACGTCCACGTACAGCGTCATCGCGTTGCTCAAACCCTGCAAAGGCAGCGCGACCAGCCGGCCGCTGTCCAGCTGCTGCTGTACCAGGCTGCGCGGCAGCCAGCCCCAGCCCAGCCCGGCTTCGAGCAGGCTGCTGGCGGCCTCGGGGCTGTCGGTGTGCCAGACGTGCCGGCCGAAGACCACGCGCGGGTCGGCCACGCCGGCGTCGCGGCCGGCGATGACGATCTGGCGCGTGCGCACCAGCTGGGCCTCGCCCAGGCCACCCGGCGCGTCGGCCTCGTGCAGCAGCGCGTGACCCGGCGCGACCACGGCCGCCAGCGTCTCGTTGCCCACCTCGCGGAAGCCCTCGCGCCCGTCCTGCCGGGGCCGCTCGAACACCAGCGCCAGCTGGGCGCGGCCGGTGTGCAGCATGGCCAGCGCATCGGCCTGCGGCGCGACCAGCACCTCCACGTCCAGCAGCGGATATTCGGTCGCCAGTTGCCCGAGCGGCCCGGTCCAGCGCGCCGACAGCAGCTCCGGCGCGATGGCCAGCGTGAGCCGCTTTTCCAGCCCCTGCGTCAGCGCCAGCGCATGAGCGTCCAGCTCGCGCAGCTGCAGCACCAGCTGGCGCGCCTGCGGCTCCAGCGCGCGGGCGGCGGCGGTAGGCCGCGGCTCGCGGCCGCCGCGGTCGAAGAGCTGCAGGCCCAGCTCGGCCTCCAGGTGGCCGATGGCCATGCTGACGGCCGAAGGCACGCGCCCCAGCGCGCGTGCCGCGGCCGAGAAGGAGCCCTGATCCAGCACGGCCAGGAACAGCAGCACGTTGTCGGAGCCGAACACCATGGCCACCAATCTATCAGCACGTCTGACATGAGTTGACTTTTTCTTTCAGCGAAGACGCCATACAGTGCAGCCCATCATGCAAGGCATCCAGCGCAAGATCGTCTACGTCGGCCTGTACGAAGGCTTCGCCATCCTCTTCGCCAGCCTCGGCTTCGCCGCGCTGTCCGGCGCGGGGGCCGGCCCCTCCACGGCGCTGGCCGCAGCCACGTCGGTGGTGGCCGTGGTCTGGAACCTGGTGTTCAACACGGTGTTCGAGGCCTGGGAGTCGCGCCAGACCCAACGCGGGCGTTCGCTGGCGCGGCGCATTGCCCATGCCGTCGGCTTCGAGGGCGGCCTGGCGGCGATCCTGGTGCCGCTGATCGCCTGGTGGTTGGGCATCGGCCTGTGGGAGGCGCTGCTGGTCGACGCCGCGCTGCTACTGTTCTTCCTGGGCTACACCTTCGTCTTCAACTGGAGCTTCGACCGCGTCTTCGGGCTGCCGGCCTCGGCCGCCGGGGCGCGCCCCGTGCCGGCGTAGATCGAGGCCGCTCGGCCGTTGAGGTAGGCCGTCACGCCGAACCCCGCCTGCTCGGGCAGCGGCAGCGGGCCCTGGCAGCACCGATGTCGCAAAGGGGAGGCGCGCTACACCGGCCCGAGGTGCCAGTGCTTCATCTTGCGATACAGCGTCATGCGCGAGCAGTGCAGCAGCGTCGCCGCCTTGCTGCGGTTCCATTCGCAGCGCTCCAGGGCCTGCAGGATGCGCGTGGGCTCGGCGGCATCGCCGGCCTCGGCCGGCGGCAGCGGCAGGTCGGCCGGCTGCAGATCGTTGCTCTCGCAGACGATGCTGGCCGCCTCGACCAGATTGCGCAGCTCGCGCGCATTGCCCGGCCAGTCGTGCCGGCGCAGCCGCTCCAGCGCGTGCGGCGTCAACCGCAGCCGCGGCGCGCGCTGTCGCAGCGCCAGTTGTGCGGCAAAGTGATCGAAGAGCACGGGCACGTCCTCGGGCCGATCGCGCAACGGCAGCAGCTCGACACGGGCGACGTTGAGCCGGTAGTACAGGTCGGCACGGAAGCGCCCGGCGCGCACTGCCTGCTCCAGCCGGCCGTGCGTGGCGGCGACGATGCGGAAGTCCACGCGCCGGCTGCGCAGTGCGCCGATGGGGAAGACCTCGTGCGTTTCCAGCACGCGCAGCAGCTTGGCCTGCGCGGCCAGCGGCATGTCGCCGATCTCGTCGAGGAACAGCGTGCCGCCCTGCGCCAGCGTGACCTTGCCCGGATAGGCCGTGTTCGCGCCGGTGAAGGCACCGCGCTCGTAGCCGAAGAGCTCGCTGTCGAGCAGCGAATCGGGCAGCGCTGCGCAGTTGATCGACACCCGCGGGCCCGCATGGCGCGGGCTCAAGGCATGCAGCGCCTGCGCCACGCATTCCTTGCCGGTGCCGGTCTCGCCGGTGATCAGCACGCTGCAGTCGGCCGCGGCCAGCCTGGGCAAGCGCCGACGCAGCGCCATGATCGACTCGCTCACGCCAACGATGGCCTGCAGTGCCGCAGCGATGGCGTTGTCGCCGTGCGCATCGCGCGTCAGGAGCTGGACCTGTGGGGGCATGTGGGGGCTGATCCGCAGCGCAGCGCTGCGCCGCGGCCAAGGAGCTGGCGAGACTAGGTGCTGCCCCATGGCGGCACCATCCCGCCTGTTAGGGGGGCGTGCAGAATGAGCCTCAGCGACAGTCGCAGGAGGAGCCCCATGAAGCTGTATGTCTCGATCCGCGCACCGAACCCGCGCCGCGTCACGCTGTTCGTCGCCGAGAAGGGCATCGAGGGCATCGAGCGGGTGAACGTGGACCTGGGCACGAAGGAACACTTCACCGAGGCCTACCGCGCCAAGAGCCCGCTGTCGAAGGTGCCGGTGCTGGAGCTGGACGACGGCCGCTGCCTCAGCGAGTCGCGCGCCATCTGCACCTATCTGGAAGGCCTGTACCCGCAACCCAACCTGATGGGCGAGGGCTTCGAGGAACGCGCCTTCATCGAGCGTGCGGACCGGCAGGCCGAGCTGTATTTCTTCGGTGCGGTGGCCAACTGCATCCGCCACACCCACCCGGGGCTGGCGCCGCTGGAAGTTCAGCAGTTCGCCGACTACGGCCAGGCCCAGGGCGACAAGGTGCGCGAGCTGGCGCGCTGGTTCGATGGCGAACTGTCGCGCCAGCCCTACGTGGCCGGCGCGCGCTTCACCATCGCCGACATCACGCTACTGTGCGCGCTGGACTTCGCCTGTGGACTGATGAAGTACCGGCCCGCCGATGACGGGCTGACGCACCTGCAGGCCTGGCGCGAGCGCATGGATCAGCGGCCCGCACTGCGCGGCTGACTCACTTGCGCGATGGCGGCTGCTGCGTGAACAGCTTGGCGGCGCGGCCCTTCAGCTCCAGCAGCTCGCTGGCGGTGACCGAATACTTGCCCGACAGCGCATCGACCTCGACGCGAAACTCCACGTCGCGCCCGGCGTTGGACAGCATGCCGCAGGTGAATTCGTAGTCGGCGTCCAGCGCCGGCAGGCCCTGGCGCTCGACGTCGTAGTCCTGGTACTGAACGCCGCGGATCTCGCCGCTGGCCAGGTCCAGCGTGGCGGTGGACTTGATCACCGACTCGGCCAGCTCGTCGATGATGACGATGGGCAACTGCAGATCCATGACGGGAACCTCGGGCTGTGGCGGCAGCGCATTGTGGCCTGCCCGCTATGATCCGCCGCGCCGTCCCGACTCTCCAACTTGGCCCCATGGCGAAATCACACCCGGTGTCCGCCGTCGCGATCTCGCCCGCCGAGGCGCAGGGTGAACTCGCCAAGGTGGAGTCACTGGGCACCGAGCTGCCGCTGATCCAGCACCTGACCGAGGTCATGCCGGTGCCGGACTTCTTCTTCGGCGGCGGCATGCTGATGCTGATCGTGCTGATCCACGCGACCGGCCTGCGCCTGCTGACCAACCGTTTCGAGAAACGCGTGCAGACTTTCGGCATCCTGCGCAGCACTTGGCGCCCGGACGTGCTGATGGGCTGGGTGGTGTTCCTGATGCTGCTGCTGCACCTGGTCGAGATCTGGGTCTGGGCGGCGGCGCTGGTCTACAGCGGCCTGATCGACAACTGGCGCGCCGCGGGCTTCTTCGCCGCCAACACCTACACCACCGTCGGCTACGGCAACTTCCTGCTGCCCGACGGCTGGCACATGCTGGCGCCGATCATCGCCATCTCCGGGCTGTTCACGCTGGGCTGGACCGGCAGCGTGCTGGTGGAGATCGTGCGCCGCTGCCAGGAGATCAAGACCGCGGCCTACAAGGCCAAGCTGGCACGCGCCCACCCACCGCCGGCCGGCCCGCCCGCCACGCCGGGCGCCTGATCCAGCGGCTCAAGCGCCGGCGATCGCCGCCTGCGCGGCCGCCAGCCGTGCGACCGGCACGCGAAAGGGGCTGCAGCTGACGTAGTCCAGCCCGACACGGTGGAAGAAGGCTACCGAGGCCGGGTCGCCACCGTGTTCGCCGCACACGCCGATCTCGATATCCGGGCGCACCGCGCGGCCCTTGTGCACCGCCATCTCCACCAACAGGCCCACGCCCCTCTGGTCGATGCTGCGGAAAGGGTCGTGCTCGTAGATGCCGCGCTGAAGGTAGCCGGGCAGGAAGCTGCCGGCATCATCGCGCGAGAAGCCCAGGGTCATCTGCGTCAGGTCGTTGGTGCCGAAGCTGAAGAACTCGGCCTGCTTGCCGATGCTGTCGGCCACCAGCGCGGCGCGCGGTGTCTCGATCATCGTGCCCAGCAGGTAGGGCAGCTCTTCGTCCTGTTCGGCGAAGACCTGCGCCGCCACGCTGCGGATGACCTGGGCCTGCGCGTCGAACTCGCGCACCGTACCTACCAGCGGTACCATGATTTCGCAGCGCACGTCCACCCCCTGCGCCTTCATGGCCAAGCCGGCCTCGAAGACGGCGCGCGCCTGCATCTCGGTGATCGCTGGATAGATGATGCCCAGGCGGCAGCCGCGGTGGCCGAGCATGGGGTTGAACTCGGCCAGCTCGTCCACACGCAGCCGGATCCTCGCCAGCGCCACGCCCATGCGTCGCGCCATCACCTGCTGGCCGGCTTCGTCGTGCGGCACGAATTCATGCAGCGGCGGGTCGAGCAGCCGGATCGTCACCGGCAGGCCGTCCATCTCACGGAACAGGCCCTCGAAGTCGCCGCGCTGCATCGGCAGCAGCCGCGCCAGCGCCTTGCGGCGGCCGGCCTCGTCGTCGGCCAGGATCATCTCGCGCATGGCATGGATGCGCTCGCCCTCGAAGAACATGTGTTCGGTGCGGCACAGGCCGATGCCGGTGGCGCCGAAGCGCCGTGCCACCCGCGCTTCGTCGGGCGTGTCGGCATTGGTGCGCACCTGCAGTCGCTTGTACTTGTCGGCCAGGTTCATCAGCTTGCCAAAATCGCCGCCGAGTTCGGCGTCGCCGGTGGCGATGCGGCCGACGAAGACCTCGCCGGTGGAGCCATCGAGCGACAGCCACTCGCCTTCGGCGAAGCGACGCGTGCCGATGCTCATGGTGCGCGCCTTCGGGTCGACATGCACCGCACCGGCGCCCGACACGCAGCACTTGCCCATGCCGCGCGCCACCACCGCCGCATGGCTGGTCATGCCGCCGCGCGCGGTGAGGATGCCCTGTGCCACGCTCATGCCGCGCAGGTCTTCGGGCGAGGTCTCCTGCCGCACCAGGATCACTGACCGGCCCTGCCGAGCCCAGGCATCGGCCTCGTCGGCATGGAAGACGACCTGCCCGCTGGCCGCACCGGGGCTGGCCGGCAGGCCACGCGCGATCACCGACGCCGCGGCCCGCGCCTGCGGGTCGAACACCGGCAGCAGCAGCTCGTTCAGCCGCTCGGGCGCCACGCGCTGCAACGCCGTCTTCTCGTCGATCATGCCCTGCTGCAACATCTCCATGGCGATGCGCACCATCGCCGCGCCGGTGCGCTTGCCGTTGCGCGTCTGCAGCATCCACAGCTGGCCTTCCTGGATGGTGAACTCCAGGTCCTGCATGTCCTTGAAGTGGTTCTCGAGCAGCGTCTCGGCATGCAGCAGCTGGCCGTACAAGTCGGGCATCAGCTCTTCCAGCGACGGGTACTTGGTGCGCCTTTCCTCCTCGCCCACCTGTGCCAGCGCGGCCCAGCG
>Ga0315912_10005891_pt1 | contig 11127 bp, 11 predicted proteins | sample VfabasoilMG_FD_204469 | JGI IMG/M metagenome (GOLD analysis project Ga0315912, IMG submission 204469) | Garden soil microbial communities collected in Santa Monica, California, United States - V. faba soil | ecosystem: Environmental > Terrestrial > Soil > Garden | place: USA: California...
AGCGGACCTTCGACGGCAAGATTCCACTCGAATAGCGCGGCGCTCGCGCGAGGTCGCGGTCGCAGCTGTCCCACGCCCAGTCGTCACCGCTCGGCAGGTGCCTGCTGCCGTATCCGATCCATCCCGAATCGTCGCTTCCTTGCCGAGGTAGAACCCATGTCCGACCTGTCGATGCTGATCAACGGCCTCAAAGTCACGGCTGAACGCAATGCCACCTTCGAACGCCGCAACCCGCTGGACGGCACCGTGGCCACGCGCGCGCCGGCCTGCTCGCCGGCCGACGCGGTGATGGCGGTGGAGGCCGCGGCCGAGGCCTTCAGAACCTGGAGCGAAACCGGCCCCTCCGAACGCCGCGCGCTGCTGCTGAAGGCCGCCGACGCGCTGGAAGCGAAGACGCCCGCCTTCGTCGAGGCCGTGCCGGCCGAGACCGGCGCCACCGGCCTATGGGCCGGTTTTAACGTGATGCTGGCGGCCGGCATGATCCGCGAGGCCGCGGCGCTGACCACGCAGGTGGCCGGCGAGGTCATCCCCTCCGACGTGCCCGGCAGCCTGGCGATGGGCCTGCGCGTGCCGGCCGGCGTGGTGCTGGGCATCGCGCCGTGGAACGCACCCGTCATCCTGGGCGTGCGCGCCATCGCCACGCCGCTGGCCTGCGGCAACACCGTCATCCTGAAGGGCAGCGAGAACTGCCCGCGCACCCACGCGCTGGTCATCGAAGCCTTCGCCGACGCCGGTTTCCCGCCGGGCGTCGTCAACTACCTCACCAACGCACCGGCCGATGCCGGCGCGGTGGTGGAGGCGATGGTCGCGCACCCTGCGGTGCGTAGAGTCAACTTCACCGGCAGCACGCGCGTGGGCCGACTCATCGCCATGACCTGCGCCCGGCACCTGAAGCCGGTGGTGCTGGAGCTGGGCGGCAAGGCGCCGCTGGTGATCCTGGACGATGCCGACCTCGACGACGCCGTCAACGCCGCGGCCTTCGGCTGCTTTGCCAACAGCGGCCAGATCTGCATGAGCACCGAGCGCATCATCGTCGACCAGAAGATCGCCGACGACTTCGTCAAGAAGTTCGCCGCCAAGGCCAGGAATCTTCCGCTGGGCGACCCACGCAAGAGCGAGCCAGTGGTGCTGGGCTCGGTCATCGGCATGAGCACGGTCGAACATTGCAACGCGCTGATCGACGATGCCGTGGCCAAGGGCGCCAAGCTGGTCTGCGGCGGCAAGGCCGATTCCACGTTGATGCCGGCCACCCTGCTGGACCAGGTGACGCCGGCCATGCGCATCTACCGCGAGGAGACCTTCGGCCCGGTGAAATGCATCGTGCGCGTCAAGGGCGTCGAGGAAGCCGTGGCCTGCGCCAACGACAACGAATACGGCCTGAGCGCGGCGGTCTTCGGCCGCGACCTGGCGCGCGCCTTCCAGGTGGCACGCAAGATCGATTCGGGCATCTGCCACGTCAACGGCCCCACCGTGCACGACGAGGCGCAGATGCCTTTCGGCGGCGTCAAGGGCTCGGGCATCGGCCGCTTCGGCGGCAAGGCCGGCATCGCCGAGTTCACCGAGCTGCGCTGGATCACGATGCAGACGCAACCCAGGCATTATCCGTTCTGAGGCGGCGCGGCAAACCGGCCGGCAGCACAGCCAGCTGCGCGGGTGTCGCCTTCCTGGGCCACGGCATGGCCTGCAGCACGCGCGCCGCGAAGGCCTCCTGCGGCTCGTCGAAGACATGGAAGCCCGACACGCCGGGGTGCCGCGCCAGCAGCGGCGCCAGCGCCTGGCCCAGGCGAGTGTTGTCGGTGCCGGTCAGCGCCTGTGATGGCGCGCGCTGCACGGCCGGCCGCGGGCCGGCGCAGCCGCCGACCAGCAGCAGCAGCGCCGACAGCGCCAGCACCCGCGCGCGGCGGCAGGCGATGGCGGTCACGGGTGCGGGCAACATCGGTCGGGTCGGCGACCACCCTTGTGCGGCAGCTCACCGGCCCGGCCCGGTCAGTCGAGGCGGACCACCTTGTGCATCGGCGCGCGCGCCACGTGCTCGCGCGCGGTCTGGCGCACCTCGTCGAGCAGCGCGCGCGCGTCCCAGTCCACCGGCCAGCCCTGCCACAGCCGCAGCTTGCCCCGCACGTGCACCGACTCGATCTGCGCGCGCGAGGCCAGGCGCACCAGCTCCCAGCGCAGCTCCCACGACGGCGTCATCTCCGGCACGTCCAGGTCGAGCAGCAGGAAGTCGGCCGCGCGGCCCACGGCCACCTGGCCGGTCTGCAACCGCGCAGCATCGGCGCCACCGCGTGTCGCCATGTCCAGCCACAGCCGGCCACCGCCGCAGACCGAATCACCGCTGGCCAGGCCAAAGGCCAGGCGCTGGTTCGACTCGGCCGCGTCCATCATGCGGAAGCCGTCGCTGCGTGTGCCGTCGGTGCCAAGACCCAAGCGCACGCCGAGCGCGGCCAGCAGTTCGCTGGGCGCTACTGCATTGCCCTTCCAGGGGCTGGCCACCGGGTTGATGGCCACCGCGCTGCCGCTGTCGCGCAGCAGCAGCATCTCGTCCGGCGCCAGCATCGTGCAGTGCGCCAGCAGCGCCTGCGGGCCCAACGCGCCGGCCGCGTGCAAATGCTGCAGCGGACGTTGCCCGCGCGCCACCAGCGAGCGTTCCACCGAGGCCAGGTGCTCGTTGACATGCACCTGGAACGCGACACCGGCCTCGGCGCACAGCCTCGATGCAGCATGCAGCATCGCAGCGGTGGCCGCCTCGGGGATCGACACCGCCAGCGACGGATGCAGCAGCGGCTTGCCTTGCGCGAGGAAGCGCCCGGCCTCGGCCAGCAGTTCCGCATGGCGCGAGCCGTCGTCGTTGCAGATCTTCGCCAGCACGCAGCGCACCCCCGCCTCCTGCGTCGCGGCCGCCACCGCTTCCAGCCCGACGCTGGCGCGCGTGCCGGCATCGCAGACGGTGGTGAAGCCGCCGCGCAGCGCCTCCAGCGCCGCCAGCTTGGCGCTCAGGTACAGGCCGTGCGGATCGAGGCTGCTTTCCAGCGGCACCCAGATGCGGCGGAAGATCTCCGACGGCTCGCCGAAGGCCAGCGCCTTGCCGAAGCTCTGCGTCAGATGGTGGTGCGCGTCGACGAAGCCGGGCATCAGCAGCCGTTGTGGCAGCGCCACCGGCCGCAACTGTGGATGCCGCGCCGCCACCTCGCCCAGCGGGCCGATATCGGCGAAGATGCCGTCGCGCACGACGACGCCCAGCCCCTGCGCCGGCCCTTCGGGCAGCAGCGTCCGTTCCGGTGCCAGCAGCAATTCCGTTGCGGCCAGTGCCGCCTGTCTCGTGTCGTCTTGCATCAGTGCTTCCCCTTTTTACAGATACGCCAGGCCGGTGGCGATCAGCGCCAGCGCCACCGCCTGGCGCAGCCGCTGCACCGGCACGCACCGCGCCAGCCGGCGCCCGGCCGTCCAGCCGATCAGCACCAGCACACCGATGCCCAGGCCCAGCGCCCAGTCCAGCCGCCCGGCGGCGAAGTTCACCGCGGTGGCCGACAGCGCCACCGGCAATTGCACCCGCTGCGCCAGGTCCACCGCGGTGACGGCGGACAGCCCCAGCAAGGCCAGCAGCGGCAGCAGCACCACCGGCCCGCCGGTGCCGGACCAGGCCGACAGGCAGCCGACGACCAGGCCCAGCGCCAGCAGCAGCAGGGCCGGCAGCGGGCGCTCGCGCTGGCCGGCGCGGCCGATCAGCGCGTACAGGCCCGAGCCGAGCGCGATCAGCCCGACCGCGAGGCGCACGCCGCCGGCCGGCAGCCAGGCCAGCGTCAGCGCGCCAAGCGCCGCACCAGCCAGCGCGCTGCCGTCCAGTGCCAGGCTGCCGCCACCCGCGCGCCGCGGCGCCAGCCACAAGGCGGCCGCGCCGGTGAACGCAAAACCCAGGCTGGCGGCCGCCACCGCACGCTGTGGCTCCACCTGCGCGAGCGCACCGAGCACCGGCACCACCAGCACGCCGCCGATGCTGGTGGCGCCGATGGCCAGGCCGGCCAGCAGCACCCCGAGTGCGGCCAACAGCAACATTTCAGTTGCACCCGCCTGTTCGAGCGAGCGCCGCGGATCCGGCTTTGCCGGTCCGCCAGCGGTGCCCCCTCGAGGGGACGCGCGAAGCGCGTAGGAGGTGGGTCATCTACTCCGCCTTGATGTTGTTGGCGGCAACCACCGCGGCCAGCGCCTTGCGCTCCTTCGCCAGATAGGCGCCGAAATCGGCCGGCGTCATCTGCATCGGCTTCATGCCGCCGTCGGCCAGCTGCTTCAGCACGGCCGGATCGGCCAGCAGCGCGGCCACTTCCTTGTTCAGCCGCGCGACGATCGCCGGATCCAGGCCGGCCGGGCCGAGCAGGCCCATCCACGACTCGACGTCCAGCGTCGCCAGCTCGCGCGTTTCCGACAGGCTGGGCACGCCGGGCAGCGCGTCGCTGCGCGCCTTGGAGGTGACGCCGTAGGCCTTGACCTTGCCCTCCTTGACCATGCCCTGCACCAGCGCCACCGGCAGCACCGCCAGGTCCACCTGCCCGCCGGCGACGTCGGTCAGCACCTGCGGGCCGGACTTGTAGGGCACGTGCAGGAGGTCGACGCCGGCGGTGGCGGTGATCAGCGCCGCGGTGACGTGCAGCGAGGTGCCGAAACCGTCGGTGCCGTAGGTGAGTTTGCCCGGCTGTTGGCGCGCCAGCGCCAGCAGTTCGGCGGTGCCGGCCGCCGGCAGGCCGGGCTTGCCGACCAGCACGAAGGGCGACACCGCCACCGGCGCGATCGGCGCCAGTTCCTTCAGCGCGTCGTAGCGCACCTGCGACGGCGCGACCAGCGGCGCTACGTTGATCGGGCTGGCCACCGCGAACAGCAGCGTGTAGCCGTCGGGCCTGGCCTTGGCCACGCGCTGCGTACCGATGGTGCCCGAGGCGCCGGGCACGTTCTCGATGATCACCTGCTGGCCCAGGCGCTCGGCCAGTTTCGGCATGGCGATGCGCGCGGCGGCATCGACGCCGCCGCCGGCGCCGAAGGGCACGACCACGGTCACCGGCTTGTCGGGCCAGGCGCTCTGCGCCGGCGCCGCCAGCGGCAGCGCCGCGGCCAGCACGAGGGTGAGAAGCGGCTTGTTCATCGGGACCTCCTGTCGATGAATCGGGTTGCGATGGGCGCCAATCTAGGCCCGATCCGGCGTCAGGCATAGCTGAATGATTCTTCCAACCCGTTAGAGAAAATCGTACAGTCCGCGGATGCGGCCCATCTCCCAGTCCTTCCGCTGCCTGGACGCGGTGGCGCGCCGCGGCTCGGTGCGCAAGGCGGCCGAGGCACTGCACCTCACCGCCGCCGCGGTGCACCAGCAGATCCTGAACTTCGAGGACCAGGTGGGCACGCCGCTGTTCGACCGGCTGCCGCGCGGCATGAAGCTCACCGCCGCCGGCGAGATCGTGCTGGCTTCGGTGCGGCGCGCGCAGCGCGACTACGAGCAGGCGCTGGCACAGGTCGAGGCGCTGCGCACGCTGCGGCGCGGCCACGTCAGTCTGGGCGTGCCGCATGCCAGTGCCGAGGGGCTGATGCCGCGCGTGATGCGCTCGATGCTGGCCGAATACCCCGGCATCAGCTTCGACGTGCACACCGGCAACGGCGAGGCGCTGCTGCGCGCGGTGGCCGGCGGCGAGGTGGATATCGCCTTTTGCCTGCAGCGCATGGCGCCCCCCGGCGTGGAGCAGATCCGCGCCTGGCCGCAGCAACTGGGCGCGGTTATGGCGCCCGACCATCCGCTGGCGCAGCACACTGGCAAGCTGCGGCTGCGCGACTGCCTGACGCATCCGCTGGTGCTGCCGGCACCGGACATGGAACTGCGCGGCATGGTCGAGCGCATCGCCAGCCGCGAACGCCGGCTGCTCAAGCCGGCGGTGCAGACCACCTCGGTGGCGATGGTGCGCACGCTGGCGGCCGAGGCCGGGCTGGTGGGCCTGCTGGTGCAGGAGAACGTGTTCCAGGACGTGGCCGGCGGGCGCCTGTGCTGGCTGCCGCTGGCCGACGCCGAAGCGCAGTCGGCGACCGGGCTGTACCAGCGCGTGGGCCAGCGCGCCGCCGTGGCCACCGGCGTGTTCGTGCAGTTCCTGGACCGCGCGTTCAACGAGTGGGTGCAGTTGCAGTGAGGGTGAGATGAAGAACGCGCTGCCGCTCGCCGAGGCGTACGCGCTGCTGGAGCCAGGACCGGTGCTGCTGCTCACCACGGCCCACCGCAACTGCCGCAACGTCATGACGATGTCGTGGCACTCGATGCTGGAGTTCGAGCCGCCGCTCGTCGGCGGCGTCGTCGCGCAGGGCAGCCTGTCGCACAAGCTGCTGCGCGCCAGCGGCGACTGCGTGCTCAACATTCCCACCGAAGCCATGGCCGACAAGGTGGTCGGCTGCGGCAACACCCACGGCGCCGATCTCGACAAGTTCGGCCGCTTCGCGTTGGCCACGAGCCCCGCGCAGCAGGTGGCCGCGCCGCTGCTCGACGCCTGCTACGCCAGCCTGGAGTGCAAGCTCGTCGATACCGGCATGGTGCGCAAGTACGGATTCTTCGTGCTGCAAGTGGTCGCCGCCTGGGCCGACCCGAAGGTGAAGAACCCGCGCACGCTGCACCACCGCGGCTGGGGCGCGTTCATGGTCGCCGGCAGGACGATCCGGCTGCCGTCGAAGATGCGTTGAACGGCGGCTACGCCACCCAGCCGCCGCACACCGGGAACACCTGGCCGACGAAACAGGCCGCCGCATCGCTGGCCAAGTAGGCGGCGAACAGCGCGTCCTCGTCGCCGGACACCAGCCGGCCCAGCGGCACCTCGCGCTTCAGCCGTTCCTGGAAGGCCGGGTTGGCCTGCACCTCCGGCGGAAAGTAGGTGGGGTTGTCGACGAAGTTTTGCGCGATGGCGTTGAGCTGCACGTTCTGCCGCGCCAGCTCCACACCGGCGGCGCGCACCCATCCGAGCTGTGCGCCGCGCGCGGCGCTGTAGCTCGAGCTGCGCCTTTGCCCACGCAATGCCGCGGCACTGCCGATGACGACGATGCGCCCGCCGCCGCGTGCCGCGAATTGCGGCAGCACAGCGCGCGCCAGCCGCGGCAGCGGATCGACCATGTGCGCGAACACGCGGCGCCATTCGTCGTCGTCGACCGCGGCCACCGCGGTGCTGGGCGCCGGCAGCGCCAGGTGCGCGATCAGCACGTCGATGGCGCCGGCCTCGGCCACCATGCGCGTGGCCAGGCCGGCGTCGTCGCCCAACGGCCGCGCATCGGCGATCACCGTGGCGCCGAGCGCGCCGAACACGCGCAGCAACGCCGGGCCCATGAAGTCCTGCGCCTGCGTGATCAGCACGCGCTTGCCCTGCAGGTCGACCAGCTTCATGGTCAACGCATGCCGATGTGCACGTCGCCGAACAAGCCGTTCATGCCGCGCGGCTGCGAGCGCCAGTACTGTGGCGGCGCCTCGACCTGTGCGCCCAGCCGGGCGGCGGCATGCCAGGGCCAGCGCGGGTCGAACAGCACGCCGCGCGCCAGCGCCACCAGGTCGGCCTGACCGTCGGCGACGATGGCCTCGGCCTGCTCCGGTTCGGTGATCAGCCCGACGGCGATGGTCGGTACGCCGGTGTCGCGCTTCAGCTGCTCGGCCAGGCCCACCTGGTAGCCGGGGCCGATCGGGATCTTCTGCTGCTGCGACACGCCGCCGCTGGATACGTGCAGGAAATCCAGGCCGCGCGCCTGCAAGGCCTGCACGAACGCGCGGCTCTGCGCCAGGTCCCAGCCGCCGTCGACCCAGTCGGTGGCCGACAGGCGCACGCCCACCGGCATGGCTGCCGGCACCGCGGCACGCACCGCCTCGAACACCTGCAAGGGGAAGCGCATGCGGTTGGCAAGCGATCCGCCGTAGGCGTCGGTGCGCACATTCGACAGCGGCGACAGGAACTGGTGCAGCAGATAGCCGTGCGCCCCATGCAGCTCGATCGCGTCCAGCCCGAGCCGGTGCGCGCGTTTCGCGGCATCGGCGAAGGCGGCGACGATGCGCTGCAGGCCGGCCTCGTCCAGCGCCTGCGGCGGCGCCTCGCCCTCCAGGTGCGGCAACGCCGACGGCGCCAGCGGCCGCCAGCCGCCGTCGGCCGGCGCGATCAGCTGGCCGCCCTGCCAGGGCACGTGGCTCGAGGCCTTGCGTCCGGCATGGCCGAGCTGGATGGCGATCGGCATGCGCGAATGCGCGCGCACGGCCTGCAGCGCGCGCTGCAGCGCGGCCTCGGTCGCGTCGGACCACAGCCCCAGGCAGCCATGGGTGATGCGGCCGACCGCTTCCACCGCGGTGGCTTCGATGATCAGCAGCGCCGCGCCCGACAGCGCCAGATGGCCCAGGTGCACCAGGTGCCAGTCGGTGGCCGCGCCGTCGACCGCGCTGTACTGGCACATCGGCGCAATGATGATGCGGTTCTTCAGCTGCAACGGGCCGATGGTGAAGGGGGAGAACAGATGGCTCATGGTTTAAGGTAGCGGCCCGACGGGGCGATGGCCCTGCAGCCTACAACACAGGAGCAAGACATGTATCGACCCTTTGACTTGAGCGGCCGCGGCGCGGTCATCACCGGCGGCAACGGCGGCATCGGCCTGGGCATGGCGCGCGCGCTGCTGGCCGCCGGCGCCAAGGTGGCGATTTGGGGCTCGAACCCCGACAAGACCGAACGCGCCCGCGCGCAGCTGGCCAAGGAATGCGGCGATGCCACGCGCGTATTTGCCTTCGTCTGCGATGTCGGCGACGAGGCGCAGGTCGACGGCAGCTTCGCCGCAACGGTGGCGGTGCTGGGCCGCGTCGATGCCTGCTTCGCCAACGCCGGCGTGTCGAGCAAGGGCACGCTGATGACGGAGATGAGCCTGGAGGAATTCCGCCGCGTGCAGCGCATCAACGTCGAAGGCGTGTTCCTGACATTCCGCGCCGCGGCGCGGCACATGGCGGCGCACGGCCAGGGCGGCGCACTGGTGGCCACGGCCAGCACCGCGGCGGTCGAGGGCGCGGCGCGCAACAGCCACTACGGCGCGTCCAAGGGCGCCGTGACGGCCTACGTGCGGGCGCTGGCGGTGGAGCTGGCGCGGCACAAGATCCGCGTCAACTCGATCCTGCCCGGCTGGATCGTCACCGACATGACCGAGCGTTCGGTGAACAACCCGAAGTTCGCCGATGCGGTGCTGCCGCGCATCCCTGCGCGCCGCTGGGGCGAGATCGACGATTTCGGCGGCATCGCGGTCTACCTGGCCAGCAGCGCCGCGGCCTACACCACCGGCGAGCAGTTCATCATCGACGGCGGCTACACCAAGTTCTGAGATCAGTCACCGGAACATCGGCAGCGCGTCGATGCGCGATTCGATCGCCGCGAGCAGACGCTGGTAGCCCGCGCCGCCGACACCGCCGTAGCGGGCGGTGAACTCTGCTTCCGGCAGGTGCTCCGGCAGGTCGCTGGCCGGCGGCAGCAGATCGGCGTCGCTCAACCCCGCGGCGACACGCTGCTGCAGCCGCGTCGCATCGCCCACGGCCAGTTCGCCGAAGCGCGTGCCCGCGCGGTCGGCCGCCAGATCGTTGAAGCTGAAGCCGCTGCCGCCGCGACGTGCATCGGCGAGCTCCTTCCACAGCCCGACCGCGTCGGCCAGCGGCGTGCCGGCCTCCGCGGCGATGACCGCCGAGACCAGAAAATGCAGCGCGAAGTCCGCGCGCTGCCGCAGCGTGACGAATGCGGGCCGTGGCGTCGGCCACTGGTAGGCCGCCGGCACCAGCATGCCCAGCGGCCGATGGTTGGCGTAGAAGGTCAGCGTCAGCAACGCAGCGCGGTTTTCCGCAGCCGCGTTGCCGCCGGCTGCGCTGCGCTGCGCCGCCAGAGCAAACAGCGGCGGCAGCAGCGTCGCCACCGACCGGGTCTGGCCCCGCATGTCCTGCGTCAACAGCGCCAGCCGCTCATGGTAGGCACGCAGCCGCTGCTGTTCCGCCGGTGCGACGAGCGCCGCACGCAGCCGCGACACGGTCTCGGGGTCGATGCGATAGCTCACCGACAGGCTGCCGCCACCCAGGGCCACGCGCTCGATCCAGTGCATGGCCAGCAAGGCGTCGGGCTGCAGACCGCGCCGCGCCGCGAAGGCACGCAGCAGCGGCATGGCCAGCGCCTCGGGCAGCGGCAGGCGGCCGACGCGCAGGCGCTCGACTTCTGGAACGACCGCGCTCTGGCGCAGCACCAGGTCGATGTTGAACCAGTGTCCCCGCGGCGCCGCGACGCTGGCCTGCAGCAGCAGCCGGCCCGGCTGCAGCCGAACCCGCGTGTCCGCGCCCAGCCAACGGCGCGCCGCATGCTGGACCAGCAGATCGACGTCGCTCTCAGACAACGACAGCGAGCGCAGCTGCCCGGGCGGCGAGCGTCGCGGGTCGTGCCGCCGCAGCATGCCCACGGCACGGTCGACATCGGCCGGCGAAACCTGGTCGCGGCGCGGCACTCGCGGCTGGCTTTCGACGGCGAGGGCCAGCGCGAGAACGGCCAGCAGCACCAACCCGAGCAGGGTTGCGGCCAGCCATGTCGCAAGCTTTCGCATGGGCAGGGCTCAGCCTGCGCCGAACAACGCGGCATGCTGCTCGCGCAGTTGCCGCTTCAGCAGCTTGCCGCTCGGATTCTTCGGCAACGACTCGACGAAGACCACGCCCTTCGGCACCTTGAAACCGGCCATGTGGGCATTGCAATGCGCCAGCACCGCGGCCTCGCTCAGCGTCTGGCCGGCCTTGAGCACGATCACCGCCACCACCGCCTCCACCCAGCGCGGGTGGTGGATGCCCACCACCGCCACCTCCGACACCTGCGGCAGCCTATAGATGCTTTCCTCCACCTCGCGGCTGGCGACGTTCTCGCCGCCGGTCTTGATCATGTCCTTCTTGCGGTCGACCACGGTGATGTAGCCCTCGTCGTCGATCACCGCCAGGTCGCCGCTGTGGAACCAGCCGCCCTCGAAGGCCGCGGCCGTGCGCTCGTCGTCGTGGAAGTAGCCCTGCATCACGTGCGGCGAGCGGTGCACGATCTCGCCCACTTCGCCGGGTTGGACATCGCGCATCGCGTCGTCGACCACTCGGGTCTG
>Ga0315912_10005892_pt1 | contig 11127 bp, 8 predicted proteins | sample VfabasoilMG_FD_204469 | JGI IMG/M metagenome (GOLD analysis project Ga0315912, IMG submission 204469) | Garden soil microbial communities collected in Santa Monica, California, United States - V. faba soil | ecosystem: Environmental > Terrestrial > Soil > Garden | place: USA: California...
GATTCGGTTCGACGACAGTGAAGGAATATTACATTATGGATGGATCCGATGCTCTGTGGTTGATGATTATATATTAATTATAAAGGATTATGCCTGGGAGGCTGCGCCGGAGCAGCCCATTGAAACGGGGTTTTATTTTACTGCTGAATGGACATTCATAACAGATGGCGGTGTTTCAGGAAACGGCAATGATCTCCATTTTGGCTTTAATTCCCCGGCTAGTGAGTTATATATTTCAACATACAGGGTCATATGTGTGAAGGATGATGCTGTTGATGATTTCACAATGGATGATGTCGACTTGCTTTCAGCCGATCAATATATAGAAATACCTGCTGATGGAAGTGAAGAGTACATTTCCTCATTTAATACGTTTTCAAGAGACAGTGATGGTGATTTAATTGTAAACGAACAGCCATACCGGCTATTCATTTTACAAAAAATGGATGTCGGTTTAGCCGATACACTTTTGCTGCCTTCTCCATCATGTATATTATCGGATTCAGCAGCACAAGCATCGATCACTTTAAATGATCTTTATGATAACGGGACAGGCGCTGATATAAAACTAAACTTCACATCACCTGCAAATAAAAACGGTATTCTTGAATATCGGGTAATGCTGGTAAAGGAAGACAGCCTTGCAACCTTTTCTGTAGAGAAGGCAATGAATGTGCTGCCGGAAAATTATTTCCTATTGTCCCCAATAACCGACTCAACTTCATTTATTGCAGGGGCATCGGCTCATGATACAGACGGCGAACTTATCTCGCTTGGTAAATATGGAGCCATTGTTTTAAGCGTGGCCGATGGTATTGCAGTTTCCCATCACACATTATCGCCACCCACAACTATTGAGACAATCGAAATAGCAACACCTCCTGTGACGAAAATATTGCTGGAGGATATCAGTGAGTTTGGAGACGGAAGGGATATACGGATTTCATTTCCACATATTGTTCCTGAACAAACAATTGACCAGTACAGGATATTTATCATGAACGTTGCCGATGCTTTTGATTTTGATCTGGATGCCGCATACGCAGTTGACCCCGATAATTATATCACTCTTACCCCAACAGGAAATGATATCATGGTTGAAGGTGAATCGGGTACTACCGATATCAACGGCGAACTGATCACATGGGGTGTGCCTTATTTTGTTTATGTGGTATGTATCGCATCGCAATATGGGATCAATGATACATTGTCGGCTCCCTCAAATGAACTCGTAATTAATTTCCCCGCTACAGAATCTGTCAATGACCCGGGCAGTGAAGGTATTACAGCTTTTTCTTCAGGTGGACAGGTGCATATCAATTTCGACAGAGCCCCAGGTACGTCATCGTTGTTTATGCTATATGATTATGTCGGTAGGAAGACATTTGAAGCCACACTCAGCGAACAACATACTGTGTTCGATATCGACATTCCGTCAGGAACCTACCTTGCCGTTATCCGATACGGTGATAAAACCTTGTCCTGCCCGCTCCTCATATCAAAATAAAGACATGTTTTAGAATTAAATATCCCCGATGGAATTTATATTGTAACTTTATATGCCCCCGGAAACAATGTTACTCGTAAGTTGTTTTTTGGAAAATAAAGTATGACAAAACATCGACTCAGGCAACTGAAACACTATTCCTCATTATCGGCATCTTTTTTATTTCTTACAAACACCGCAAACACACAGATCATTTATCATGATATCGATCCTGACGGGGTCGCATATCTCGACGAATATTTTCTCGACCTCGATGGCGACGACATCGCCGATTTCAAAGTCATATTTACAGTTGATCCGTTTCCCGGCTTCCTGCCCGATGCCACAAAGATCAGGATCAACCCACTCGGCTCCAACGAAGTGGCTTATGCGATTCAGACCATGCCTGTTACATTTTCAGGTACGCCGTCAGCAACATTGCCATCAGGCGCCACACAACTTTATTTTTCAGTAGCGCCGGTATTCAATGAGGGCGATACAATCGATGCCGGTTTAAATTTCCATTCCGATATTGCCCGTTTATATGATCGTGTATTTTTTTATGTCCATAGCAGCCTCAACTACGAAACATTTTTACCCGGCTACTGGATGGGCGAGACAGATAAATTTGCCGGTATCCGATTTTATTTCGACGGGGCATTTCATTACGGATGGATAAGGTTGAGTTTGAACGAAAGCGGGGTTACCATTCATGACTATGCCTATGAATCAACACCCGATACACCCATACAAACACAACTCGTAAATTATTCCACAAGCTGGTTATTTGCGCAAGATGCTGGTATTACCGGAACCGGCGCTGATCTGCAATTTAGTTTTACCGCTGCCGGAGATGAAACAGATATACTTGCCTATAGGGTGATCTGTGTAAAGCAGGGAATGGTGGATGAACTCACCCTCAGTGCTGCAGCATTATTATCACCTGATCAGTACATCGAAATAATCCCGGATGGCAGCGAAACATATACAACATTTTTTACCGGAACATCGCTGGACAGTGAGGGCGATATGATCACTTCAGACCAGCCTTACCGATTATTAATTTTAAATGTGATGGACCCGGCAACAGGGTTTGAAAATATTATTTCACTCACATCGGAGTCGGTACTATTGACCGATACAGTTGACGCTGCCGCTGATGTGGTATTGGGTGATATTGCGGATAATGGCAATGGCAGTGATCTGCAGGTGAACTTCACCGCACCTGATAATATCCAGGGCATTGCTGAATATAGAGTGATGATCGTAAAACGTGACAGCGCTGAGACATTTGATTTATTGGATGCAGAAGCGGTAACTGCCGGAAATTATATTTCTGTTGCACCGGGACTCGCAGAAAATGAAATCATATTTAATGTTTTGTCCACCGATGTCGATGGCGATTTAATTCAGCCTGCCAAATATCAAAGTTTTGTACTGAGCATGGCAGATGGTATTGTGGCAACACAAAACTTATTATCCGAACCATCATTATCCGTAACAGTGGAAATACCCACACCTCCGGTGAGCTCGATCTTGTTTGAAGATGTTGCAGAATTTGGTGATGGAAGGGATATCCGAATCTCATTTCCGCATATCATACCTGAACAAACAATTGACCGTTACAGGATATTTATCATGAACTCCGCCGATGCTTTTGATTTTGACCTCGACGCTGCATTTGCCGTTGACCCGGATAATTATATCACACTTGCGCCAACAGGAAACGATATTATTATCGAAGGTGAATCCGGCACCACCGATATCAATGGAGCCCTGCTTAGCTGGGGTGTGCCTTATTTTGTTTATGTGGTATGTATCGCATCGCAATATGGGATCAACGATACGTTATCGGCTCCGTCGAATGAGCTTATCATTAATTTCCCTTCAACAGAATCTGTTGAAGACCTGAACCGGGAGGGCATTACTGTTTTTTCTGCCGGTGAGCAGGTGCATATCACCTTCGCCACAGTTCCCGATAAGTCAGCTCTGTTTATGCTCCGCGATAATGCCGGCAGAAAAGTATTTGAATCAGGGATCAATGAACAACATACCGTGTTCAATGTCGATCTGCCTGCAGGAACCTACCTGGCCACCGTCCTATCGGGTGACAAGCTCTTATCCTGCCCGCTGTTTATTTCAAAATGACCGCCCGAATGTACGGTAACTGCCGCTGCTTCAAACATGCATTAAACTATACAACCCTGCTGCGGGATGTTGACTGTTAGCCGTATCGCCGGTGAAAATCACGGCAGCATTTTTGTTAATTTGCAGTTCCCTTCATGTCAAAACACCTAATAAACCAGCCACGAAAAGCGTTTATCCCATATCGACCAGCCACGGCTCACCAATGAAACAACTGCTTTGCATTCTTTTTTCCATCCTGTCGATCACCGGATATGGCCAGGCCAAAACAACGGGCAGCACAAAACGTATCCTCATCCTGCTCGATGGCAGTGGCAGTATGGTGGATCCATGGCAGAACACCAATAAATGGGAAGTGGCAAAAAAGCTGGTGGCTAAAACCATCGACAGTATCCAAAAAAGCGACCCCGGTGTGGAGATCGGCCTGCGTGTTTTCGGCCATCAATATCCAAGGGCCGTTCACGATTGTAAGGACTCCAAACTCGAAGTACCCATCACAAAAAATTCGGCGCAATCCATAACTGCAGCAATGAGCAGGATCACCCCACAGGGATATACCCCTATCGCCTATTCTTTATTTTTAGCAGCAGGTGATTTTATTTCTTCCGAAGGCACCAATAATATCATCTTAATTACGGACGGTATCGAAAACTGCGAAGGGGATCCCTGCGCCAGCTCACAGATATTACGGGATAAACGTATCACACTCAAACCATTTATTATTGGCGTAGGCCTCAATGAAAGCGATAAAAAAACATTCGACTGTGTGGGCAGCTTTTATGATGCCAGCGACGAAAAAACATTCAGCAATGCCATGAGTATCGTCATCTCCCAGGCATTGAATATCACTACTACACAAATCAACCTGATCGATGCATTTGGATTGCCCATTGAAACAAACCTTGAGATGACATTGTATGATGCATTCTCTGGTGAGGTGCGTTATAATTTTATCCATACCACCGACGAAAAAAATCAACCCGACACACTCTATCTCAACCCGGTGGGAAAATATAATATCGTTGTCCATTCAACCCCGCCTGTTGAAATAAAAGATGTGGAGCTGGTGCCGGGCAAACATAATATTGTGGGTATTGATGTGCCCACCGGTACGTTGATGCTTACTGAAACAGGTAACAGCTCATTCAGCGAAAAACAATGTGTGGTCAGAAACACCACAACGGGTGAGATCATTTATGTACAGAATTTCAATACAAAACATAAATACATCACGGGTAAATACGATATTGAGATACTTACACTTCCCCGTGTGTATTATTACGACTACGAAATAAGAGGCGGTACAGATAACAAGATCGCTGTGGATGTACCCGGTACACTGAATATTTATTCAACGGAGAATATCATCTACAGCATCTACAGCGTGAAAGAAAATAAATACGAAAAAATTTATGAGGCCACCATTACATCGGGCAACGAAAATATCCAGTTGTTGCCGGGTGAATACCAGGTGATATCGAGATCGAATATTAAAAAAGCCGCTGCCAGTACCAAAGAAAATAAAGTGACCATTAAAAGCAGTAAAACATCTTTTATAAAACTATAACCGGCGATGTATAACTACAGCATATATCAGCTTTTCAAATGGTGCGCAGTTGCCGGCATGATGATATTATCGTTGTCCTTGCATGCACAACAGGAAAAACCATTACGGGTTTTATTTGTTGTGGATGCATCGAGAAGTATGCTTTCGAGCTGGGACCGTTCGACACGGTTTTTTACAGCCAAAGAGGTGGTGGAAAAAATAACCGACAGTCTCGATCATATGGCCAATGTGCAAATGGGACTGCGCATCTATGGTCATCAAAGTCCGCAACCGATGAACGACTGCGAGGATTCGAAAATGGAAGTGCTGTTTAAAACAGCCAATGCCGACGCTATACAGGATAAATTGGACGTGATCAGGCCACAGGGTGTTACACCGATCGCTTATTCACTCGAACAATCCATCGACGATTTTGGCGTAAATGCAAAAAATTATAATAATGTCGTAGTGTTGGTGAGCGATGGTTTCGAGTCGTGCGGGCTCAACCCCTGTGAAGTGGTATTGCGGATGAGAAATGCGGGTGTGATCACAAAATCCTATGTGATCGGTATAGGTATCAATGAAACAGATTATCACCAGTTCTCCTGCATGGGCGAATTCATGAATATACCCTCCGACGACCAGACACAACAGATCGCCGATATCGCCATTGCCAAGATCCTGAATGCCGTATATACCCGTGTCGACCTGCTGGATATTGAACAAAAAGCGACGGAGACAGATGTGGTGATGACATTTTATGATACGGAGTCGGGTCTCGAAAAATATAATTATTACCATACCATTAATCCACGGGGTATTCCCGACAGCATCACCCTCGACCCCAACCTCGTGTATAATTTACAGGTGCATACCACGCCACCCGTTTTCATGAAAAATGTTTCCATTCAGCCGGGTATGCTGAATGTGATCACCGAATCTTCCCCGCAGGGTTACCTGAAAGTGGCCGTACGTGGCGAAACATTCAAAGGACGCCTCAACTGCATCTACCGGCAGAAGGACAAAACGGTCACCGCACAGGTGTCGAATACACCGCAAAAATTATTAGTTGGCGTTTATGATGTTGAAATTTTAACTTTGCCCGTCGTCATTATCAAAAACGTTGAAGTAGAACAGGATCAAACAACCACTGTCGAGATACAAGCCCCCGGTTATGTTACCTTCTTAAAAAGCGACTATTGCCTGGGAGCGATCTATGAATACAAAGACAACAGGTTGAATGAAGTGTTCGAACTGAACGACTCGAACCTGAAAGAAACGCTGGCATTACAACCCGGGAAATACAAAGTGATCTACCGGATAAAAAATAAAAAAGACATGACAGCGACCAAGGAATTGGAATTTGAAATGGTATCGGGTGCTTCTCAAAACGTGGGACTTAAATAATTGCGACGCTGAACATTTAAATCATTCAACTTGATCAACGTAGACTATTCAAACCAGAAAGATACCCGTTCGGGTTTTGGTGCCGGCATTCATGAACTTGGAAAAAATAATCCTGAAGTAGTGGCATTATGTGCCGACCTTGTGGGTTCATTAAAACTCGACGCCTTCATCAAAGAATTTCCTGAGCGATTTTTTCAATGCGGTATCGCTGAAGCAAATATGACCGGCATCGCTGCAGGCCTTACCATCGGCGGGAAAATACCTTTCGCCTGCACCTTCGCCAATTTTGCAACAGGCAGGGTATATGATCAGATACGCCAGTCGATCGCATATTCCAATAAAAATGTGAAAATCGCCGCTTCACATGCCGGTGTTACACTGGGTGAAGACGGCGCTACACACCAGATACTGGAAGACATCGGCCTGATGCAGATGCTGCCGAATTTTGTTGTCATCAACCCATGCGACTATAACCAGACAAAAGCAGCCACCATTGCTGCAGCAAATCATATCGGTCCTGTTTATCTCCGTTTCGGCAGACCGAAATGGCCGATATTTTATCCGACAGACGAAAATTTTGAGATCGGGAAAGCCTGGAAAATTCAGGAAGGCACCGATGTGACGATATTTTCTACCGGCCACCTCGTCATCAAATCAATTGAAGCAGCAAAGATCCTTGAAGAAAAAGGATACTCTGTGGAGCTGATAAATATCCATACCATTAAACCTCTCGATACAGAAGCAGTCTTACATTCTGTGCGCAAAACCGGATGTGTTGTAACAGCAGAAGAACACCAGGTGATCGGCGGGCTGGGATCGGCCATCGCAAAAACACTGGCAGAACATCATCCTGCTCCTGTCGAATTCACAGGCGTTCACGACAGGTTCGGCGAAAGCGGCACCACCGAACAATTACTTTCAAAATACGGCATGAGCACACAACATGTGGTGGATGCCGCTCTGAAAGTAATAGCAAGGAAAGGTTGAGCAGATCTCAATCCGAATATATTTTATACCACTAAACCGGCAGAATGATTAAACATTCTACTTGCAGATCATTTTAATTCATCGTGTACTGATTTATTTTAGGGTGCATGACTGACAAGGAAATTATCGCCTTATGCCGGAATGAACAAACGCTTGAACAGGGATTTACCTGCCTGGTATCAGTCTATACAAAAAAAATTTACTGGCATATCAGGCGTATGATCCCTGATCATGACGATGCCAACGACGTGGTGCAGAATTGTTTTATAAAAGTGTGGAAGGGCATTTCAAATTTCAGGGAAGACAGCAAATTATATACATGGCTCTACCGTATCGCCACCAATGAGGCCATCACCTTCATGAACGACAGGCACCGCAAACAGGTGGTGCCGATGACAACACCCGGCACCGATGACAACGACCATACGCAGCGCATTAGCGACGAACCCTGGCTCGATATGGAAGCCGTGCAAAAAAACCTGCAGGCGGCCATCGATACATTGCCCGATAAACAGAAACAGGTATTTGTCATGCGCTATTTCGACGAACTGAAATACGAAGACATGGAAGAGATCCTCGGCACTTCACAGGGTGCTTTGAAGGCGAGTTTCCACCATGCCGTGAAAAAGATCGAACATTATTTAAAGCAGACGTTAAACCAATGACAGCTTAACCCATCAAACAAACGGCTATGAAAGATACCCGCCAAGATATCATTGACGAACTGAACGAGATGGACAGCGTGCTCGGCAGGCTCGAGAAGCAAGAGCCTCCAGTGCCGGAAGGGTATTTTGAGCAGACGGAGCAAGAGATATTGAGGAAGACAATATTTGCCGGAAAAGATGTTATGTTGAAGAGGCCGCATAACACACGGGTGAGACGATTGGTATATGCTACTTCAATTGCCGCTGTATTTGCGCTTGTTTTTTTCGGGATGAAATTCTTCAACAAAGAAAATGAGCAGCCGGTGGAATTAATATTTGCCGCCATGAATAACGAGGAGCTGGATATTTATCTTAACAACCAGATGGCAGTATTAACTGCTGATGACCTGCAGCAATATATCACCAGTAATATTCATGATATTGAAACGGACCTGTTGGCAGAAGCTGAATTGATCGATGAAAAAACTGCAGATGCACAGATCATGCACGATGTGAATTTGAAAATACTTACCGACGATGAAAATATGATCGAACATGCTGCAGATGAACAATTGATTGATGAAGACCTGATGAAACAAATCAATGAAAAAGATATTGAAGAATTGCTGAATGAAGAATCATTATTCGACGATTTTGCGCTTTAAACCTAAAACCATCATAACATGAAACGATTGATGTTTATCGCATTCCTCCTTACCACTGTGCAGGTAGTGCTGGCACAGGGACCGCCGCCTCCTGGAGTGGACGATGAAAAAATGGAAACACTCAGGATCGCTTTCCTCACAAGATATCTCGACCTGACCACTGACGAAGCACAAAAATTCTGGCCCGTTTATAACCAGATGCGTGGTGAACTGAAAATAGTGATGGATAAAGAAATGGATCTGAGGAAAGGCAAATCACTCAACGATATGAATGATGAAGAACTCACCAAACTCATCAATGCGCATTTTGAAAATGAACAGGCGATTCTCAATATCAAAAAGAAGTATGCCGATGAATTCAAGAATGTGTTGCCCCTCAGGAAAGTGGCCCTGCTCGCCGATGCCGAAAATGAATTCAAACGAGAAGTGCTGAAAAATTTCAGAGACAAACAGGGCCCTCCCGGCGGAGGAGGCGGTGGTGGCAGGCCCGGTGGCGGCCCCGATTTTAAACCGTGATCTACAAGTTGTAAATATTGGTTACGAGAAAGCCGCCGGTTAACAGCGGCTTTTCACATATCCCCTTGGCTCTTGCCCCTATTTCAACTACCTTTGTTACAAACAATAACATCAATGCCTTACAATACGCAGCTTCCGAACTTAGTACTACGTGAATACGGACGCCATATCCAATACCTCGTTGAATACGCCTGCACCATTGAAGATGATACAGCAAGAAATAAAATGGTTCAGGATATTATCGAACTGATGGGTATTATCAACCCGACATTGCGCAACGTAGAAGACTTCAGGCATAAACTCTGGGACCATATTTTTATGATCTCCGATTTTAAATTAAAAGCCGAATCGCCATATCCCATCCCCGAACGGGAAACACTGATGAGGAAAAGTATCAAACTCCAATATCCCAAACAAAAGATCAAATACGCCCATTACGGGAAAAATATCGAGAGCTGTGTTCAGAAAGCGGCCAGTATGCCCGATGAACAAATGAAACAGGAATTTGCACAAGTGATCGGCAACTACATGAAAATGGTTTACCAGAACTGGAACCGCGACAACGTCAACGACGAACAGATCAAAGAAGACCTGCTGGCACTCAGCGGCAACCAGCTTGTGCTCGAAGCTGACAGCAATCTCGACTCGTTATCTAATTCTACACGCCGTCAGCAAAACCCACAAAACAAACATCAGCGCTTTCAGCAAAATCAGGGCAACAGGAATTTTAAACGGTTCAACCAAAATCAAAACAACCGAAATTTTAAAAAGAACCGTTGATGAATGCATTCGAAATTAGCGGGGGCAAAAAGCTGAAAGGTGAATTGGTCCCCCAGGGGGCAAAAAATGAAGCGCTCCAGGTGATCTGCGCAACATTACTCACCGATAAGAAGGTTACCATCAATAACATCCCCAATATCCGTGATGTCAATTTCCTGATAGAGCTGCTCGCTCAAATGGGTGTAACAGTTGAACGCCACTCGCCCAACTCATGCAGTTTTACCGCCAACCAGATCAATATTGATTTTATCAATAGCGACGATTTTGTGCGTCAAAGCAGGAAAATGCGGGGTTCGGTAATGGTGATGGGCCCATTGCTCGCCAGGTTCAAACATGCTACACTCTCAAAACCAGGCGGTGATAAGATCGGCCGCAGAAGGCTCGATACCCATATTGTTGGGTTTATGAAACTCGGCGCCACCTTCGACGCCGCAACAGGTATCATCAAAGCCGACGAGCTGAAAGGCGCCTACATGCTGCTCGATGAAGCGTCGGTTACAGGTACGGCCAATATTGCGATGGCCGCCGTGCTGGCCAAAGGCACCACCACCATCTACAATGCCGCCTGCGAACCTTATGTACAGCAGTTATGCCTTATGCTCAACCGAATGGGGGCAAACATTTCTGGCATCGGCTCCAACCTGCTCACCATTGAAGGCGTGAGCAGCCTAAATGGATGTACCCACGATATCCTGCCCGATATGATCGAGATAGGTAGTTTTATCGGGCTGGCAGCCATGACACAGTCGGAGCTTACCATTAAAAATGTAAGACATGATATGCTGGGTGTAATGCCCGAGGTGTTTTCCCGTTTGGGCATCCGCATGGAGCTCAAAGGCGACAACCTTTTTATACCTGGTCAGGACCGATATGAGATACAGCATTTCCTCGACGGGTCGATCATGACCATTGCCGATGCCCCATGGCCGGGTTTCACCCCCGACCTGCTCA
>Ga0315912_10005893_pt1 | contig 11123 bp, 7 predicted proteins | sample VfabasoilMG_FD_204469 | JGI IMG/M metagenome (GOLD analysis project Ga0315912, IMG submission 204469) | Garden soil microbial communities collected in Santa Monica, California, United States - V. faba soil | ecosystem: Environmental > Terrestrial > Soil > Garden | place: USA: California...
GTTCTGGTCCCGGGATACAGAGCTCGCGCTCGCGCTGATCGATGATGACGTGAAACTGGTGTATCTCGGTTTCGATCTGTCGCAGTCCAACTTTCCGCTGCAGGTCGCCTTCCCGCTGTTCTTCAGCCAAAGCCTGGAGTGGCTGCGCCCGCGCGGCGACGGCTTGGTGTCCACCCACGTCGAAGCCGGCGCCACCCATACGATCCCGGTACCCGCGGACGCGACGCAGGTGATCATGCGTGCGCCTTCGGGCGATGCCACGACGCTGGAGGTGACGAGGGACGGCGCGCTGCGATTCGACGCCACCGCGGACAGCGGCGTCTATCAATACACCGCCGGCGATGCTACGCGATACTTTGCGGTGAGCCTCACCGACGCGCGCGAATCCGACATCAACAATCGGTGGCGGCCCGACGCGCGCCCCGAGGAGGCGGTACCCGCGCACGGCGGCGCGCAGGCCATCGTCCCGCTCTGGCCCCAACTGCTGGTGCTCGCCCTGGTGCTGCTGGCGCTGGAATGGTTCGTGTGGAACCGGAGCCAGGGCCGTGCCTGAATTCGTTCAACCTGCGTGGCTGCTGCTCCTCGCGGTGCCGGTGCTGGTCGCTGTCTGGCTCGTCCGGGACAAGCGCCGCGGGCGCGTCAGGCGCGCGACCTCCGGCATCCTGCGGGCGCTGGCGCTCGCTCTCCTGGTGGTCGTGCTCGCGGGCCCGCTCGCCGGCTCGCGCGCGCGCCATACGGACGTGGTATTCGCCCTGGATGTTTCCAGCAGCATTCCCCGGGAGTCCATCGCCGAGGCGCTGGATTTCGTCAATCGCGCGCGGGACTCCGCAGCGCGCATCGGGCTGGTCGTATTCGGCGCCGATGCGGCGGTGGAATCCGCGGTGCGCGGTCGAGCCGAGCCGGTGCAGGAGATCACGGCCCGGGTGAATCGCTCGGGCACCGATATCGCCCGCGCCATCCAGGTGGCCATCGGGGCATTCGGGACGGCGGCCCATCGGCGCATCGTGCTGCTCACCGATGGCCAGGAAAACCTGGGGGATGCGCGCTCGGCAGCGGCAGTTGCGCGCTCCCTCGGAGTAGAGTTGCACACTGTGGCGCTCGCGCGGGACTCGCTGCGCAGGGAAGTCTATGTGCAGAGCGTGACGGCGCCCGCGCAGGTGCGCGTGCACGAATCCTTCAAGGTACAGGCGGTGGTGCACAGCAGCGAGCCCACGCGCGCCCACCTCGCCATCCTGCGCGACGGCGTGCTGCTGCGCGAATCCGAGGTCGATCTCAAGCCGGGCGCCAACGTCTATTCGTTCGTGGAGCAGGCGCACGCGCCCGGCCTGCACGAGTACGAGGCGATCATCAACAGCGACGCGGACGGCGAGCAGGAAAACAACCGCTATCAGGCGTTTGTCCAGGTGCAGGGGCCGCCGAGGGTGCTGCACGTGGTGGGTGAGCCCGGGTCCGGCCGTTACGTGAACTCGGCGCTGAAGGCCCAGGGCTTCGCGGTGCAGGAGGTGCAGGCCAGGGAACTGCCTGCGAGCATGCGCGAACTGGTGGACTACGACCTGGTGATTCTGAATAACGTCTCCGGTTTCGACTTGTCCCTTGCGAGGATGGAACTGCTCGAGAGCTACGTGCGCGACGCGGGAGGCGGCGTGGTGAAGATCGGTGGCGACAAGAGCTACGCTGCGGGCGGCTACTACGGGACGCCGATGGAGCGCCTGTTGCCGGTAACGATGCATGCGAAAACCGAGGTCAAGCTGCCGAGCCTGTCGGTCATCTTCGTGCTGGACCGCTCCGGCAGCATGGGTTCGAAAAGCGGCGACGAGGACAAGCTGGCGATCGCGAAGCGCGCAGCGCTGTCATCGATCGAACTGCTGAGCCGGTTCGACCGCGTGGGCGTGCTCGCCTTTGACAGCGGACAAGAATGGGTGGTGCCGCCGATAGACGTGGGCATGCGGCGCCACGTAGCTGAGCAGCTTCGCAAGCTCGAATCGGGCGGCGGCACCGATCTCCATCCCGCGCTCAGGGAGGCGCACCGCGTCCTGCGCAAGGAGCAGTCGAAAGTGAAGCACCTGATCGTGCTCTCGGATGGCCTCACCGACGGCGAGAAGAACTTCGATCCCCTCGCCGCGCGCATCGCCGCCGACGGCATCACCATCTCCACCGTGGCCATGGGCCAGGGTGCCGAGCGTGAGCTGATGGCGCGGCTCGCGCACCTCGGCAAGGGGCGCTTCTACCACACCGAAGACCCCCGCGACGTGCCGCGCATCTTCACCAGCGAGACCCTGACGGTCGCGCAGGACCTGGTCGTCGAGGGCGAGATCCGGCCGCAGCGGGCCTATGCGAGCGAACTCATCGAAGGCGTCGGCGAGTTTCCGGTTCTTCGCGGCTATCAGCGCACCTCGGCCAAGCCCTCGGCACAGGTGCCGCTGCGCGGCCGCGATGAGGATCCCGTGCTCGCCTCGTGGCGCTACGGGCTGGGCAAGGCGGTGGCGTTCACTTCCGATCTCTCCGGGCGCTGGGGCCGCCACTGGGTGCAGTGGCCGGCATTCAGCCGCTTCGTCTCGCAGGTGGCGCGCTGGACCATGCGCCGCAGCGGAACCGAGGCCTTCGTGCCGCGCTTCCAGTGGCATGGGCAGCGCGGCGAGATGGCCGTGGACGTGCTGGACCGGGACGATCGCTTCATCAATGGCCTGGCGCTCGAGGCCTCACTGGTTGAGCCCTCCCGCCAGGTGCAGCGCGTGCGGCTCGAGCAGATCGCGCCGGGACGCTACTACGGCGCGTTTCCGGTGCCCCAGGCCGGGCGCTACTACATTACCTTGAGCGGACGCGACGGCGAGAGGCAGGTGGGGCCCCGTACCTTCGGTCTGGCGGTTCCGTACTCGTCGGAGTACCTGGATCTGGGCGTGGACCAGCGGCTGCTCCGCGACATGGCCCGCATCGCCGGCGGCAGCCTGCTGCCACTATCCGGCGCCAGCCTGAGCGCCGTAACCCAACCCTCGCCGACAGCGCCCGGCGCACTTGCGAGGGTCTGGTGGCCGTTCTTCCTGGCAGCCCTGATACTGCTGGTGGCCGAGGTCGCGGTGCGCAAGGTGGCGCTCCCCGAAGCCTGGCTTGCGCGCTGGGCGCGCAGGCGCGGCGCGCGCCAGGATGCGGAGGCACCGGAGCCAGGGTACGACGCGCTGCGCGCCACTATCGCGCGCGAAAGGGCGAAGCACCTTGCGGCCATGCGCGACGGCTTCCATCTGAACGCCGAGGATCCGGCCGTGCGCGCGCGGCTCTATCTCGCCGCAGGCCGGGGCCGCGGACGTTGATCCGCAGCGCGCCTTACGCCAGCAGGTGGCAGGAGACGATGTGACCGGGCGCTGCCTCGCGCAACTGGGGCTCTTCTTCGGAGCATCTCGGCATGGCGAAGGGGCAGCGGGGGTGAAAGCGACACCCCGAGGGCGGATTGATGGGAGACGGGACTTCTCCCGTCAGGATGATTTCGTCGTGTGTGATGTCGGGGTGCGACGGCAGGGCGGCTGAGAACAGGGCCTTGGTGTAGGGATGCAGGGGTTTGCTGAACAACTCCTTCGTCGGGGCTTTCTCCACGATCTTTCCGAGGTACATGACCGCGACCTCGTTCGCCATGTAGCGGGTCGTCGCCAGGTGATGGGCGATGAGCAGATAGCTCACGTCGTACTGTTTCTGCAGATCCACCAGCAGGTTCATGATCTGCGCCCGGATCGAGACGTCCAGCGCCGAGACCGGCTCGTCCAGGATGATGAGCTTCGGCTTCGACACGAGCGCGCTCGCGACCGCGATGCGCTGGCGCTGGCCGCCGCTGAATTCGTGCGGGTAGTTGTTGGCCTGCTGCGGGCGCAGTCCGACGGAACTCATCACCTCTGCGACGCGTTCCTTTACCTCCTGGTCGGAGACCTGCCGGTTGACCACCAGCGGCTCGGCCACGATGTCCCGCACCCGCATGCGCGGGTTGAGCGAGGACCAGGGATCCTGGAACACCGCCTGGACGGTTGTCCGGTAGTCCCTCAGAGCGTCGCCCGCCAGCGCGTGGACGTCCTTGCCGTCTGCGAGGACCTGCCCTTCGGTCGGCTCCTCCAGACGGAGCACGAGCTTGGCCGTCGTCGTCTTGCCGCAGCCGGACTCGCCCACGATAGCGAGCGTTTCTCCCTGCGGTATCGAAAAGTCGATGCCGTCAACCGCCTGCACCCAGCCGATGAGCTTCTTCCATATGAATCCCTGGGTGACGGGAAAGTACTTCTTCAGCCCCTGAACCTGCAATACCGGCGTAGTGCTCATTTTGTTTCCAATCGCCAGCAACTGGCGGTGTGTTCGGCGCCGTTCTTTCCGACCTTGAACGAGGGTGGATAGTTGCGTCGGCATCGATCGTCTGCGTACTCGCACCGAGGAGCAAACCGGCACCCCTCAGGCAGGTCCCAGAGCGCAGGGGGCTGGCCGTCGATCGAGTAGAGCCGCTCGACGTCGTCGTCCATGCTGGGCACCGAGCGCAGCAGCGCCCGGGTGTAGGGATGCGATGGATGGTTGAAGATGTCCCGCACCGGCCCGCTTTCCACGTGACGGCCGGCATACATCACCACCACGCGGTCGCACATTTTGGCGACGATGCCGAAGTCGTGCGTGATGAAGATCAGCGCAAGGTTGGTTTCCTCCTGTATCTCGCGCAGCAGCCGCAGGTACTGCGCCTGTATCGTCACGTCGAGCGAGGTGGTGGGCTCGTCGGCGATGATGACCTTCGGCTCGCAGGAGATGGCGATGGCGCCGACCACGCGCTGCTTCATGCCGCCGCTGATCTGGTGCGGGTAATCCTCGACACGCCGCTCGGGCGCCGCCACCCGCACCTGCTTCAGGCCGTCGATCGCCCGCCGCACGAGCGACCGCTTGTCGTCGCCAGCGTGCTGATTCCGGATCGCTTCGATCAACTGGTTGCCGACCGTGAACACCGGGTTGAGCGAGGTCTGCGGGTCCTGCAGGATCATGGAGATGCGGCGGCCGCGTATCTGGCGCATCTCCTGCTCGGATTTCTTGAGCAGGTCCTCGCCCTCGAGCCGGATCGACCCCTTGATAATGCGCGCTGCGGGCTTGGGCTGAAGTTGCAACAGCGAGAGCGCGGTCATGGACTTGCCTGAGCCCGACTCGCCCACGATGGCGAGCGCCTCCCCCTGGCGCAGGTTGAAACTCACCCCGTCCACCGCCTTCACCGTGCCGAAGCGGGTAAAGCAGTAGGTATGCAGGTCCTCCACTTCCAGTATGACGTCGCCTACTTGCCGTGCCATGCGCCTAGCCCGCCTTGTTTTTCATGAAATGGGGGGCCGCATGGCACCCCCCTCTGCTGCAGGTTCGTGTGAATCATCGAGGTTGGACTGCGGGGCAAGGGGAAACTTTCCTACTTCCCCTTGCCGCGGCAGCGTCCAGCTTACTTGACGAGCTTGATGGTCTCGAAATGCGACGAGCGGCCCGCAGCGGGTCCCGGATAGGCCCAGCTACCGATGACTTTCGCGTTCGCGAAAACCTCGTTGCGGAACCAGAAGAGCGGAATGTCGGCGAACTCTTCCTGGAGATGATCGCCGATCGACTGCAGCAACTTGGCGCGATGTGCAGCATCCGGCGAATTTGCCACCTCATTGAAGGTCTTCGCGATGAACTCGTTCTCGAAGTGGTGATTGTTGCCTTTCTCGATGTAAAAGTTCCGAACCCCCTGATCCGAAGGCCGCCAGCCGATGATGTTCGGCCACACGCAGCAGTGGATCGTCTTCTTGCGGAACATCGTCCGGATCTTGGCCCAGTCGTGCATCTCGACCTCTGCGTTGATCCCGACGTTCTTCCAGTAGATGGCGGCCGCGTCGGCGATCGCCGGCCCTTCCGACTCGCCCGGTTCGGTGAACGCAAGGAGCTTGACCTTGATCTGCCCCGGCTTGTAACCCGCCTCCTTGATGAGCTGCTTCGCTTTTTCGGGATTGAACGCGTAGAGCTCATTGAAGCGGCTCTCCCACTTGGGATTCCAGCCCTCGGAATTGGGCGCCCACAGCGACACGTACGCGAGCGACGCCCGGCCGGCAAAGACCGTGTTCAGCAGCTCCTTGCGGTTGATAGCGATGTTCATGGCCTGGCGCACCTTCTTGTCGGTCCACGGGACTTCCTTCTTGAATTCCTTGTCCCCCGGAAGGAAGTACATCCCGCCGAAGTAGAGCGATACCCAGTCCACCGGCAGCGAGGACGAGAAGCGCTTCAAGCCCTTGCCGAGCGCTTCCTTGTGCAGTTCGCGCGGCAGATCGCCGATATGCACGTCTCCGGAGAGCAGCAGTGCGAGACGCGTGGCTTCCTCGCGGGCGATCCGGAACTCGAGCTCCCCGTACTCCACCTTGTTGCCGGACCAGTGATTGTCATTGCGTCTGTACACGATGTTGAGGCCCGTCTGCCGCCCGCCGTACATGAAGGGACCGGTGCCGGCGGGTCGCTTGTCGAGGCCTTCGACTCCTTCCTTGTCCCACTGTGCCTTGCTGCTCATGCGCAGGTCGCCGGAGCGCGAAGCGGCGAACACCATGGATGAAGGCATGACCGGGCCTTTGAAGCGGAACACCACCGTGTGCTTATCCACAGGCTTTACTTCCTCGACTGTGGCCCAGAACGGGCGCAGCGTCGCTGTCGAATCCTTGCGCATCATCAGGGAGTGGGCGTGCACGACGTCCGCGGACGTGAACTCCCCGTACCCGAGTTGGAACTGGACGCCTTTGCGCAGATGAAACGTCCACTCCCTGTAGTCGGGGCTGTGCTCCCACTTCGTCGCCAGCGCCGGGATAGGGTCCGACGTCTTGGGATCGAGTCCCATCAGCGTCTCCCAGAAGGGCTCGAACTGGAGGTGATCCGGACGCGAGACGGTCCAGAATCGGTTGCTCTCGTGGAATCCGGCGGAGGCAAATACCAGGCGTTTCACACTTGCCGCTTGTGCCCATCCAGGGGCGGGTGCCGTACTGAGGACAGCGACCGCCGCCATCAGCAGGCCTGCGTACAGCGTTGCGAGTTTCGACTTCATACCCACCTCCTCACTGGTTGTCAGTGTTATGGATCCTGGTGTTATAGATTTCTAAGCTTGGGATCCAGGTGATCCCGCAGCCAGTCGCCCAGGAGATTGAGCGCAAGCACCGTCAGCATGATGGCGAGCCCCGGGAACATCGAGACCCACCACGCTGTGACGATCAGCTCCCGGCCGTCGGCGACCATGACGCCCCAGGCCGGCTCGGCGCGCGGCAGCCCCGCGCCGAGGAAGCTCAAGGCGGACTCGAGCAGGATGACGTATCCCACCTGGAGCGTCGCCAGCACGATGAGGGAGTTGACCACGTTGGGGAAGATGTAGCGGAACATGATGCGGGTGTGGGACGCCCCGGCCACCCGCGCTCGCGCAATGAAGTCGAGCTCCTTGATGGCGAGCGTCTCGCCGCGGACGAGGCGCGCGTAGCGTGCCCACAGGAGCACGATGAGCACCGTGATGACCGTGCCGAAACTGGGACCTACCGCTGCGACGAGAACGAGGGCGAGCAGGATGGTCGGCAGGGCGAGCGAAATATCCACGAGGCGCATGATCACCGAGTCCGTCCGTCCTCCGAAATAGCCCGACATCAACCCCAGGACAGTGCCGATGATCCCGCCGACGAAGATCGCAATCAGCGAAACCGTGAGGGAAACGCGCGCGCCGTAGACAATCCGGCTCAGCATGTCCCGGCCGAGCTTGTCGGTGCCGAGAATGTGCTCCATGGTGCCGCCGTGCTGCCAGACCGGCGGGATCAGCCGGCTGGAAAGCGACCCCTGGAACGGCTCATGAGGAGCGACCCACGGCGCAAATATGGCCGGAATCACCAGAAAGAACAGCAGGATCGCAAGCGGCAGCAGGGGATAGCGCTTGACCTTGTGCCACCCGTCGATGACCCAAGGCACCGCGTACCAGGGAAGCGTTCGCGTCGTCGTCAATTGCGGCATGATCCGCCCTCCTCAGATTTCTTCATTGGTACCGAATGCGCGGGTCAAGATAGGCATAGAGTATGTCGACCAGCAGGTTGCACAGGATGAAAATGCCGGCGAAGAGGATCACCACGGCCTGGACCACCTGGAAGTCCCGGGACCTCACAGCGTCCACGACCAGCAATCCGACGCCCGGCCAGGTGAACACGGTTTCGGTCACCACGGAACCGGTGAGGAGCGACCCGGCGATGATGGCAAAAACGGTCAGCGGCGCGATCGAGGCATTGCGCAGGCAATGCTTCCATATCACCTTCCACTCCGGTATCCCCTTGACGCGCGCCAGCTTCACGAACTCGCTGTCCAGCACCTCCAGCATGGACGATCGGACCAGCCGCATGATGACGGCGACCTGAAACCAGCCGAGCGCTATCGAGGGCAGGATGAGGTGCTGGAGCCCGCCCCGGCCCGAAGACGGCAGCCAGTCGAGCATCACGGCAAAGATCCACATCAGCACGATCCCCAGCCAGAAGCCGGGCAGCGACTGGCCAAGGAGCGCTATGATCTTCGCCGCAGTGTCCCAACTGCTGCCTTTCGCGACCGCCGCGAGTACCCCTATGGGCAGGGCAAGTATCGCGCTGAAGAGCAGGGCGAAACCGGCAAGCTCGAGCGTGGCGGGCAGGCGCTCCGTTACCAAGGCCATCGCTGACTTGCCCTGGTATTTCAGGGATTCGCCGAAATCGCCCTGGAGTGCTTTCTTGATGAAGATGAAGTACTGCGTGGTGATCGGCTTGTCGAGGCCCCAGTGCTTCTCGAGCCGCTCGTAGTCCTCGGGCACGGCCTCGATCGGCAGCATCACGTCGAGTGGATTGCCGCTGATCCGCGCCAGGCCGAACACGATCATGCTCATGACCAGAAGGGCCAGGAGACTCTGGAGCGCGCGAATCGCAATAAAGCGCTGCATACCTACCTCCTCGGATGGCGCCTCATAGCCCGTCCGCACGAAGGGTCTTGAGCGCCTATACTTCCCGCGACCGCCCCCAGGAAGGTGCGCCTCGGTCGTTCACGGCGTTGACACGATACTCAAGTCCAGGTCCGAATTGCAAGTACGTGCAAATACGTATTTCCAACGAACAAGTGACCAGCGCGCAGGCGTTGGAGCGCGATCGTGATCCGATATCAACAACGAACTTCCTGCGCTTAGATCTCACACAGCGCGCTGAATTCCCGCCTCTTTAACCACTCTCTTCCATTTTTCGACGTCGCTCTTGATCCGGGTCAGAAACTCTTCCGGCGGGCCGCCGGCGGGTTCCAAGCCTTCCTGCGCCATCCATCGCTTCATCGCGTCGGTGTTCAGCACTTTCGCGACTTCCCGGTTCCAGCGCGCAACGATGTCCTTCGGAATACCCTTGGGCCCCCAGATGCCGTACCAATGAGTCACATCGTAACCTGGCACTGTCTCGCCGACGGTGGGCACGTCCGGGAGCGCGGGCGAACGCTTGGGAATGGTTACGGCGATGGGGCGCAGCCGTCCCGCTTTCACATGCGGGATGCTGGGCACCATGCTGCTGAAGCTCGAGTCCACTTCTCCACTGAGCAGCGCGTTCATGACGGGGCCGCTGCCTTTGTAAGGAACGTGCGTAATACGTACTTTGGTCTGGAGCTGGAACAGTTCCTGTGCAAGATGGCCCAGACCGCCGACGCCGGCGGAGCCAAAGTTGAGTTTCCCGGGGTTGGCCTTGGCGTGAGCGATGAGCTCAGCCATAGTCTTGATTGGCACGGAAGGGTGTACCGTGGCCAGTAGCCCAGTGGTTCCGACCAAAATGATCGGCGCGATATCGGTCACCGAATCGTACGGCAGATCGTGGAGCGCTGCATTGGCGCCGTAGCTGCCAGAGACGATGATAAAGGTATAGCCGTCGGGCTCGGCGCGTAACGCCATGCCGGCGCCCAGGGTGCCGCCGCCACCGGGCCGGTTGTCAACGACTACCGACTGCCCGAGCGCCTCCGACAACTGTGGGGCAATGATGCGCGCCAGGATATCCGAGCCCCCGCCCGGGGCAAAGGCGGTCATCAGCCGGATCGGTTTGGTCGGATAGACCTGCGCCATCGAGCCCTGCGGAACATGAATCGCAAGCACCAGCGTCGCGATGGCGGCATGGTTGGTCAGTCTCACCTAAGTCTCCTCATTCTGCTACGCGCCCGGCCCGCCTTGTTGGCACGGGCAGCGGCTGATCATTCACGCTTTGAGTCCGCCGGATTGCGCGACGCGAGGGTCCTGCTCCACGCCCCGAATGCCGCCACGACAACCGCCAGGATCAGCAGGAATATCCAAGCCGTATCCCATGAGCGGATCCAATCTATCCAGAGGCCGAAATCGGCAATCCCTCTCATCGCGCCTCGCCATTTGACTCGCCAGCCCGGACCAGCCTGCTGGGCGGACGCCGGCAATTGTCAAAGTCAGCAATGACTGTGGCAGAATAGCAATGGCCCCGCGCGTGGGGTATCCGAGACTTGACGTAAGGGAATCTACCTACCCGGCAATTGTCGTAGTCGTAGTCAGTGTTGGTCCAGTCCTGCGGTGCCTTGTGGAGCGCCTTGATGTTGGCTGACCCTCCTGAAAATAGTGCGCGTGGTTCGCTCGCGACGTATATGCGCGACATCGTGGTATTCGGCGCGTGCTACCTTGCGCTCGACTGGGCAAGCGACATCCAGCCACTCGGCCCCTTCAGCATTACGCCGTGGAATCCACCGCCGGCGCTCGGCATCGTGTGGATGCTGCTGGGCGGGTTGCGCTACGCACCGGTCGTCTTTGCGGCGATCCTGGGCGGCGAACTTCTGATCCGCGACGCCCCGAACGGTCTGCTGCTTGCCGTCATTACTTCGCTGATACTCGCCGGCGGCTACACAGCAATCGCTGCCGCCCTCAGATTATTGTTTGACTTCGACGGCAGGCTGCACGACACGCGAAAATTGTGGATCTTCATCGTGGTAACGGCGGCAGGCGCCGGGGTAAACGGCGCCTGCTACGTCGGGGTGCTCTGGATCTCGCACATTCGGATCGCGGAATCGTTCATGGGCGCGGCGTTCCAGTTCTGGCTGGGCGACACAGTCGGCGTGCTGGTCACGGCGCCACTGCTCCTCGTGGCAGCGAATCC
>Ga0315912_10005894_pt1 | contig 11123 bp, 8 predicted proteins | sample VfabasoilMG_FD_204469 | JGI IMG/M metagenome (GOLD analysis project Ga0315912, IMG submission 204469) | Garden soil microbial communities collected in Santa Monica, California, United States - V. faba soil | ecosystem: Environmental > Terrestrial > Soil > Garden | place: USA: California...
TTCTGCTTTTCACGCGGCAAGAACTCGCCGCGCTCGAGAATCAGGATGCGCGTCCCGGTCGGCGCGAGGGCCCGAGCCATGGTACCGCCGCCCGCCCCCGTGCCAATGATGATGACATCGTAGTTGGTCGTATCCATGGAAGGCCGTACGTCGGACGGCGCCAAACGTTACTCCGAACTTCGTCGGTAACCGAAGCGGTCGACCTGCGTAGGCAAACTGGGTGGTGGATCCATCCACGAATCACCCGAGGAGCCCAGTCATGGTCGACTACTTTGCACAAGCCCGGAACAACATCCACGAATCGGCAGCGCCGGTGTGCCCCGTCGTCAAGAGCCTCGCGGGTCAAGTCGCGCTGGTCACCGGCGCAAACTCGGGGATCGGGCGGGCCATTGCAGTCGCGCTCGGCAAGGCCGGTGCCCACGTCGTCGTCAACTACGTCTCGCGGGAAGACGCCGCGATAGAGACCCTCGACGAGCTCCGAAGCTGCGGCTCGAAGGGCAGTGTATTTCGGGCAGACGTCAGCAACGAAGCCGAAGTACGCGCGATGTTCCAACACGTTCAACGGGAATTCGGCGGCCTGCACATCCTGGTCAACAACGCTGGCCTCCAGCAAGATGCGCCCTTCCACGAGATGACGGTCGCCGCGTGGGACACCGTCATGAACGTGAACCTGAAGGGCCAGTTTCTCTGCACGCGCGAGGCCGTTCGACTGTTCATGAGTCAAGGCGTCGACCGAACCGTCTCCATTTCCGCTGGCAAGATCATCTGCATCAGCTCCGTTCACGACGTCATCCCGTGGGCCGGGCACGTGAACTATGCGGCATCGAAGGGCGGCGTCATGCTGATGATGAAGAGCGTCGCCCAAGAAGTGGCTCCGCTTGGGATCCGTGTGAACAGCATCTGCCCCGGAGCGATTCGGACGCCGATCAACGTAGACGCCTGGAACAGTCCCGCGGCCTACAACGAGCTGATGAAGCTGATTCCTCGTAAGAGAATCGGCGAACCGGTCGAACTGGGGCGCGCCGCCGTATGGCTCGCGTCCGACGATTCGGATTACATCACGGGCGCGTCCATCTACGTCGATGGCGGCATGACCCTGTATCCAGGCTTCGAAACCGGCGGTTAACCCGCCCAGGCTGCCAAGAGCGCTTGGTCGAAAGCCGGATCGTGAGCTAGTTTTGCGGGCCAGGTGAGCACGCCGTTCCCGCTACTTCCCGGGTACCGGATCACGGAAGAGCTGATTCGCTCGACCGCGTGTGTGCTGTTTCGCGGGATCGAGGCTGCGGATGGATCCGCCGTGCTACTCAAGCGGCCGGCGCGCGTACCATTGACCCCCTGGGGGCTCGCGGCGCTGCGACGCGAGTACGACCTATTGGGCGAGGTCGCAGTTGACGCGCTGCCGAGCCGCGTCGAACTCGTGCCGCCCTACTTGGTGTTGGCCGACGCCGGCTACCATCCGCTGAGCCGCGTCGTCACGCCGGGAACCGCCTCCGTCGAGCAGTGCCTCGCCGTCACGCGCGCACTCGTGCTCGCCCTCGGCGCACTCCACGCGAGTGATCTGGTACACCGCGGCCTCAGACTGGACACCGTCCTGATGCGCGCGGACCTGGAGTGTGTTCAGCTCGTCGACTCGAGCACCATCTCCCGCATGAGAGCGACCGAAAGCGCGATCTCGCGCGGCGGTTCGGCTGCAAATGAGGTCGTATCGCCCGAGCAGACCGGGCTAGTGAACCGCACGGTCGATTACCGCGCTGACTTCTATGCGCTCGGTCTCGTCGTCTACGAGCTGTTGACGGGGCACCCGCCGTTCGAAACTTCTGACCCGCAAGAGCTCGTGCACTGGCACATCGCGCGGGCCCCGGTGGCGCCCCAGATGCTGTCGTCGCGCATCCCCCACGCGCTGTCCGACATCGTGCTCAAGCTGCTCGCGAAGATGCCCGAAGACCGCTATCAGAGCGTCGGAGGCCTGCTCGCGGACCTCGAGCGCTGCGCCGCCTTGTCGCAGCAGCACGACTTCAACTCCACATTCCCACTCGGAACCCGCGAAGCAGCGCGGCAGCTTTCGATCCCACCAAAGCTGTACGGGCGCGCTCGCGAACTCGAGCAGCTCTTCGAGGCCTTCGATCAGGCTGCCTCGGGCAGTGCGCGCTTTCTGTTCATCTCCGGCCCGGCGGGCGTGGGCAAGACGTCCGTGGCTCGCGAGCTCGAGCCGCGACTCGCCGCGCGCGGCGGACGGCTCGTCACCGGCAAGTTCGATCGGATCGACCGAAGCACCCCCTACTCTGCGCTTGCACGCGCGCTGGGAGACTTGTGCGGACAGTTGGGCGCCGAGCAGGACCAAACGCGCGCACGCACGGTCGAGCGGCTCCGAACGCGGCTCGGCACGCAGGTGCACGTCCTGGTGAGTTTGGTGCCCGAACTCGGTGTACTGCTCGGCGAACGTCGCGGGGCGCCCGCAGCGGGGGTCCTCGAGACGCAGAACCGGCTCGTGGCGGCCTTCGAGAGCCTGCTCGGTGCCGTAGCCACGAGCGACACCCCCTTGGTCGTGTTCCTCGACGACCTGCAATGGGCCGACATGGCCACCTTGCGCTTGCTCACGAGCACGCTCACGAGCCAGCCCGAACTACCCGTACTCTGGCTCGCTGCGTTTCGTGACGACGAGGTACACGCCAGTCACCCCGTCTCACGCTTCCTGGCCGATCTGCGCGGCTGTGAGGCGCCCACGTCGCACCTGATGCTGGCGCCGCTCGGGCTCTCCCAGCTCAGCGAGTTCCTGGAGGCTGCGCTCGGCCAATCCAGAAATCGGCTGACCCAGCTCGCAGAACTCGTTCAGCAGAAGACCAACGGTAACCCGTTCTTCGTGGTTCAGTTGTTGAAGGCGTTGGAAGGCCAGCAGCTCTTGCGCTTCGACGAGGTCGAGCAGGCCTGGACGTACGATCTCGCGCGGGTCGAAGCTGCCGGTATCACCAGCGACGTGCTCGACTTGATGACTCGAAAACTCGGCCACCTGCTGCCAACGACGCGGCGTGCGCTGACCATCGCAGCCTGCATTGGCAGCAGGTTCAATCTCGACACCCTCGCGATGCTTCGGGGCGACTCGCGCCGTGCCGCCGCCGACGACCTGTGGGAAGCGATGCGAGAAGGCCTGATCATCGCGGAGCGCCCTGACTACGAAGTGCTGGTCGCCGCCGCGGTTCCAGGCCTGGAGCCGGTGTGGTGTCGATTCCTGCACGACCGCGTGCAGCAAGCTGCGCACGACTGGATGCCCGCGCAGGAACGCGCCGAGCTTCGCCTCGAGCTCGGGCGGTCGCTGCTCACCGCCAGCGGCGATTCCCCAGAGATGCTGTTCGACATCGTCGGACACCTGAACCAAGTCCACCATCTCATCGAGGACGAAGGCGAGCGACAACGCCTGGCGACGCTGAACCTGGCGGCGGGGCGCCGGGCGCGAGCGGCGGCAGCCGTGCAACAAGCGCTGGAACTGTTCGAGGCCGGAGAACGACTCGTCGCCAATCACGGGCCGAGCGACCTCGGCTGGGCGCTCACGATCGAGGCCGCTGAATGCGAATTCATTTGCGGCTCGAGCGACGCCGCCGAGGGGCGCTTGACGCGCGTGCTCGAAGGCGATGCTTCGGATGCGCGCCGGGTGCAGGCGCTGACAGTCCGCATCGGGCGCTACGAAAACGTAGGCCGGTTCGAAGATGCCGTGAACGCAGGCCTCGAAGCGCTCTCGCGACTCGGGTGCCCGATCCCACGCGCAGTCGACACCAGGCAGATCTTGCTCGACGAAGAAAACGCTACCATCGAACGCCTGCTCGCCGCCTGCCCCGTCGAGTCGTTGCCCGAGCTACCCGAGATTCAGGACGAACGTTCGAAGCTCCGCGCCCAGCTGATGCTGTCGCTGTGGCCGTCGGCATTCCTGTTGAACAGCCAGCATCTGACAGCCTTGCTTTCGGCGATGCTCGTCCGCATCACGCTCGAGCAAGGGCAGTCGGACGCATCGGCGCTGGGCTTCATCACCTACGCCATTTTCTTCAACGAGCGGCACGGAGAGTTCGCGCGCGGCAACCAGCTGGGAAGCGTGGGTCTGGCGCTCGGCGAACGCTGCTCGGATCCTTTCATGCGGGTCAAGGTGCAGCACCTGTACGCGAGCTTCCTCGCCTCGTGGTCCGAGCCGTTCGCGCGCACCGAGGCGCGCGGACTGACCGCCCATCGTGCCGCACTCGAGCTCGGCGATTTTACCCACGCAGCACGCGCTGCCTTCATGAGCCACTGGTACGCCTTCTTCGGAGACTCGAGGCTCACCCGCTTCGAGGAGCGAGCCCGAGAGGCGCTCGTCTTCCTGAAGCGCGTGCGCCACGAGATGATCGAACGCGCGCTCGAAGTGCTGCTGACGTGGGCGCGGGTACTGCGCGGTTCGACCCACTCGCCCAAGTCGCTCTGCGACGACGGGGACCAGCGCTTCGAATCGCTGCGGCAGGCGCCGGTGCTTTGGGGCTTCCTCTCAGTAGCACAGCTACACCTCAGCTTGTCGTTCGGTGATGACGAGCGCGCTTGGGAATGGGCAGAACAGGCCGAACGTGCGCTCGCGGGCTCCGCCCGCACCGTGTGGCACAGTCACCTCGATCTGTTTCGTGGCCTGCTCATCTGCCGGCGCGAAGGTCGGGGCGCTCGGGATCGGGTGCAACCACTCTTGGCGCGCTTGGCAGCACAAGCCGCAGCGTGCCCGAGCAACTACGCCCATCATCATCGACTGTTGTTGGCGGCTGCTGCCAGCGCCGAGGGTGACTTCGACGGCGCTCGCGATGCTTACTTCGCCGCGACCTCATTGGCTAGCGCGAGCGGCCAATTCGGCACACGCGCGCTCACGCACGAATGGGCCTTGGTTTTCTTTATTGCGAGGGGAGAAACCCTCCAGGCCCGCGAGCAGCTAGAGGCCACCCTCGAGTGCTATGAAGCTTGGGGAGCGACCGCCAAGGTCAGCGCGCTTTCGCTGCAACATCAGGCGCTGCTCGAAACTCGAGGACAGCCCAGCGCCGCCCGCGTGCAGGACTTCGATGCCCTGAGCGCGCTGAAAGCCGCCCAGGCGATCGCCGCCGAGCTCGAACTCGACAAACTCCTGCCGCGCTTGATGCGCATCGTGATCGAGAACGCTGGCGCCGAACGCGGCGTCTTGATCGATGTGCGCGGTGCCGAACCGGAGGTCCTCGCCGAAGGCGTGGTGGCGCGCGAAGCCAGCGCGGTCTCGCCGCCAGAACCGCTCGCCGCACGCCGCGATGTGCCGCAAGCCCTGGTGCGCCGGGTGCTGGCCAGTCGCGAGGCTCTCTTGGTCGCCGACGCCACGCGCGACGAAGCCCTGAAGCAGGACGGCTATGTCTTACGCGCGGCACCGCGCGCGATCCTGTGCCTGCCGCTGCTGCGGCAAGGGTCGTTGCTCGGGGTTTTGTATCTGGAAAATACCCTCTCCGCAGACGTCTTCAGTCCCGGTCGTCTAGAGGTCGTGCGTGCCCTCGCCGCGCAGGCGGCCATCTCGCTCGAAAACGCTCGGCTCTACACCGCCACGAAGCAGGAGGTCGCGCGCCGCGCCGAAGCCGAGGATGCGCTGAAGCGCGCGCTCGCAGATCTGCATCGCCTGCAGCACCGGCTGGTCGCCGAAAACGTCTACCTGAACGAAGAGATTCAGACGCAGCAGAACTTCCGTGAGATCGTCGGGCAGAGCCCAGCGCTCTTGGACGCGCTGGCGAAGGTCGAGCGCGTGGCAGCCACGGACTCGACCGTGCTGATTCATGGCGAGACTGGAACCGGCAAGGAGCTGATCGCTCGCGCCATCCACGAATCGAGCAAACGCAGCCGGCGCACGCTGGTGAAGGTCAATTGTGCCGCATTGGCCAGCACACTGTTCGAGAGCGAACTGTTCGGGCACGTGAAGGGCGCGTTCACCGGAGCACTTCAGAAGCGGGTCGGCCGCTTCGAACTCGCCGACGGCGGCACGATCTTCTTGGACGAGGTGGGTGAGCTACCGCTCGAGGTACAGACGAAATTGCTCCGGGTACTGCAAGAGCGCGAGTTCGAGCCGGTCGGCAGCAGTCAGACCCGCCGGGTCGACGTGCGCATCGTCGCGGCGACCAATCGGAACCTGAACGAGGCCGTAGCGCGTCAGGTGTTTCGCGCTGACCTACTCTATCGCCTGAACGTGTTTCCGATCCGAGTGCCGCCGCTGCGAGAACGCGCGGAAGACGTGCGGCAGCTGGCAGCACTGTTCCTCGAGCGGCAAGCCGCGCGACTCGGCAAGGACCTCGAGAGCTTCTCTGGCGCCGATCTCGAGCGACTGGAGCGCTACCCCTGGCCGGGCAACGTGCGAGAGCTCGAGAACGTCGTGGAACGCGCGGCTATTCTGGCCCACGGGCGCACGCCACGGCTCGATGCGCACTTCGCCGAGCTGACGGAAGCGCCAGCTGCACCAGCATCAGAGCCTGAGGTCGTCCAACGAACGAGCCCGGCTGCGCCAGTCGTGGCGCCTGCAGCGGCTCTGCCCGCAGCAACTCCGCGGAGCCTCTCCGAGGTCGAACGCCAACACATCGTGCGGACGCTGGAGCTCACCTCTTGGGTCGTGGAAGGAGCCGGTGGCGCTGCGATGGTGCTCGGCATGCATCCCAATACGCTGCGCAGCCGCATGAAGAAGCTCGGGATCGTTCGCAGCGCCAAGCGCTAGCCGGAGCTTGTTCGCCGGATGCCGCTGAAGCAGCCAGCCCGCATCCACTGCGAGAACGCTTGCTGGATCATGCTCTCGGTCTCGACGGCGTCAGCGTCTGGGGCACTCGAGCTCATGCTAGCGAGGGCCGCTGCCAACGGCTCGCCGGCCACGAGCCGAGCAAACAGCGGGGCGAGCTCGGGGAGCAGTTCGATCCGCCACACGTCGATGCCGTCGCGACACACCACCACCCAGCTCGGCGCTGGGCTGGGCGGGGGCGGCGCCCGATCGTCGCGAAACGCCTGCAGGAAGCCATTGACGGGATACCGTGTCGCCACCAACGTCAGCGTCGGGCTCGGAAGCAGGCTCGCGCTGTCCCAGTCGGCGGGCGTGAGCGCTGCGAGCTCGGCGGGCGCGAGCTTGCGGGCATCGCTCTGGTGCACGGCTGTCACCAGCGCCCACTCGAGCTGTGCTAGCTCCGACGCCAGCGACGCGTGCTCTGGAGCGTGCTGCAAACAGTACTCGGCGAAGCGAGCCCCGTAGTCGTTCAGGGTGACGCCGGGGGGAACCTCGTGGATGTATTCGCGACAGAGACCCGCGAACGCAGCGTGTCCGAGCAGGTACTGCGTTGCGGGGTAGTCGTCCGCGAGACACTCGACCAGCCGCGCACGATAAGCGCTGCGATAGATCGCGACGCGCCTCAGAGCTCCGAGCCCGTTGGCCGCGATCAGCTCAGAGAGTTGCGCGGCTGCACCGCTCTGCCCAGACTCGTCCGCGATGGTGACGGCATCGAACAAGAGCTGCTGCGTGTCACGCAGACCGAACGGCAAGCTGTCGACGGACCCGGTCATGGGCGAGCTCCCTGGGCGACGTTGCTACCAGAAGTCGGGGCACGCGCAGCGTCGATGAAGCGACGAGCCTTCAGCACGTCGCGATGGACCACCTCGAAGCTCGGGATCTCGCTGTCCCACTCCAGTAGCACCGACGCGTCGGCACCCAGTCGGAATGCTTCTGCCAGGAGGCGCCACACCGGATCGGGCACCGGACCGACATGCGTATCTGCCAAATAGCCGTCTGCCTGGGAGTGGCCCGCCACATGAAACTGCACCACGCGATCGAGCGGGATCCGGCGCAAACACGCGTACGGATCGAAACCGTGATTGCTGGCGTTGACGAATAGGTTGTTCACGTCCAAGAGCAAGGCACAATCAGCCTCCTCGGCGAGTGCGGCGATGAAGTCTCCCTCCGAAAGCTCGGGGGCTCCGCTAGAAAGCCGCAGGTAGGTGGACGGGTTCTCGAGAAGCAGCGGTGCCCCGAGCACGTCTTGCACCTGACGCACGCGCGCTGCCATGTGTCTCACGCTGGCGTCCGTCATGGGCATCGGATAGAGGTCGTGCCCGAAGCGACCGTGCACGCCGGTCCAAGCCATGTGGTCCGAGACCCAGCGCGCACCCGAGCGGTCCCTGAGCGCCTTCAACTGGTTCAGGTAGTTCCGGTCGAGCGGGTCGGTAGAACCGATCGAAAGACCAACTCCGTGGAGCACGACGGGATACCGCTCCGCGACGCGATCGAGATAGTAGAGCGGGCGCCCTTCGGTATTCATGTAGTTGTCCGAGAGCACCTCGAACCAGTCGACGTCCGGTCGTTCGTCGAGGATGTGTGCGTAGTGCGCGGTTCTTAGACCCACGCCCAAGCCAAGATTCGGCAGTTCGAAGCCAGCATGTTTCATGAGATCTCCGGGGGAGCGAGATCAGCCTGGCGACGGGAGCCCCCGTCACCAGGCCTCGGCTCGCTTCAAGGCATTTCAGCCCTTGCAGCCGCCTTGCCCTTTGCAGGCGTTGTGTCCCTTGCATTCGTGCTTGTCGGTCTTACACCCGCCCTGGCCCTTACAGGCATTCTGGCCCTTACAGGCGTGTTTGCCGAGGCTTACCGCGTTGTCTTTCGCGGCGGTCTGGGACTGGTGGGCGGCGGCGGGGAGCGCGGCGCCCAGTACGAGCCCAGAAACCGCAGCGATGAGGAGTGTGTTTTTCATGAGTATGTTTCCTTTTTGTTTTCTTGGTCGAGTTGAGTTCAAGAGCTGCCGGGCCCAGTCTGGGCCGGCGCGTCACGTCGTACTGGTCACGAGCTCGCTCGGGGCAGCGTCTCGAGCACCGGGGGCGCGCTGGCGCACGATCCAGTGGTCGAGCGAGAGCGGGCCCGGACCACCTACTACGAGCCCCACACACAGCGCGATGTACAGGAACTCCACGGTCCCGAACAGGCCCGAGAGACCGTCGAGGTCGGGCCAGATCGCGGTGAGCAGCGCCACCACCATCGTTCCGATCAGCGGGACCGCCGCCACGCGCGTCAGCAGACCGAGAAGCAAGAGCGCGCCACAGCCGAACTCGATGCAGGAAACGAACGTGGCGTGGAAGGCCGGCGCTGGGATCGCCAGCGAACTGAAGAACTCCGTGACCCGCTCCAGATTGTGCAGCTTGCCCCACCCCGTTGTCAGGAACGCGTATCCCACTGTCAGACGCGCAAGCGTGGCTGGCACGAACTTGAGCTTGGTTTCGAAAACCGCGACTATGCGCTGAGCGCGGCGCAACGAATGCATGGCACGCATGGTGTCTCCTTCGCCGAGTGCGGCGTGGTTGGTGGGGATCGCGCGCGGCCGACCTCTCGTCACGCCGTCGATCCTCACCACCACATACGCGTCCCCTCGACGCCGGTTACTCGCCAGCGACGGTTTTCGCGGAAGGGGCGTCCGGGCACCAAGGAGTAAGGTGGCGTCGAGCGCTCTGCCTACGACAGTTCGTGGTCAGCCACGCGCGTGGTGGGCGCCAGCTACGAGATTTCGTGGGCCCAAGACCGGGGCTCGCCGAACCTTCAAAAAAAACCGTGCAATTCTAAATACATACAAAGCAACGACTGAGCGCGGGCGTGTGGGCACACCCATTGCTTTGAGCGTGCTCCCCATGAGTGCGGATACCTGCCTCGGAACCCTGTTGACCAGTCGCGAACAGGACGCTGCGCTGAACCGCGCCATGGACCGCTACGCTGCGGGTGACGACGCGGTGTTCGCGGAGATCTTCAGGCTGCTCGGGCCGCGGCTGCGCGCTTTTCTGCGGCGCCTTTCCGGGAGCGCCGACAGCGCGGACGATCTCTTGCAGGAAACCTTGCTCCGCATCCACCACGCCCGCGGCTCATTCACCCCGGGCCGTGCGACCGCACCTTGGGCGTACGCCATCGCCAGAAATTGCTACATCAGTCACGTGAGATCGCCCAAACATCGACTCAGCCGCTCGAGCGTCGCGCTGATCGACGAGTCGGCCGTCGGCGGGCTCGAGGCCAGCGCCGAAGAAGCAACGATGGCAAAACAAGCAGCGCTTGCTGTCGAAACCGCGCTCCAAGGCATGAGTGAGGCGCGCCGATCCGCGTTCGTGCTGGTGCGCTACGAAGGACTCAGCGTAGCCGAAGCCGCGCAAGTGCTCGGTATTACCGAATCAGCCCTGAAGGTGCGAGCGTTTCATGCCTACGAGGTGCTGCGCCAAGCGCTCGAGACCATGGAACGGCCCGCTTCCAGCACTCTGCAAAAAAATGCGTTGAGCGCATGAAACCAAACCAGACCAAACGCGTAGCGATCCAAAGCGGCTCCTTCACCCGCGGCCAGCTGACCGGAGTTCCAGACGTGCACGGGCTCGACGACCAGCCAGACACCGAGTTTCCCCTGTTCGACGGCATCCCCGACCCGGCCCCGCTTCGGGAAGAACCCGCGCCCAGAGTGCCGCGACTGCCCGCGTCTGCTTCGCCACCCCGCAACGGGGTGCGGCGGCGCCGACTCATCGCCCTGAGCGCCAGCATCGTCTGGGTCCTGACGCATCTCGCAGTCTATGGCGTCCGCACGGACTGGGCGGAGCTGCCGGGAAGCTACGTCGCGGCGCAGATCTTGGTTCCGCTCGGCCTCGCGGTGGCTTCACTGACCGTCGCGCTGAGCCAAGGAGCGCATGGGCTGGGTGTCGGGGCGCGCTGGCTTTGGGCTACGGCGGTGCTCGGACCAGCCGCGTTCTGGATCGCCGCTTTCGGCGTGCCCCAGCCTTACGCCGTAGCGGACGCCTCGTTCTGGGTGTCGCTGTTCGTGTGCCTCGATCTCACGCTGGCCTGGGTAGCCCTGCCGCTCTTGGCAGCAGGGCTCAGCTTGCGGAGCGCGTTCCCCTCGGCGGCCGCGTGGAAGAGCGCCCTCATTGGCGGTGCCGCCGGCCTGTTCTCGGGCGCGATCATGAACCTGCACTGCCCGAGCGTCGATCCTGCGCACATCGGCTTTGCGCACGGCATCCCGATCCTCGTCGCGAGCGCGCTCGGCGCGCTGGTCATGGTGCGCTGGACGCGGGCGTGATCCGTGCGTGCCCAAAAAAGGGCGACCAGAACCAGGGCGCTCGTGGGGGGGAGCAGG
>Ga0315912_10005895_pt1 | contig 11122 bp, 5 predicted proteins | sample VfabasoilMG_FD_204469 | JGI IMG/M metagenome (GOLD analysis project Ga0315912, IMG submission 204469) | Garden soil microbial communities collected in Santa Monica, California, United States - V. faba soil | ecosystem: Environmental > Terrestrial > Soil > Garden | place: USA: California...
CCGTCTGCCGGTATCCTTCAAGGTTATATTTTGTAGCCAACTCTTCCATTTTCTCTAGTACCGCTTTATCGCGGGTAGCTTCGTAATACAGGTTCAGGTAGTAGAGCGCCTGGCCAGTTTGGTTCAGGCCTTCTTCAATGTAGGCCATCTTTAAAAGCATAGCCGGAGAATATTCATGCTGGGCAAACACAGAACGGTAAAGTTCCATCGACTGCGTATAGCGTTTACCCAAAAAAAGTGAGTCAGCCTGGCGTAAACGGTGCGTGGAAATTTGCCCAAATCCGTGCTGATTTATAATAAATATGGAGCCGAAAAGAATGAGAAGAATTTTTAGAAACCGCCTTTGCATATGTTTCAGATCGTATTACCTTTGCGACCTCAATAACGGGAAATACCTCGTATTTGACAATTTTTAACAGCTTAAGTGGTTGTTGAAAAGATTCCGTAGCTCAGTTGGTAGAGCAATACACTTTTAATGTATGGGTCCTGGGTTCGAATCCCAGCGGGATCACAGGTTGACAAACCAAAACACTCGAAAGCTCACAAAATTGATTTTTGTGGGCTTTTTTGTTTTAAACGCAGTTCGAAAAAGTCACCGATTCTCAATCGTCTGGTGAGCAGATCGGGAGCAGCAGCTCTCAGAAAAATTTTGCTCACCAGAACTCACCGAAGAGGGTCATTATCAAGTAGTTCAGCAAATGAACATCTTGATTCAGCAAAGACATCAAAGGAAATTTATTAACCATTAAAATTTCTGTTTGATGAACAAATCATTGAAAGTGCTCTTCTTTTTAAGAACTAGAACGAGCTATGTGAGTGGACCGGCACCGATCTACATGAGAGTAACTGTTGAAGGCGACCGTTTCGAAATGGCAACGCAGCGCGAAGTCGATCCTGAGAAGTGGGACAACAAAGCTTGCAGAATGGTGTACTCGAAAAAAGAATCTACACGCGAATTGAATTACTATCTCGATATGCTTCAGGGAAGAGTCTTCGAAGCACAACGCGAGATGATGTTAAAGGGCATCGACATAACTGCGAACAAAGTCAAACGCTTTCTTCTCGGCAAAGACATCCAAGATTGTAAGACGCTTCTGGAAGTATACAGAGAACACGTTGAAGAAATCAAAGCTCTCGTTGGAAAAGAATATGCGAAAGGAACATTGAAGCGATACAAATCAGCGCTTGTGTCCCTGGAGGACTACTTGAAGAGTAAAGGCATTGTCGACATCCCTTTGGATAAGCTCAACCATCAATTCATCACTAACTATGAATTCTTTTTGAAGTCCGTGCGCAACATGGATCACAACACTGCGATGGGAACGATCAAGAAGTTGAAGAAAATCGTTCGCATCTGTGTTGCTAACGAATGGATCGACAAAGATCCGTTCATGAGTTTCAAAGTAAAGATCCGTGAGACGAACAGACCATACTTACTTCAAGACGAACTTGATAAAATCATTGCCTTGAAATTTTCAGCAGAACGCCTCGCTACTGTGCGCGACATTTTTGTTTTCTGTTGTTATACAGGTCTCGCATACGCTGATGTTCAGAAATTAAGAAGAGTTGATATTGTGATTGGTCATGATGGTGAGAAATGGATTCATACAGAACGGGTTAAAACGGAAACGGCAACGCGCGTTCCGCTTCTACCTCAAGCTTTGAAGATCATGGATGCTTATAAAGATCATCCGCAGTGCGTGAATGAAGGAAAACTCTTGCCAGTGTCTAGCAACCAGAAAATGAATGAATACTTGAAAGAGATTGCAGACCGGTGTGAGATCAATAAGAAGATGACGTTTCACACTGCGCGGCATACGTTCGCTACCACGGTAACTTTGACTAACGGTGTACCTATAGAAACGGTGAGTAAGATGCTTGGACATAAGACGCTGAGGACAACGCAGCAGTATGCGAAGATATTGGATCAGAAGGTTAGTGAGGATATGAGGGTGCTTAGGCTTAAATTTCAAAAAAATGACTGTTAGTCCTTTAATAAAGAACAATTATATATATATTTAAGAGAGCCCATCATTTCCTTATCATTAGAGGAGGTGATGGGCTTTTTTTAGAACCTCATGATTTTACAATGCTTTAAAGCCGGAAATGGCGATGCAATTCTAATTCAATTAGCGGATCGACTTGGCATCAGGAGAAATATCCTGGTCGACTGTGGGAACCTGCGAAGTGCCTTTTCTGAAAACCTATCCGATTACATCAGCAAAAACATTGTTCCAAACGAGCAAATTGACTTGTTTATTGTCACTCATCCTGATCAGGATCACATCAAAGGGGCTCTGTATCTACTGGACACCATTAACACGAGTAGTTCATCTCTGCGTTCGCACCAAATCCCACAAATTTGGTTCAACTCAAGAAAAACTTTGACTATCAAAAATCACACGTTGGACATTAGTGCCGACGACATGGTGAAACTTGAGCACAAGCTTGAAAACCTAAATGGCTCGACATGGTACAAACGAATTACCGTTGGGTTTGAGGTGGATTTCTATGGCGCAAGAATTACCGTCTTATCGCCAGACATCGACACGCTGGCAAAATACACCGACAAGTATGGAGACTATGATGTCGGGGCAACGGGATCCGACTATCCAGAAGGTGTTCGAGAACTCTTTAAGAAAGAATGGGACTATGCAGAATCAGGTAATGAATATCTTGATGAGAAACTAGAGAACGCTGTAAGCATAGCCTTTCTTATGGAGCACAATGGAAAGTCTGTTCTTATGCTTGGCGATGCTACTCCAACCATTGTGGATTTTGCGATCAAGCAACTCATTGATAGTAGAGGGATCCCTCATCTTGCTGTTGACGCAATTAAGTTATCGCATCACGGAAGTCGCAAAAGTTTAAGTATGAACTTCTTAAAAATGGTACGTTGTCACAACTACATTTTATGCACCAATGGAAAAAAATCCAACCTACCAAATAAATCTACCATTGCTAAGCTTCTACTACACCCTACTAGGGACAGGTCTAAAATGGTAAATCTATTTTTTAACTACTCTGACGTAATCGCGTCACTCAATTTTTCCGAAGAAGAATATCACGAATTTAATTTTTCGTGCATTTCAAACCAACCTTATGGATCAAGCATGTCGTTGTGAAAAATATGACCGAGAAAAACCAAATTTCACTGAATTGTTTAGCAATTAAGCTAACCACCACCGTAGGCTCCAGTCCAGAGGAGAAGATTTTAGGAAGTGGAACTCTTTATCTAAACGCTAACGATCAGTATGACTATGTTCTAACCGCTCTGCATTGCATTCTTGGAACGCGTTCATTCAGCAATGGAACAAACACGTATCGACATCAAATCCTCCAAATCAAGACGATTGAACTGCTAAACAATTCATCCCTCGAGGATGGTGGACATGTATCTCAAGAGAACCTTTCGGACTTGACAAACTCCGTTCTTGTTTTTCCAGATCACGATGCGGCTGTCATCAAGATTCCAAAATCGTTTGGACAAAAGATCGGTAACGTGCCCAAGATCGCATTGCACAGTCGGCCGCGAAAAGGCGGGACATTTCTAGCCCGTGGTTACCCTGCAAGAAGCTCGACTGTGTCCGTTACTCTTAAGGACATAGAGTTTGTGTCTGCTGATGGTCAAGGAATATTCGAAGCCAAAACAGAGAGCATATCGGGAGAAAGTGCGCAGGAAGCATTAAAAGGCTATTCGGGAACCGGAGTGTTTTGGGAGTCTAAACCAATCCTGATTGGGTTCATAGCGAAGGTCGCCGAAGATTTTGCGATCGGCGGAATCCTACATGTTCGAGACTACAGCTTTATTGATGTCAATGATGTTTTAAAAAGTAAAAACCTTGAAAAAATTACGTTAATCGACAACGTCAACAAAGTCATCATAGACAGCGAAACAGACGAACTGATGAACGCAACGGTTTTCGTTGTAAACGGAATACCGCTTAATATCTGGAAGGCAGTAGAAAATACTAAGTCCGATATAAAGGATGACTGGTTCCCCGATCCCTTGCGATATAAAGACCTCCTTCGAACCGACTTCATTTGCCAATCCATTATGGACACGGTCAAACTTCAAGGAGGATTTAAACCTGGAAGTTCAGCTCACTACTTCATTCCTAAGGAAGGTTTTACCACGAGAAACGCAATCCAAACGCCATTAGTGGACCGAATCGTACTCCAGGCTTCCGTCGAAGTCATTGCAGAGGCCATCGACTCGAATTTATCTAATAAAGTTTACTCCTACCGGTATAATGACTCCGACAGCAACGATGAGTATTTCTTTATCCCACACATTGAGCAATGGAAAAAACTACTTTATCAAATAAAACAAGACGTGTTAGCCAACAACCAGGTTTTGGTTATTATCGACATCTCTAACTATTTTGACAATATCCCCATAGACAAACTTGCAAGCTTTCTAAGGAAACAGATAGAGAAGAAAGCTCTACCCAATATGGCCAGCCAGATTTTAGCTGTGCAATTGGTCCAGAGTATTTTAGAGAGATGGAAATCCCATAATGCAGTAAAGGCAGGCATCCCTCAAAATCGCGAAGCATGTTCCTTTCTCGCGAATATGTACTTAGCAAGTGTAGATCACGCAATGGCGACCCGTGGCTATAACTACTATCGATACATGGATGACATCCGAATCGTGTGTGACGATCATTTTCACGCACGAAAGGCAATTATGGACTTAACTGAACAACTGGCTGAATTTGGACTTACTATCAATTCGTCTAAAACCCATATCATTGAACAGATACCCGAAAGCCCGAACGAAGAACTTAAAAGACATTTTCCTCAGGATATTAAGGTGATGGAACAAATTGATAGTCTGATCGCAACGAGAAGGGCTCGCGAAATTCAAATGGCCGTTCCTATGACTATTAGTCTTCTTCGAGACACAATCGCCAATGAGGCCAAAGACAAACGTCTCGATTTTCGTCATTTTAGCTTCTGCATTACAAGGCTGCAGCTATTTGCCCAAGTGCCAAGCTTAAGAGTATTAGTCGACTTCGATGAAATTGTTCAGGCCCTCGTTCCAAGGTTTGTGAGTCACCCGTGGCTAACAGATGTATATGGCAGATTTCTGATGGCCATAGATAGCAGCTATCTCAAAGACGAATTATTAAATGTCATGTGCGTCCTTTTAACCGAAGAAAAAAAGAATGTTTATTCCTGGCAGGCATATCATATCTGGAAACTACTTGCGTTTCATCGGATCGTAAAACCCGAATTACAAACTCAGGCATTTAAAATAATTGACGGATTCGCTATTAAACGAGCAGCAGAAATTGGAGGCGCAGCCATTTACCTCGCATCGACCGACCTATCCAAATACGCTGACGAATTGGTCAAATGTTTCAACAGCAGAGTCATCAGCTTGCAAGACGAGTTCTTAAAGCGTTGCTTCGTGATTGCGCTTAGAACTGTTAGTACTCAAGACTTGAATTTCAATGGAGATAGTCGTCTCCAAAAAATGCACTTCGATTTAAATGCGGCCGAAGGATCGAGTACTACAAATACCGAATACGTCTCGCCATTACCTTCACTTAGGCTAAATGAAGTTTTCCGCAATTTACCAGACCAAGTCTCAACCTAATGGAACAATATCTTCTTAGCATCATTGTGCCGAATAACAGTCACACCAGTAGGCGTACGAAATTTTTTGTATTAGAGAATTCTCAAACGACTGAATATTCGAGCGTAGATGATTTCAGAGCAATCGATAAAACAATCATTACATTTGATTTCGATGCGTTGATCAACTACCAAGGCAGTATTCTTGGGACTATCCCAGATGATTTTATCGATCTCGAGCAGCTTTGCAAGCAACTGGACGGGAAACCAATCAAATCTTTTGGAAAAGATGAATTGCCGTCTTGGAGCATTTGGAACAAGATTAAATCATGTTATAAGGAAGAGGAGCTAGAAGATTTAGAAATTCTAAAAAAAATCTTCTTTGCTGTGGACTACACAAACTACGATAGGTTAACAGAATTTGCATCCACGTTTTTAGTGCATATAAAAAAAGTTTATTTGGAGTCCTTGCAGTCTCTTAAGGACAAAGGAGAATATGAAAGATTCCAGGAAGTCGAACGTAAAATTGGAAAAATCACTGCTTACCGAAGTCGACATGGCATAACTATAGATAACTCAAATCTCAGAACGCTAGTCCAAAACATAAGTGAGCAACTGTATTCATATAGGAATATACTGCAATTGCAGTATTCTATATTTACAGCAAATGATCAAAAAAAGATTCATCAAATATTGGCTCAGAAAACTACAATCGCTGATCTAGAGGAAAAAATAAACGAACGTGGACTTTATTCTTTCCTGAAAACCTATCGAAAAAATAGCAGCTTAATTGAAACACTATATCAAGAAAAAAAAGCATGGCGAAACCTTTCGGTTCTCCTAGCCATCGGGGCGCTGTCCTCAGCAATAGTCTTCCCATCTTTTGACGCATTCGGTACAGTTACCGCCCGAACAAAGATGATCTCTCCCAACTTTCAAATATTGAGCAAAAAATACAGATCGATCGTTACGGCAGCTGAAGGCTATCGTCTGGTATATGCTGACTTTGGGCAATTTGAAGCAAGTATTTTGGCCAGTCTAAGTAATGATGAAAAGCTTATCGCCTATTGCAACTCCACGGACCTTTATTCAGAGATTGCAACTAAGATTGGCCTTGCAGAATTCCTTCCTACATCCAAAGAGCAGCGAGATTTTGCAAAGGTTTTGTTCTTTAAGTATTCCTATGGAATGAACATAGAAAGTCATGAAAAACTATTGATTGATTTCGGACTAACGGAATCGGCCAAAATTTTATCTCCAAGAATTGTTGACGTGTTTACAGAGTTCAAACAATTAGAATTGTATCGACAAGAAATCAGCGAGCAAGCACGGACAAAAGGGTTTGTTAGCTCAACTCTTGGAAACTATCGATACAAGGACGATAACGATCACGTTGCTTCATGGGCGCTAAGTCAAAGAATTCAAGGTACAGCTTCGTTGATATTGAAAAGGGCCATTATTGCTGTTTTGCAAAAAGACCCTGAAATCCAATTCTTAATTCCAATGCATGATGCCGCTTTATTCGAAGTCAAGTCCAATGAAGAGGAAAATAGCAAGGCAACTATACGTGAGTGCTTCGAAGAGGCCCTAATTGTGGTCTGCCCTGACATTGTACCAAAAGTAGTTTTCAAGAACTTCGCTGAATAGAGATTCATGGATAGCAATGAAGAATTACCAAACAGTTAATTTTTGGAGACTTCAAGTTTGCCATCTTTAAGTTCAACGGCATAGCAACAAAGCCGCGCTTTATGTCGGCCCTGATAGTCTTGGAAGTAGGTTTGATCAGAGTTAATATTAATAAAAATTCCAAGTGGGTAATCAAGAGATTCAAACATCTTTTCGAGACTTACAAAGTCTTCTAGCGCTTTTACCTTCGTTGAATTAAGTTTTAATAAAATCACTACAAAGTTGCCGTCCTTTCTGGTTTTATGTTTCTCGGATGAAAAAGGGGAATGAATAATTATATCCGGCCTTAGAGCAATGCCGTGCTGACTAATTTTTTTTTGGTATTCTTCCTCGATAATATAATCATCTGGAATCACTGAGCCAAGGGCGTTGTAGAGAGCTGCATTTAATGCTCCTTGGTAGCCACGCTCAGTCGCGTAGAATCTAGGTGAAGTTATGCTCTGAAAACATTTTTCTAACGCAGCCAAGAAAAGTTCCTTATCCATATAGCTAAAGCTTTGTCATAGTAACTATTATTTTATTGTAATCCGTCTCCGTTTGAATGTTTGTCACAACGATTGAATAGTCAGCTGCATTCACATCCAATTCAACAGAAATCTGTTTAGAAAATTCTCTAGGTACAAATCCCAACTCACTATCTCCTTTAAGAATTTTAATAGCATACGGATCGAATTGATTGATTGTATCTCTTTGATAGACTAATGCATCATTTATTTGCACGGTTGAAGATGTCGCCTTTCTTTGATTCTCAAAAGGTATACCCCTTATATAAAACGAATAAGACCTTGGAGTATCAGCATACCTTTGGGGAGTCAATTTAATCGCTACGTTCAAAATATTTAATTGATCGTATCTACTGATTTCATAGTCTTGAACGTCCTCCATTGTAAGGTTTGCAAACCAGGCAATGAAGTTTTTACCTTCTAAACCGTTTGATTCATTAGAGAGTAAAAGCGCAACATCACGATTTTTAATACCAAGGCCTTTTGCCAGGCATGCCGTTGGATTGTTCAAACCGAATTTCGTATACGTCGAAAGATTTTTTAAACCAACACCAAACGAATCCCTGCTTCGCCCAAGTTTCGCGCTAAGTATTGTAATAAAAGATGCAATGCCCCATGGGTACCGATAATAAAACGCATCGGCTATCAAAATATGCAAATGGCTCGGTTCATCACTTAGTGTAGACCAAGCCCCTTGCAAATCTTCAATATCACTTCCCGAAATCCAAAGTTTGGCGATTTCAAGTGTTTGGCTAGGCTCCAGTTTCAGTTTGTCAAGTTTATCTGAAGCCATTTCAATAATTCCTTTCAAATCAAACAATAAAAAAACTTCTTCAAGTAACTGATTGTAATTGTCCTCTTGAACGATGGTGTTCAGTAGATCGAGTCGTGCGGCAATGTATTCAGATATGATTTTGTTACTTCGAAGAACTAGGCCGGTTTCACTGAACACATTTATCATTTCAGCTGGAACCTGGTCTTTGAGGCCGTTAAAAATTCTTGTAAATGAATTTCTCAATGGCTCTAAACTAATGTTTCGTGCCTCAGCTTGGACTTTAAATAAGCTGGCGTTGATGATGCTTTCAACAATTGCCTGGATATCTGTTTCTACCGATTCTTCGACAAGCAGACTAAGAAAGTATGGTTCTGCCAACAACTCTAAATTGCCATTAAATTGCTCATTAGAAATCCTTTGTCTAACGAACCAATTTAAAACATTAAAAAACATGCTGAATGCTTTTTCAATATTGGTTTTGTCAGTGTATCGCTCAAAAGCTTGACGATCGGTATAGGATTTAATATTAAAAATAATCTGTCCCTCTGTTTCTTTGCCCGCCCTTCCTGCCCTCCCAACGATGTTCCAAAAATCACGGACGCTTAAAGGCTGTCTTGGCATTATTAATGTTGAATGAATAACTAAATACTTAATAGGAAAATTTAGTCCCTGCCCAACTGTATTCGTTGAGATTAATACCCTTAATCTTCCTGTATTGTAATCTGATTCAACGCCTCTTCTCACCGGCTCCGGCAAATCACCATAGTGGATACCAATCCCGCGTTCTAAACATTTTGTAATCGTATCATTTTCACCAAACCACTTCCGAGCAAAGTAATAAGATTCTTTCTCTCGATTCGGAATGAAATAATTGAGTAGGGTCGATGAATTATTCTCATCGATTGTTTGGAGTAATGACAGCATAGCAGCACCCACCCTAGTAGTTTCCCTGGCTTGAGCGCAAAAAACTAAGCAATTGCCTTGAGAAGAAAGTTGATAAGCAATGCTCGCTGAAGTTTGAGCTTTATTTGTTTTATCAGGGAATCGTTCACCGTGTTGTTTGGCTCTGATCAAAGCCGGAATAAAAGCGCCAGTTTTTACTTTCGATTCTTCATCTTCAGTTTCAATCGCCTTAAATCCTATTCTTCCATTGTCTCCATCCCAGGTGAACGCACCAATTAACTTTCGTGTTGGCTCCCAATCTTCTCCCACTGGGCTATCAGCATGAAGCAATGATCTAATAACTTTATTGCCTTGACCATTTAACCAAACTGAATATTCGTCCGCATTCTCTGGTGGCATTACCGCTGAAATAAAGAGGATTCTTACTGTTGGTATTTTCATGCGTAATCGAATTACCAGAAATTCCATCAGACTAGACCTAGCGCTTATATCGCCAACAATATGACCCTCGTCAATAACTAAGAGCGATACATTATCAAAATAGTCTGGGTTGAGCCTTAGTATTAGGTCAATTTTTTCAGGTGTCGCGACTAAAATATCTGTTTCTTCCAAAATGATGTTTTGGAATTCATCTACTTCATAGCTACCAGATAGTGATGAAACTGAAAACCCCAATTTAGATATGTATTCTGCCAACTCACTTTCTTTCTCATTTGTTAATGCGCGGAAAGGCGAGATATAAATGCACTTTTTGTTTGGATGTTTTATCAAAGAATCCACAATAGCGAGCTCTGCTATAAACGTCTTTCCAGCACTAGTCGGCATCTGAATGACAAAATTATAATCAGAGCTTAGCAATCCAGTTTGAATAGCTCTTAATTGCGAAGTCCAAAACTCAAATTTAGAAATTCGTTGTTCTACCGGCTTGATTTGATCTCGGTCATAGATATCGTGCGTCAATAGCTTAATATATCGTTTCCATAAAGCACTATTGTTGATAAAGTCGTTCTGAGTCAAATTCCCCCAAATCGCCCGTTGACCATAGACAATAACTCTGGCTCTTAATAAAAACAGTAAATGCGAAATAACAACGTTACCAGAATTAAGGTAATATTTATAGGAATGATGCAGAATTTCCAGATGTCGTCCTTCTGTGCCATTTAGAATATTCTCAAACCATGCCGAAGTTGCTTGATTGAAATATTTTATTCCTAATTCGAAGTCATAATTTACATTTATGTTTGACCGAGCCGACATTATGTTCTTCGACAGAATTCTTCTTACTTGATGTAGAATATAATTGATTGGTTCAATTTTTTCTTTTTCGTCAATTGACTCGAAAGAATACTCCGTAATTTGCTTGATCAAGCAACGCGCATTCGCCTGATAGCCTGCTAAATCATAACACAAGGAGGATAAAATAATTGCGTACTCTTTATCATAGGTTTGCGCAATGAGACTTAAATTTTCATAAACTTCAGCCGCGTCCTTTAATGAATTGATTACAAGTTTTAAATTTTTATTTTCTATAAGGAGAACACAAGCATTAGATGAAATGTAAAGCGCGCGGCTCCATAAAAGACTTTCGTCAAAGGTTGGTCGGAATTGCGCACTTAACTTTCTGGCAATCACTTGGTTCTTATGATTGCTGTATCGTTCTTCAACTATCGTA
>Ga0315912_10005896_pt1 | contig 11122 bp, 9 predicted proteins | sample VfabasoilMG_FD_204469 | JGI IMG/M metagenome (GOLD analysis project Ga0315912, IMG submission 204469) | Garden soil microbial communities collected in Santa Monica, California, United States - V. faba soil | ecosystem: Environmental > Terrestrial > Soil > Garden | place: USA: California...
GCCCGAGGCAGGAATTGGTCGGCGTCATGAGCCAACCGTCGGCGAGCCTCACGCTGATGTTTCCGGCGGAGCCGTGTGCAAGCCCGCGATCGTAGAGCGATTTCCCAAGCAGCGCGATCTGCTCGCGAAGCGCGTCTTCCTTCATTCGAGGTTTCTCAATAGCCAAGTTTCTCGAACGCCTTGATGAAGAAATCGTCAGCGCCGAAGTTGCCCGACTTGAGCGCGAGTGCGAGGGGTTTCTCGCCCAGGCTCGCGGTCCAGGGCACGCCCGGATCGATTTCCTCGCCGATACGCAGGCCTTCTATCCCAAGCGCCGTCACCACCGCGCCGGCCGTCTCGCCGCCTGCCACGACCAGCCGCTCCACGCCCATGCCGACGAGTCCTTGTGCAATCTCCCCCATCGCGGCCTCGACCAGATGCCCGGCACGTTCGCGCCCCAGAGCCGCCTGGGCCTTCTCCACGACCGCAGGGTCGGCGGTGGAGTAAATCAATATGGGCTCCCTTCCAAGGCGTGGCCTTGCCCATTGCAGCACCTTGGCGACCACCGTCCGATCCTCGCGCAATGCGATGGGGTCGATCTCGAACCCGTTCGATTCGTTGTTCATCAGTGCGACTTGCCGCTGCGTTGCCGTCGAGCAGCTGCCCGCCAGTACCGCGGCGTGCCCGCCAAAGCCGGGAAACGCACCTGCTTCACGCGTGAGCAGCGATCCTGCACGACGGAAATTCCCCGGCAACCCCAGCGCCAGCCCCGAACCGCCGGTGAGGAGCTTCAAATCGGCGCACGCCTCGCCGATCGCGACGAGATGGCTATCGGTCAGCGCATCGACGATCGCGATTCGAACACCTTCGGTACGCAGCTTTCCGATCGCGCCCCGGATCGCATCGCCTCCCCTATCCACCACGCTGAAGTCGATGAGGCCGACGCGGCCCCGGCACTGGCGCTGCAGCACGCGCGTGAGCAGCGCGTCGGTCATCGGCGTCAAGGGATGGTGCCGCATGCTCGACTCCGACAGCAGCACGTCGCCGACGAAGAGATGCCCCCGGTAGATCGTGCGCTGGTTGGTCGGGAACGCCGGGCAGGCCACAGTGAAGTCTTGCTTTAGCGCATCGAGCAGCGCCTCCGCTACCGGGCCGATGTTCCCTGCGTCGGTCGAGTCGAACGTCGAGCAATACTTGAAATACGCCTGATGGATGCCGCGGCGCCGCAACCAGTCGAGCGCCGCGAGCGACTGGCTAACTGCGTCACTCGCAGCGATCGAGCGCGACTTGAGCGCGACCACCACGGAGTCAGCATCGCCGACATCGACGTCCTCGCGCGGTACGCCAAGCAGCACCGCTGTCGCCATGCCCCGGCGCGTCAGCGTATTGGCGAGATCGGTCGCGCCGGTGAAGTCGTCGGCGATGCAACCCAGGAGCATGCTGAAGTCAGTCGGCGCGGATGTTGGCTGCTCTTGCGACCTTGGTGTATTTCGCCACCTCGGTCTTGAAGAATGCGGCGGTGTCGTCGGGAGAGGTGGCGACGATGTCCGCGCCGAGCGACGCGAGGCGCTCCTTCACGTCGGGCAACGCCAATGCCTTCAGGATCTCCTGGTTGAGCCTCACCACGACCTCGCGCGGCGTCTTCGCCGGCGCCACCGCGCCATACCAGGTGCTCATGGAATATCCCGGCACGCCGGATTCCGCGATCGTGGGCACGTCGGGCAGCACCGCCGCGCGCTTGTCCTTGGTCACCGCAAGCGCGCGCACGCGTCCCGCGCGGATATGCGGGATGATCGGCGGCATGGTGCTGAAGCTCGTCATGACGTGCCCCGCCACCAGGTCGATTGCGATCGGCCCGCCGCCTTTGTACGGCACCGGCAGCAGGTTGGTCTTCGTCATCATCTTCAACATTTCGCCGGCGAAGTGCTCGGGGCTGCCTACGCCGGAAGTGGCGTAGGTGAGCTCGCCCGGTTTCGCCCGCGCCAGCGCCAGCGCTTCCTTCACCGTCCTGGCGGGCAGCGCAGGGTTCGCGGCGAATACGTTCGACACCTCGGACACCACGGTGATCGGCGTGAGATCGCGCTCGATGTCGTAGCCCAGGTTGCTGTAGACCGGCTTGCTCATGATATGAGCGACCGACATGAAGAGCACCGTGTAGCCGTCCGCCGGCGCCTCGGCCGCGAGCTTGGCAGCAATGTTGGCATTCGCCCCCGGGCGATTGTCGACGATGACCTGCTGCTTCATGCTCTCCGTCATCTTGGCGGCGACCGCGCGCGCCATGATGTCGGTGCCCCCGCCCGGCGCGAAGCCGACGAGGATGCGGATCGCCTTCGCGGGATACTGCTGCGCGAGCGCCGGCTGCGCGAGCAGCGCGCCGACCAACAGCGTGAGTCCGGATGCAGACTTCATGGCGTTTCTCCTCCCGATTTATCCATGGCTTGGCGTGCCGAGCGGCCGCATTGCGCTCGCGTGGAGCGTCGCAACTGAATACAATACTACACATCCACATCGAGGATACTTCATGAAACGCGCAGCACCGCACTTCCTTCTCGCCTTCCTTGCCGCAACTGCGTCCACCGGTACGCTGGCCCAGAGCGATGCCAAGGGGGGCGCAGGCTACCCCGACAAGCCGATCCGCTTCGTGGTGCCGTTTACCCCCGGCGGGCCGACCGACATCCAGGGCCGCATGCTGGGTGAAAAACTTTCGCAGCGCCTGGGCCAGCAGGTGATCGTGGACAACCGCGGCGGCGCGGGCGGCAATATCGGCATGGAGATCGTGGCGCGCGCGCCGGCGGACGGCTACACGCTCGTCATCGCCACCGTCGGCACGTGGGCGGTCAACCCGTATCTCTACAAGCTCTCGTTCGACGTGGTGAAGGACTTCGCGCCGGTGACGCAGGTATCCACTGCGCCGGGCGTACTGATCGTGCACCCGTCGGTCGCGGCGAAATCGGTGAAGGACCTGATCGCGCTGGCCAAGGCGAAACCCGGCCAGCTCAACTACGGTTCGTCCGGCGTCGGGGGCTTCGGCCACATCTGCGGCGAGCTATTCACGCTGATGACGGGGACGAAGATGATCCACGTGCCGTACAAGAGTTCGGCACCCTCGCTCACGGACTTGATCGGCGGGCAGATCCAGGTGCTCTTCAACAACATGATCTCCACCGTGCCCCAGGTCAAGGCCGGCAAGGTGCGCGCGCTCGCCACCACCGGCGCGAAACGCTCGCCGGCGCTGCCCGATCTGCCGACGCTGTCCGAATCAGGCCTGGCAGGATACGAGAACTCCTCCTGGTCCGCGGTCGCCGCGCCGGCCGGCACGCCGCGGCCGGTCATCGCCCGCCTGCACAAAGAGCTGACCGAAATTCTCAAGCTGCCCGACATCCAGCAGAGGCACGCCGACGTCGGCGCCGAGATCATCGCCAGCACGCCGGAAGCGTTCCACGCCTACCTCAAAGCGGAACTCGCCAAGTTCAGCAAGCTGGTGAAAGCCGCCGGCATCAAGGCCGCGGCCGGCGGCTGAGATGGCGTCTCGTCGTGCCGGCTTGCCGCTGCTGCTGCTGGCGAGCGGCGCGTTCTGGGCGCTCGCGACGGCCCACGCGCAACCGAACTACCCCGCTCGCCCGATCCGCCTCGTCGTGCCATCGGCACCCGGCGGGGGCACCGATATCTCCGCGCGTATCATCGCACCCAGGCTCGGCGAAGCTCTCGGCCAGCAGGTGGTCGTGGAGAACCGCCCCGGTGCGGGCACCATGATCGGCGGCGAGGTCGTGGCGCGCGCACCGCCGGACGGTTACACGCTGTTGATGGGCATCAGCACGCTGGCGATCAATCCCGCCATGTACCGGAAAGTGCCGTACGACGCTTTCAAGGACTTTGCGCCGATCAGCCAGGTGGTGTCGGTGCCCAACATCCTGGTCACGCATCCCTCGCTGCCGGTCAAGTCGGTCAAGGAACTGGTCGCGCTCGCCAAGACGCGTCCCGGCCAGATCAATTTCGCCTCCGCCGGCGTCGGCACCAATCCGCATCTTTCGATGGAATTGTTTCTGGCGATGGGCGGGATCAGGATGACGCACGTGCCGTACCGTGGATCGGGCCAGGGCGTGATCGACCTGCTGGCCGGGCATGTATCGGTGATGACGCCGAGCGCGCTCACCGGGATTCCCCATGTCAAGAATGGGCGGCTGCGCGGGCTGGGGGTGACCAGCGCCAAGCGGGCGGGCGGCGCCCCCGATATCCCGACCATCGCAGAGGCGGGCGTGCGGGGCTACGAGGCGGTGCAATGGTTCGGCGTGCTCGCCCCCGCCGGCACGTCGCGCGACGTCGTCCAGCGGTTGCACAACGAACTCGTGCGCGTGCTGCAGCTCAAGGAAATCCAGGAGCGGTTTTTCGCGGACGGCGCCGAGCCCGTCGGCAGCACCCCGGAGGCCTTCGCCACCTTCATCCGGGCCGAAACCGTGAAATGGGCGAAGGTCGTCAAGGACGCTGGCATCAAGCCGGAGTAAGCCGACGGCTTTCTCACGCGCCGAAAAACCGCCGCGCGTAGCCGACTTCGTCGTATTCGGAGTCGAGCGCCCATTGCGCGAGCTCGCGGTGCCGCGCGAACCATACGTCCGGAAACTGTGCGAAGTAGCCCAGCAGCTTGTCGACCACCGCCGCCATCAGCGGCCGGCCGCTGAAATGGCAGTGCGCGGTCATCACCATGAGCGACATCGGCTCATTGGCGTACAGGTAATCGAACGTATCCTTATAGACGTCGTAGTATTGCCGCGGGCTCAGCCACACCACCCGGTTGTCGGTGTAGTCGCTGTGCGGAATGTGAACCAGCGTGCCGTGCTTCGTCTGCCTCCGGCACGGCAGATCGATGTAGTTGGCATCGCCCTGCCACATCACCTTTTCCTGTGCCAGCAGGTCGGCGGTGTGCTCGGTCCACGCCAGCACCGGCGAGAGCCACCCCTCGGGGCGCCTGCCGGTGCGTTCGGACAGCACGTCGAGGCTCTTGCGAATCAGCGCGCGCTCGTCGCTGGGACTCGCGGCATGCGCCAACAGCATGTCCTGGGTGTAACCGTGGGCGGCGATGTCGTGCCCCGATCGCCCGATCTGCGCGACCGCGTCGGGATACACTTCCGCGCAGCGCGCGTTGGTGCAGAAGGTTGCAGGAACGCGGTGTCGATCCAGCAGCCGGATGAGGCGCCACACGCCCTCTTTCCCCGCATAGTGCGGCCAGGTGATCGCCTGGTAATCCACGGTGCCGGGCTTCACCTGGGTGCGCTGCACCAGGTTGGGCGGACCCTTGCCGTCGGGCCACACCTCGAACATCACGGTGATCGCGACCGCCACCTTGCGGCCATTGGGCCATGACTTGAACCTGCTTTCCACCTCCCGCTCCCGTTTCATGAAAGTTCAGCGCGACGGCAACCCCAGGAACGCCAGCACGATCAATGCCACGATCAAGCCCAGCGCGATCCACGCCACCGCCGAAGTTCGATACTTGACGTGCGGCGTGGCCTCGACGATGGAGGCGTAGTCCGCGGCAAATATCCTGCGCCCTTTGCCGGACAGCACCAGCCACAGTATGTAGCCGTTGATCAGGGTGCCGATCGGAAATCCCAACAGGCCGATCGCCGCCAGCACGATCGCCGGGGTGCGGGCCCACGCCCGCAGCGCCCTCAGCCCCCACCCATACGCGACGTAGGCGACACCGAGCGCCGCGACCGCGAAGCCGATGACGACGAATCCTGGTCGGTCCTCGACATTCGCCATGGCGGGAATCACCAGCCCGGCCGACATGGCGAGCGTTCCCAGCCCGCCCAGGATGAACAGCACGCCGGCCGACTTGATCGAGGCCTCGTGCGTAATGTGCGTCCGACGCACCACTTCGGCTTCCGAGGCAACGGGATCGGCCACGACCGCCTTGGGCGTGGCATAGGGATTCAACGCGGTGTTCATAGCCTCCCCACTGGCCGCCTCTCAGGCCGCGTACATCGGCTTGCCCTCGTTCAGGCGCAGCCAGCCCTTGACGATGCGATAGATGAACCAGACGAGATCCGCCATCAGGATAAACCAGCCGATGATGATGATGAAAGTAATGACGCCGAGCGCCGCCCACAGCAGGCCGAACCAGAAGGTGCGGATCTGCCAGCGGAAATGGCTTTCGAGATAGGTCCCGGCCACGTCGTCCTTCTTGACGTAGTTCATCACGACGGCGACCAGGCACGTGATGCCCGCGAGCAGCGATATCGCGTAAAGGGCGTATATGACCGTCGTCAGGTTCTTGTTCGCTCTGAGTCTTTCGTCGTCGGTCGCGACAGACATACGGGTCTCCCGCCGGGCGCGCGTTTCGCAGGCGGCAAGCATAGCATTCTCATCGCTGCCGCGCGTCGCGGGCTCATTCGAACCGTGCGCGTATGAACCCGTCGATGACGATCGCCGATACCAGGAGCGCGGCCAGGATCAGCCTGCCGGACTTGCGATCGACGGATGCATTGCCGGCCGCCGCTTCCAGCGCCAGAAGCGGGAAGCCGATAAAGGCAAGAATCGCCCATGCCCCGAAAATGACGAAGATGGAGATCAGGAAGAAATGTCCGCTGTAGAAAACGCCGCCGTACAGGTACGCCGCCGGCAGGACGATGGCGAGCACGCACGACATCAGCCATCGGCTCATGACGTCGAGCCGCGCGGTGCGGCCGCAAATGCGGCATCGTGCCGCGCCCTCCAAGGTCGCATACAGCATATCGCGGCGGGTAAAGACCCGCCGGTTGCAATTCGGGCAGGCAATCACATTGGCCTCAATTCGATCCACCCACGGATCTTGCAGAAACGTATGCCATTCTGCCGCCAAGCGACGGCATCCATCAACCCTGCCTCGCCACATGGAGGCAGTGCGGCGGTGCGCGCGCTACGGGTCACCTGCCGTCCCCGGGATGCTCGGGGTCGGCCCGGCGCCGCGCAGCCGCCAGTTGAGGGCGAGGCCCGCCGGCAGTGCAGCAAAACCCAGCGCGAGCAGCAACAGGCCCCACCCCAGTTCCGTACCAGGCAGAAACTGCGGCGCGTAGCGGTAGACCGCGGGCAGGGCGAGCAGGCCGAGCACGATCCAGGCGAGGCGAACCCCGAGGCGCCAGCCGATCACGATCAGAGCGAAGGTCAGAGCCGCCGATTGCCAGGAAATGATAGGGGGTAAGGCCGGAAGCGACCCGCCCTGCCAGCCGATCAGCCACGCGCCGACATAAAGCGCAAGCGCGGCGCCGACGGCAAGCCGGCGGTACGCCTCGCGTGCGGCGTACCAGGCAAACACGACTGCAACGATAAATGCGGCTGAGCTCGCCGCAACTGCGCCCGGCGCGGCCGCCAGGATGACAGCACACCCAAGCCAGGCTATGGAGAATTCGTTTCGGGCTCGCAGGACTCCCGCCAGCAATAGCGCGCTTGCCTGTCCCAGCGCCATGACTGCCAGCTTTTCTCCGCCCACGAACAGGATGTAGCTCCACAGGTGGTAGGCGTAGAGCAGCGCAAGCGTGGCAAAGGTGGCCCGCGCCGCACGCCGCAGGACTTCGCGGCCCCAGGGGGTCACGGCAAACTCGCACGCCAGGACGGGGCGCACGGTCAATCCCAGCGCCAGCAGCACCCCGCCATACCAGCCCGCGAACTGCGCAATCATCGCCTTGTCGAAAGCCAGGCTGGAAAGTCCCACGACCGCCGCGGCGATTCCCCCGGCGGCGGCAATCACCAATGCGTACACCGCGCCGGGAACCGAAAGCCGCAGCGCCCACGCCAGCCCGCGGAGCTTGATCGCGCCGAGAGCCACCCACAACCCGATGAGCCACGGCGCCGCCGGGCCCACATGAGCGATGCTTTCGAGGCGAAAGGTGCAGTCGAACAGAAACACCACTTCCGCGAGCGCGAGCAGCACCGCCGGGCGTATCGCTCCTGCGCGCCGCGCGAGGAACGCGCAGCCCAGGATCAACATCGCCTCATAGGCCTGGATCACGGCAAACAGCAATACCGGGACGCCGTGCACCCAATCGGATTCAAATTGTCCCGCGCCGCGCGCCACCAGAAAGACACCGGACAACACGCAGAACGCGCTGGAGAAATAGAGCGGGTTGTAGCTCACGAACCAGTGGCGCAGTATCTGCCGCGCGCTTGGCGCCAGACCGTCAGCCGTCTCCGGCATGAGCCCCCATTTCCAGTCGAACCGGGGTGGATCGTGCCCGTCTGGTCGTCCGCCGCTGGCGACCGTTTCCGCGCTAGTCAAGGAATGCCTCCTGGTGATCGCAATGGCGGGAACCGAACGAACTCACAATGGCTGCGGCTCCTGGACGCCCTGGATAGCAAGGCTCATGCCAGCCCTGCGATCAAGGACCGCGCCGCATGCCGCCATGTATCGATCCACGCGGGATCCCGTCGGACCGACGCGGCGGATTGCACGGCACGTCAATTTGTGACGCTGCCCGGCACGCTCAGCGGACGCCTGGGCGAAGAGGGGTACGCTGCGCGGTGGAGGCGTATGCCCTGCGTATATAATTCGCCCTTCTCGCGTGGCAAGTATCGGGATGGCCCCACCCGCGACTTGAGCGACATCAAGCCGTTCCGGCCGCCTGTCCGTATAGTTGGCCACGGGCGCGGGGCGCGCGCCGAATTGCGCCGACGAATCAACGCAATACCTCGAGGTGAATCGCAATCATGACTGCAGGACGAAAGCAGGCCAAGCCATCCGTGCGGAGCAAGCCAGCGCGCCCGGCACGGCAAAAGGGCATCGTGAAATACGTCTACGCCTTCGATGAAATCAGGCTGGCCGAGCGCACCGCGGGTTCGTGGGACGGGGTGCGCGCACTGCTGGGAGGCAAAGGCGCGAATCTCGGCGAAATGACGAAATTGAAACTGCCGGTGCCGCCAGGCTTTGTCGTGAGCACCGACGCATGCCGGGCATTCCTTGCGGCAGGCAACCGATTTCCACGCGGCATGTGGGAGCAGGTGCTGAAAGCGGTCGCGGCCCTGGAGCGGACCTCGGGCAAAAAGCTCGGGGACCCCGGCAACCCCTTGCTGGTCTCATGCCGTTCGGGAGCGAAGTTTTCGATGCCGGGGATGATGGACACGGTACTCAACATCGGCCTCAACGACGAAGTCGCGGCGGGACTCGCGCGGCTGACGGGTGACGAGCGCTTCGTCTTCGACGCCTATCGCCGCCTGGTGCAGATGTACGCGACGGTCGTGCTCGACGTGCCGCACAAGCCGTTCAATGCGCTGCTGTCCGATTATCGCTCGCGCCGCGGCGTGTGGAACGACGCGGAGCTTCCAGCCGAGGATCTCAAGGCGATCACCGCCGGTTTCAAGCGCATCGTGGAAGATCATGCACGGCGGCCATTCCCGATGGACGCGCTCGAGCAGTTGAAACTCGCGACGATGGCCGTATTCCGCTCGTGGCACGGCAAGCGCGCCCACGATTACCGCACCGCCGCCGGCATTTCGCACGATCTCGGCACGGCGGTCAATATCGTCGCCATGGTCTTCGGCAACCTGGGTGCCGACTCCGGCACCGGCGTCATGACCACGCGCAACGTCACCAATGGCGAGAACCAGCTCGAAGGCGACTTCCTCATCAACGCGCAAGGCGAGGACGTCGTCTCGGGAACGCGCCGAACGCTCCCCATCGCCGACCTCGCGCGGGCCATGCCCGGCGTGGACAAGGAGCTGCGCCGCATCGCCCGCACGCTCGAGAAGCATTACCGCGAGGTGCAGGACATCGAATTCACCATCGAGCGCGGCAAGTTGTGGATGCTCCAGACGCGCGACGGCAAGCGCACCGCGCAGGCCGCGATCCGCATTGCGGTGGACCTCGCGAACGAGAAGCTCATCACCCGGGCCGAGGCGGTGCGGCGCGTGACGCCCGAGCACATCGACTATTTCCTGCACCCGCAGCTCGATGCCGCCGCGCGCGGCGCCGCCCGGGAAAAAGGCTCCCTGATCGCGGAGGGACTCAACGTTTCTCCGGGCGCGGCCATCGGCCAGATCGTGTTCGACGCCGACACCGCCGAGAACTGGAGCAAACTCCTCAAGCGAAAAGTCATCCTGGTGCGGCGCGAGACGAGCCCCGACGACGTGCACGGCATGCTCGTCGCGCAGGGCGTGGTGACGAGCCGCGGCGGACGCACCAGTCACGCGGCGCTGGTGGCGCGGCAATTCGGCATTCCGACCGTGGTGGGCGTGGTGACGCTGGAGATCAACGCGGAACGCCGCGAAATGCGCACGGCGACCGGCCAGGTGCTGAAGGAAGGCGCCTGGGTGACGATCGACGGCGGCACCGGCGAGGTGTTCGCCGGAGAGATCCGGACCGTAGTGCCCGACATGACCGACCCGCACCTGGTGAAACTCCTGTCGTGGGCCGACCGCTTCCGCCGGCTCGGCGTGTGGGCCAACGCGGATTACCCGGTCGATGCCCAGCGCGCCCGCAAGTTCGGCGCGGAAGGCATAGGGCTGTGCCGCACCGAGCACATGTTCTTCGAAGCTGAACGACTCCCCGTCGTGCGCAGCATGATCCTCGCGCCGAACGCCACGGCGCGCGCCGAGCACCTGGCAAAGCTGCTGCCGATGCAGCGCGCCGATTTCATCGGGCTGTTCAAGGCAATGGACGGGCTGCCGGTGACGATCCGCCTGATCGATCCGCCGCTGCACGAGTTCCTGCCCAGCCGTGACGAGTTGCAGAAAGCAGTCATCGAGCTCGAGACGCGCCTGCGGTTGAAGGACGGCGATGTCGCCACGCTCGAAGGCGAACTCGTTGCGAAACGCAAGGCCCTCGAAAGCGTGCAGGCCATGCACGAGCAGAACCCGATGCTGGGGCTGCGCGGGGTGCGTCTGGGACTGCACATGCCGGAACTCGTGCGCATGCAGATGCGCGCGATCATCGAGGCCGCCTGCGCCTGTGCGCGGGAAGGCGTCAAGCTCCATCCGAAGATCATGATCCCGCTCGCCGCCACCAGCAACGAACTCAAAGTCGGACGCGCGCTGCTGGAGGACGAGGCGCGCAAGGTTCTCGCGGAACAGGGCATGAAAGTTCCGTACCAGTTCGGCACCATGATCGAGGTGCCGCGCGCGGCGCTGGTCGCCGACCGCATCGCCGAGTTCGCGGAGTTCTTCTCGTTCGGCACCA
>Ga0315912_10005897_pt1 | contig 11121 bp, 12 predicted proteins | sample VfabasoilMG_FD_204469 | JGI IMG/M metagenome (GOLD analysis project Ga0315912, IMG submission 204469) | Garden soil microbial communities collected in Santa Monica, California, United States - V. faba soil | ecosystem: Environmental > Terrestrial > Soil > Garden | place: USA: California...
CCGTGCGAGGCGAATCTCCCAACAATTTGGCCACCTCTGGACAGGTCATCCCTTGTGCTACCAACAACACGCCATGGAGACGGTGGTCGTAGCGCGATTCATCGGAACGGCGAATCTCATCTTGCAGTCCGAGAATGATAGGCGCTGGATCGGCTATGCGAAGTGCTTTCATGCATCTATCAGATCACGCCCCTGCATCATACGCCATTACTTATGTCGTTGTGTTTAGCTATATCGAAACCTCCGGCAAGCCGACGACCAAATTTTCTTAGGGTCCCCGAGTGCCGCATCGCCCCACAAGCGGATGAACCCACAAGTTGTTGAAAATAAACAGGCGAATTAGGAGACTGAAACGCTTAGCCAGTCCGTAAAGTCTAAACAATGGCATGTCACTCACGAGAACGAATAACGATAATTTAGAAGCGGAATTAATCGCTGCATGCGACGAGGCCGCAAAGTTCGAAACCGAAGCGGAGACGAATCTTACAGCCGTCCGCATCAGCGGCACGCAACGGCGATACGGGATTGCCGTCATGGACGCCACGCTGCACGTGAGCGGTCCTGGAACGCGCAGAAGGCATTGAAGAGCTACCGCGCTGGCCGTCCTCGTGTTGAATAACCATACGGATTCGCATCGTTGCGGCGGGCAAGCATAAAATGCGCTGTGCTTTCAACTATTGCGGGAACTGCACACCAAATCATCCCGCACATCGAAGTGATAAAGGGAGCCCAGCGATACTCTGCGTCTACGCCGGTGCTGCCCCGACTTGCTGGAGCAGGGTAAGGATGTCGAAGTAGTGGCGACTGCCCTGGATCTGGTCATCTTTGATGTTCATGATCCATGAGGTGAGGAGTACGAACGGCTTCCCGGACGGGGGCAGAGTGCCATTGGCAGTCGCGAGTGGGCCGGTGTGCGTCCCTCGCCAAGTGACTTCCAGGGCGGCCGTGTCGCCCACGACGAGCGCCGCGTCTACCACGCCTTGCACGTCAGGAAAGGCCGTCTTCCACCCTTGCAGAGCCTGGACGATTGCGTCCGCGCCTTCAATTCGGCGCTGGGTGCCGTACTCCTGATAGACGCCGTTCGGGGCGAGCGCCTTCTTCGCTCCAGTCCAGTCGCCCGCGCTTTGTGCCGCCACGATCCCGCGCGCTACCTGTTCGATCCGTTGAAGCTCATCCATGTTTGTCTATTCTCCTAGTTAAGAATAGGGCTATTTCTCTTTGAGCAACGATAATTAATTGCCCGCTCCCCCTTCCACGCCCCGGACGACGCCGGGCGGCAGAAATCGTTGGGGACCCATTCTTACTCATTTCAGTAAGATAAAAAGGGCAATTTTTGTGAACAGCCCCTTATTTACTGACACTTACGAACAGTAGAATTTGGCGGAGGAGGAGAGATTCGAACTCTCGGTAGAGTTTCCCCTACGACGGTTTTCAAGACCGGTGCCTTAAACCGCTCGGCCACTCCTCCGTATTCTATGAGTTTAACGCACAACCTCCCAGGCCAGGTGCTCCAACTCCGGCGCCAGCAGCCGGTTCCAAGCTAACTGCACCGCGTTCGGCGAGCCCGGCGTCGATACCACCAGTTTCCCCCGATAAACCCCTGCCGTCGCCCTCGACAACATCGCCGCCGCGCCCACCACCTCGAAGCTCAGCATCCGGAAAATCTCACCAAATCCGGGCAGAGTCTTCTCCAACTTCCGGCTCAAAACGTCGAACGTCGTATCCCGCGGCGCAATCCCCGTTCCGCCATTCCATAACAGAATGCGCGCCGGAGTCCCTGCCAACTCCTCCAACACCGCCGCCACCTGGTCCGGTTCATCTTTGATCAATCGATACGCCGTCACCTCATGCCCCAGCGCGGCAATCTGCTCTCGCAGCCAGATCCCGTTCACATCGGTCTCCGGGGTCCGCGTGTCACTCACCGTGATGATCGCAATGCCAATTGTCCCCAGGGACTTCGCCTTTTCGCGGTGCTCGTTCGTACTCTGTGATCCTGTAGCCATTACCCTCCAGCGTACGCGATATACTGCCCTTCACACATGCAAACCGTGGCCGACCTATTTCGACTCAATGGCCGGACGGCCCTCGTTACCGGCGGCTCACGGGGGCTCGGCGAGGAGATCGCCCAGGGGCTCGCCGAAGCCGGAGCCAACGTATATATCGTCGCCCGGCGCGAAAAATGGCTGCTACCGGCCATCGAATCTCTGCGCGCCACCGGCGCCAAATGCGACGGCTCCGTCTGCGATGTCGCCGACCCCGCTCAAGTGAAGGACACCGTTCGCCGCGCCGCCGAGTCCCTCGGCCACGTCGATATTCTCGTCAACAACGCCGGCGCCACCTGGGGCGCGCTCGCCGAAGAGATGCCACTCGACAAGTGGCAGTCCGTCATCGCCACGAACCTCACCGGAGCGTTTCTCTTCAGCCAGGAGTGCGCCCACGGCATGATCGCCCGGCGCTTCGGCCGCATCGTCAACATCGCGTCCATCGCGGGCATGCGCGGTTCCCTGCCCCGCGGCATTCACTGTGCCGGCTACGTCGCCGCCAAGGGCGGGCTTATCGCTCTCACCCGCGAACTGGCCTGCAAATGGGCGCCCTACAATATCCGCGTCAACGCCATCGCGCCGGGCTTCTTCCCCACCCGAATGACCGAAGGCGTGCTGCCAACTCTCATCGAGGATCTGAAGCAGAACGTCCCTCTCGGCCGCCCTGGTAAGGATGGCGAGATCAAGGGCGTCGCCCTCTTTCTCGCTAGTGACGCTTCCAACTACGTCACCGGTCAGACGCTCGCTGTCGATGGCGGGTCCACCGCCGTCACCGTCTGACGCAAGGAGCGGGCTTCGGCCAGTAACTCAGCCGCGGCGCCGCCCAAGTCCACCGGCGCATCGCCCAACCCAGCGTCGCGGTAGCGCTTCAATCGCTCCACGATCAGGTCGCGGATCTCAACGGCGTTATCGACGCCCGCAAACTTCGCCGTATGCGAACTCTCCGTGCCGCCGTGCTTCCCGCCGGCGCTCACGCCGCCCCCTCCGGCGCTGCTCACCTCGAGGTCCGCAATGCCAAGCCAGCCCTGCAATGGCCCGGCGGTAATCTTCAAGTCCTGGATGTTGGCGAATGTCATCGTAAGTTCCTCCACGCTCCAGATACCGCTGCGGATTCTCAGACTCCGGTCGGTCGCGATGTACCAGCGCAGCTCATAGTTCAGCCGTTGCAGCAGGTAAGTGAACGGAATGCCGATTACAAGGAAAGCGATCGCCACGACATCCACAGCTACCATCACGGTCAGCACCATCGGAGGCAGTTTCCGGACGATAAAGGCAAAACTCCCCAGGAAGGCGAGGCCGGAAAGGACGACGAATATCTGCGAGAACGCCCAAACAATCATCCGCCAGCGATAGTAGTTGCGGCCCGCCCGGAATACTCGAATCGACTCCGGCGAGCCATCGGGCGCCTGCGGCTCCGGCGGCACGCGCAATAACCGCAGTAAGTACGCGGTCACTTGCGTTTCTCCAGCGCCTGGCGAACAGCCCGCAACTGGTGCGCCACTTCGTGTATAGCCGCCGCCAGCCCCTCCTCGGTGTGATGCCTGGCCTCGGTTGCCCCGCGCATCCTGGAATAGAGGAAATCGCGCATCCGTTCGGGATCGGTCAACCCCTCCAGCGTCATCACCGAAGCGCTCGACCCGCTGGCGGTCTGGATCTCAATCCGCGCCAGTCCCAGCGCCCGTTCCACCGCGTTGGACCGCAAATGAATGTCTTGAATCCGGGCGTAGTTCAGTAGAACTTCGTGACGGAACAGAATCCCCCAACTCCTCCGGATGCCTTCCTCGCTGAATAGGTACCGCATCGTGTGATACCGGAAGTACAAGATCAGCATCGTAACCGGAAAGGCGACAAAGGTCATGAGCGCCGTCAACACGTAATAAGTCATCAGGCGATCGACGGGACGGGTGATCGAAGAAATATGAGCGGGGACGGGCTCCATGTTTTATTGGAACAGTTTCGGGGCAAACTCGTTCAAATAGTCTCGCCAATTGAGCCAGACGTGGCCGCCTTCGGACTCCTTGTAGACCAAATCGAAGCCGTGCTTTTTGAACATCTCCACGGTGGCCTGCGTGCGCTTCAGGCCGTTGTCTTCCTTGCCCGTGGCAATCCAGAATAGCTTCAGGCCCTTCTTAAGCGCCGGGTTTTCGAGCGCGGCCTTGTTTTGCTCCTCAAACGTCTGGCCCATCACGCCGGAGCTGAAAACCCCGAGGTAGCCGAACAGGTCCAGATGAGGTACTCCGATGTTCATCGTCTGCCCGCCGCCCATTGACAGGCCCGCCATGGCGCGGTTGGCGCGGCCGGACTGCGTCCGGTAATGCTTGTCGACATACGGCATGATGTCGCCGAGGAACTCTTTGGAGAACTGCTCCCGCTCGCCGGGGACCCGCGCCGCGCGGCTGGTATGGCCCGCGGGCATCACCACGATCATCGGTTTGGCCTTCTTGTCGGCGATCAGGTTATCGAGGATATAGCCCGCCATGCCGACCGTGCTCCACGAAGCATCGCTATCGGAAGAGCCATGCAGCAGGTAGAACACCGGGTACTTCTCCTTGCCGGCCTCATAGCCCGGCGGCGTGTAGACATGCATCCGCCGCAGCCGCTGCAGCTCATTGGAGTAATAGGTCACGGCTCCGACCGCGCCATGGGGCACGTTCCGGACATCGACAAAATCGGCGCCCGGCACGATGGTCAAACTCCAGACGTTGTTGTTCGATTCACTGATCGCCGGGTTGCGCGGATCCACCACCGTGACGCCATCTACATTGAAGGTGTAGCGGTAAGCTCCCGGCGGCAGGGGGCCGGCGACGGCTTCCCAAACGCCATCCGCTCCTTTCGTCATCTCAAGGCCGGTGGTAGCAGCCGGGATGTCGCCGCGGTTTAGCTTCACCAACTCCGCCTTCGGAGCCAGGATCCGAAACGCGACCTTCCGGCCGGGCAGGTTCTCCGGCGAGTTCACCGGCGGCGGCTGCGGCTGTTGCGCGGCCAGAACGCCAACCGCGAGAGCGGCGAGGGCGGCACTGCGAAGTATGGGCATGACAGCGATACTAACCCAACCGCCGCGCCGAAGGGAATTTCGCCGATCCGGGCGATACCCGAAATCCGCTTCGCCATACCCGGCTCTAAGTGCCTGATTATTCGTGGAAATCGCTTGGCACGCGGCATGCAGACTTACTGTCCGTCGGCATAGCAACACCAAGGAGCTTTACTTATGAGCAATAGACTGATGGATTTCAATCCGCAGATGGAAACCTTCGAATATGAGTTCGAATCCGGCACCGCACAGTCCGAGTCGGAAGTCTTTAACGAAGCCGAGCAGATGGAGCTTGCCGCCGAACTGTTGGAAGTTCGCGATGAAGCCGAGCTCGAACAATTCCTCGGGAGCCTTATCAAGAAAGCCGGTAGGGCGATTGGCAAGGTCGTCAAATCGCCAGTCGGCCAGGCCATCGGTGGATTCCTGAAATCGGCCGCCAAGAAGGCGCTTCCCATAGCCGGCGCGGCGCTGGGCGGGATGGTGGGAGGACCAATTGGCGCCAAGATCGGCAGCGGGTTGGCCAATGTCGCCGGCGGCGCGCTGGGCTTGGAGCTCGAAGGGCTCAGCAATGAAGACCGCGAATTCGAAGCGGCCCGGCAGTTCGTTCGCTTTGCGGGGGAAACGGTGAAGAACGCCACTGCCGCGCCAGGCGCCAATCCCGTTGCCGCCGCGCGCATGGCCATTCAACAGGCCGCACAGAAACACGCTCCCGGCTTTGCGGCCAGCGGAGCCAAGTCCGGCCGCTGGCGCCGCCAGGGCCGCAATATCCTCGTCATCGGCGTTTAACTAACTTACTTACTAACTCAAGGAGAAACAAGTCATGCACGATCTGGATCGCATTCAAATGGAATCCTTCGAATTCGAAGGCGAGGGTGAGGGCGAAGGCGAATACGAAGCCGTCCTCAGTGAAAATGAAGTCGCCCAACTGGCGACCGAACTGATGGAAGTCACCAGCGAGGCCGAGATGGAACAGTTCCTCGGCGACCTGATCAAGAAGGCGGGCCGAGCGGTCGGCAGCTTCATCAAGTCCCCAACCGGCCAGGCGCTGGGCGGCATTCTGAAAGGTGCGGCCAAGCAGGCGCTGCCCATCGCCGGCGGCGCATTGGGCGGCTTCCTCGGCGGCCCGGCCGGGGCGGCCATTGGTTCGAAACTGGGTTCGTTTGCGGGAAGCAAGCTCGAACTCGAGGGCGAGTACGAGAACGAATTCGAGACCGCCAAGAGCTTCGTGCGATTGGCAGCCGACGCGGCCAAGAACGTCGCCACGGCCCCGGCCAGCGCCAACCCGCGCGCCGCCGCCACGGCCGCTGTCGCCCAAGCCGCCAAGGTCCACATGCCCGCGCTGTTGCGGACCGCGGCCGCGGCTTTGCCCGGCGGCGGACGTGCGCAGGGCCAATGGATACGCCGCGGTTCCCGCATCATCCTGCTCGGCGTCTAAGAGGCTCCCCATGGCGACGCCCCTCGATGCATCGGCCGTCCTCGCCCAGGAGGCTCGCGCGCTGATTACCCGTCTGGCGCGCGTCCGGCCCTTCGTCATCGTCGAGCCGATGCTGGTGGCGGCAGCCCCGCTTCCGCACACGCAATCGGCCGTGGATGGCTACCTGGTCAAGGGACGGCGCCAACTTCTTCAACTCGTCAAGAGCTTTCTGGCGTGGCTGGAATCGGAGGCGGGACGAAAGGCTTCGGCCGAGGAGGGGCAAAAGCGCTTTACGCTGCTTCGTCTGCGCTTCAATGCCGTCATCACTCAGTTCGACATGTTCAGCGACGCGATCACACAGCGCAGCGAGAACGAATCGGGTGTTTGGCTGGCCGGGTTGGACGTTGTCGCCGCCGATGCATTGGCGCTGCCGCCGTACTTCGAGACGCCGCCACTGCTCTGCTATCTGGACCGGGGTGTGGGCGCGGCGATTCGCCGGGCCCGCACCCGGCTTCCTGGAGGCGGTGAGAACCCGGTGGCGCTTATCCGTGTTCCCCGGGAGCGCATGGTGGGCAGCGGCGTCGCCTCGTCGTTGGTGCACGAAGTGGGCCACCAGGCGGCGGCGCTGCTCGACCTGGTTGCCTCGCTTCGGACCGCGATGAAAACCCGCAGCCAGACCGGTGTCGCGTGGAAGAACTGGGACCGCTGGATCTCGGAGATTGTGGCCGACTTCTGGTCGGTGGCACGGATCGGAGTGGGTTCCACCATGGGATTGATCGGGGTCGTCAGCTTGCCACGGCCCTTTATTTTCAGGACCAACGACGACGATCCGCACCCGATGCCGTGGATGCGCGTCCACTTGAGCGCCGCCATTGGGCAAGCCCTATATCCGCATCCGCAATGGGGCCAGGTCGCGGCCATGTGGGAGTCGTTTTATCCCACGCAGGGGCTGGATCCGGCCACGTTGGAGTTAGTAACAACGCTAAAGAAAGGCATCCCGGAGTTTGTCGACTTTCTGGTGAAGCATCGGCCCGCCAAGCTGCGAGGCAAGACGCTGGCCGAGGTTATGGATCCGGGCGCCCGGCAGCCCGCCCGGCTATTGGAACTGCTGAAAACCTGGAGGAATCAGCCGGAGCTGCTCTACGAAGCATCGCCGGTGCTGGTTCTGGCGGTCTTTGGCCAAGGCCGGGTGGCCGGGCAGATTACACCGGAAGAAGAAAGCACGCTAATTGCCAGGCTGTTGACCCACTGGGCGCTGAAAACCACACTCGACGTGTCCAGTTACTGCGTACACAACCGCAACCGCCAACCAAAACTTACTTAGGAGGTTTTCGCCATCATGTTAACCGTAAATGGAGTTGTCTACACAGCCGGGACTTGCGACCCTGTCGCCAACGCCAAAATCAAGGCGATCCCGCCGCGGGCGTCCAAGCGGCCGCCGGTGAAGGTCATCGCCGACACGAAGGGCCGCTTCGTCTTTCCGGGCCTTGAGGACGTGGAATGGACGTTCCAGGCTATCGGGCTGGGCGTTGCTTCCGACCCCGTGCCGCTTCCGCAAAACTGCGGCGAACTGAAACTGTACCTGGACGTGATGTCCGGCATTGAGAAGTTTGCGATCTACAGCGCCCGCGAATGCAGTGAAGAGGAGGAGTGCGCTTCTCCGGTCACTAACAAGACCTATACCGTAATGGTGACTGGCAACGAGTTCATCGAGTCGGTGGCATTCAGCTCCCGTAACGCGGATATTATGCCCTATGCCGCCAACAAGGCGACAATCATTCCCCGCGCCGCCGGGCCAATGAATGTCGCGGCGAAGCTGACCGGCCCGGAGTGGGAAGCGGGAGTTCCAGGTCCCGCGGCCACGATCAACCGGACGGCCGACATTCGCCCGGGCCAGGTGCAAGGGCCAACGGCGGTGGCGCTGCAACGCTCGGCCGTGCGGCCGGCCACTGAACAGGGCCTTTGGACGCTGATCCGCGCCAACTCGCGGTCGATCGGCTTCGAACGGTATTCGTTCTTCATCGACCGTGTGCTGTGCCGCCGCCAGGACCCGCCCACCGATATCTTCGTCACGGCCGACAACGATGGCCGCCGGATGCGAAGAGAGCGCAACGAACTGGCGGGGGCGTACGGCGTAGGCGCCTATGAGCTGCTGCGGACGGCCACCGAGCTGTTCCTGCTACTGAACTGCCGGGTGTCGACGTCGCGCAACCTGTCGCCGGAGGAATTGAGCGAAGAGATCACTCGACGCGGCGGGTCGGTGCCAGGCAACCTGAGCGCATTGGCCAGCACATTTCTTGGTCAGAACGCCTACATCCAGAACGTCATCGACGCCGCGTTTCCCGGCGACGGCATTGGGGGGCCGTTCTGCGACGGCGTGCTGACCACCCGAGCCACCGAGCCGTGCCTGCTGGAGCTGATCTGGTCCTACTGGCATGAGGAGGGCATGCTGGTCCAGTCTGTAAATGCACTGGGCCGGCGTTTCCAGAACATCGCGGGGCCTGGGCAGCGGGATCCGCTGAGCCATTTTGAACTCGACCCGCTGCGGCCGTTGAACAATATCCTTTGGGGCTACGTGCAAGAGGAGTACCGGCGGCTGACGGTGCCGCGGCGAAGCCTGGAATACGACCACCATTACGGGATGTCACTGATCGGCCGGGCCAACCGCGCCAAGCGCTCGGCCGACCCTCGCAGCAAGTTCCTTGAGAGCTTCCACAATCTGCTCCACCGCTGTTCGCAGTTCTTCAAGGAGGACAACGACACGACGGTGATCGCCGACGGTTTCCCGTTGTTAAACGCCTTGAAAGAGGTCCACTTGATCCTGGCGCAGGGCGCGCACAACCAGTTCGGCGACCTGCCCTGGACGGCCCGCGTGGAGATGTTGATCCAGCAGTGGATCATGGCTCGCGCCGAGACGCGGGACTTCCTGCAAAGCCGCACGATGGTGCCGTACACCGAGGCTTGGATGCCGCAGGTGGACACGATGAAGACGGTGCAGGGGTGGACGGATGTTGGCATCGGACACTTCCGTGATCTGGGCACCTACGGCGAACAGTTGCTGCTCTCCATTCGGTACGGCAACTGGATCGACGTCAATGACGAGGATGTGGCGAAGAGCTGGGCCCGCTACTGGCGTCCTGAGGTGCAGAGTTATCTGCACTCCTACCGCGCAGTGGCTGGAGTCGATTTGACCAACCCGGATACGGTCGACTTCACGGTGCCGGCGGTGCATTTGAAAAGGCGCCTCGACGCGCAGGTCCGGCCCCGATAGTACGGAAGCCAAGGTGGACTTCACTTCGGCGCTGTACCTGGGACTTCGCCATGCCCACGGAGAGCTCACCGCCTGGCGGGCTCTCACGCTGGGCAAGCCAGCCGCACTGGAGGCGAGCGCGGCCAACCGGCAACTCGCCCGCCAGTTGGCCGTGCTTACCGGACAGGAATCGGCGGTTTTGGCGCCGTCGACCCTGCACCTTTTCTGGGACATCTTCAGCCACCTGGCCAAGCAGGAAAGGGCCACGTTTTATGCGGACGACGGCCTGTATCCGATTGCCCGTTGGGGATTGGAACGAGTGGAGACGAAATACTTTCCGCATCACGATCCGCCGGCGCTGCGCAAACTTCTCGCGCGGCGGCGGGGGAGGCCGATCGTCGTAACCGACGGGTTCTGCCCGGCTTGCGGGCGGATGGCCCCGCTGGATGAATATGCGGCGATCGTACGCCGGCTTGGCGGGCGGTTGCTGATCGACGATACGCAGGCGCTGGGAGTGATGGGTCCGCAGGGAGGAGGGTCGTGCCGGATTCATGGGCTAAGAGGAGAGGACATTATGCAGATCAGCTCCCTGGCAAAGGGATTTGGCGCGCCGCTGGCTGTGCTGGGCGGCGGCTATGGTGCCGTCTCGCGATTCAGTGAGCAGTCGCTGACGCGGGTCCACTGCAGCCCGCCTTCGGAGGCGTCGGTAGCCGCGGGGCTCCGTGCGCTCGTAATCAATGATGCCGGCGGCGACGCGCTGCGGCGAAAACTTGGCAAGTCGATCCGGTTGTTCCGCCGGATGGCAGGTGCGAATGGCATCCGGCTCACGGGTGGAATGTTTCCGGTGCAGACGGTGCTCGACGAAGAAGCCGAGGCGGTCCACCGGCGTCTCCAAAGGCGAAACATTCAGACGGTTTTGCACCGTCCGAAGGCTGGTGCTGCGCCGTGTGTGAGTTTTCTCATCACTGCAGCCCACCGGGAGTGGGAGATCCAAGAAGCAGCGGCGGCTTTGGCGAAAGAGGTTTCAGATTTAGGGAAAGGAAGTAGAAGCAATGTCGAGCTGGCCATTCACTTTTGAAGCGGAACCGGAGTTGGAAGAAGAGTTGCGGCGGCGCGGATGGCGGCGACGACCGATCCTTCGCCGCCCGGTGCGGCGGCCGTTCGTCCGGCCGCCCGGGAGTTCGGTGGTCTACCCGGCACCGGTGTATGTTGAACCGGTCTACACTGAGCCGCCGGAACGGGTCGAGGAACCGGTGGACCTAAATCCGGCAGTTTGGTTGAGTGCGGCGAGCAGGAAGTGCTAGAAACGATGAAGGATGACGGGCAACGAAGAGGGCAAAGAGCTTCACCCGGAGGGTGAAGGAAACTGGGAACCGGAGAGCTA
>Ga0315912_10005898_pt1 | contig 11121 bp, 7 predicted proteins | sample VfabasoilMG_FD_204469 | JGI IMG/M metagenome (GOLD analysis project Ga0315912, IMG submission 204469) | Garden soil microbial communities collected in Santa Monica, California, United States - V. faba soil | ecosystem: Environmental > Terrestrial > Soil > Garden | place: USA: California...
CCTGGGACCACCTGCTGCGCCAGACGAGCGACTGGGAGGGCACGCTGTGGGACAAGCCCGACTGGGCGGATCGCCCCGATCCGGACGCGAGCACCTGGCTCACGCGCAAGCGCCACGAGCCCGGCGCCGTCTACGAGTACAACGACGTGCGCGTGAACGCGCTCTGCCTGGCCCTCACGCACGTGTGGCGCCGGCCGCTGCCCCAGGTGGTGCGCGACCTCGTGATGGATCCCATCGGGGCTTCGCGCACGTGGCGCTGGCACGGCTACGACAACTCCTGGATCGTGCTGGACGGCGAGCGGATCCAGTCGGTGAGCGGCGGCGGTCACTGGGGCGGCGGCCTGCACGTCTCGGCCTACGACCTCGCCCGCTTCGGCCTCCTCAGTCTGCGCCGCGGCGAATGGCGCGGGCGCCGCCTGCTGTCCGAGCGCTTCTTCGCGCAGGCCACGACCCCGGGGAGCGCCGAGCCCGGCTACGGCTACATGAACTTCTTCTTGAACACGGGCAAGAAGCGCCTGCCCGACGCGCCGGAGACGGCGTACGTCCACCTCGGCAACGGGACGAACGCCGTCTACGTCGACCCCGCCGCCGACCTCGTGGTCGTGGCGCGCTGGATCGAGAACGACGCCCTCCCCGGGCTGGTCAAGCGGGTGCGAGCGGCCCTGCGCGACTGAACCCTAAGGGACCGGGGTTCCCCGGCCCGTGCCGTGAGCAATTCCATCGCCCCTTCTCGCGTACCCGATTGAGTTGGTCCGAGGAGGTTCTGGGATGCCAAGGGTGCGGGGAAGGCGGTATCGGGTCGTTCTTCTCGTATGCGCGGCGCTTTTCGTCGACCTGGCCGGCCAGAGGTCGGCGAAGGCGACGGGCAACATCGTCCTGCGCATCGATGAAGCCCAGGCGGATCTGGAGGCTGGCCTCCTCCGGATTCGCGGCAGCAACTTCATCCGCAGCAATCGGGACCTCGTCTACGTGACCCTTGGGGACGTGCCGCTCGTGCTGGCGGACGTGGCCGCGGGCGAAGTCAGGGCGCAGCTGCCCGCCGGCATCGAGCCCGGGACCTACACGCTGGTCGTCGTGAGGCAGGGAGGGCTGGTTCCGGGCATCGCCTCCATGGACGTGACCCTGGGGACGGCGGGCCCGGCGGGAACCGCTGGGCCGCCGGGGCCGGAGGGACCGATGGGTGACCCCGGTCCGCCGGGAATCCAAGGCGAGAAGGGGGACCGGGGCGAGAAGGGCGAAACGGGTCCCGTCGGGCCACCGGGGCCGCCGTCCCCGCTCGACACGCTGGCCGCGCTGGTTGGCGTCGACGTCCGACAAGTCGGCGTGCCGGCCGAGGCCGTCATGCCGGCCGGTTGCGCGCAGGGCGCGGCGATGAGCCTGTCGGTGGGCGGGGTGAACCTGGGCCCGGTCGTCGGCCTCGTCGGCGAGGAAGCCCTCTCGGCCCCGTTCCGTTTCGTGGTGGCCGTTCGTGGCGCGGGTGGTCAGGTCGGGCAGCCGGCCCGGCTGACCGTCGCCAACGGGGGCGTCCTGACCGTCTCGGGGACAGTCACGTCGTCCGCCTACGGTGGCACCCGCGACGGCAGCCCCCTGCAGCTGGTCACCCTCGAGCCCACGTTCGTTCAAGCCGACGCGAGTCGCGGCTCCCGTACCTTCACGAACCAGAACCTGGGCGACATCGTCCGGATCCAGTTGCAGAACTTCGGCGTGCAGGTGGCTTCGTCCGAGGGGCCGGTCTTTACCTATGAGGTGCAGTGGGACGAGAGCCCATTCACCTACGTGAGCCGCCTGCTCGAGCGCGAGGGCTTCCACTACCGGATCGGGGATGACGGACGCTTCCTCGTGAGCGACGACAACTCGGGATTCCCGGCAGGGCCGAGCCTTCCGTACCTGGGCCACTTCGCCGACCCCGGGGCCGGCCAGGTCGCCCTCAGCAGCTTCCGGGCAGGCGGCGGAACCGCACCCCAGCAGGCGACCGTCACCGGCTGGGACTACTTGACGAAGAGGCCCGTGGTGGGCCAGGCGCAGTTCGCCGGCGGCTCCGGGACGCTCCTCGCGCTGCGGCAGGACGTGACCACCGCGCCCGCCGCGACCCGACAGGCGCTCGTTTGGCTCGAGCGGGAGAGGGCTCGTCGGTCCGTGAACACGGGCACGAGCAACTCGCCCGGAGTCCGCGCGGGACAGCGCCTCGCCGTTTCGGGAGGGTCGTTCGGGGGCACCTACGTGGTCACCCGGGTGGGGCACGTGGCGTGGGCCACCGAGGGGTGCTTCGCCTACGGCAACGCCTTCTCCGCGATACCCGACAGCGTCGCTTTCCGCCCACCCTTGCGAACGCCCGTTCCTCGAGTCGACGGCCTCCTCTCAGCCCTGGTCACCAATGTCAACGATCCGGATCGCCTCGAGCGGGTGAAGGTGGCCTTCTCGACCGGGGAGAGCAACGCCATCGAAAGCGATTGGATCCGCGTCACAACGCCCCTCAGCCCCAGGGACGGCCGCCCCTTCGTCCCGTCCGGCGGTTGCCCAGTGAACGACGAGGTGCTCGTCTCCTTCGTGGCCGGGGATCCCCGCTTTCCGGCTGTCATCGGCCGCGTTCACAATGGCGTCGATCGGCCGGGCCGGTATGCCGAGATGTGTGGCAACGAACACGACGACGACTGCGACGGCGTGATCGACGAGCCGGACTGCATCTGACCAGCGGCCCGCGGTCGCTGTCACCTATTCCTCGGTGTCGTCCTCGCTGCCCGAGACGACGAGCCGGTTGCGGCCGTGGCGCTTGGCCGCGTACAGCGCCTTGTCGGCCAGGCGCAGCAGGTCGTCCCCTGACGTCCCATAGAGCGGAAAGGCGGCGAGGCCGAGGGACAGCGTCGCCTTGAGTTCGGCCTTCTCGTAAGGGACCCGCATCTCCTGGAAGGCGGCGCGCCAGACCTCGGCCCGCGCCCGGGCTTTCTCGAGGGGGGCGCCGGGCAGGACGACCACGAACTCCTCGCCGCCATACCGGCAGGCGATGTCGCCGTGGCGGGTCTGGGCGGAGAGCAGGTTGCCGAGGGCGAGGAGCATCAGGTCGCCCGCGCGGTGCCCGAAGGCGTCGTTGAGCGCCTTGAAGTGATCGACGTCGATCATGACCACGCTCAACGGGAAGCCCTCGCGCGACGCGCGGGCCAGCTCGCGCTCCAGGGTCTCGGTGAGATAGCGGCGGTTGAAGAGGCCGGTCAGGGAATCGCGGATGGCCTGCTCGCGCAGCATGGCCTGCAGCTCCTCGATCTCGGCGAGCTGGCCCTGCAGGCGCGCGTTGGCCCCCCGCAGCTCTTCCTCGGCGCGCTTCCTCTCCAGGAGCTCGTGCTGCGTCTGCTCGTAGAGGCGCGCGTTCTCGATGGCGATCGCGGCCTGGGCGGCGAAGCTGGAGACGACCTCGGCGTGCCCGCGGTCGTAGAAGCCGACCTCGCGCTTGTCGAGGGTCAGCATGCCCATGCACTCGCTTCCGAAGAGGAGAGGCACGCCGAGCCAGGAGCGGACCCCGCTCCCTGCGTGGTCGGCGCTCGGGAACTGGCTGTAGCCGTGCCCGCCGAGGATGTCGTCGACGATGACGGGGATGCGCTTTTCGAGGACGTCGCGGTTGGGCAGGTCGCCCTTCACCGCGTCGAAGCCGCGCCCGATCATGCCATCGAGGTCGAAGCCGGCGCCGCCCACGATCACCATGCGTTCGCCGCGCAGCTCCTGGACGGAGGCGCTGTCGTAGGGCACGACGCCTTGAAGCTCGCGAAGGATGGTGTCGAGGACCTGGCGCAGGGAGAGGCTCGCGGTGAGGGCCTGGGTCGCGGCCATGAGGGCCAAGGCCTGCTCCCGGCCGGCGCGTTCCCCTACGAGCCCGGGGAATGGATCGCTCCCCGTCCCACGCAGGGCGGGCTCGAACCGGAAGCTGGAGAGACCGACGCGATGGCCGTCGGGGTCGCGCACGTACAGCGTGTGAGCCGTGCGGTCCTCCACGGCGACCCCGGCCGCGGCCAGACGGTTTTCGAAGGCCTGGAGGTCGGCGACGGCGAGAGCGAGGACGTGCCCCGACCCCTCCGTGGGGCCGGGCCCGCGCAGGCTCTTCTCCAACATGAGGACCACGCCGGAGGCGTTCAGCCACACCGAGCGCGGGGCGCCATCGTCCCCGGCGAGCCGCTTCCACTCGGGAACACCGAGAAGGTCGCGGTAGAAGGCCAGCGACCTCTCGAGATCCGCCACCCGCAGGGCGATGTGATGGACCGGACCGATGGACGGTACGGGAGTCACGGCGCTACTTCACGTAGACGGTCTTGACGTTCACGAACTCGCGGATGCCGAAGCTCGAGAGCTCGCGGCCATAGCCCGACTCCTTGATACCGCCGAAGGGGAGGCGGGGATCGGACTTGACGAAGGAGTTGACGAAGCAGGATCCCGCCTCGATCCGCTCCGCGGCCAGGCGCTCGCCGCGCGCCACGTCCCGCGTGAAGACGGCGGCGCCGAGCCCGAAGGACGTGTCGTTGGCGACGCGGACCGCCTCGTCCTCGTCGCGCACGCCGATGATCGCGGCCACGGGGCCGAACAGCTCCTCGTCGTAGGCGGGCATGCCCTTCTTCACGCCGGTGAGCACGGTGGGCGGGTAGAAGGCGCCGGGGCCCGGGGGAGCGGCTCCCCCCAGGAGGACGCGCGCGCCACCCTCGACGCTCCGCGCCACCTGGGCATGGAGCTCGTCGCGCAGGTCGCGGCGGGCCTGGGGTCCCACCTCGACGCCTGGCTCGAACGGGTCGCCCAGTTTTTTTACCTTCATCTTCGCGACGAAGAGCTCCTCGAAACGGGCGCGTACGTCGTCGATCACGATGAAGCGCTTGGCCGCGATGCAGCTCTGGCCGCTGTTGATGAGACGCGAGGCGACGCAGGTCTCGGCCGCCATCTCGAGGTCGGCGTCCGCGAGGACGAGGTAGGGATCGCTGCCCCCCAGCTCGAGCACGGTCTTCTTCAGCACGGACCCCGCCTTGGCCGCGACCGCCTTGCCCGCCGGCGTGCTCCCCGTGAGCGTCACCGCGCGCACCTTCTCGTGCTCGATCATCGCGCCGACCCGCGAGGACGAGACGAGCAGCGTGCGGAAGAGCGCCTTCGGAAAGCCCGCGTCGCGCAGGATGGCTTCGATGGCGAGAGCGCTCCCGCAGACGTTCGAGGAGTGCTTGAGGAGGCCGGCATTGCCGGCCATGAGGCCGGGGGCCACGAAGCGGAAGACCTGCCAGAGCGGGAAGTTCCAGGGCATCACCGCGAGGACGACGCCGAGGGGGGCAAAGGCCACGTAGCTCGACGACGCGTCGGTCGCGATCTTCTTGGGGCGCAGGAATCCCTCCGCGGCCTCCGCGTAGTAGTCGCACACCCAGGCGCACTTCTCGGCTTCGCCGCGGCCCTGGGCGAGGGGCTTGCCCATCTCGACGGCCATCAGCTCGGCCAGCTCACCTTGCCGCTCGCGAAGCAGAGCCCCCGCGCGGCGCATGGCCTTCCCGCGGTCGGCGAAGGGAACGACGCGCCAATCCCGGAAGGCCGCGTCGGCTTCGTCGATCGCACGCGCGACGTCGGCCGGCGGTGTCTCCGCGTACTCCCGGACCTTCTCGCCTCGGGCCGGGTTGATCGTCTCGAGCGCCATGTTCCGATGGTAGTACAGGGCCGTCGGACGTTCCGGGGCGCGGTTCCCCAAGCGTGCTATTCTCTGCCTGCAGCAGAGTGCCCTAGAAAAGGGACGAGACTCTTGGCAAGGCCGAAAAGACGACATTCCCCGGGGATTTCGGCCCACTTTTCCGTCCAAATCCGCATAATCCAGAGACATCCGGCCCGTGGCGCGCTGGCATTCGCGTTGCTTTGGAGCAGGATCATGCCGCATGAGGACCGAGTAGGACGATGATCTGTCCGGCCTGCCGAGCGGAGAACGACGCTTCGGCGGACGCCTGCTTCACGTGCGGGCGCGCGCTCGGCGCGCTCACCCACGGCTCGGTCATCGCGAACCGCTACGAGATCCTGCGGCCCCTGGGCAAGGGCGGGATGGGCATGGTCTACAAAGCGCACGACCGAATGCTCGAGGAAACGGTGGCGATCAAGGTGCTGCGCACGGAGTTCGCGCGCACCGAGGAGATGGCCAAGCGCTTCCGGCACGAGATCAAGCTGGCCCGCAAGGTCTCCCACCGGAACGTCTGCCGCATCCACGAGTACGGCGAGGACGGGCCGCTGCGCTACATCTCGATGGAGTACCTCGAGGGCAACGACCTGAAGCAGGAGCTGCGCGACCGCGGCTCGCTGGGCGCGCACGAGGCCTTCGACGTGGTGATCCAGGTGGCCGAAGGCCTTCAGGCCATCCACGACGTGGGGATCATCCACCGGGACCTGAAGACGCCGAACCTGATGCGCGACGCGCGCGGCGTGGTGCGGCTCATGGACTTCGGCATTGCCAAGGAAGGCAACGACACCGGTGGCGCCCTCACCTCCACGGGGCAGGTGATGGGCACGCCCGAGTACATGAGCCCCGAGCAGTGCCGCGGCGAGAAGATCGACTTCCGCTCGGACATCTACGCCCTGGGGATCGTGAACTACGAGATCTTCACCGGCCAGGTGCCGTTCCGGGGCGATACTCCCGTGGCCACGATCTTCAAGCACATCCAGGACCCGGTGCCGATGGATGGCGGCCCGGCCGCGCGTATCCCGACCGCCGCCATCCCCATCCTGCTTCGCGCCCTCTCCAAGGACCGCACGGGGCGCTTCGACACGGCCTTCGAGATGGCGACGGCGCTCCGTCACGCGCGGGCCGAGACTCCGGGGACGGGCGTGACCCTTCCCCTGCCCATTCCCCACTCGCCGTCGCCGTTCACGCCGTCCTCGGGCTCGCAGACGATGTCGCCCCCTCCGAAGGACGACTGGGCGGAGAGGCGGCGGTCCACGCGGCTCGAGATCTTCGTGAACTTCCAGTTGAAGCGCGTGGGTACCCTCGGCACGGTCCTCCAGGAGGAGCGCACTATCGCCGAGAACATCAGCCGGAGCGGCGCGCGGGTCATGACCTCGATGACGTCGATCTCCATTGGAGACGTCGTGAGGCTCGAGGAGGTGGGCGGCAACTTCCAGACGCGCGCGGAGGTGCGGAACGCCTACATCGGCCGCGACAAGATCCGCCGGCTGAACCTCCGGTTCGTCGACGATCAGGCCCCCGACCGGCTGGTCAAGACGGACAAGGCCTAGCCGTACCCCCATTTCAATAACTGTAAAACGCTGAAAATCCGGCCATTTTCCCTTGCCGGCCCTCCCCGGCTGCGCTATAGTCGCTGGGTCTTTGCCGTGGTGGGCCGCGGCTCTTCTGACCGGCGAGCCGTGGCATCCAAGCCCTTTGGCGTCGACAGTCAGGTCGGGGCCCGAGCGTGTGACGGGTTCGATCGGGAGAGGTTTTGGAAATGAAGCTGGTCAAGTGGACGAATTTCGGGGCGGTCGTTGCGGCCGGCCTTTTCCTGGCGGCGGCGGGCTGCTCCGGAGGGTCGTCGCCCACGGCCGCTCCGTCTGTCACCCCGTCTCCCACGAGCCCCACGCCGACGCCTCCTCCGCCTTCCGGCGCGGGGACGACGGCGGACGCGGTCTGCCGGGCCATCGGCTACGGCTATCCGAAGGTCCCCTGCAGCGATGCCCAGGAGCCCACGCTCCTGCCCTTCATCGAAGCCTCGATCGACCAGCTTGCTGAGAAGCACCCCGAGATCTTCAACACCGAGCAGGTGATGGGTCCGGGCGGCTACCGCGTCGTGGACTCCCAGGCCTATTTCAACGGTATGGTGTCCACCCTGGCCACCCACGGCGTCTGCGCCACCGCCGACATCGTGAACTCGCAGATCCTGGTGAAGAACCAGAACGAGCTGAGCGAGACCTACGCGATCCTGAACTCCCGCGGCTTCGCGCGGCGGGGCATGGGCTCGCTCATCTGGACCTGCACGCCGGCGAGCTTCCCCCTGTCCCCGGCCGACCAGTTCTCCTACGTGCGCACCGCCTTCTTCGGCTTCTTCGGCTGCCCGCCGGGGACGGAGCTGCCGGTCCCGGCCGCGGGTGAGCTCCCCGAGGTCTGCTCGGGCATCGTGACGGCCACCCCCAAGGACGCGAACGGCACGAACACGCCCGACTACATCCACGGCAACGACATCACCTGGCGGCTGCGGTCCGGCAGCGACGCCGTGACCGTGTTCCCGGCCCTCGACGGCAATATCTTCAACTACATCATCCAGCCCAAGGCGGTGGGATCGTTCAGCCTCTGCGCGACGATCAAGGGCGTCGAGGGTTGCCTGAACGGGCGCGTCGTCCCGGGTGTGATCAACCCCTAGCGGAGACGCAGCTGGCCCCACGAGTCTTTCGGGCGTTCGGGGCCGCAACCGTTTTCCTTTCCTCGATCCTGGCCGGGGCCTGCGGGGACAAGTCCCCCTCGGCTCCGGCCCCCGCGCCGTCCCCTACGGTCGCGGCCGCCCCCACCCCGACGCCCTCTCCGCCCATCGCCGGCTATTCCGCGCGGTGCGCCGCGGTGGGTTACGGCTCGGCGGAGGCGGTTTGCGACTCGGACGTCTCCTCGGAGCTCCTCGGCGAGGTGGAGGACGCGATCACGAGGCTCATCGACGAACGGCGCGACCTCTTCGACTTCAGGAGCCCCGCCGCGGACGGCGGCCTGCGCATCGCCGACCACGACGCCTACTACGCGGGCGTCCTCGACAACCTGGGCAAGAAGGGCCTGTGCGCGGCCCTCAGCTACAACCGCCAGACCATCCAGGTGAAGCGCAACAATGCGTTCAGCGAGACCTTCGTCATCTCGAGCCCTCGCGATTCGGTGCGCCTCGGGGACAGCGTGTTCGCGGCCCACTGCACGCCTGCCGAGTTCCCGTTGACCCCCGAGGATGCGATCTACTACATCCGGGTGGCCTTCTACGGCATCGAGTGCCCGCCCGGCGTGCCCGTGCCCGCGTTCCCCCTCGGGCGGCTGCCCATGTCCTGCTCGGGCTACGTGACGGCCACCCCCAAGGACCACCACGGCAACAACGTCCCCGCGTTCGTCCACGGGACCGAGGTGCGCTGGCGCCTCAAGACGGGCGACGGAATCGTCGCCCCCCGCGAGCAGATCGAGCCCTTCAACCACGTGCTCCAGGCCCGGAAGGTGGGGGGCTTCTCGTTCTGCGCGGAAGTGAAGGGCGTCGAGGGCTGCCTCGACGGCCGCGTCATTCAGTAGACAGGATCTCTCGCGCCGCCTTCAGGTCGGCGGCCGCCTTCTGGAGCGAGCGCACCGATTCCGTGAGGGGCGCGGCGAGCGCCGGCACTTCGCCCAGCCAGTCGAGCAGCGACGGGGAGACGCTGGCGATCGCCCGGAGCTGCGCGGCTGCCGGCTCGTAGTCCGAGGCGCGGGGCAGGCCGGCGAGCGCTTCGAGGACGGCCTCGTGCGCGGACGCGATTCGCTGGCGGAGGTCGGCCGTCGCTGCCGCCGCCGTCGTCGTTTCGGGTCCGTCTGCGACTCCCGAGGGCGGGGCCGCGAGAGTCCGGGCCGTGCCCTCGAGTCCGCGGCTCGTGGCCTCGAGCGTCGATGCGATGTGGGCAAGGCCGCGCACGGACTCGGCGAGGGGAGCGGTGAGCGCGGCCAGCGGCGACGCCACGGCCAGCACCTCCCGTAGCGCGTCGGCGAGGGCGGGCGACACGCGCGCGAACTCGCGCAGCGGCTCGGCCAGGGGCTCGTAGTCCTCGGCCCGGGGCAGGCGCAGAAGGGCCTCGGAGAAGCTGTGGTTCGCGTGCTCGAGGGTGTCCGAGATGTCCTGGAGCGCTTTCACCGAACGGGCCAGCGGCTCGGCGACGCGCGGCAGCTCCTGGAGCGAAGCGCCGAGCGCGGGGGCCTGGCGCGCGAACTCGTACAGGTGCTCGGCGAGCGGCTCGAAGTCGGCGGCGCGGGGGATCTCGCCGAGGGCGCGGTCGAGGCTCTCCCCCAGCTCGTCGAGCCGGGCGGCGGCGGCGTGAAGAGCATCGCCCGAGTCGGGCCGGCTCGCTTCCTCGGCAGGCGCGGCCTTGGCCGGCTTGCGCGTGGCCGGGGAGGACTTGCGTGAGGCGGGCACCGCGGCCAGGGCAGGTCTTTGGGCCTTCGTCTGCGCGGCGCGGCGGGGCATGCGGAAGCTTAGCGCAGCCGGCCGCCTCCCGGGGTGACGTGGCATACTGATCGGGCCGCGCGCCGCTCCTCAGCCTTCCATGGATCCGATCTACAAGAGCCCGCTGAACGCCGACGTGCCAAAGGTGGCACCTGGCGAGTTCGCGCCCGTGACCATCGGCCCGCTGTCCGTCTGGCCGCCGGTGGTGCTGGCGCCGATGGCGGGCGTGACCAACCCGCCCTTCCGCACCCTCTGCCGCCGCTACGGGGCCGGCCTGTACGTGAGCGAGATGATCACGGCCCGCGCCCTCGTCGAGGGCAACCGCAAGACGCTTCTCCTCGCGAGCTTCGGCCCCGAGGAGAAGACGCGCAGCCTCCAGCTCTACGGCGTCGATCCCCACTACGTGGGCGAGGCCGTGCGGCTGCTCGTGGGGGAGGAGCGCATCGACCATCTCGACATGAACTTCGGCTGCCCGGTGCGCAAGGTCACGAGCAAGGGCGGGGGCGCCGCCATCCCCCTGAAGCCGCGCCTGCTCCGCGCGATCGTGAAGGCGGCGGTGGCGGCCGCGGGCCGCGTCCCCGTCACGATCAAGTTCCGGAAGGGGATCGACGAGCGCTACTCCACCTTCCTCGACGCCGGACGCATCGCCCAGGAGGAAGGGTGCGCGGCGGTCGGCCTGCACGCGCGGACCGCCGCCCAGCTCTACGACGGCGAGGCCGACTGGGACGCGATCGCCGCGCTGAAGGACGCGGTCACCCGGATCCCCGTGCTCGGCAACGGCGACATCTGGGAAGCCGAGGACGCGCTGCGCATGATGCGGAGCACGGGGTGCGACGGCGTGATCGTGGGCCGCGGATGCCTCGGCCGTCCCTGGCTCTTCCGCGATCTCGCCGACGTGTTCGCCGGCCGCGAACCCGCGAACCCTCCGAGCTACGGCGGTGTCATCGAGGCGATGCTCGAGCACGCGCGCCTCCTCGTCGAGTGGCTCGGTGAG
>Ga0315912_10005900_pt1 | contig 11117 bp, 8 predicted proteins | sample VfabasoilMG_FD_204469 | JGI IMG/M metagenome (GOLD analysis project Ga0315912, IMG submission 204469) | Garden soil microbial communities collected in Santa Monica, California, United States - V. faba soil | ecosystem: Environmental > Terrestrial > Soil > Garden | place: USA: California...
AACGTCGGCAAGAACCTGCGTTTCCACCCTGGAAGCATGGTGATGGGTGAGTTCGATCATGAGATCGAACCGTGGAGCGGCGCCACGCAGGGCTACCACTGTCTGGACTTCATGCGCGACGGCATCAAACTAGAGGCGCTGTGGGCCACCTCGAGCTTGATGGCCCTGCGCTTTCCTGGCTTGGGCAGCGAGCTGCAAGGGCTGCTCAAGAACTACCGCAAAATGTGCTCCTGGGACTGCTGGGTGAGCGGTGACGACAGTGTGGGCCATGTCCGCCACCGCAAGGGACGCCGCGCAGACGTTGTCTACAACATCGGTCAGGGCGACTGTGACCGTATGCTCGAGTCCATGGCCAAGCTGTGCGAGATGTTCTTTGCGGTGGGCGCCAAGAGCGTGATGTGCGGAGTGCCCTCCCTCCCCGCTCCTACCTCCAGTCGAGACATCATCGACCGCTTGCGTTCAAGCAAGCTCACGGCAAAGGATTTGCCGTTTGCCTCCAACCACATCTTTGGCACGACCGCGATGGGAGTTGATCGCTCGCGCCACGCAGTGAGTCCGTCAGGAGCTCTTTACGATGCGGACAACGTGTACGTCTGCGACACGGGTTTGCTGCCCACCACCCCCGCCGCCAACCCCATGTTGCCCATGATGGCCCTGGTCCACCAGATTGTCGGGGGCATCACCTCCCACCACTGACGGTTCCCCCTCCGGCCAACCTGCCCCATTCAGCCATCCTGCTCAGCCGGTCCGGCGCTTGATGCGGCATGACTCCCAAGCGCGGTTTTTCCCCTACCGCGCTTAGGCTTGACGCTCGTAGTTAACGTTGTTAACTTTTCGAACATGGGCGCCGATAGCGAGAGAGACACGCGGGAATCGATGATCGAGGCCGCACGCGATCTCATGGTCAGCGGCGGGTTTGAGGCGCTGTCGATGCGCAAGGTGGGCCAAGCAGTGGGGGTCAGCGCCACGGCCATTTATCGGCATTTTGAGGACAAAGACGCGGTGCTCAGCGCCGCCGTCATCCAAGGCGCGCGGCTGTTTGGTAGCTACTTGCGCGATGCCCTGCGCGAGCCCACGCCGTGGGCGCGGCTCGAACGCATGGGACAGCGCTATTTTGATTTCGCCGAGGAACACCGCCAGGACTACTACGTGCTGTTCATGCTTGATTGCGAGCAGTCGGGCATGGAAAAGCTGGATCAAATCGCCAAATTGGAGACGCGGTCCACCTTCACGATGTTGGTGGATCGCATCTGCGAGTGCCAAGCCGCAGGGGTGCTTCGCGCAGGCGACCCCAACGCACTCGCCGTGTACGTGTGGTCGTCCTACCACGGCCTGGCCAGCCTACGCGGTGTTGGGCGTATCGGCGGCAGCGCGGAAGAATATCAGCACTTGGTGAGAGCGCAGCTCGAGCTGACCTTGAGCGCTCTCTGCGTGCCCCCACTGCCGCAACCTGCGCCAGTGGAGCCGGTGCCCACCGCGCGGCGTTGACCGCGCAAGATGTTCGAGGGCGCATCCGGCGGGATCACGCCCTCGAAGTTAACACTGTTAATAAAGGAGAGTGACCATGTCTCAGATTCAACCCGGCCGTCTCACTGTCAAAAACGAACAGGATCTCGTCGTGTTTCTCATCGGAGCGCGCATCAACCGCTGGTGGCTCCTGCCACTCAGCTTGCCCATCTTGTCCAAAATGAACAGCATGCTGCGCGAGCTCGAGCAAGATCCCGAGTCAGGGCTGTTGGCAGTGCAGCCCGTCGGATTTGGCACGACCATCCAATATTGGAAGAGCTATGCCCACTTGAACCGCTACGCAAACGACCCCAAGAAATTGCACCGCCCGGTGTGGGCAGCCTACGTCGCGCGGCTGTTCAAGAATTTTGCGGCGGGCATCTGGCACGAGACGTACGTCGTACGTGCTGGTGAATACGAGGCCATCTACACCAACATGCCACGCTGGGGGCTCGGGCTGCATCAGCCGTTGATTGAAGCGCACGGCCCCCATAAAACCTCTGCGTCACGCCTTACGCGCGCAGACGTGTGACACGCCCCGTGAGCAACCCGGTGTGTCGCAGCGCCCAGTGTGCTGCAATGTGCGACGAAGGGGGCACGGATCCATTTTGCTGCAAAGCCTCGCTCAAGTTTCCTTGGACGTAGAGTATGATGGGCGCAGGGCCAGTCGGGGGGATCGAGCATCCATCCAGACTGCCTGTCACCCTCGCGTGTCTCGTCCACTGGAGAACTTCACTTGCGCATGCATCGGCAACCCTGGGGCCCCGCCCATCACCGTTCTTTTTTTCTTTCAGCTTGGCTCAGCGCGGCCCTCATTGTCCAACCGACCGTAGCGCACGCCCAAGCGCCCGCGACGGAAAGCACGGCAGCTACGACAGATGGCTCACCTGCTTCAGCATCCACGCCCACAGCGGAGGAACTTGCCACAGCCAAGATGCACTTTGCCAATGGTGTGGAGCTCCTGCAAGCCAGCCCACCCAACTACCAAGACGCTTTTCGTCAGTTTCAGTTGGCCTACCAAAAAACTCACGGCAGCTGGAAGGTGATGGGCAACCTGGGCCTGTGCGCGCTCAAGCTGGAACGTGATGGTGAGGCCCTCAGCTACTATCAGGGCTATCTCAAGGACGGAGGCGATCAGATCGATCCGGACGAGCGCTCACACATCGAGCGTGAAATGCTGCTGATCCAAGGCAACATGGCGCACGTCGCCCTCAAATCAAGCCAGCCAGACGTTCGCTACAGCGTCTCGCGCCAAGGTTCGGCCGTGCCACCTCAGATCTACGAAGCCCAAGCTGAAGTCACTGAACTCGGCCTACGCGCCGGCACGCTCGACATCACCGCCACGACCCACGACGGGGCGCAACTGACCTTCAGCGTTACGCTCGCCGCCGGCGAGCAAGCGCAGCACCTCTTCGACTACGAGGCAAAACCGCCCGCTGCTGCGACCACGAGTGAACCTGCGCCCTATGAGGCCCCCAAGAAGCACGGGATGTCTGGCCTACGCATCGCCGGCATCGCCACTGCGAGCGTGGGCGTGCTTGCGCTGGGCGGTGGTGTAGTCACGGGCCTGCTCAGCCAAAGCAAAGAGAAAAACGCTAAGGAAAGCTGCATTGGCAGCGTCTGCAAAGAGGACAGTGAACAGGAGTTCGACTCGGCCAAGACACTGGCCACCGTCGCCAACGTGCTGTTCATCAGCGGCGGTGTTTTGGCTGCCACGGGCATCACCTTGGTGATCGTCGGGGGAAACAAGAGCGACCAGAGCGAAGCCCTGGCCGAACAACGCCGCGCGCACGCGTCGCTTCACCCGGCAGCTGCGCGTGACCACCTTGGTGCTGCGCGCGGCCACCTGGTCGCCGCAGATGGTCGCACGGCCAGTCCGCTGCGCATGGAGATCGCACCTACCCCGTACTTGGGTGGGGCCGGTCTGCTCGCGTTCGGCACATTTTGAGCGGCTACCGCTTGCTTGAACCGCGCAGCTCCCAATGCGACAGCAGCTCCGCAGCAACAAACCGCACTGCTTAAACGAAAATCAATTAACTTAAAAGCGAGACCACCCCATGAAACAGCCCATTTCGTCCGTCCTGACCTTCGTGCTCCTCGGTAGCGTTCCCTTCGCTGCCTGCAACGTGAATACCAAAGATCTCACGTTTGATGACGACGCCTACGATGAAGCACAAACCGGCGATGGTGATGGGGACGGCAACGGCGGAGAAGGCGGCACCACCGCAAGCGGCGACGGCGATGGCGACCTCGGTGGAGGCCCGGGCGACGGCGACGGCGACGGCGAAGGTGGTGATCCGGGCACCAGCGGTGACGTAGAGCCCGAGTGCACGATGACAGGTGAGCTCAAGTGTGACGACCGCCAGATCCAAGTGTGTACGGGTGAGTACTTCATCAATGCCGGCAATCCTTGCGAATTCGTGTGTGATCACGGCGCGTGCACCGGCACGTGCAAGCCCGGAACGTCAGAATGCGTCAGTGAGACAGAGCAGCGCTCCTGCAATCAGATGGGTCAATGGAGCGAACCCTCTGAATGCAAGAACGTGTGCCTTGGCGACGCGTGTGGTGGCGTATGCAAGCCGGGCAGTCGCAGTTGCGATGACGAGGACACGACGCTCAAGGTGCTGTGCAACGCTGAAGGACAGTGGGATTCCGACGGACAATGTTCAGTTGGGCAGTGCAACGAGGGTGCGTGCACGTCATGCACCGGCGATGAGACCCAGTGCACACCTGACAGCACTGGAGTCCAGACCTGCAACGGCAGCACCTACGGAGAGCCCGACGAGTGTGAGGATCAAATCTGCCTCGGGGGTGAGTGCACGGGTGAGTGCCGGCCCGCGCTCGACGGAAAAGAACCCCAGCGACGTTGCGTCGAAGGGTCCCCCTCCACCAAGCTGGAAACGTGTGGGGCCGACGGCACGTTCGGCAGCTCGAGTGAGTGCAATTTCGTGTGTGTTGCTGGCAGTGACCCGGGTAAGAACGACGGCTGCGGCGGCGTATGCAAGCCCGGCGAAATGCGCTGCGATGGCAGCGTCCTCATCCGGTGCGCAAGTGATGGTCTGAGCGAGGACAAGATCGAGGATTGCTCAGAGAAGAGCCTGTCTTGCTTGGACATCGGCGGGGGCAATTTGGGTTGCGGAGAATGCACACCTGGCGAAAAGGACCCCAACAACCGTTGCGCCCAACGTATGGTGCAGACGTGTGAGCGCGGCATGTGGGTCGATAGTGATGACTGCTCCCAGAAGTTGGTCCTCATCGGCCAGGTCTCGGTGTGTTATGATGGCAAGTGCACGACGGGCAACAACGCCTGCGATAGTGCTCGCGGCGACGCCTATGGCTGCTGGGACAGCGAAAACAAATGGGTCTGCAACGACGGCGCCGACAAAGACGGAACGGATCTCAAAGCTTGCCTGCTCAAAAATGGGTGCCAACTGACCAGCTGCGTCACCAACATCACCTTGCCTCCTCGGCTGTGACCGAGCATTGCGCGATTGGTCACTTCACTGTCCAGGACGTACTGTGGACTGGCCAGCTGACAGAGCAGATCAGACAAGGTAGGTGCAATTAGCTCACCCCAGCTTGAATCTCGCTCAGCTTCTGCCTCTGGCACATGTGTTGCTAACTTGGCTTTCGTGCTTGCCACAACCCATCCGTCGCCTTGGTACCGTCGCCGAGCGTGCGCCGCACTTGCCTGTCTCTTGGTCGTGGGTGGCTGCTCGACAGAGCCCACCTCCCCCCCGCTGTTCGAGTTTGTCCCCGACGACACGAACAACGAGGTCGGTAGCGGGGGCAGCGCACACCTGAACCCGGTGGGGAGCGGGGGCAGCGCCAGCACCGAGGATTGGGGCGATTCAGACTACGGACTGTCCGCAGAAGGCGGCGGCGAAAACGCAGGTCTCGGTCAAGGCGACCTCACTGTGCTGCTCCTTGTGGACCGCTCATCGAGCATGGCCGAGTACTGGGACGCCGGGAGCAAATGGGAGGTCGCGCTCAACTCCTTTTTCCTCGGCCTGGTTGGTGTAGAGGACGAGGTCACTCTGGGCGCGCTGTTCTTCCCCACCGACGGCGGTTGTGCGGTAGCGCCCATGACCGGACCCGCGCAGTTCGAGTACCAGAGTGGCCGCCGCTTCTTGGATTCGTTCAAAGCAAAATCGTCCAATATTTTCCCCGACGGTTCCACGCCGCTGGGCACGGCATTCGAGCAGGCTCACCTCGCTCTTGACCAAGCGCGCCTGGCTGGTCTGATGTCGGCGCGTCGTTTCCGTGTGGTCGTCGTCACCGACGGCGCACCCAATTGCAACACCGATCAGAATCGCGTGCTCAGCTTGGCCAGCGTCTGGCGTGGCTGGGGCGTGGAACTGCGTGTCATCGGCCTGCCTGGCTCCGAAGAAGCAGCTGGCTTCCTGACCCAATTGGCTGCGGCTGCGCCTCCCCCCGATCCGTCCATGGGGCCAGGGGTGCTCTCACCCCAGTCCGGACAAGATACGGAAGACGAGTTCAGCGATATCTTGCGCTAACCATGGTCGCCTCTGAAACCTCAAACTAGATTGCCCGACGTGTCTCCCCACGATCCCCATCAAACCAATGAGTCCACCCTAGCGCTCAAGGCCGCTCATCTGGAGCCTTTGCCGGTGGTCGTCCACGTGCGCAGCGTAGGTCAGGAGCGCCCCGCTGTGGCCACGGGCTTCCGACTGGCCCAACAACCCATCGTCGCCGGGGCCGGTTCAGATGCGGATCTGCTCATCGCCGATGATGCGGTGTCACGACGCCACCTGGAGCTACGTGTGGTGCCCGGCGGGGTGGCGCTCCGTGATTTGGGCAGCCGCAACGGCTCGTACTACCTGGGTCAGCGGTTTTCCGACATCACGCTCAGCTTGGGCAGCAAGGTAGCCATTGGACAGACTGAGCTGGAGTTCGTCGTCGATCGGGAAGATTTTGAGGGCACACAGGGTGCAGCGCGCAGTAGCTACGGTCCGCTCACCGGTCACTCACCTTCCATGCAACGCCTCTTCACGCTCATGCAGCGCTTGGAAGGTTCGCTGGTCAACGTGCTCATTCAGGGCGAATCGGGCACCGGCAAGGAGCTCATTGCGCGCGCCTTACATGACCATTCGCTGTGCAAAAGCGGCCCCTTCGTCGCTATCAATTGCGGAGCTCTCGACCGCGCGCTGGTGCGCAGTGAGCTATTTGGCCACAAAAAGGGCGCTTTCACCGGGGCACAAACCGAGGCCAGCGGGGCCTTTGCCGACGCCGATGGGGGGACGTTGTTTCTGGACGAAATTGGCGAGCTGCCGCTCGATGTGCAACCCATCCTGCTGCGCGCCCTCGAGTCTGGCAGCTACGTCAAAGTGGGCGAAACCCGCACGCGTCCGGTCAAGGTCCGGGTGATCGCAGCCACCCACAGAAACCTCGCCAGCGATGTTGCGGACGGCCAGTTTCGCGCCGATTTATTCTATCGTCTCATGGTCGTTGAGCTGCACGCACCACCACTACGTGAGCGGCGCCAAGACATCCCCGACTTGGTGCTGAGCATCGCTCAAGCGGCCGGTCTCTCGCCCCCGCCAGGACACGTCGCGGATGAGCTGTCCAAGCGTACGTTTCCCGGCAACGTGCGTGAACTCAAGCATGCCCTGCTCGCCTACTCTGCCATCGGTGAGCTACCGGCCGCAAACGCTATCCCCGGGACACAAAAGCACGCGGGGAGTGATTCAATCTTGTCGTTCGTGGACCCAGCGCGGCCCTACGCCGAACAGAAGGAGGCGCTCGTCGATCGCATGACCTACCTGTACCTCAAAGCGCTCATCGAACGTTGCCATGGCAATCGCTCAGAAGCAGCCCGTGTTGCCGACCTGCAGCGCGGCTACTTGCGGCGGCTGCTCCAAAAGTATGGCCTCGACGGTGACGCCAGCGACGATGAGCCTTGAGCGCGCATCAAAATTTGCCTTGGACCATGAGACCTGTCCCCTGGGTGGCAAGTTGCAATCGGGTTTCATGCCTGTCCCAGAGCCACAGCACGGTCCCCGCCACTTCTCCTACTAGTCCACTCACAATTCCGGCCGCCGCCAAACGACCGAGACGCTGCGCGCGCGCAACGCGGATCTGTTCCTCCGCCGGACACACGTCGCCCGAACACTTGCTGAGTACGTCCTGCGCGAGCATCATCGACATGCTCCCCGCCACGACGCCGCCAATCAAAAGTGCGCTTCCGCTCGACCAAGCCGCGTACGCGCCCCAGCGCAGCTTGGTCGTCCCCGACGGCACGGGCGGCGACGGCGCGCGGGGCGTGCCCTTCACCGGCGAGGCCGGAAACACAAAGCGCGCCTGGATGCGACTGCCCGGCCGGGCGCGGAGCGCTTGCCGAACGACGCGCTCTGCGCCGTCGCGGACCGTGATCGAATATTGTCCCGGATCCAGCTTGATTCGTCGCTGCTCGACGGTGGGCCAATCGGCTGTCGATGTCCGACCGAGCGCGCCGTCGTCCCCCGTTTGACGCCGAATACTGACCCGCAACGGAGCCCGGACTTGACCGGCAAAAGACAGCTCAATCACGGGGATGACTTCGGCCAAACGAGCTCGCTCTCGCCGAGCCTCGAGCACAGTCTGTTGCCACAGCACCGGACTCTGCTCGTCCAAGCGCTCGTCACTGCAGGTTTGATACAGCCCGAGCGCCGCCTCGTAGCGCCCGAGCCACCACGCCGCGCGCGCTTGGTAAATGAGAAATACCGGAGAATGGGCGAGTTGTTCGGCCTGCATGAACAGGGTAAGCGCCTGCTCATACTCACCCAGCTCCATCAGCTTGAGCCCCTCATGCCCCAGCGCGATCGCTTGTTTGGAAGCTGGAAGCGGGCCTGCACTCGGCCGGGCGGGGGGAGCGCCGGAGATATTGATCGGCGGGGGCGGACTTGCAGCGGGCGCGCCCTGGGCAAAGGCGTGGGGGGCCAAAAGGACGCAGGCGAGCAAAACCCGAGCGAGTGCGCGATGAGCCGGGGACAGGGACATCAAGGCTCAGAAACCCGTAGGCCAAATACGGGATCAATGTCGGGACTGACTTGTTCACGTGGCGGCTCGGTCGCAGACGGGGAGGTCGAGCTGGGGGGCGCGGGAGTCCGCGCCGCGAGCGCCGGTCGCGAGCGTTTGGCCGCGGGGCTCGAATGAACGGCGGCGCTGGAGTGAGCTGCGGCACTTGGCTGAGCTGCCGCGCTAGGAACCTGCGGCGGGACTATTTCCAGCGCTGCCGGGGCGCTCCCAGCCGGAGCGCGACCCGAGCCCGATTCGCCCACCTGGGACGCCACGCGGCTGGGCGAACGGTGGGGCTCGGGGGGCGCGGGCGGAGCGTCAGCGGACGGGGTGCTGAGCGCGCTCGACCAGCGGGGGGCCATGCCCCAACCGAACATCGCCACCGCGAGCGCCCCCCCCCACCATGCCCAGCGTCGCGTGCGGACTAAAGGCACACTCTGCGCCCCGTCGGACGACGGCGCATTGCGAGCCAATGAAATCGAAGCGGTTTCGCTGTCCCTGCCCTGGGCGCGATCGACCGTAGGCTGAGCGAGATTTTGAACCAGTGGCTTAGTGGACTCCGTCGCGCTGCGCGGCTGCACCTGGTGGGCGGTGGCCAGTCGCGCCCCAGACAAGGGCTCACGCTCCCCTTCAAGCACGACGAGCTTGGGATCGTGAGTGACCAGAGCCTCGGTAAAGCGGCGGGCAAAGACCTCCAAGTCCACCAAGCGCTCATGGATGGAGCGGCGAAATGTGCTCTCAAACAACTCATCAAAGGCGGTGCCCAATTCAGGTCGCACGGATGAAACGAGCGGAGGGCTCTCTGTGCAGATTCGGACCACGGTATCGCTTGGACTGGTCCCTTCAATGGGCGCGCGCCCCGTGAGCATACGAAATGCCACGGCCGCCAGCGACCAAACGTCGACGGAAGCGCTCACCTCCGCGCCCCGCGCCTGTTCAGGGCTCATGAACGCCGGCGATCCAAGCACCAGTCCCTCCGTGGTTTCGCTCGAGTCCCCGCCACTTACTTTGGCTATCCCAAAATCAATCAACTTGATCTTGGCGTTGCCCTGACCGTCCACCACGTACAGGTTGCTGGGCTTGATGTCGCGATGAATCACGCCCGCTTGGTGGGCCACCATGAGGCCGCGCGCGGCCTCGAGAATGAGGGCAACCGTCTCCGCGGGAGGGAGCGCGATGCGACGCGCCAAGAGCAAAGCCAGGTCTTCTCCGTGCAAGAGCTCCATCGCGATGTAGGGCGCGGTCCCGTCCACACCAAAATCGAGGACCTGCACGATGTGTGGGCTACGCAATTGGGCAAGTAAGCGTGCCTCGCGCTGAAACCGCGCCAAGGAGCGCGCGGCCCCGTCGGCGTCGGGTCGAATGAACTTGAGAGCAACGTCCGCGTGGAGATCGATGTGAAAGGCCTGCCAAACCGAGCCCATTCCCCCTCGAGCCAGGCGGCGCACGAGCCGGTACTTCCCGGCGACCAGTTCGTCGACTTGCCGTTCCAATCTAACGGTAAGGGTACCACCGCTGCCCCCCGAACCCTAACGGATGATGTCCTCTGGGTCGTCCGACGGAAAATTGAGATCCAACACGTCCCCGTCAAAACTCAGAATGCCTTGACCGCCTCTGAAGGTGAACGGACCAATCCAGCTGAGGTTGCGCCGCAAGTACCAAGCAAGCTCCCCCGTCGATTCCGTGACGAGACCGTCCATTCCTCCGGCTCCAGCTACCCCGTCGTCCCCCTGGGCGAAGGTCACCCATTCAACATCGCCGAGGCTTGCGTCATAGAGCGCCAATCTGGACTCCCCTGGCCAAGTGAATCCAATGAGGCCGGCGGTCGTTTGCCCATCGCTGATGTGTTCCAACGCGCCCTCGGTCGGACGAAACAGGGCAAATTGGCCCGTCGCCGGAGTGTGGAACAACAAGGCAGCCTCGTCGGCATGACGCAGGGTGACAACCCTGGACCACCCCGAGGCGATGGTGCCTTGCAGCACCGGGACGTTGTCCTCGCTCGTGGCGGGCACTCCCCGGTAAAAGCCAGATTCCTGGTCGTAACCGAACAAGACCCGTCCCTGATCAGTGAACCACACGAACAGGTGCGAGTGTTGGTTGCCAGCGTTGCGGATGACTTGGAATCTTCCGTCTCTTTGAAACCCAAACGCGCGCTCCACAATGCCACTGCCTCCGTCATACCCGATCAACACGGGGCCATTGGACGAAGACAAGGCAACCAAGTGGGTCCACGTTTGATCCACGGCCCACGTAGCTTGAGCGATCAGATCATCCCCCTCACTGAGCTGCAGCACCGTCAAGCGATGCTCCGTGGGTTCATAGGCGAAATAGTAGGGAGCCACCCCGCTCCCCTGCTCCACGGCAAACAGCGTGCCCTCGGGCCATGATGAAGGAAAACTATCCGAGGCGGCCTCTCTTTCCTCTTCAGGCGACAGCGGAGCGTCCCCGACATCGTCAGGATCAGACAGGTCCACGATGCCCTCGCCCCCCCCCGATCCCAAGGCAGGACTGCCGCCCGACCCGGCGGTGCCTTCGAAACTGAGATCATCCAGCCCTAGCCAATTGGAGCACCCCAACCCCAGCCCACCCAGGAG
>Ga0315912_10005901_pt1 | contig 11115 bp, 9 predicted proteins | sample VfabasoilMG_FD_204469 | JGI IMG/M metagenome (GOLD analysis project Ga0315912, IMG submission 204469) | Garden soil microbial communities collected in Santa Monica, California, United States - V. faba soil | ecosystem: Environmental > Terrestrial > Soil > Garden | place: USA: California...
TCCGCTTCCAGTTTCGACAGGTGGAAGCCCGACATGCGCGTGATGGCCGCCGGTTCGCCGCCTTCGAGCGCGATCGAGAACAGGTGCGGTTCGCGATCGTCGAGGTAATGATCGAAATAGGAGATCGGCGACTTCGTGAAAGTCTTCGCGCTCATCTTCGAGTCCGCGCGTTCCTTCTTGCGAGCAGCCTGGTCTTCCCAGCGCACGAGGTCCGGCCACACGTCGGATATGAAGGCGATTCGCGTGCTGTCCGGAAACCACTTCGGAACCGACGCGCCCGTGGGAATGTTCGTGACGCGGCGCGCTTCGCCGCCGTCGATCGCGATCACGTAGATCTGGCTTTCCGTGTCGTCACCACGCTTCGAGACGAACGCGATCCACTTGCCGTCGGGACTCACGGTGGGCTGCGAATCGCTGGCCTTGTCGCTGGTGAGTTGCCGCGCGGCGCCGCCCGCGACCGGAACGAGCCACAGATCGGTGAGTCCCTTGTTTTCGCCGAGGTCGTAGGTGGTCACCGGAACCACGGCGGTGGCGCCGTTCGGGGTGATCGACGGATCTCCGAGGCGCTTGAGCGCCCACATTTTTTCGGCGGTGAGCTGGCGCGGATTGGCAGGCGCTGGCGTCTGCGCGCTCGCGGTGGCAGCCAATACCAGTGTGCTCAACAGAAGCATGAGTCGGTGCATGGAATCCCCGAGGGTGGTGGCACTTCGATCGCCCATTGTGAGTGATCGAGTCGGCGAGGCAAGCTTTTCGCGCTCTTTCAGTCGTACTGTACCTTCGCTTCGTCTACACCCCGATGCGAGAATCGAAGGCACATGAAAAGCATCGATTCGAAAACACGCATCAACGAATTCGGTCAGCCCGTGGGCTTCGCGCTGCCGGATTGGAGTCCGCCTCCATCGCCACCGCATGTGCCTTTGCTAGGCCGCCATGCGCGGCTCGAGCCGTTGCGGGCGGCGGTCCACGCGCGCGACGTCTACGAAGCGCAGCGTGACGACACCGATGGTGCGCGGTGGACTTACCTGTTCCACGGGCCGTACGACCAATTCGCGGACTACGAGTCGTGGTGCGCCGGCGCGGAAAGCTCGCGCGATCCGCAGTTCTACGCCATCGTCGACGCGGCGAGCGGCCGCGCCGCGGGGACCTGCGCCTACATGCGCATCGAGCCGCGCCACGGCGTCATCGAGATCGGCAACATCTATCTTTCTCCGCGCCTTTCACGCACGCGCGCGGCCACCGAGGCGATGTTCCTGCTGATGGCCAACGCATTCGATCTGGGTTATCGACGCTACGAGTGGAAGTGCGACAGCTGCAATCTGCCTTCGCGCGTCGCGGCGACGCGCTTCGGCTTCACGTACGAAGGATTGTTTCGCCAGGCCATCGTCAACAAGGGCCGCAATCGCGACACGAGCTGGTTCTCCATCCTCGACGTCGACTGGAACGCCGGCCTGAAGAACGCCTATCAGCGCTGGCTCGCGGACGACAACTTCGATGAACGCGGCGAACAGAAACTGCGGCTATCGGATCTGACGGCGCCGTTCGTCTACGCCCGATCGATGTAGCGCTCGCGCGTTACGCCGCGAAAAACGTCTCGACCTGTTTCGACAAGGCGTCCGACCCGGTTTCGAAGGAACCCGAATCGATGCGCGACACCGGTTGTTTGAGCGTCTTCACCCGATCCTGCGACCACGATCGCGCGGCCGCGTCCAGCGCAACGGCCGGACCGCCATCCTTGCTTCCCAGTCCCACGAGGCACACCTTCCGCACGACGTTCGGCCGGCTCGCCGCGAGTTCCGAGGCCACCGCGGCGCCCGCGCCGGCGCCTAACAAGTCCACCTGCCGGAAGCGCATCGAATCCAGGAAGTCGCCGATGGCCTCGGCGTAGGCGGCCACCGACAGGGGGCCGGCCGCGCTGTCCGATTCGCCGCAGCCGGGCAGGTCGGGACTATAGACAGAGCGGCTCGTGCCCAGGCGTTTCGACAACTCCAGGAACTGCCGGCCGGTGCCCGCGGCGCCGTGCAGGCAGATCAGCGTCGTGAGTTCGTCGAAGCCGCCCCCGTTGGGGATGGCGTTGTGGACGTGCAGCTGGCCATGCCGGCACTCGAAATAGGCCCGGCGAAGGCGCGGTGAGGCGGTATTCATGGAGCGCAACCTTAACCCAACGAGCGAACCGCGCGCTCCTTAGGGGGATTTGACAGAAGTGAGAGGCGCGTTCGCATTTCCGGCTTGGCATGACAAGTCGGCATCCAACCTCCGGGGAACGCGGGCTAGAATCCGGCGCAGAAGAATATTTGGGGAAAACCCGAGATGTCACCCACGATCACCAATGCGTCCTCCCCGGACGTGGACAATGAGGCGACTGCCGAATTGCCCGTGCTGGACGTGGCTGCATACGAATCGACTCTCGGCGAACGCACGGATAGTTGGGCGGTTCCCAGCGGCGCGCTGACCCCGGTCACGAACAACACTGTCGAAGCGACGACGGAAATGCCGGCCGTGCAGGCCGACTCGATCCCGACGCTGCAGGCGCTGACTCCGGCTTACGACCTCGATCACAGCGGCACGCATGAAATGCCGCCGATGCCGCTCACCGAGAGCAAGGGCCACGCGAAAGCATCGCGCAAAGCGGCGAAGGCGCCGGCCAGGAAGAGCGAAACCCCGAGCGCGCCGGCACCGGTGCGAACCGCGCCGCCCGCCGCGCCCGTCGAAGTGCCTCCGTCACCGCCGCTCATCGAAGAGCTGCGCCACTCGCTGGCAACCGCCGAACGGCGCATCGAAGAACTCAACGAGCGTGCACGCATCGCCGACGCGGAACGGCAAGTGGCCATCGCGCGGGTGAGCGCGGAGAACGCGCAGTTGCGCGAGCAACTCGCGGGACACCTGGAATCGCTGCACACCGCGCGAGAGCGTCTCGGCGTTCACGGTGCCGACCTGCCCGAGCTCGAAGACGAATTGTTTGCGCGTGCCGATCGGATCGCGCTGCTCAATCGGCAACTCGCGGAAGTCGTCGCAACCAACCTGAATCAGGGTTCGCAGCTTCGAACCGCGCAACGTCGCTGCGAGACGCTCGAGTGCGACGCCATGAACCTGCGCGCCACGGTGGAGAGGCGCAACGCGCAGATCGCAACGATCGAGGCGGATCTCCAGGCGCGCCAGCAGCGCGAAGCCGGCCTCAAGGCCCGGCTCGATGACGCGCTCGCATCGATCGATCCCCACGTGCCGAAATTGCGTGGCGAACTGCTCGCGCGAGATGGCGAGATCCAGCGGCTCAAGGCTGAGCTCGAGATGGCGCGAATGCACGTCGCCGAAAAAAACCAGGACCTCGAGGTCGCCGAAGAAAGCATTCGCAATCTCGAGATCGAAGTGCGCGACAAGTCGGGCAAGCTCGAAGAAGCGAACGTCACTGTCGAGGAGTGGCGCGCCGTGGTCGCGGAGAGCCAGCGATCCATCCTGCAGCGCGACGGCCGCATCCAGCAGCTCGAAACGGATCTTGAAAAGCGCGTGTCGGTCGTCCCGGATTCAGCTTCACAGACCGGCGAAGAAGTGGCGCTCGAAGGTCCGGCCCGCGTGCTCATCCGCACCGACGGCAACACAGACTTCGTGCACGTGCTCGGCCGGCGCACGCGCATCGGGCGTGGCTCGGACAACGAACTCGTGCTCGACACCAAACACGTGAGCCGCTATCACGCGGTGCTGCTCGCGGGACCGGTGCACACCACCATCGAAGACCTGAACAGCACCAACGGCGTCTTCGTGAACGGCAAGCGCGTTTCACGCCAGGCGCTGAAGGACGGCGATCGCGTGACGATCGGCCGGAGCCAGTTCCGCTACACCGTCAGGGACTGATCGCCTCAGGGCGTTCCGAAGTAGCGCTCGTACTCTTCCTTGAGTGACGCCAGCTTGGCGTCAGCCGCCGCGGCGGCAGTGAATTCCGCGGCGGTGCCTTTGAGCCAATCCAGGCCTTCCTTGCCGAGACCGTGCGTCTCATCCTTGGCCCAGATGTTCACCGCGCGCGTGAATGTGCGCTGATAGGAGTACGACACGAGCTCGCGGCCGTGGACGCGCACTTCATAAGTGACCATGAGGCTGTTGTTGGTCACCGCCGGAATCAGGCCGAGCGTGCCACCCGTGAAAATGGCCGACAGCAGGCCGGTCGCCTTGCCGCCCGCCGTGGGCTGCAACGTGTGCATCACGCGAAGATGCAGCGGGCTGCCAAACAACCCTTTGTCGAGTCGCGAGAATTGATCGCTCTTCTTGATGAGGTCGAACAGCTCGTCATCGGCGATGGAGCCGTAGAAACTCATGGCGGGCAGGGCGCTCGCGGGCACCGCGGGTGTGGCGGCCGCGGTGGGCGCCGCCGGCGCGGGAGTGATGACGGAAGTCGGAGCTGGCACGGCTGCCGGTGTCTTGGCCGGCTCGGCCGCGGATGCGATGGCGCCGAGCGCGATGCTCAGACAGAGCAGCGAAGATTTCATGACCGCGACCCTCATTGATAGCAGCTCAATTGCAGCACCGAGCCGAGCGCGGCTTCGTTGGCGATGGTCATGGTGCCGTTCGCGTTGGGCTTCACTTCGTTGAAATCGACGTGCGAATCGCGCAGGAACATCGCCGCGTACTTGGCCTCGAGCGCGAAATTCACGTTCTGCGGCAGGAGACCTTCCTTGATGAGTGCCGCGGCATTCAGTGAACTCACGGTGACGCCCAGGAGCTCGCCGCCATCGGATACCACCGGCCCGCCACTCGAGCCGGGCTGGATCGGCGCGGAGAATTGGAACAAGCCGACGGATCCTTTCATTCCCGCGCGCGCGCTGACATTGCCGCGCGTGAGATTGGGTGAATCGGCGAGCAAGCCCTGCAGTGGATAGCCGACGTTGGTGACGCCCTCGCCCAGGATGAGCGTCTGGCCCACACGCAGCGGAAGCGCGCGGTCCGTGGGCTTGCCGCTGTCCACCACTGCGAGGTCGAGCAGATTGCTGCTGGCGCTCAACTTCACCGGCAGGGTGACGCCGTCTTTCGCGGCCTCGAGCACGAGGCAATCACGCAGCACGTGGGCAGCGGTCATCATCTGCCCCTTCTTGTTGATATAGAACGCGGTGCCTGTGGTTACCGCCTTCTTGCGGTCGATCAGGAGCTCGCGATCGATGGCGGGGATCTGCCCGCTGGCGGGAAAGAGTCCCGCGTTGGGTTTGAGCTTCACGAGTACGTCGAGCAACACCAGCTGCGTAGCGCGATTCGCGGCGTTCGGGAATCCGCCCATCGGACCCGAGGTGTGCAGTCCGACGCTTTCCAGACGGCTGCCTTCGAGCAGCTGCTTTGCAGAGGCGTCGTAGACCTTGTAGTCCATCTTCAGGGTCAGCTGGCCGGCGGCGATGTCCCAGGTGGGATTGATGGCGATCAGGAGCCCATAGGTGCCGTCGGCAAAAGCGCCCGAGTCGGTGAGCGTCACCGGCTTCATCTGGGGGAAGAACTGCCCGCCGACGGCGCTGCGGGCGTCGTCGAGCGACTTGCCCGGATAGGCCCAGGCGCCGATGGTGCTGACGTAGAAGCGGCTGCCGAGGTCGTTGGCCGGTAGATAGATGGCGACGGGCGTGTCGTTCGGGACCTTGACGTCTTTCGGAAGCTTCAGGCCCTTCGGCAGGGCGCTCTTGGCCGCGAACGCCGGGGACAGGAATGCGGCGCTCATGAGCGCCAATGCGCATACCTTCCAGCGAATGGGCTTTAGACCCTTGATTGGCATTCCTCGTACTCCCTGCGCGACGATTCTAGTCTACTGGGCCGCGGCGGGCGCGCCGGTTAAGCTAGTCTCACTTTTATGCCTGACACCTACATCGAACGCATTCTGCGAGCCCGCGTCTACGACGTCGCCATGGAATCACCGCTGGAAGCCGCGCCCCGCCTGTCGCGCCGGCTCGGCAATACCGTGCTGCTCAAGCGCGAGGACCTGCAGCCGGTGTTCTCCTTCAAGTTGCGCGGCGCCTACAACAAGATCGCGCACCTGTCGGATTCGGTGGCCAGGCGTGGGGTCATCTGCGCCTCCGCAGGCAATCACGCGCAGGGCGTGGCGCTGGCGGCAAAGCGCCGTGGCATACCGGCCATCATCGTGATGCCGCAGACCACGCCTAACATCAAGGTGAATGCGGTCCGCGATCTCGGCGGCGAGGTGGTGCTGCACGGCGACGACTACGACAGCGCGTACGAACATGCGCAGTCCATCGTGCGCGAACGCAACCTCGCATTCGTGCATCCCTTCGACGACCCGGATGTGATCGCGGGGCAGGGCACCGTGGCAGTCGAGATCCTGCGACAGTCGCGCGGTGAAGTGGACGCGATCTTCGTGCCGGTCGGCGGCGGCGGGCTCATCGCGGGAATCGCGGTGTACGCCAAGTATCTCAACCCGCGCATCCGAATCATCGGCGTCGAGCCGGTGGATGCGGCGGCCATGCACGATTCGCTGCGCGCGAAGAAGCGCGTGGCGCTCGAACGCGTGGGCATGTTCGCCGACGGCGTCGCGGTGCGGCGTGTCGGTGAAGAATCCTTCCGCCTGTGCCGCGAACATGTCGACGAGATCGTGCTGGTCGACACCGATGAGATCTGCGCCGGCATCCAGGACATCTTCGAGGACACGCGCTCGATCGTGGAGCCTGCGGGTGCGCTCGCGGTCGCGGGCATCAAGAAGTACTGCGCGCTCAACCACTGGAAGGACAAGCACCTGGTGGCCGTGAACAGCGGCGCCAACATGAACTTCGACCAGCTGCGCTACGTCGCCGAACGCTCGGATTTAGGCCAGGCGCGCGAAGCCCTGTTCGCCGTGGAGATTCCCGAACAGCCCGGCAGCTTCCTCAAGTTCTGCGAAATCCTCGGGCAGCGTGCGGTCACGGAATTCAATTACCGTTTAGGCACGAAAGATCGCGCGCAGATCTTCGTGGGCATCGCGTTGTCGCACGGGAAAGAGGAGCGCGACGAAGTCATCGCGAAGTTGCGCGCCGGCGGTTACGGCGTCACGGACATGACCGACAACGAAACAGCAAAGCTGCACGTGCGTTACATGGTCGGCGGCCACGCGAACGGCAGTGTCGCCAACGAACGACTGTACCGTTTCGAATTCCCCGAACGGAAAGGCGCGTTGTTGAAATTCCTGCAGGCGATCGGCACGCGCTGGAACATCACGATGTTCCACTACCGCAATCACGGTTCCGACTATGGTCGAGTACTGGCGGGAATAGACGTGCCGGCGTCCGACACGGCCGATTTCCTCGATCACCTGAACGTGCTGCACTACTCCTACAGCGAAGAGACTAACAATCCGGCCTATCGGATTTTTCTCGGCGCCTGAGGATTCCGGGGAACACGGGCCGGTCATGCCGGTCTGTGTAGAATGCCCCCGGCCGTAGTCATCAGGTCTCTATTGGTGTTTGACGAAAAGCATCCGCTCCACGGCTCGTACAAGCTCGCGAAGCGCATCGTCATCGCCGTCGTCGGCGGGTCCATCGTCATCGCCGGTGTCGTGCTCGCCGTGATGCCCGTGCTGCCGGGCTGGCCCGCCATCTTCCTGGGCCTCGGCATCCTGAGTCTCGAATTCGCGTGGGCGCGCATCTGGCTCAAGAAAGCCAAGCAGAAGGCCGCGGAAGCCGCGCGCCTCATCACCGGCAAGGGCAACGGCAAGCCGCCGGGAGCATAGCCGCAAGCCTGACTACTCGATCGGCAGGTCGAACATGAGCTCGCGCGCGAATCGCACGGGCGGCGACCCGAACGACAGCACCTTGTCGTGGTAGTCCTTGAGATTGAACGCAGCGCCGAGCTTCTGCTCGGCCTCGGCCCGCAGCGCCGTGTGTTCCAGTGCGCCGACGAAATACACGGGTAGTTGGGCGGACGTCAGCTGCGCGCGCGTCCACTTGCCGGCGGCCTCGCGTTCTTCCTGGAAACCGGCCTCGGTCATGAGTTTCATGGCCGCCTCGCGCGAGATCCCGTCGACGTGTACGGCCTGGTCGAGCATCGCGTTGACGATGGTGCGCAGGTACCACTTGAGCTGGATGAGTTTCATGAGCGGATCGCCGTTCATGTAACCCGCGTCGACCATCACGCGTTCTGTGTACACGGCCCAGCCTTCGATGAACGGACCGGACGACAGTACTTTGCGCAACGTCGACGGATACTTGTTGGAATGCGCGAGCTGCAGATAGTGCCCCGGCATCGCCTCGTGGATCGTGAGGTTGTGGATGGAGCGCGAGTTGTATTCACGGAGGAACGAATCCGTCTGCGCGCGCGTCCACTGCTTCGGAATCGGCGAGACCGCGTAGAAGGTCTTCTGTCCCGCTTCGAGTGCACCCGGCGAATCGCAATACGCGAGCGCCACACCCTGCTGGAACTCCGGCATCTCGATGATCTCGAGGGGTTCGTCCGGAAGCGACACGATGTTCTTCTCGCGCACGAACTGCGTGGCGTCGGCGAGCGTTGCACGCGCGGTGGCGAGCACCGCGTCGCGTTCCGGCCGTTCCGCGTACGCGAGTTCCAGCGCGGCCTTGATGGCGCGCTGCTGCTGCGTGGCGGTTGGGTTGTCAGGCGTGGAGGGCGCGCCGCGCCGGCCCTGCAATACCTGCTTCGCAATGTCGTACATCGCGTTGCGCGTCGTCGTGAGCTCGCTCTCGGCGCGCGCGCGGATTTGCTGGCGAGTCAGCGGCGAGAAGAGCGCGAGCCTAAGTTTCTGGTCGTAGAGCTCCGCGCCCAGCCGGAAATCTCCTTTCGATTCGGGCAGCAGGCGCTTGTCGATCCAGATCTGGTGTTGCGATACCGCGCTGCGCGCCCTGGCGAGACTCGCCTTCAGCACTTCCTGGTCTTCCGGCGCCAGCGTGGCGATCTGCGTCGTGATCTCGCCGTCGAGCATCGTCTTGAGGCCGGCGTTCTGCTTCGACGCCGTCTCGGCGTGCACTTTGGGAACACGCGCAGGTTCCAGCACTTCGCGCACCTGCGCGAGGAAGCGCGGGATCTCGTCGAGGCGCTTGCCGAGATTGCGCAGACGCTCCGGCGCCGGCGCGAAGTCGCGAGCCAGCAGGTTGTACAGCGCGTCGCCCGCGGTGCGTGTGTAGAGCAGCGGATTCCAGCGCCAGTCCTGGAGCGTCTGCAGTCTCCAGCGGTCGTATTCGAGGTCGTGGACCAGGAGCAGCGCGTCGACCTGGTTGGCACGCGACAGCTTGCTTCGATCGATGGGCTCGAGCGCCGCTAGATAGAGCTCGGCGAACGTCAGCCGCGCCTGCCAGCCGGCGGCGCTGACGTCATCGAGCTTGTCGTCGAACCGGTGGTCGCCGAGGCTGGTCGCGCCGGACGGCGACTGTTCCGGTGATTCCCGGATATAGCGCTGCGCCAGCGCTTCGAACTGCTGGTCGGCGGTCGGCGGCGGGGGAGGCGGTGGCGGAGGTGGCGGCGCCTTGACGGGAGTGGGTGCGCAGGCGCACAGCAGCACTGCCGCCATTCCAACTACAACACGTGCATACGCGGGCGCCGTCATTGCTTTCCTCGCTTCCGGAAGCTGGCCAACGGAGCGCGACGTTACCAGTTAAAGTGCGCATCTCCCAAACGCGTCCTCCCTCCGACGACTTTGATCAGCAATTCCAGATCGCCCGGCCGCCAGGCACTGAGCCACCCCGATTTCGCGCGCTTTGCGTACGGCCGGTTCGCCGCGACGCTGGCCTGGCAGATGATCGACGTCATCCTCGGGTACCAGGTCTGGGAGCTCACTCGTAAAGAGGAGTACCTGGGGCTCATCGGTCTCGCCCAGTTCCTTCCGTTTGTCGTGCTGCTTCTGCCCGGCGGACAGATCGCCGACCGCTTCGACCGGCGGCTCATCATCGCGCTGGCCTACGGGCTCGAGCTCGTCGCGGCCGCGTCATTGCTGATGTTCACGCTCATGGGTCGCCACGAGGTCTTCCTGCTGTTCCTGATCGCCGCCTTGTTAGGCGTCGGCCGCGCCTTCTGGGCGCCGGCGGGCCAGGCCATGGTGCCGAACCTGGTGCCGAAGGAACTGCTGTCGGGCGCCATCTCGATGAACACGCTGATGTTCACCATCGCGACCATCAGCGGCCCGGCCATCGCGGGCGTCACTCTGATCTTCGGCATCGACTGGTCGTACGCCATCACGGTCGCACTGCTGGTCGGCGCGATCCTCATGATGCTCGGCGTGAAACCGGTGCTCGCGAAATCAGCCTCGGAATGGCGCTGGCAGGACGTGCTCGGCGGGTTCGTGTTCGTGTGGCAGAAGAAGCCCGTGCTTGGTGCGATCTCGCTCGACCTTTTCGCCGTGCTGTTCGGCGGTGTCGTCGCGCTGTTGCCGGCCTACGCGGACAAGATTCTCCACGTGGGGCCGATGGGCCTCGGAATCATGCGTGCCGCGCCCGGCGTGGGTGCGGCCATCGTGGCGTTCTGGCTCGGCATGCGGCCCATCCAGCGGCATGCGGGAACGTGGATGTTTGGCGGTGTTGCCCTGTTCGGCTTCTGCATGATCGCCGTCGGCCTGTCGACCAGCATCTGGCTGACGATCGCGGCGCTGATCCTGGCCGGCGCGGGCGACATGATCAGCGTGTTCGTGCGCGGCATGCTCGTGCAGCTCGAGACGCCGGATTCGATCCGCGGACGAGTGAGTGCGGTCAACTCCATGTTCATCGGCGCGTCGAACGAACTCGGAGCGTTTCGTGCCGGCATGCAGGCCGCGTGGATCGGCATCGTGCCGTCGATGATCTGGGGCGGCGTGTGCACGCTCGCCGTGGTCGGCAGCTATCTCGGCCTGTTCCCGCAGCTCCGCAAACTCGATCGCTTCCCCCCACCCGTGCATTAATGGGGACACTCCCCGTTTCCTAGCAAAAGGGGCCGCACCTGGTCGGGGCGGCGCGCAGGTCGGAAATACCCGGAGCGCCCGTTCATACAGTGCAGTGAGCGCACTCGCACTGGATTTACTCGTCGGCTGTACATAAATACAGTTCGCGCATGACGGACGCGATCAAAGGCCGCGGCGCGCTTTCCAACCCTCCTGGCCGCTTCGACAAACTCACGCAGACCCTCGAGCACGATGGCTGGTACGAAGAAGAATCGCCTAACAAACTCGAAACCACGGTGTTGCCCGAGCCC